>Ga0209341_10006035_pt1 | contig 10852 bp, 6 predicted proteins | sample RifCSP13_2_FD_184020 | JGI IMG/M metagenome (GOLD analysis project Ga0209341, IMG submission 184020) | Soil microbial communities from Rifle, Colorado - Rifle CSP2_sed 13_2 (SPAdes) (version 2) | ecosystem: Environmental > Terrestrial > Deep subsurface > Rock core/Sediment | place: Rifle...
TAGGGGATTCCCCCAGGAGGCGGTAAGATGCAGAAGGCACAGATCGAATTGAACGACGACGAGCGCAAGGTCCTGCTTACGCTGGCGCGCAGCGGCGCGATGAGTCCCAGCCAGGTATCGGCCGAGACATGGATTCTGCCCCGCGACACGCTGGCGCTGCTGAAGACGCTGGCCGACGAGGATCTCGTCGTGATGCGCGACGACGCCGACAGCGCCGACGGCAAGCTGGTGGCGATCACCGCCCAGGCCCGCGACTTGCTGGACATGGGCAGCGCCAGATCGATGAAGCAGATGAAGAGGTGACCGATGGCGCCAACTCCGGGCGCCATCGGCGCGTCGCCTCCTCCAGACAAAGCGCAACGGGGGCCGGGTGTTTGGGCGGTGTTAGCCGTCCTGGTGATCCTGGCCCTCGCCGTTTTTCTGGCGCTTCCGTTCGAGCAGATGCTCGTTCAGCCGTGGCTGCCGCAGTTCCAGGCGCAGCTTCGCGCCACCTTCGCCCAGGCCGGGCCGTATGCCGTCGTCGTTCTGCTCGGCGCGATCGTCGGCCTGGCCGAGATCACGTCGACGTTTCCGAACTATCCGCGTGAGGCGCTGCGCACCACCTGGGCGCGGTTTCTCATCGCGGTGAACGCGGCGGCGGCGGGCCTCGCGTTCTCAATCGTGCGGGCGTATACGCCGACGGCCGATCAGTTGCCGACGGTCATTGCCGTGGGCCTCGGCTTCCAGGCGCTCATCCGCACCAAGTTCACCTTCGCCAAGCAAATCGGCGGAGCGGGGAACGGCGACGTCAGCCTCAATCTCGGCTGGCTATACGAGCAGTTCCAGAACCTGTGCAAGACGCAGATCGATCTGGAGCTGATGAAGGGTCGCAGCACGGCGGTGTCCAGCATGATCGGGCGTTACCCCAGCCTGGCCGAGCTGCACGACATCGCCACGTATACCATTCTGGCGCGGGCGACCCTCACATCGGACGAAGAAAAGGCGCGGCTGGCCGAGCTGGACAGGCTCATCGACCCGAAAGCGCCGGCCAATTTCGCACGGATGAGCATGGCGCTGTTGATTCTGGAGAATGGCGGCCAGGCCTACGTGGACTTGCTGCTGAGCCAGCCTATGGCCCCAGCGCTGCCCGAGATCACGCCGGAGAGTGTCGCCCGGCGGCTGATCGAAAAATACACGCTCAAAGAGCTAATCGACTTCGGTCTGAGCGTGCCGGCCTCGGATGAGGTGCACGACTGGGTGAGACAGGCTGCCGAACCGGCGCCCAACGTGAACGAGGCCAGCCAGAAGGCCGCCATTGCCTACTTCCTCGTGCAGCGCGTCGGCGCGGAAGCGGTGCTGAAGGAACTGGAAGCGAAGTGATCAGTTTCGCGTTGATGGACGAATGGGCGGCGATCAAACAGCGTTGGACGTAGAAGGGGCAATAGAAAACGGAACCCCCAAGTAGGCACACTCCAACTATCGTCGGGGAAAGCAGATTAACTGCCCTCCTGCCATGCTTGGACTTACGTTCCGCTTCCAAGACAAAGTATATCTCTGCTCTGCTACTTCGTCAAGCCCGGTTCGCGACCGGTGCATTTCAGAAAAGTGGCGACTTATGGCTGGCGATTGAAATCGCGCCTACGTGCAGCGCGAAGCCTGCCTGCGCAGGCTGCCAGCCGACGAAGGTCGGCTTTGCGCTGTTGTTGGAGCGACTTCTAGCAGGCTGTCGGAGAACCCAGCAGAGGCGGCTCCCATGCCGCCGATTCAGCGCGTGTCAAGGCCAATTGCCGGGCGTGGGAGCCCGGCCCGCTCTCTCTCCGACGAGCTGCTGGCAACTCGTCGGAGAGAGAGGCGAAATTGATTATCCCCATGGTCTGTAGTCTGTCATCGGCAAAGGCTCGGCGTTCTCCCAGCCCGTCTCGCGCAGCCATTGTTCAAACGTCCGCAGGCTGGGATGAATCTTGCGCAGAGTTGGGATGTCAGCATCGTAGCCCTGGCCGCTAAAAAACTGGAACTGGGCGATTTGCTCCGGCGTGGGCTGCGCGCCTTCTGGCATTGACGGCGGCACGAGCTGCACCGGCCGACCGATGACCTTGCTGAGCGTCTCGACAATCCGCGGCTCGGTCAGCTCGTCGCCCGCCAGCTCGATCGTCTTGCCGAAATACGTCTGCGAATGCGCAAAGACCAGCGCGACGAAAGCGCCGATGTCGTCCGCTGCAATCAACTGCAGGCCCTTGTCAGGGCGCAGCCCCCAGCCGTTGAATAGGCCATTGGTGATCGGCGCGCGCTGCCAGTTGAAGTTGTCCATGAACGCCGCCGGACGGACGATCGTGTACGGTAGCCCGAGCGACTGAACGTACTGCTCGATCTCGTGCTTCGTCGCGAAGTGCGCCTGTCCCATGCCGCGATGCGCAGCGCCGACCGACGAGTAGACAAAGTGCTTGACGCTGGCGGCTTTCGCGGCATCGGCCACGTTCTTGCCCTGGCGCACTTCGCCTTCCGCGCCGACGTTGGGCAGCCAGAAGTTCTGCACGCTGAACACGCCATACGCGCCCTTGAAGGCCGCGTCTAGCTCGGCCCGGTTGTCCATGTCGCCCGGCGCGATCTCCGCCCCGGCAGCGGCGAGCGCCTGGGCGGCGGGCTTGTTTGCGTCGCGCGTAAGCGCGCGGACTTTCCAGCCTTGCTTGAGCACATGGCGGGCAACTGTGCCGCCCTGTTGCCCGGTCGCCCCAGTCACGGCGATGATTCTGTCATGATTGCTCATTTGAGTCTCACGCGGGTACGGCCATGGCCTCTTCCTGCTTGATCAGCTCGACCTCGACGTCGAGCGTCACCTCGTCGCCGACCAGCCAGCCGCCGGCTTCGAGCGCGACGTTCCAGGCCAGGTTCCAGTCCTTGCGATTGATCTTCGTGCGACCGCTGAATCCAGCGCTGACCGTGCCCCACGGGCTTTTGACCTGCCCGGCGTACTCCACGTCCAGTACGATTTCCTTCGTGATGTCGCGGATCGTCAGATCGCCGATCAGGCGCGCGTGGGTGCTATCGAGGACTTCGACGCGCTTGCTGCGGAAGGCCAGGTACGGGAATTTGTCGGCGTCGAGGAAATCGGGCGAGCGCAAGTGCGCGTCGCGCTTCTCGTCCTTCGTGTTGATGCTCGCGGCGTCGATCTGCACGTCGACCGTCGACTGCGCCGGGTTCTGCTCGTCGAGGTTGACCGAGACGTCGAAGTTCTCGAATCGGCCCCGGATGGTGGTGATCATCATGTGCTTGACGGAAAAGGTGATCTGAGTATGTGCGGGATCGGTTAGCCAGGCCATGTTTCCTTGTCTCCTGTTCGTGATATGGCACAACTATAGCGGCACGGAGTGAACATGTGCGTAAACAGGAGCGTAAACAGGTCGGCGGGATGAGGCGGCTCCGAACCGATCAGGCAGGATCTTCATGAAGCGGGCCAGCGATCTGCTGCTCCAGCCGGAATGCCTCGTCGAGCAGACGCCGGCGGCCGCTGCCCTCGGTCATGGCGCGCGCCTCGGCCAGGACGGCGCGCGCTTCGACGGGCGGGAGCAGTGGGACAAGCCACAGCCGAATCTGCGCGGCGAGGTGATGCGCGCTCAGCGCGTCGGCGCGGGCGAGCGCAGTGGACAGCCGGTGTATCGCCAGAGCGGTATCGCCGCGTTTGCGCGCGACTAGGCCGAGGTTCGCCGTCAGTCCGGCGATGCGCTCCTGCGCCGAGAAGCTCTCCGCCAGCGCCAATCCTTCGGCGAAGTGCCGCTCGGCGGATTCCACATCGCCCTGTGCCAGCGCGATTTCGCCGAGGGTTGAGAGGAGATAAGGATACAGTCCGAGCGCGCCGTGCTCTTGAGCCAGGCGAAACCCGATGTGTGCGTGCTCAGCCGCCGCCGCGTCGCCGAGCAAGTGTAGGTGGTAGGCAAGATTGTTGTGACATAGAATTCGGCGCAGCAGCGTATCGGGGCCGGATGCGCTTTCGGCGATCTCCAGCGCCTCCCGATACAGGCCCACGGCGCGCTGCAGATCGCCTTGCTGCGCCGCGACACTGCCCAGCTCGAACGTGATTTGAGCCAGCATGACGCGATTCGACCTTCTGTCCACCTGGGCAGCAGCCGTGTTCAAGTGGGCAGTGGCTCCTGCCAGGTCAGCCCCTTCGAGTGACAAGGCGGTGCCCCACAGCAGCCCGGCGCTCGCGGCGCCGCCGGGCGATCCTTCGGCGAGTATATCCTGCGCCAGCGCGATCGCTTCGGCGTATCTGGCCTGCGAGAGGAGCGCCTGGCCCAACGTCGCGCGTATTTCGCTCGCCTCCGCCGAGCCTGGCACGGCCAGCGCCAGCGCCGCGCGAAGGCTCTCGGCCGCGCGCGCAAAATCCCCAGCCTGCATCCGCACACCGCCGAGCGCCGCGTGGATTGGCCCACGCTCGTCGTCACTCGCGCCCGCAAGCGCCTGCTCGTAGAAGGCGATCGCCTCATTCGAGGCGGCCAGGGCGGCAGCCTGCCTGGCGGCGCGCAGCGCATACGGCGCGGCTCGCTCCGGCGCGTTTCCCTCTGAGAAGTGCGAGGCGAGCAGGCCCGCGACAGAATCGATCCGGCTGCGGTAGACGATCTCTATGGCTTCGGCGACGCGGCGGTGCAGCAGCCGGTGGCGCGGCTCGCCGACCTCGCGATACGCCACTTCCATGGTCAGGCTGTGATCGAAGACATAGCGCTGTGCGCCGATTCCCAGCGGCGAAACCAGGCCAGCGGCGCGCAGCTCGTCGAGCGCGTCGAGCGCAGACGTCTCCGAGAGCGCGGCGGCGCGGGCGACGACTTCGAAGTCAAATTCGCGCCCCACTGCGACGGCGGCGTCCAGCACGCGGCGAGCGCCGTCCGACAGCCGCGCGAGCCGGGATTGGATCAACGCATAAACCGTCTGGGGCACTGTAGGCGATGCGGAGAGGACAGTGAGATTGACAGCGCCGTCGTTGAGAAGAATGCCGTTTTCTCGCGCGTAGCGCACCAGCTCGGACAGGATATATGGGTTGCCTTCCGAGTTCTGCGCCAGCCAGGTCGCAAGCGGGTGGCCGTAGCCAGGGCTGAGATTCTTGGCGAGCGAGGTCAGCGCGTCGGGAGGCAGGCGGGCCAACGACAGGCGGTGCAGGCGACCCTCGCGCGTGAGTGACTGCAAGAGCGCCGCAAGCGGCGAGCGCAGCGCAGGTGGCTGCGTCGCCGCCAGAAATGTGATCGGCGCATTCGGCGCATCAATCTGGCGGCGGTGGACGAGGTAGCCCAGGAGGGCGAGCGTCGACGCATCAGCCCAGTGCAGGTCGTCCAGAAACAAGATAACGTGTCGCTGCCGGCTGAGCGCAACCAGGAATTGGTAGACGCCTTCCCAGAGGCGAGACTCGTCTGCCGGCGAAGGGGGATACGCTTCGGCGCCGGGCGGGATCAACTCGGGCAGCAGGCGAGCAGTTTCGGCCATCCACACGGCGGACAGATGCGCACGGATTTCCGCTTGCCGTGCCGGCCAATCCGGGTGTCCCGGCAGGGTGCGCAGCGCCTCGATGAGCGGCTGGTAGGGGAGTGACTTCTCCAGTTCGCGCACCCTGCCGGTGAGACCCAGTGCTCCGGATGAGGAGATGAACATCTCGGCCAGTCGCGTCTTGCCGATGCCAGGCTCACCCTCGATGAGCAGGAGTTTGTGCGGTTCGCTTGAGGCTTCCGTCCGCAATTCCTCCAGCTCGGCAGTCCGGCCGACGAAAGGCAGAGCACTGAAGGGTGAACGCTTCGCGTGAGGGAGGAAGGATGAAGACAGCACGGGAGATAGCAGAGGCTGTTTCACTTCATCCTTCCGCCTTCCGCCTTCATCCTTGATGATGGCGTCGTACAGCTCCCGCGTTTCAGCCATCGGCGGCACGCCCATCTCTTCGTCGAGCAGTTTGCGGAGCGCCTCGTAGCGCCGAATCGCGCCAGCCCGGTCGCCGGACAGGTAGTGCAAGCGCAGCGCTGCGCGCTGCAGGTCCTCCTGAAGGGGATCGGAGGCCAGGGCGCGGTCGATGGCATCTAGCGCGGCGGCGAGATCGCCCTTCGCCTCGTACGCGCGGCTGAGCGCGGCCAGTCCGCGGATCGCGAGCCGTCGATAGCGCTCCCGCTGCACGCTGACCCAATCGTCGAACTGCGGCGTGTCGGGGAGGGTGAAGCCGGACAGGAAGTCGTCTCGATAAAGAGCGAGTGTGGAGGTGAGGAGCTGGAGGTCGGAGATTGGAGATTGGAGATTGGAGGTTGGTAATTGGTAATTGGTGATTGGAGATGACAGGTGTGACTGGAAGAGGTGGGTATCCACGTCAGTATCCGGCGCCAGGGCGAGTGTGTCCTCATCCACGACGAGCGCGGAGCCGAGTTCGCGGCGCAGGCCGTGCAGCGTGGTGCGGAGCGTCTGCTGCGCGGCGGCGCGTTCGAGGTCGGGCCAGAAGAAGGCGAGCAGGTGTTCGCGGGTGAGCGGCTTGTCGTGCGCGGCGAGATAATACACCAGCGCGCGGCTCTTGCGGCGGATGAGGTTAATCGGCTCGCCGTCGCGCTGAATTCGCGGCGTGCCCAGAAGATGGATCGATAGCATGAAAGAAGTATAAGGTGTTAGTGCGCCATGTATAGGCGATGTGTGAGCAAAGTTAAGCGTGTCTCGTGGTCAATAGTCCCGCATCACGAGCGGCAGGAAAACGTCGAATACCGCGCTGTAGAACATGCCTTTGTTGCTGGTCCCGGTGACGTTCCCCGCCCAGTCCATCGCCTGCACCAGGTATTGCAGGTTGGAGGCGTCCAGCCCGGGTAGGAAGCGCCGCCACACGCCGGTCTTGTCGTCGAAGCTCAGGTCGAGGCTGTACCAGACACCCATGCCGTCGCCGTTCGGCGCGTGGATCGTGACGAGGACGCGCTGCACGCCGCTGTCGAAGTCCTCGGCGTCGACGGTGAACTCGACGCCGCCGGGCGCAGGGTCTGCACGCGTCTCCCAGATCGTCGGCGGCAGGTAGTCGGTCGCGTCGGTCGAGTAGTATGACTCGAGCACGAGACCCCGATACAGCCGCTCGACGCTGCCGGCCTGGTTGTACTGGCCGCCGATGATCACCAGCCGCTCCTGGTCGCCGAAGCGGTTCGCCGCCCAGAACTTGGCCGGGAACCAGCCGTCGGCCTCGAAGGGCGGCTCGGGCAGCGCGGTGTCGGTCACGACCATCGTGACGAGCGGGTTGATGCCGGCGGCGTCCGAGTAGACCGCGCCGACGAGCAGCAGCCCGCGCAATTCGAAGCGGGACACGTCGGCGGCAGGGGTCGTCGCGCGCGGCTGGACGGGCCGGCCGGGGAAGCCCTGCACCTCGTCGTCGAGCGACCAGAACACGTTCGGGCCGGCCATCTCTTGCGTCGGCGTCAGTTGCACGCTGACGGTCACGCCTTGCAGGTTGCTGGTGACGAAGAACGGCTGGCCCTGGCTCCATCCGACACCGCCGGCCTGAATGGCGTCGATCGACTGCGCGCCGGTCGGCTGGGGCTGCGGCACGCTGACTTTGCGCATCGGCAGCCCGTACAGCGTCGCTTCGATCAGCGACTTTTCGTCGTACACGCTGAAACCGCCCGAGGGCGCGCTGCCCACGTAGCGGCGCTTGGCATTCATGAGGGCGCCGCCGATCGGGACGCTCGACCCCGCGCCCAACTCCTTCGTGAAGAATAGCATCAACTGCTCGGACAGCGCGATGGCGTCGTCCATGCCGTAGCCGAAGCCGGTGTTGGCGACCCACGCCGCCGCGTCCTGCTGCGCGAATGCCTGCGGGAAGTCCGGGCTGGTCTGGGGAAAGCCCGGATGCACGCGGCGGTCGGGCACGTTCAGCCCGGCGTGGCAGCCCATCGAGTACGCGATTTGGTCCGTGTAGTTGTTCGTGCTGGTAATGTAAGTGTTGTCGAACAGGTCAGGTCCCGCCGCCGGCAGCGCGCGCCAGTGCTCGAAGTGCGCGTTGACGGAAACCAGGTCGGGCCTGGGGCCGGCGGACGTCCACTCGGCCTTGAGATCGTCGACCGTCCACGAGTCGTTGATCAGCGTCCTTGGCGTCAGGCCGAGCGCGGCGTGCGCGCTGCTGATCGCGATCGCGCTGTCGATCAGGAAGTCATAGCCGGTGACCAGGCTTCTCGACAGGGATAGGGTTTCGAGCGCGATGTAGTTGTCGACGGCGGCGCCGATGTCGGCGGGTGTCTCGACCAGGCGGCCGATGGCGCGGTCCGGCACGAACAGGCGGTGCCCGCGCCACAACAGCGGGTTGTCGTCGGCGTAGAAGTCGTCGGTCAGAATGAAGTTATCGGCGAGCGAGCGGAACGTCGGGTTGTCGAAGGCGGTGCGTGAGTCGATGGCGAAATCGCTCTCGGGCGAGATGCGCGTGTGGTCGGGGACGCGGTAGAAGGGGATGATCTCGTCGCTGCCGGCGATGACGATGTATTGGATGGTCGGGAACTGCTGGACGTAGGACGCGACGGCCGAGCGAATGGCAGCCGCGACTCCGTTGCTGCGGCGCTCGTCGCAATAGTCTGCGTTCCACAGCGCGTAGGTGTCGCTCACGACGGCGCTCGACTCGACGGGGATGATGATGCCACGCACGGAGGGCTGCTCGGCGAGCAGGCGCAACTGACTCATCGCCGCGTTGGCGGCCGGAATGCCGTAGTTCGCATCGAGGCGCTGCTTGTGCGTCAGGATGAGCGTCATCGGGAACGGCAGCGCGCTGCTGGCCGTGTAGACCGCGCCGGGCGGGCCGATCGTCGGGATGACAGGCGTCCAACTGCCGCAGTCGAAGCGGCTGAGCGGTGTGAGATCGACTCTCAACGAGTACGGCTGCGAGCTGAAGTGGCCGGCGTCGCTGAAGACGAGGATGTAGTACCAGCCTGGCGTGTCGGTCGCGAGCGTGACGGCCTGCTCGTCGGCGGTGCCGGGATGGGCGGAGATCGAGTTTAGTTTGCCGATGGAATTCAACTTGCCGATGGAGTTCAACTTACCGATGGAATTCAGCTTCCCAATCGAATTCAATTTTCCAACTGAATCGACCTCTTCACTATCTTGAAGCTCACTGAACACTTGCGAGTCGGCATTTGCCGCAGCCGGTTCCAGCAAATCGGAAAACACGGCGACGTCATAATCCACTGGCAGGTTGGTCAGAGATGCTGTAAGGATGGACGTGTCGGTCACGAACACCGCGTACCAGTCGAAGTCGCGCTCGTGGCTCAGAAATGAGGTGTAGATTACGCCGGGCCGGATGGCGTAAGCATCCTCCGGGTTATCGTTCGGCTCGAAGGTGTCGTTCGCAAACAGCGCGCCGAGGAGCGTGACGCCGACGGCGAGGTGCGCGCTGCCGGGATTTCTGACCAGCACGCTGCCGCGAAAGTGGTGCAGCGCCTGGCGATGCGGCGTCTGCGAGGTGTCGACGACGTACGTCGCGTTCGGCTGCAGGAAGGGAGTCGAGAAGGTGTGGACGACATTCCCGTCCTCGTCGACGAATTCCAGATTGAAGCCCGACGGGTCCAGCGTCGTGAGACTCAGCTCGGTCCACATGGCAGGGTTGTTGATCACGAGCGGGATGTGCACGGCATCGACGTACATCGTAGCTAGCTCGAACCAGTTCATGCCGATCCGCGCGTCGCCCCTCTCGTGGACGGTGTGACCGAAGTGCGGCTGGTCGCTTGAAGAAAGCGCCATCAGCGGATCCGGGAGCTGCGGCGTGTCCCCGACAACCAGGTGCCGCAGCGTGCCCGTCGGCAGGACGCCGGCGCTGAACGCGCCGGCAAACAGACCTGTAGATGAGTAGTAGTTGAGTTGGAAGAACTGCCCGGCCGGGGCGGCGTTGTGCATCCACAAGTCGGAGAAGCTGAAGGGCGGTTGGTTGTACAGCGGCGCGACGACGTGCTCCGTCTGCAGGAAGAAGTCCCGCCGGGCTTCGACGGCGTAGGTGTCGCCTTTGTCGTTCGTCGTGATCGCCAGCGCGGCGATCTGATTATCGCGGACGGTAAGACGCGCCTGGCCGGAGAAGTTGCTGAGCTTTGAATTGGTCCGCGTGTCGAACACCAGGCGACCGTGTGGCGGGAAAAGGGCATTGACGGTATCTCTCAGATTGCCGCTTTGGTCGTAGTACTCGACGGTGAGAATGTCGCCGGAGGAAGTCAGCCCCTGGACGACCAGAATCGTGTGACGCGCATCGGGCGAGTTGTCGCCGTTGTCGTCGATCGGCGCCCGGAGCGCGAAGGAACCGGGCAGTGCGTTGTAGGCGAAGAAGGCGTCGCCGGGCTTCGCGGACGAGCGCACGAGCGCGGCGCCGACGAGACTGCTGCTCAAGTCATCGGCGCGGATGATGGCCGAGCCGCCGAACCCCTCCGGCAACTGCGCCTCGAAGCCCAGATCGAACTGGCGCGACCCGCCCGGCGTGAGCACAGTCGTCGTTGTGAGCTGCGGGGTGCCCGTCACGTCGAACACGGACAGCGTGATCGACACCGGCCTGGACAGCACGTTCCGCGCCACCAGGATTGAGGTCCAGCCGCCCTCGCCGCGCGCAGCATACGGAAAGGCCAACTCGGGATCGCCACCCGAGACGAGCGATTGGGCGGTGTAGCCGGCGGCCCGCAGGCTGACAGGTAGGGGCGTCGCCTGCTGCGGCCCGCTCGACGGCGACGCGGCCAGCGGCAGCGCGGCGCGAGCAGGCGCGCTGCCCATCACGGGATAGGGCATGGACAGAATTCCCACGACCAGGAAGGCGAAGACCATCGCCCCGGCCAGGGGTGCAGTGATTCGCAGCAATTTGATCATTGGTATGCCTCCTGGGCCAGCGCGTGGGCCTGCGCAATGAGCGGCTCAGCCCCTACGGCTG
>Ga0209341_10006036_pt1 | contig 10850 bp, 9 predicted proteins | sample RifCSP13_2_FD_184020 | JGI IMG/M metagenome (GOLD analysis project Ga0209341, IMG submission 184020) | Soil microbial communities from Rifle, Colorado - Rifle CSP2_sed 13_2 (SPAdes) (version 2) | ecosystem: Environmental > Terrestrial > Deep subsurface > Rock core/Sediment | place: Rifle...
AGCGACAGGGAGACCGCAAGGCCGTTTCATGAGCCGCTGCGGGAGGCAATGCCACACGTGCTAAAAACACTCGCTCAGTGACCGTTGCCGGTGAGACGTCGCGTGTTGCTCGCGCTCTCGGAGTCGCCCGCGGGAGGCCGCTCGTCAGCGCTGATCTTGCGTCGGTCACGTGGCTTACCGGCCTCGTCACCGACATCGAAGCTGGGCCGAGCCCCTTCTCGGCGTCATCTCTGGTCGTGCTCCATCCAGACGGCTCGCTTCTGGCGATCGTGAGCGAGGACGACGCTGACGGCCTCCGCGAGGGTGTCGAAGCCGTCACGTTCCCGGGGTTCGCGGTCGCCGACGTCGACCGCGAGAACGCAGCAGTCGCCCGTGTGCTCGCGGTGCTCGAGGGCGCTCGTTCGATCGTGGGGGACATCGCCTCACTGCCCGGCCAGCTCGTGTGGGAGCTCGTGCGTTCCGACGTCGAACTCGTCGACTCCCGGAGCGAGCTTCGCCAGGCTCGCGCAGTCAAGGATGCCGATGAGCTCGAGGCCATCCGCACGGCCGTTCGCGTCGCCGACGTGGGTCAGGCCGTAGCCCGCAGCGGCCTGCGCGCCGGTGTGAGTGAGCTCGAGCTCTGGAGTGCGACGCGCCTGGCGATGGAGCAAACGGCGGGTGGTCGTATCCCGGTCGCTGCCGACTTCATCACCGGCGAGCGTACGGCCGACGTCGGCGGCCCACCCGGAGACCGCGTCGTCTCGGAGGGGGACTTGCTCCTCGTGGATCTCGTACCCCGAGTGGCCGGCTACTGGGCTGACTCGTGTTCGACCGTCTCCTGCGGGGAGCCGTCGGAGACGGCGAGACGCGCACACAAGATCGCATCGGAGGCGCTCGAGCGGGCGCTCGGGCTCGTCCGGCCGGGAGTGGATACCGCGAAAATCGACGAGGCGGCTCGCGAAGTAGTCACAACGGGATACCCGCACCACACCGGCCATGGGCTGGGGACGTCCTTCCACGAAGAGCCGCGAGTCGTACCCGGGAGGGGGCGGATACTCGAGCCTGGCATGGTCTTGGCCCTCGAGCCCGGCGTGTATCAGGACGGTGTCGGCGTACGGGTCGAGCAGGTCGTGGTCGTCACCGAGGGTGGGTACGAGTTGCTCTCTGAGCACGACCTCGATCTCTGAGCCGCCGGTCCGCGCGATCGGCTGCTTCGAGCCGGCGTCAGAAGGTCGCCGTCAGCCCGCCATCGACCAGGATGACCTGACCCGTCGTGTAGGTGTTCTCCTCGGAGCACAGCCACGCGGCGTATCCGGCGATCTCGGCCGGCTCGGCGGGCCGCCGGAGCGGCAGCTTGCCATGCTCGATGTACACGGTTCGGAACGAATCCGACTCGAGCTCGTCGGCTCCGTCGACGATCGACATGCGCGTGCGGACGAACCCCGGAGCGAGAGCGTTCACGAGGACGCCGTGTGGACCGAGCTCGATCGCGAGCGTGCGTGTCGCGCCGTTCAACGCGGCCTTCGAGACGTCGTACGCGAGCGACTTCTCTTCGCCGACCTGGCCGTGGATGCTCGTCACCGAGACGATACGTCCGTAGCCGCGCTCCGACATCCCGAGTCCGCAACGTCGAGCGAGGAAGAGCGGAGCATCGAGGTTTACAGCAAGCGTGCGTCGATACGATTCGAGTGTCAGCTCGTCGTAACGAGCGGGCTCGAAGATCCCGGCGACCGAGGCGAGGATGTCGACCGGGCCTGCTGCGACCTCGATTCGATCGACCAAGGCGTCAAGACGATCCGTGTCGGCGAGATCGAAGGTCCAGGTGACTCCGGGTTCGACGTCGACGTCCGAGACGAGCGCACCTTCCGCGCGAAAGCGTTCGGCGATCGCGAGGCCGATCCCGTTCGCTGCTCCGGTAACGAGCGCGTGGCGACCTGTGAGCAGGGTCATCGGATCCGCTTCACGATCCGTGCGCGCTCGAGGTGGCATTGGTCGGTTGTGACATCCGCACGCTAGTCGACCCGCATCCGGTCCACGAACTCCTCGTCGAGCTCGATGCCGAGCCCCGGGCCCGTGGGAACGGCCAGGGAGCCGTCGCGAAGTTCGAACGGGTCCGCGAGGATCCTCCCGACGAACGGGGAGTCGGCTATCGAGAACTCCGAGTACGTCAGGCGATCGAGCGATGCGGCGAAATGGAGTGACGCTGCGACGAGGACACCTGTGGAGAAGCAGTGGGGCACGACGTCGACGCCGTGCTCGTTCGCGAGCCTGCCGATCTTGCGTGCGATGGTGAAGCCGCCGCAGCGGGCGAGATCCGGTTGGAGCACGTTGACGTGTCCTTGCTCGACGAGTGCTCGAAAGGGCTCGACGCCAGAGTCCGCCTCGCCCGCGGCCAGGCGGATCGGAGTCAGCTCGGACAGGAGACGATAGCCCTCGTAGTCGTCCGCAGCGAGCGGTTCTTCGAGCCAGTAGAGGTGCACGTCCTCGAGCCGAGCGAGAAGCACGTTGGCGCTTTCCACCGAGTAGGCCATCCCTCCGTCCAGCATCAGGTCGCGCTCGTCCCCGAGCACCGTCCGCGCGGCGCGTACGAGCGCTTCGTCGAGGTCGAGATCGCGCCCAAGCGGTCCCCAGCCGAGCTTGAGTGCCGGGTAGCCGTCCACGACCGCGCGCTCCGCCACGAGCCGCACCTGATCCAGCGTCTCGGGCATGACCTCGCTCGCATAGACACGCACATGGTCCGCGTGTCCGCCGAGGAGGTCTCGAATCGGACGTCCCGCCACTTTTCCGGCGATGTCCCAGAGAGCGAGGTCGATCGCGCTTATCGTGTGCAGGGCTGCTCCGGCCCTGCCGTAGTGGTACGAGCCGTGGTACATGAGCTGCCAGAGGCTCTCGATCTCGAGCGGGTTCTTGCCGACCAGCAGCTCGCGAAGCCCACGGGCGACCGCGTGGGACGAAGGCATGTCCACGATGGTTCTCGCGACGTACGGTGACGTGTCCGCCTCACCGATCCCGACGATCCCCTCATCGGTATGGACGCGGACGAGAAACGCGTCCTGCGTTCCGTCAGCGCGCGTCGTGTCGATGGTGTCGAGGCGCAGGACAATCGACTCGACGTCCGTGATCTTCATCGGGTCACGACTCGAAGCGCCTCCACGATCCTCTTGCGGGCGCGACGCGCCCGTACGGCCCGAGCGTCGTCAAGACCCGGTTCGGCTCCGAGAGCTGGCCCGAGAGGTTGACCGCCCTGCCTATCCGCGAGAGGATGCACCGTGCGGTGATTGGAACACATTTCCGCGGGCGGAGCCGAGGGTTTCCGACGACTGGCGTGAGAGCCCGGGAGCGCGGCGAAATCCTGTTGCAAGTGTGGCTTCAAGGTAACGAGAGCGGACGCGAAAGAGCCGGTGCGGCGAGCGTCCACGAACGCGGAGGAAGAAGATGAGAGCAAAGTCGATGTGGGGCATCGCCCTCTTGCTTGGCGTGCTCGTCCTCGCGGCGGGCTGCGGAGGAGGCGACGAGGCGGCCGCCCCGGAGGGAACGACAACTCCGACGGACTTCCCGACCGAGCCGGTCAAGCTCGTCATGTGGTGGTGGGGCGAGCAGGAAGCCGCGGGAGCCGAGAAGTGGCTAACCGAAACGATCGACCTCTATCGCCAGAAGCACCCGAACGTCACCATCGAGCCTGTCCTGCAGACGACCGACGGGCTGATCCCCGCCTTCAAGGCGGCAGCTGCCGCGAAGAAGGGCCCGGACCTGCAGTACTTCTGGGGAGCGATCTGGTCGCTCGAAGACGCATGGGCTGGAAGTACGAAACCGGTGTCCGACTACATCCCGGAGAGCGAGCTGTCCAACTACTTGAATGCCGCGGAGGACACCTTTGACGGAAAGGTCTGGACGGCACCCTGGTACGTGCAACCCTCGTTCCCCGTCCTCTACCGCAACGACGTGCTGGAGACGGCCGGTGTCTCGCCGCCGGAGACCTGGGACGACCTCCTCGCGGCCTGCGACACGCTCAACGCGGCCGGAATCACGCCGCTCGCCGGCGGCATCAAGGACGGGTGGTTCGGGGGCTGGCTCTACTCGATGATCGGTGTGCAGGATGTCGACTCGGTGTCCGACGTCCTCGAGGCGGTCGCCGGCGGGCAGAGCTTCACCGACGCGAAGCATGCCGAGTGGTGGAAGCGGCTCCAGGAGCTCCGGGACCACAAGTGTTGGAACGACGATATGAACTCGCTCGAGCTCTACCAGGGCCAGGCGCTCTGGACGCAGGGGAAGGCCGCGATGACAGTTGTCGCCGGCTCGGATGCCAGGAAGTTCATCGAGGAGGTCGGGCCGGACAAGGTTGGCGTGATGGCAATGCCGAAGTGGGGTAGCGGCGAGTTCGCCGGTCAGCTCGGCTCGACGTCGCAGACGATCGGGATCACCGAGTGGACGAAGTACCCCGAGGTGGCGGCGGACTTCATCATGTTCATGCACGACGCCGAGCGCATGCAGGCGTGGTTCGAAACGACTGGCGCATTCCCCGCGGATGACCGCTTCGACCCGGCTGTGATCCAGCTCGAGCAGCAGCAGGATCTGTTCGAGCTCGTCAAGGGCGGCGCGCCATACATCGAGAACTTCATCCCCACGCAGCTCGACTCGGAGGCGATTTTCGCCAACGCGCAGCTGGTGCTTTCGGGCGACAAGACGCCCGAAGAGGCAGCGGCAGCCACCGAGCAGGTGGCTGAGCGCATCAGGCGCACTCAGCCGGACCTGATCGAGAACTTCCGCTTGTGGGCGGAGAGCTACAAGTAAGACCCGATGAAGCTTCCCTGGAGGCGCTCCTGTGAGCGCCTCCAGGGGGCTCGTCGACACGTCCCTCGATCTCGGTGGCGTACCGGGCATCGCGCTGGAGGGAGACGTTCTGTACGTCACGCTCTTTCCGGAAGTCGGCGGGAAGATCCTGGACCTGGTGCACCGACCGACTGGCGCGAACCTGCTGTGGCGGAACCCCCGCGTGCCGCTCGCCCGCACGCATCCGGGCGCGCCGTTCGACGACGTCTGGTGCGGAGGCTGGGACGAGCTCTTCCCGACCGATGCTCCGTGTGTGCTCGACGGGAATGCGTTCCACGACCACGGCGATCTCTGGAACGGACCCTGGGCGTGGTCGGTCGATCATGACGACGGCGCGTCGGCGGCGATAACGCTTCGGCGCTACTCCCCGTCGCTCCCGTGCCTCGTCGAGAAGCGAATCGAGTTGGAGAGGGGGTCGGCGTCCCTTCTCCTTCGGTACCGGCTCGAGAACCTCGGGCCACGCCCGATCCAGTTCGTATGGAATCTTCACGTCGCTCATTCGCTCGAGCAGGGATCGCGCGCCCTCCTTCCTGCGGGCTCACTCGGCACGCATGAGCCGTACCTCGGGCGAGCAGGCGGAGGCGACTACGCGTGGCCGCGGCACGTCGATGAAGGCGGCGTCGACCACGACCTGTCGGAGACGCTCGGTCCTGACAGCGGACTCTCCGAGTTCCTGTCGGCACGAGAACTCCGCGAGGGCTGGTGCGCCGTCGTCCATCCGTCCACGGGAATCGGGCTCGGGCTGGCCTTCGACGTCCAAGTATTTCCGACCGTCTGGCTCTTCGCCGACTACGGCGGCTGGCGTGGCCACCACTTTCTGCTGACGGAGCCCTCGACGAGCCCGCCCGGGAGTCTCGCCGAGAATGTCGCGGCCGGGTCGGCTGCGAGCCTCGGCTCCGGGGCAGTGCTCGAGACCGTCGTTGTTGCGAGCGTGCTCACGGGAACCCATACCGGCATGCCGGCAGACGAACGGCCGGGCGAACTCGTTTCGCATGCAGGGGTGGCGCGGTGACGACCCGGCAGGCGGTTATCGGGACGCCGCGCCGCCGCCGGCGGCTGCCGAAACTCGGTCGGGCCGAGCCGCTCGTCTGGATCGCGCCCGCTCTCGTCCTCGTCGCCTTCGTATTCGGGTACGCGATGGTCGAGCTCTTCCGGACCTCGTTCGAGCGCAGCGGTGATTGGGCAAGCCTCGAGAACTTCCGCCTCACCCTCGACGATCCGACGTTCCGTACCGCACTTGTTCACAACGCGCGCCTGCTGCTCGCGGTTCCTGTGCTCGTCGTGCTCGCCATGCTCATCTCGATCCTTCTCTTCGAGGCCATTCGCGGGTGGCGGTTCCATCGAGCGGCGATCTTTCTCCCGTATGTCCTCCCGATCCCCGTCGTGGCGGTCATCTTCGGCCAGATCCTCCAGTTGAACGGCCTGCTCAACCGGGGCCTGCAGTCGCTCGGCCTCGGCGCGTTGGCTGTCGATTGGCTCGGGCAGCCGGAGTGGGCGCTCTGGACGATGACCGGCGTCATCATCTGGAAGGAGCTCGGCTTCGGCGCGATTCTCTTTCTGGCGAGACTCCTCTCGCTCCCTGTCGAGACGTTTGAGGCCGCACGTATCGATGGGGCACGCTTCTTCCGCCTGCACCGCTACATCACCGTGCCACAGCTCGCAGGAGTGATCGCGTTCTACGTGGTCATCGAGGCGATCACGATGGTCTCCTGGGTCTTCAACTACGTCTATGTGATGACGAACGGCCAGGGTGGACCCGGCAACGCGACGATGGTGACCGAGCTCTACGTCTACCAGACGGCGTTCCAGTACCAGGCTCCCGAGCTCGCGGCGGCGGCGGCGGTCATCCTGTTCGCGCTCACCTTCGTCCTCATCGTCTTCTTCTTCCGGATCCAGCGACGCACGGGGCTCGGAGTCCATGAGTAGGCGCGTCGGGACATTCGCCAAGCAGCTGGTACTCGTCGGGGCGACGGGCGTCGCGATCTTCCCGGTCTACGTCATGCTCAGCGCCGCGTTCAAGAGTCAGGCCGACTTCCTCGAGAGCCCATTCGCTCCGCCGTTCGAGCCCTCGCTTCGCGCATTCCAGGAGGCCGTCAACGAGCGGTTCCCGACCTGGTTTCTGAACAGCGTCATTCTCACGACGGGTTCCGTCGCGCTCACGCTCGCGGTCGCATCGCTCGCCGCCTGGGGCTTCGCTCGCTGGGAGTTCCGTGGGCGCGACACGCTGCTCGGAATGCTCGTCTCGCTTATGGTCGTGCCGCCGGTTGTCCTGCTTGTGCCGCTCTTCGTCTTCGGGGTCAAGCTCGGCTGGATCTCGACCTTCCGACTCGTGATCCTCATCTACGTCGGGCTGATGCTCCCGTTCTCGATCTACCTGCTCGCGAATTTCTTCAGGACCATCCCGCGAAGCCTGATCGAGGCCGCGATCGTGGACGGAGCCTCCTCGTGGAGCGTTTTCCGACGAATCGTCTTGCCGCTCTCCGGCGCCCCGCTAGTCACTTTGGCGGTCGTCAACCTGCTGTGGGTGTGGAATGAGCTTCTCATAGCCCTCGTCTTCCTCCAGGACAACGAGAAAAAGACGCTGATGGTTGGTATCACGGGCTTCCAGAGCCGATTCAGCCTCGACGTGCCGGTGATCATGGCCGGTCTCTCGATCGCGACGCTCCCGATCGTCGTCCTCTACCTGTTCGGGCAGAGGTTCTTCGTGCGCGGCCTCGTGTCGGGCGCCGTCAAAGGAGAGTGATGCGCGCGTGGCCGAGGTGACGTTCAGCTCCGTCGGGAAGGTTTACGGCGACGGGACACGGGCGGTTTCCGCGCTCGACCTCGAGGTGCAGGACGGCGAGTTCATGGTCCTCGTGGGACCTTCGGGGTGTGGAAAGACGACCGCTCTGCGCATGGTCGCGGGACTCGAGGCCATCAGCGAGGGCCAGATCCGAATCGGCGAGACCGTGGTCAACGATCTCGACCCTGCCGACCGGGACGTCGCCATGGTCTTCCAGAACTACGCCCTCTACCCGCACATGTCGATCTACGACAACATCGCGTTCGGTCTCAAGATGCGGCGGGTTCGGAAGAGCGAGATCGACCGGCGCGTGCGGGAGATCGCGCAAGTCCTTGGGCTCCACGAGATGCTCGAGCGGCGCCCGCGCCAGCTCTCCGGCGGTCAGCGCCAGCGTGTCGCGATGGGGCGGGCGATCGTTCGTGATCCGAGCGTATTCCTCATGGACGAGCCGCTCTCGAACCTCGACGCGAAGCTGCGCGTGCAGATGAGGGCCGAGGTCTCACGCATCCAGCACGAGCTCGGTGCGACCACGATCTACGTCACCCACGACCAGGTCGAGGCGATGACGATGGGCGACAGGGTGGCGGTGCTCCGCAAGGGTGAACTCCAGCAGATCGACGACCCGGAGGAGCTCTACGACGCTCCGACGAACCTGTTCGTCGGAAGCTTCATCGGGAGCCCCGCGATGAACCTGATCCAGGCTCGACTCGAGCGCCGCGGCGGTGCGCTCGTAGCCCATCTCGGCACACAGGCCTTGGAGCTTTCAACGGAGACCGCGGCTGAGCGGCCCGCTCTGGGCGCCTATGTGGGCCGCGCCATTGCGCTGGGGCTACGCCCGGAACATCTGCGCGAGCCGGGGGCGGCGCGACCCGGTGAGCCCACACTCGAGGGGACGGTGACCGTATCGGAATCGCTCGGCTCGGAGCGGCTCGTGCACGTCGAGATCCCTGCGACCCCGGTTGTGAGCGAAGAGGTGCTCGAGGTCGTCAGGGACACCGACGCCGCGCTCGTCGACGAGCTCGAGTCAGATGCTCGTGAACGGCGCGCGATCGTCCTTGCCCGCTTCGATACGAGTGTTCGTCCGCGGCCGGGCGAGCGGATCGCCGTCTCGGTCGCCGTCCGGAAGGCTCACTTCTTCGACCTCGACACCGGGTCCGCGATCTACTCCTGACCGGGAACGCGGCCCGTCTTCAGGAGATAGCGCGCATCGTCTACCGACCAGGCCCGAAGCCGGCTGTGACACCGGAGCCGTCAGCGATCTGCATTGAGCAAGTCGGCCCTGCGCCCAGAGGACGAGGTCGCGCTCGCCGTCCGGCACGTGATGGCGCAGCACCGGCGCCAGCGGCTCTTCGACGGCGATGGTCGGGCAGAGCGGTCGGTCTGGGTCGAAGACCACGAGGTACGCTGCAACGGTGGCGTTTCGCACGATCGACGAGCTCGACGCTGGGCTCCGCGAGGCCGACTATCTCCCGGATCGGGGGCTCGCAACAGCACTCTTCCTCTCGCTGGCACTGGAGAAGCCGGTGCTTCTCGAGGGCGAGGCTGGAGTGGGGAAGACGGAGGCCGCCAAGGCGCTCTCGACCGCGCTCGACGCACGGCTCATTCGTCTCCAGTGCTACGAGGGCCTCGACGTCTCGCACGCGGTCTACGAGTGGAACTACCCGCGGCAGCTGCTCCACATTCGGGCAGCCCAGGAGGGGACCGTGTCCGAGGAGGAGCTCTTCGGGCCGGAATTCCTCATCAGGCGCCCTCTTCTCGAGGCCATCGACTCCGACGAGCAGGTCGTGCTGCTGATCGACGAGATCGATCGCGCCGACGAAGAGTTCGAGGCGTTCTTGCTCGAGATCCTCTCGGACTTCCAGATCACGATTCCCGAGCTTGGAACGATCCGAGCGCGTCGCAAGCCCGCGGTTGTTCTCACGTCGAATCGCACACGCGAGTTGCACGACGCTCTCAAGCGGCGGGCGCTCTTCCACTGGATCGGGCATCCGTCGCTGGAGCGGGAGGTCGAGATCGTCCGACTTCGCGTTCCAGGGATACCAGAACGGCTTGCGATGGAAGCCGCCGCGTTCGTGCGCGGTCTCCGCGGGCTCGACCTCGCGAAGCCGCCCGGTGTGGCGGAGACGATCGACTGGGCGCAAGCGCTCGCCGCGCTCGGCCGCGAGGAGATCGACGCCGAGGTCGTCGAGCAGACTCTCGGCTCCGTGCTCAAGTACCGCGAGGACATCGAGATGGTGCGCGACGAGACGCTTGTGAGCCTCATCGAAGAGGCCCGCGCGACGGCCGGAAAAACGGGTGTCTGACACCACCCCATGCAACCATGCGGGTTTGCACCTCCTCGGTGTCAGACACCGAAGGTAGATCGTGCAAGGCACCGCGATCGTCCGGCACGTCGTCACGTTCGGCCGCGTGCTGCGCGAGGTGGGCATCGAGGTCGGCCCAGGGCGGGTTGCCGACGCGATGTGTGGGCTGAACGCCGTAGATCTCACGCGCCAGGAGGACGTGTACTTCACCCTACGCCAGACGCTCGTGTCGCGGCACGACGAGCTCGAGCTCTTCGATCGCGCGTTCGTCGCGTGGTTCCTGCGCGGCCCGGTCGCTCCCCTCGTTCGCCAGAAGGATCGCCGACGCTTCGCGGACGGAACCGTCAGGGACACGCTCGAGTCCAAGCGGGACGAGGAGGAGGACGTGTTCGAGTCCGGCGATCCGCTCGAGCGCGGGGCGTCGGCGCACGAGCTCCTGCGCGAGAAGGACTTCGCCGAGATGACGCCCGAGGAGTTCGAACGAGTGCGACGTCTCATGGCTGCGATCGCGCGTACGAGGCCGCGGCGAACATCGCGCCGCCGCTCGCCCGACCCTCGGGGAGACCGCCTCGACATGCGCCGCCTCCTTCGAAAGTCGCTACGCACCGGCGGCGATCCCGTCGAGCAGACGTGGAAGGCGCGAAAGACCGTGCACCGCAAGCTCGTCGTCCTCTGTGACGTCTCGGGCTCGATGGACTCCTACGCACGCGCGCTGCTCTTCTACCTCCACGCGATCGTCGGGACGGGGACCGGCGTCGAAGCCTTCGCCTTCGGCACTCGACTCACTCGCCTTACGCCCGATCTCGCGACGCGTGATCCCGAGGCGGCTCTGGCGCGGGCGACGGAGATAGCGATCGACTGGGGAAGCGGAACGCGGATCGGCGCATCGGTCGCCGAGTTCAACTCCGTCTACGGACGGAGGGCGCTCTCACGCGGCGCCGTAGTCGTCATCGTCT
>Ga0209341_10006039_pt1 | contig 10848 bp, 22 predicted proteins | sample RifCSP13_2_FD_184020 | JGI IMG/M metagenome (GOLD analysis project Ga0209341, IMG submission 184020) | Soil microbial communities from Rifle, Colorado - Rifle CSP2_sed 13_2 (SPAdes) (version 2) | ecosystem: Environmental > Terrestrial > Deep subsurface > Rock core/Sediment | place: Rifle...
CTCAACACTGAACTCTTCAAAGAATTTTTTTCCACCTGTCAGATATGGAAGATTGTATGTGATTGAATTGATACCAAACCAAGCAGGGTGTGTCGAATCTGATTTCACAAAAAACACATTGATGTCTTTTTTGATTAGATCCTTTGCAATCAGTTTTACGACTTTGGAATATTTGCCCATCGCCTCAGTTGGTTCAACATTTTCACAATATTCCGATGGGGAAGACCTGAAAACCTTTCCTGCATAACGCAGTACACCAATTTCTTCAAGATGTTGTTTGTCATATTTGTCAAGTGTTCTTGGGATTATGAACTGTCCACCAGTTTCATTTACCCTTTCATTTGCATGGTAATCGGTTTCACTTGGAATAAACACTTGATCTGTTCCGTACTGTTTTGTAAAAATATCACGTGCAGTTTCTTCAGTAACCTTTCTCATTCCAATGTTAATCCATTTGGAACCTGATTCTTCTTTGTCAACCAAGTCGTATGCATTGTTCAAAACAGATGCATACAAATCAATCAGGTATGCTTCACTGACTTGATCTCGTCTTGTTGGCAATGGAACTTTCTGTCTTACATCAACATGCCATTGAATATTCTGTTTGAGTTTTTGTACTGGCACACCAAGTTCATACAACCAAGCGGTTTCTCCTTCCAAGAGATTGTAAAGGTGCACTTCGCATTCACGCTTTACACTTCTCATCTTGTTACTTCCTGATTCTTCTAGATGGGTATAGAGTTCTGTATTGAATTGTTTTACAGGATTTCTTGATTCAATCTGTTTTCCATTCAAAACAAGTTTCTTATCTTTTGGTACAATTAGTTTTTCAAGACTGAACAGAATGTCTTTTACCTGCTCTTTTGTCCATGAAAAGTTTGCAATTACATCTGTACCAATAATCGGTTCTACTTGGTGGATCTCCCTTTTGTTTTCATAGAATTTTACAAACCAGTTTTTAGTCTTGACAGTTCCATCAATTGCAACTGCAAAAAATTGTTTCTCACCAAGATTAAATCTTCCACGTTTATCAGGGAGTGATCTCTTGTATGAATGTCGATACATTGTGAAGATGTCCTTGTAGTTTAGGAATCCTTCACCGTCATCATTGATCCAGACTTTGTAAGTAGATGCAGAATTTTGTGTTATCTTGCAAATAATATTTGATACGCTTGATTCATCAAAGCAGTTTGCAATCATGTCATACACAAGTCTGAACGGTTTCATTTCAGACATTTGGTTTTTGAATCCTTCAGTGTCCACTTCAAATCTGTTCTCACAGATGATAGGTACAGACACCTGTACAGGGGTTCCAGTGTTGGACTTTGTTTGTTTTGTTGTCATTGCGATCCATTTTTTTTCATGGCATTTAACCTTGTCATTCCTAATTTCAGAATTTATCAAAGTCCGCAAAAGTTTTCAGGCATGATCATTTTTCAAAAATTTCTCCCACGCTTCGTAATTTCAAAAAAAACAAAGTTTGAATTTTACTTGAATCAAAAAACAGGGTTCAAGATTTGAAGATAGCGATCATAAAATCTTTTAATATTCCTAAATAATGTGGGAATTAGTATAGAGGAAGTTACTGCAATGAAATTTGAAATTAAACTTACAAGAAAACAGGCAACTATAGGTCTTTTTCATCTTGCATTGATAGTGATTTCACTTGCAGTTTCAACAGGATTTGCTTTTGTTAATTGGAGAATTGCGTTTCCTATAATGATAGGAGAACTTGCAGTAGTAATAATAATTATTTTTTCATTGTTGGACTACCTAGACATTATTGAATTTAGAAAATCAGTTACTAGAAAGACAAAATGTTGCATCTGTGGGAGAATAAGCAAGGCAGAATATAACCTAGAAAGATTGATCAAGTTGGAAAGATTTGAATCAGATAAGCAAGGTTATTCTGAAAAAGAGATTACGAAGGTTGAACAGGTTCCTGCAAAACCACTTGAAGGTATTGTCATACATGACAGAGTGGTTTGTACTGATTGTATAGATAAGGTGAAAAAATATGGTTAGTATCGGTGATGCATTAATTTTTGGAATCCCTTTTTTAATTTTAACAGTTTTCGTTTTTGGGCTAGTCAACGAATTATATTTTGTAGGGATGGCAGTATTGGTTACAGATCAATTCGAGCATTGGGATAATTTCAATGGTAAATGTTTCATATCAGAAAACAAGACAGAAAGTTTTTGTAAATCTGATTTTGGTTTTTTAGGAATGAAACAATGGATAGATGAAAGAGATTATGAAATCATAAATAATTTGGTTACAAATAATAAAACAACTACAAAACAAAATGAACTATAATAAATTTTTAATGGTTTTTACATTAATAACTGCTAGTCTTAGCCTTATTTTTGGTGGCTATCTTGTTATCACTGAATTATCAATTGGTGGTTATGCAATGATGATAATTGGTGTATTTGGAATGGTAGTTTTTAGTATGTATATGTCAAAACGTTCAAAAATAAAAAATCAAAGTTGAGTAAGAATTTCTGAAGGGACACATGCTTCTAATGTTCCAAATCTCTTATTTTGATAGTATGTATTATTTTTATTGCAGAATGCAAGCCAATCTACTGCACTACCATGAAGTTGAAGAGATGAACCAAGATATACTACTATCGTAGCCTGATCATTTACAGCATCAATCAGTATGTTTTTAGAAATGGAGATCCAGTCTTGATATTCAGGCATTTTGAAAATCTCAGGTGCCTTGTAGAAAAATCTAGCATTTGAAAAAATATAATACTTTGATCCTTTAGATTCTACTACATACGAAACAACACCAAAGTTACCATTTTTCATTCCAATAATTTTCCCATTATAAGTCTGCAGGAAAAGTTTGGTTCTTTCTAAAACTCCCATTGGGTTTTAATGAATTTGAATTATTTAAGCAGTAAGGAATTGTTACATCATGCACGTATCTCTATGAAGAAAAGTTAATTTACTAAATGGAAGCAAACCCGATGGGTGGGGGACTCGAACCCCCGTGTTGAGGTAACAACTTGTGTTTTTCAGACACACGCCATAGCCGTACTAGGCGAACCCATCATATTATACAATGCATGTGTAGGACATAAGACATTGTTTGTTCATTTGATACAACATTAAAAATCATACAAATAATTTTTGTATAATACAATTACAAACCTATCAATCAATTCCTACTATGTGATATATGGAAACAAAGATACAAAAAATAGAAAAAATTCTGAATGATTATGATAAGATACCTTACGAATGTTTTTCTGAATGTTGTTCTGTAAATTCAATTTTGTTTGAAGTATTAGAATTAATCAGAAATGTAATCAAAGGTGGTGATACAGATGCAGTATAGAATTCCACCATAACTAATAATGTAATTTTTTCCAGAGTTCAACCAATTGGTTTACATCATCATCAGATAGCAGAGTTGGATGATGTCCATTTCCACCATAAACTATTTCAGTTATAGCACTATGTTGTTCGTTTGCATAACGTGTCATTGTATAATGTCCATTAGATTGATGCACTTTTTCTAGTTCTTCTAGATCTTTATTGTACTCTTCATAGGAAATATCATCATCATAAACACCCTCATATTTTTTCTCAAATTTTTTGCGTTCATCATTATCATCATTAATTTTTCTCCAATCATCCTCGTTATTTTTGATGTATGTACTGACAGGTGGTAGTGAGTTTGCAAGGAGATTGAATGCAATTAGTTCCTCTCTTCTCCATTTTTTTGCAAAATCCCAAAAGGCATGACCAATAACTTCGTGGATAAATGTTGATTTCATCCAGTCAAGACTTTGAGTTCGGTCATCAATCATCATTACCTTTTGTTCTAGGCTAAACCAAATACCAACAAATTTGTTAGTTTTTTGATAAACAATTGAAAGTTGTTTAATATATTTTCTCATGGCTTTTATTGACTGATCATTATTCCACATGTCCCTGACCATATCAACAATTTCTTTTCTTGGTGCAGGCTTTCCGCCTCTATGCCAACCACCTTCAGTAGCCTCACCAATGTATAATCTGAAATTCTTGTAAACCTTGAAACCATGAGAATTGAGTTTTGCTCTTTTTGTACGGTTAACCTTTCTAGACATATTATGGTATGCACATGTTAGGTATAAGACATTCTGTGTGTGCACTTGATACAACACAAAAACTATTGTAAAAAAACTACAAAAATAAAAAAAGATTGTTCCTAATGATACTGACAATCACAGGAACATTCTCGTTCACTTTTTGGAACGATTTTGGATCCATCAAAATTTTGGCAGTCAGCATGTAATGATGCTGAAAGGTATGGTGCATTGCTTGGTTCGCACCAGTAGCATATTATTATTTTATCCATATTATGACATGCACGTGTAAAGGGTATAACGGTTTGTGCGTTCTGATGAACAAACAGGACTTTATACCATGTGCACATGTTGAACCTAATAACCGATGAGTATAAATACCACCACCACCACCGTAATACATGGTTAAAGGAACAACCCAAAAGTTATGTTTCAACGGCGGTAGTTTACTTACTGCACTTGAAGCCCAAAATATCTCGCCTGAAAATTTCTTTGGCAGACACATTCCAACAATCAAGGAAATAAAACAACAGATTGAATTAGAAGCATGGTTTGTAATGCATCCATTGCAGATCAAAGTTGTTGGTGCACAGCAATGGAAACTTGTGTATCCGATAGGAAGTGAATATGCGTGAGTACAAGACAAGAGTATCTTCAAACCAAGTTACGTAACTTAGGTTTAGAAGCAAGACGATCACATATTCAACGGTTGTGTGAAAATTGAGTTATCATTTCGATCCAGAAGAACCACGAATCAACGTGATTAAAACTGGTCATAAACCAAATACAAAAAAGGTGAAATAAAATGGGAATAGGAAGTTTTTTTGCAGGTGTTGCACTAGCAACTCCAATAACAGCATTCTTTACTAGCATGGTAAGCCGAATCAGTGATCCTGATGTTTGGTCAGGAGTATTCAAGACTGTAACTGAAAAAACAGTTGAAGTGGCACCAAAGATTGTTGCAAAGTCTGCAGAAGAGTCAACAAGCATCTTAAAACTGCTAACTGGTCAATAGATCATTATCAAAAGTGATTATAATGACAAATGAATGTCCAAAAGGTGGGCAACATGATTGCAGATTTGGAATGTGTACAGCGACTTGTAGAAAGTGCGGTCAGTGTTTCGAATTGGATCCTGTACTACAAAACACATCAGCATTTGAGAGTGAATATTAATGCAAAATAATCAAAAACAAGAAACTGAGATAGAAGTAATAGCAGTAATTGTTGATGCACAATTTTGGTACGTACCAGAAACCAATAAAAACGATAAAGCCAACGGACAGTTATGTTTATGGTTGGATTATAGGTTTACATTAGATGATCAAGGACACAGTGGAAATAAGCAATACATTTCCAACATTGATGAAATCCGAAGAATATTGAAAGATGGTGGAATTGATTTCGGTCAGTGTTATATAAACAATGGATCTTTGAAAGGCTTGATTGACACGCCAGTAATTCTGGTAAGAACCAAAAAAGGCGAACACAGATTCAACAGATTTTACAACAGTGAGTTGGAAAAATAATGCCATTAGAAACTGCAGAAGTCCAAGTCAAGGAAACTAAGGAAGGAAGAGAAACTTCCATAAAGCACGGCAAGGACTTTAATCATTTCCTCAATGTTGGAAAGAACTCAGAAATTTCAACAGATAGAAAAGATTCTGATTCATGGATTCTTGTAACCTACGATGTGTCAGGTGACAACTCAAAGCGAAACTGGATACGTGAAAAAATTATCAGAATGGGTGGACTTTGGAAAAACGATTCAACATATCTGGTTCCAAAATCTGTCAGATCTGTTGATGAGATACGTCAGTTCGGCAAACACACAAACGTTAACCTGTTTGTTGTTGGAATGCATGTTGATGACAGGGAAGATGTCAAGACTTTAACTCAAGCATACATTGGAAAACTTTTAGACGATATTAAAGAGATTCGAGATAGTGCAAAAAAATCATTCAATGTTTTACAACTCATTGAAGAAAATATTGAACTGTCAGAAGAAGAACTAAAAGACAAACACAATGTAAGTTTCAGGGGATTTCACAACGTGGTAAAATCTGTCAAGGATAGATCTCACGAAATCGAAGAGATGTGTCAGAACTATGGAAACAATGATGATGAGTTTGAAATACAATTACTGTATTCATTTGTAAACAAACTTGAAGAAAGATTCCAACGGATCAAAGAAGCAAAAGGGTTGAACAAATAATGAAAGACTTTATTGAAATTTTCTTCAGATTGATTGTTGGTAAATCAAGAGTTGCCTACAGAAAAGATGTCATCAGAAGACTGGAAGGACTCAAAGATTACTACGAAAATCGTGGAAAAGATGTCAGTGGGTTTGATGAAGAGATCGCAAGACAGTACACAAAACTTGCACAACTAGAAGAAGGTCAGATGAAAAGAAAATGATCATAGGAAACAATATTCAGACACAAAAGCCATTCCCAATTAATACAAAACGAATGTTACAAAGCCATACATTTGTAAATGCAATTACTGGTTCAGGAAAGACTGGACTCATTCTCAAAATAATTGAGAGTGTACAGTCAACTGAATTCAAGCAACAGTTTGGGCAGATACCAATAATCATTAGTGATGATCAGGGAGAATTCCTAAACGTGCCAAAAATGTATGATGACTTCATTCTGTTTGAAAACAAGGGAAGATACGCAGAAGTATTCAATCTTGATAACGCAAAGTCAGTTGGTGAAGTTGCAAGAAAGGATCTTGTATCAATGGTAATTAAACTCTCAGACTTTGCATCAAAAGAAGAAAGAGAAAGGTTCCTAGAATTGTTCATGGAAGGCTACAGGGAACAAGACAGAAAATATTGGAATCCTGCATTATTCATCATAGATGAGGCAGACATTTACGTGCCGACAACTTCCAAGAAAAAGAACTCATATTCACGTGAAGCAATAATCGATGCATGCAAACGTTCAAGAAAAGAAAACATTTCAATAATTCTTGCAACACAATCTGCATCTTCAGTCCACATTGATGCTAGAAGGGAATGTACAAACAGGTTCGTTGGTAATTCAGTAGAATTAAGCGATAGAAGAATAGCAAGTCAGATGTTGGGTGAACCAAGCCTTGTTGACAAGTTATGGGGACTAAGAGTAGGTCAGTTCTATGTTCGTGGTGAAGCACTTTGTGATGTTACAACTTTGATTCAAGTTGACAGACCTATGATAAAAACTCCTGAAGTTGGGGTTGAACAAGTAAACGATCACAAGGATTCTGTTATTGAACAATATGTTGTAAACAGGATTGAAGGCGACAAGAGATCATTAATCCAAACCTACGAAGACAAGATAAGAAAACTCGAAGATGAAATCAAAGTATTGAAAACAAATCAATGGACTAACGAAAAACAGATAATGGCTTACAATGAAGGAAAGTATGATGGAAGAGTGCAAACAATAGATGAACAGAAACACAAGTCATTTGTTAACAGGGTGTTGAATCGATAATGTTTACAAAAAAATTATTGGATACACTCAATATAATAAATGAGATCAATCATACAACAGAATTTGAACAGGCAGACGAAATCTTGCATGGAAAACTCTCAGATCTAGTTAGAATTTGGAAGGGTTGATGAAAATGCATTGTCTAAAATGTAATATGAAAATGAAACCATTAGGATCAGAAACACAGAGTGGTAGTGGGGACACTGTTCACACAGCAACAGTTTACCAATGCCCAAAATGTGGTGCACAGGTTCTTGATACAAGTGTGGAGTGTTTCTAATGTCATTTAGTTGGCGACAAAGGATGCGAAGAGCAAAGCAGGCTATAATGGAAAGACTTGGACTTACAGAACAAGATTGGGAATACATCTGGAATAACATCAGCGATTTTTGTAGTGAATCAGATGCACAGGTGCAATTGGTTTACGGTGACAGTTGCAACATTGATGAAAAAGTAAATCAGATGTATGAAGACGAATTCCTAGAAATGGCATGCGATCTCATTGAGAAAGTTATGAAACAACTTGGTTACAAGAAAAAAAAGGCAAAGAAAAAACGCAAAGTAAAGGACGAACAGACAGACAAGGAAGTAGAAGATGATGTTGTACAAAATGAAGAAGAACTTGAAGAGAAAGCCGAAGAACAGGAAGCAGAACTGGTAAATGCCTAATTTGAATTTGGTGTGTCCAAAATGCAAAATACAATTAACAAAAACACAATCAATACAATCACGGGTTTACGAAGACCGTACAATAGTGACTTCACATTGTCCAAATTCATTTAGTTGTGGCGTAAAAGAAATAACATTGACAATAGAGAGTGAAAAAATATGAAAAGAATATCAGACGATCCAGTGAAAACAGGTACACTGTTTTCAACAGAATCCACAGAAAGACAAAAAATACTATACAACTACGTTGCATACTTTGGGAAAATTGCAAAGCAATTCCATCTTACAAAGGTAACTATCAAGATCCCAAGACCAAACGGACTTGAAATGTTTCTTGCAGAAAAGGAATCAATGGAAAAAGAAAAGAATGCAAAACTAACAAAGGAAGAACTTGAAAACTTGGAGAATCATACAAGATTCGAAACACTAAACTCAAAGGAACTTGGCAATGGTCAATCATTGCTAAATCACTTTATGGGTGAGGCATTCACAGGCGACAAGTACAGGGACATAATAGAGAAATGCAAGGAAGAAGCACTTGCATTAGCATTTCAATCTGCAACTTCTGAAAAAGTTAAAGAACCCAAAGATGATGTGAGTTACAGATGAGTCAAGAGTACCACGAAAAATACGGCAAGGATCCAAACTATGTTTGGGTTAATTGTTGTAGCATGTATGTGCACAAGAAAGACCTGTACAATGGCGAGTGCCCATATCACCAAAGAGTGTTAAGTGACGGAACACTTCTTTGGGACGAGTTCAATCAAGATGGTGAATAAAATGGAAAGAGAAGATCAAATAAAAGACTGTGTACTTTGTAATCAACCAAGACAGTATCAAAGTGAATTATGTGAAGCACATGGTGCAGTATATCAGATAAGAGATGATCTTGGATTGGATTGTAATCACGAAGATATGCTTGTAAGGATAAGACAAGAATGTTGTGATGGAAGTACAACCATTGAGATTGATGATGAAACCCATGCAGTTGTAGAGTTTCTATTGGAAAATAAATTGATTAGAGCAAAACCATTGCCTAATTATAAATGGTATGTTAGTTTAACACGATTAGGGAAATCAATATCATTGCTATGTATAAAAGAGAAGTGCATTTGAAATGCAAATAGAAAAGCAAAAAATAAAATCCAGAATTTATCTGTTGAAGGCATTTCAAGATGTTTACGAAAGGGAAAACAAGCATGCAAAAACAAAAAAACGAAGGGAATCAACTCAAAAGAAACTTGAAGATATTTATCTTGCAATTGAATTAAGTAACGCACAGTTAGATAAAAAAAGACGAGAGAAAAAACAAAGTATAGCAAAAAGATGTTTGATGTGTGGCGAATCAACTAAAAATCCATCTGGATTTTGTGATGAATATTCAGGTTCGGCATTTGGTTGTAAAGAACAATGGTATGAAGAATACAAGACTGCACCGACAAAGAAAGAACTCAACGCAAAATGGAGAGATGATTTTGATGGGTGAAAATGTATTAAAAAACAGAAGGAATCCTGAAAAATGGAAAAAGGCATTGGATACTGTTAGAGAAAAAATCGAGTTGGAAAAACGCATAGTTACAAATACCCACAGGCTTGAAATTGCATTTTGGATCAGGTATCATGCAGTTACAGGTACAGACTTTGTAAATCTAAATCACACTGAAAAACAAAAGTTATTCGATGAATACAAATCAATGTATGAAAGTGCATTTGATAAAAAATACCTAAGAACTGGAACAAGATCTGAAAAAAGCCAAGCAGTAGAAAACTTTGGTTGGAGTATGGAAAGATTGATGAAAGCAACTTTGGAAGGGCTTGACAAGGAAAACATCGATCCAAAAGAAGAGTTTACATTCAAGGTGCCAAAAATATGAAGAAGTGGTGTGGCTATTGCATAGGTTTGATGGAAGTAATGTACGAGATCAAGGATCATGTAGTAAAAAATACAATGGAAGATCTTTATGACAAACCAAAAACCGTGTGCAAAGGTTGTGGGAAGGTAATCTGAATGGAACGTACTGTAAAATGCAAAAGGTGTAAAAAGACCAGAACAACGGAATCATCGTTAGGTTTGGTAACTTGCACAAACTGTGGTCGCAAGATCAATGTTCTTGAAGAGTTGGTGAAGTAAAATGGGAGAAGTAATTCAAGTTCACATGCAAATAACTGGCGAGTTCATTACAAATCGAGTCAGGACACTGATGATGGATCACAGATTAACTATGGCAAACGAAGTTTTTGATTGCCTTATACCAAAACCAACTCAAGAGAATCGCAAGGCAGTATTACTAGGTCATGCGGAATTCATAGGAATGACAACTTGTGATAAACCTGATTGTGATCAATGCAAGGGGGAACAAAGATTTGCAATGGTGTTCAAGGAAGATCTTTTCTATCAGAAAAAACTTGAGAAACATAAAATATACATCAACGAAAATTTCTTTGAGATTGATGGCGACATAGCAGTATCAAAGAAAGTTATTTTCGATATTACTGAAAAACAATCACATTACAACCAGTTAAAGAAAAGAAGAAAACAAGATTATGATCTCAGGGAAGACTTGACAATAAAAAGGAAGATTGTTGATGCAGATGACCAACTTGAGTTTGCA
>Ga0209341_10006040_pt1 | contig 10846 bp, 8 predicted proteins | sample RifCSP13_2_FD_184020 | JGI IMG/M metagenome (GOLD analysis project Ga0209341, IMG submission 184020) | Soil microbial communities from Rifle, Colorado - Rifle CSP2_sed 13_2 (SPAdes) (version 2) | ecosystem: Environmental > Terrestrial > Deep subsurface > Rock core/Sediment | place: Rifle...
ACGACACCGCGCTTGGCGCCGTGTGTGCGCAGGTGCCGGGTCAGCGCGCGTGTGTCGATCTCGCTGATCCCCACGATGCCGTGCTGGTCGAGGTAGCCGCCGAGCGTGCCCGAGGCGCGCCACGACGAGACCACGGCCGAGGCCTCGCGCACGATGAAGCCCGCGACCTGCGGCCGCGCCGACTCGACGTCCTCGCGGTTGACGCCGTAGTTCCCGATGTGGGGATAGGTCATGGTGACGATCTGGCCTGCGTACGAGGGGTCCGTCAGCACTTCCTGGTAGCCGCACAGGGCGGTGTTGAAGACCACCTCGCCCGTGGTCTCCCCGGCGCGCCCGAAGCCCACTCCCTCGAAGATGGTCCCGTCCTCGAGGGCTAGCAGCGCGCGCGGGCGCACGTCCGACCGCCGCTCTTCCGACGTTCGTCCGTTCATTGTCGAGCCCTAAAGCTTATCCGAAGACCCGCTCAGCGAATCGGTCCCATCCGGCCCAGCGGCCAGAAGCGGAACACCGCGCGGCCGTAGATGTACTTCTCCGGCACCTCGCCCCAGCTGCGCGAGTCGTTGCTGCTGCGGCGGTGGTCACCGAGCACGAAGTAGTAGCCCTTGCGGACCTCGGTCGGCGCGTGGCTGTCGTCGTCACGGAAGCTCGCCGGCAGGTAGGGCTCCCTGACCGCGAGCCCGTTCACGACCAACTCGCCGCCCCGGATCTCGACGAGGTCGCCTGGCAGGGCCACCACGCGCTTCACGAACGAAACCGAGGGGTCGCGCGGGTACCAGAACACCACCACGTCGCCGCGCTCGATCGGGCGGAAGCGGTACACGAACTTGTTGACGACGATGCGCTCCCCGTCGAGCAGCAGCGGCTCCATGCTGGTTCCCTGAACGCGGAAGGCCTGCGCCACGAAGGCGATCAGAAAGAAGCAGAACAGCACCGCCACCGACAGGTCGTGGAGGAACTCCCAGCCCGCGCGCAGGAAGCGCTGGCGCACGCCTGAGCGCGGCGTCGCGGCCTCGGCTTCGGTCGACACCGCGTCGGCCGGCGCGAGCGCCAGCTCCGCCCCCGGCTCGCCCGGCCCGAGCCCCTGCCCGTCGAGGTTCACCGGTGCCTTCCCTTCACGACCCGCGTCGAGGCGATGCGGTCGTGCAGCCCGCGACCGCCGAAGATCACCATCAGAAAGCCGAGGCCCAGGCTGGCGGCCGAGAGCAGGTAGCCGAGCGCGCGCCGCAGCGCGCTCGCGAGCGGGATCGGGGAGACGCCGTCGTCCGTCACCACCCGCAGGTCGAGCAGCTCCTTGCCCGGCGTCGCGCCCTTCACGCTCCAGAAGTAGACGTGGTAGAGCACGCCCAGGACGAGCGCCAGCGGCAGCAGCGTGACCGAGGCGATCACCGGCAAGAGCGCCACGTCCGAGGGCGCGCGTGGGGTCTCGCGCGCCCACCAGTACCACGCGACGGGCGCGAGCAGGACCGCCTGCCCCGAGGCGACGAAGATGGTGTCGACCACGAAGGCCGCCAGCCGGCTGGCGGGCTCGGCGAGCTCGGGCTCGCGCAGCGGAGCCAGCGTCTGCGGCCGCTCGCGGGGCGCTTGTCGCTCGTGGCGCGCCTCGGCGTGGCTCGCGGGCTGCGGCAGCGCCGCCGCATGCGGCAGGGGCTCAGGTTGCGGCAGGGGCGCGGGCGCCATCGCGAACGGCCCGCTCGCGCGAGGTGCCGGCTCCGGGGGCACGATCGGCACCGGCTGCGTCTCGCTGCGGTCGTGGGCCCCGCCCGAGGCGGCCGGCTCCTCGACCCGCTGCCCGTCGGCCGCCAACGTCTCGCCGCAGGAGTTGCAGAAGCGCGCCGGCAGCGGAACCGAGGCACCGCAAGCGACGCACATGGCCTTGGGCGGCCCGCTCGGCTGCGCCACCTGCGCGCCGCACTCGCGGCAGAACAGGTCGCCGCGCCGGTAGAGAGACTTGCACGTGGGACACTCGAGTGGCGCCGCCGAGGGGTGCGCCAGCACCTTGCCGCCGATCGCCTCCACCACCTCGTCGCGGAACAGCAGCCGCATGCTGCCGATCGCCACCAGGTCGCCGTCGCGCAGCGGCCGCTCGCTGACCCGGTCGCCGTTCACCACGGAGCCGTTCGCGGAGCTGCAGTCGCGCAGAAAGAACTGCTTCCCGCGGTGCTCGACCACCGCGTGGCGGCGCGAGACCATCGCGTCGGGCAGCACCAGGTCGTTCGACGGATCGCGGCCGATCGTGAGGATCGTCGTGCGCGAGAGCAGGATCTCGCGCCGGTTGGAGGACGTCGGGTTGACGATCAGCTTGGACACTTCGGCTAGGCCCCGAGGAATGTCTGGCGGAAGCTCGTCTCGACCTTGACGCGCACGCCGTGCTTCGTCGCCGGCTCGTACTTCCAGCCTCGCACCGCCGCGACCACCACGTCGTCGACTGGCTGGCCCGCCGACTCGACCACCACCACATCGGTGACATCTCCGGCGTCGGTGACCACGAAGCGCACGAGCACCGACACGCGCTGCCCCGACTTCAGTCGCGGCGCGCGGCCGGACGGATACGAGGGCGAGGCGCCCTTCAGCCTGCGCGCGAGCGTGTCCACCTGCCCCGCCTCGTTCGGGTACACGCGCGTCACGTCGACGGGCTCAGGCACGGGCGGCGCCGGGGCGCGCTCGCGCAAGCGCACTTCGACGCGCCCCGTCTCACCGGCCGTGACGTCGAGCGTGCTCGACCACGTCTCGTGACCGTCGAGCGCCATCTCCACCTGTCGCTTGCCCGGCTGGAGCTTGAAGCCGCGCAGCGGCGTCTGGCCCGCCGGCTTGCCGTCGACGCTGACCGACGCGCCCGCGGGGGTCGAGACGAAGTCGGCCGCCCCCGTGGTGGCCGCCGCCCGCTGCTTGAGCACGACCCGCAGCTCGGTCGACGGCGTGCCGGCGCCGAGCTCGACGCGCCTTCGCTCGGGCTCGTATCCCGGCTGCTCGACGCGCACCTCGTAGCTGCCGAACTCGAGCTCGGCGAGCTCGAGCGGGGAGCGCCCCCGGGCCCGGCCGTCGACGAGCACGCGCGCACCCGCGGGCTCGCTCGCCACGCGCAGCGTGCCCGACGTGGCCACGGCCTGCGTGGCCGGCCGGGCGGCGGGCTCAGCAACCTCCGCGGGGGCGGGCGGCGGCGCGGCGACCTGGGCCGGCGCCGCCGGCTCCTGCGGCCGCAAGCCCCAGGCGCCGAGCGCGGCGAGAGCCACGAGCGCGAGAGCACCCCCCCCGAAAACGAGCGGCAGCGGGACTCCCGGGCGCGGGGATCGGGATCCGCGCGGCACGGGGGCGCTCGCCGGCAGCGGCGGCAGCGAGCGCAACGTGTGATCAGGCGGCTGGGTCTGCGGGGCCTCCGGTAGGCCGAGTGCCGAGACCACGGCCGTGACCTCGGCCGACGCGATCAGGGTCGGCGGCGGGGGGGGCTCGCTCGGCACATGAGGCGACCCGTCGAGGACGAGCGTCGTGGTGCCAGCTGGAGCAGGGCCGTTCACCTGAGGCGACGGCTCTCTCGCGAGCACGAGCGTCTCCTCCTCGTCGCGCGCGAGCAGGGGCACGGCCGCGCCCCGCGGCGCCGCCGCGATCGCCAGCGGCACCGGGCGTGGGATCTCGACCGTGACGACGTCGCCCACGGCCGAAAGGCTCGCGGTCTCCTCGTTGCCGAGTCCGCTGAACCACGACCCGAGGCAGTACTCGAGGTCCTGCACGAAGGCGCTCGCCGTCTGGTAGCGCTGCTCCGGCTTCTTGGCGAGCACCTTGCTGAAGACCTCGCGCCACTTCTGCGGCACCAGGCCGTTCATCTCCAGGTCTGCGGGCTCGACCGGGTCGGTGTGGACCAGCTTGTACAGGATCGACGTCACGTTGGGGCCCGGGAACGGCTGCTGGCCCGAGAGCATCTCGAAGGCCACGACGCCGAGCGAGAAGATGTCGCTGCGGCCGTCGAGCTTCTCCCCCATCGCCTGCTCGGGCGACATGTAGGACGGCGTCCCGAGCAGAGCCCCGGCGTGGGTGATGTCGGCGTCGGCCAGCTTGGCGATGCCGAAGTCGGTGATCTTGATCTTGTCGGCGTCGTACAGGATCAGGTTGGCCGGCTTGACGTCGCGGTGGACGACGCCCCGCGAGTGCGCGTAGTCGAGCGCCGCGGCCACCTGGCTCACGAGGCCGATCACCTTCTCCGGCTTGAAGCGCTGACCGTCCGCGAGCACCTCCGCGACGGTACGGCCGTCGACGAACTCCATGGCGAAGTACGGCAGCCCGGCATCCTCGCCCAGGTCGAAGAGCGTGACGATCCCCGGGTGCGAGAGGGTGCCGGAGATCTGCGCCTCGTGCTGGAAGCGCTCGATGAAGGAAAGGTACTGGGGGCTCGAGCGCGGGATGTCGAGGCGGACCGTCTTGATCGCGAGCGTCCGCTTGATGAGGGGATCGAAGGCCTTGTAGACGGCCCCCATGGCGCCGTAGCCCAGGCTGCCGGTGATCTGGTAGCGGCCTATGGCGGCGGGGATCTGGTCGGCCACTTGTCTTCTGCCGTCGCTCATCGATCCGAAGGGTGCAAGGTCGGTGCCGACACTCCCCCCGGTTGACTCTAGCACCGGGCAGCGCGCCGCGTCAACGCGCCTGGCGCCCAAGTCGCGTCCCCAGAAGGGCTTGCGGCTATGTTATTCTGCCCTTCTCTGGGTCTTGCCCCGCCGCGGGGGCCAAAGGTTGCGATGCGCCAGCCGGCCGGCATCATCCCCTACGACGCGCTCCAGCAGCCGCTGAGCCCCCTGTTTCTCGACTACCTCGCCGGGCGGGAGCGAGCGGGCGCGTTCCTGCCCAGGGACGGCTTCGAGCTCGCCGCCATCGCCTCGGCCGCCGAGAGGACGCACAGCCTCGAGCGGCCGATGGCGGCCGTGGCCGAGGCCCTCGCGCGCCAGCAGGAAGCTCGCGGGTCTAAGACGGCGGCCGGGCGGGCCCGCGCTCTCGCCGCTCCGGGAGCGGCCGCGGTCGTCACCGGCCAGCAGGCCGGCCTCTTTGGTGGGCCGCTGTTCGTCCTGTGGAAGGCGCTCGAGACGGTGGCGGTAGCCCGGCGCCTCGAGGCGGAACGGCACACGCCCGTGGTGCCCGTCTTCTGGGTGGCCTCTGACGACCACGACTTCGCGGAGGTTCGGGCGACGACGATCGTCGACGCCTCCGGCGCGCTGCGGACACTGCGCTACGACCCGCAACAAGAGCCGCTCGGGCGCCCGGCCTGGGACATCGTGCTGGACGACACGGTGGGCGGCCTGGTCGACGAGCTCGCGCGGGCGCTGCCCGGAGCACTCGGCCGCGACGAGACGGTGGAGCTCGCCGCGGCCTGCTATCGCGCGGGCGAGACGATCTCCTCCGCCTTCGCGAGGCTGGTCTCGTGCCTGCTGCCCGAGCTCGTGGTGCTCGACCCGGCCGACGAGACGTTGAAGCGGCTGACGCGGCCGGTGCTGGCTCAAGAGCTCGCCGAGGGCTCGCCGAGCTCCCGGCTCGCTCTCGACGCCGGCCGCGCCCTGCTCGCGGCCGGCTATCACCAGCAGGTGCCGGTGCGCCCCGGCTTCCTGAACCTGTTCGCGATCGTCGAGGGCCAGCGCCGCGCGCTCGCGACCTCAGGCGACACGATCGAGGTGCGCGGCACGCGCGTGCGCTTCAGCGTGGCCGAGGCGCTCGCGTTCCTCGAGCGCGAGCCGCGCGCGTGGAGCCCCAGCGCGCTGCTGCGGCCGCTGGTGCAGGACGCGCTGCTGCCGACGGCGGCTTACGTCGCCGGACCGGCCGAGATCGCCTACCACGCCCAGATCGGGCCGGTGTACGGGCATTTCGGCATCCCGCGCCCGGTGTTGCTGCCGCGCCCGAGCCTGACGCTCGTCGAGCCGGCGCAGGCTCGCGCGCTCGAGGCCGAGCGGCTGACGCTCGGCGACCTGGCCGGCGATCCCGAGCGGATCGTGTCGCGCTGGGCGCGCGAGGACTACCCCGACGTGGAGGCGGCGTTCGCCCGGACCAGAGAGGCGATCGAGCACGAGCTGGGGGCCGTGGAGGTAGTACTCGGCGGGCACGACCCGACGCTGCGCTCCGCCACGGCCGCGGCCCGCGGGCGGACGCTGCACCAGGTCGAGGGCCTTCACGAGAAGGCCCTGCGCGCGCTCAAGAAACGCGACCAGGGGCGCGGCGAGCGGCTCCGGCGCACGCGCGACGTGCTGCTGCCGGGCGGATCGCTGCAGGAGCGCGGGCTTGGCCTGATCGGCGTCGTCGGGCGGCACGGCCGTGCGATCGTGCCCGCGCTCGAGGAGCGGCTGCTGCCGTTCGCGCGCGGGCACCAGGTGGTGTTCCTATGAAGCTAGGCATCGTCTGCTATCCGACGGTGGGCGGCTCCGGCGCCGTGGCGGCCGAGCTCGGCAAGCAGCTCGCGCGCCGCGGCCACGAGGTCCACGTCATCTCCTACCGCCTGCCGTTCCGGCTCAGCGGCTTCCAGCAGAACGTCTGCTTTCACGAGGTCGACGTCTCGAGCTACCCGTTCGAGTACCCGCCGCACGACCTGGCACTCGCCGTGAAGATGGCCGAGGCGGCCCGAGAGCACGGCCTGCAGCTGTTCCACGTGCACTATGCCATCCCGCACGCGATCGCGGGATTCCTGGCGCAGCAGATGCTCGGGGACAAAGCACCGCGCATGGTGACGACGCTGCACGGCACCGACATCACGATCGTCGGCCAGGACCGCTCGTTCTTCGAGATCACGCGCTTCGGGATCGAGCGCTCGGACGCGGTGACGGCGGTGTCGGAGTTCCTGCAGCGGATGACCGCGGCCGAGTTCCAGGTGACAAAGCCGATCGACGTGATCCCGAACTTCGTCGACCTGGAGCTCTACCGCCTGGAGCGCGAGGACCGCTCCGCATTTGCGGCTCCCGGCCAGAAGGTGCTGCTGCACGTCTCGAACTTCCGCCCGGTGAAGCGCGTGCTGGACGTGGTGCGCATCTTCGAGCGCGTGACGCGCGAGGTCGACTCGGTGCTGCTGATGGTCGGCGAGGGACCCGAGCGCTCCTCGGCGCAGGCGCTCGCGCGTCGGCTCGGGCTCATCGACAGGGTGCGCTTCCTGGGCGCGCAACCCGCGATCGAGGACATCGTCGGCCTCGCCGACGTGTTCCTGCTGCCCTCCGAGCTCGAATCCTTCGGGCTCTCGGCGCTCGAGGCGATGGCGCGCGGCGTTCCCGTCGTGGGCTCGGACGCCGGCGGCCTGCCCGAGGTGGTGCGCCACACCGAGAGCGGCTACCTGCTGCCCGTGGGCGACGTCGAAGGCATGGCCACGCGCGCGATCGAGATCCTCAAGGACGACGAGCGCCGGCGCGAGATGGGCCAGGCCGCGCGCCATCGCGTCGAGTCGCTGTTCGGGGCCGAGCGGGTCGTGGGCCAGTACGAGGCGGTCTACGCCCGGACGCTCGGGCTCTAGGCGATCGTGGGCTACGACCTCGCGGCGGTCTGCGCGCATCCGGACGACGCCGAGCTCGTCATGGGCGGCACGATCGCGCGCGCGGTCGCCGCGGGGCGGCGCGTGGCGATGCTGGACCTCACGCGCGGCGAGAGCGGCAGCCGGGGCACGCCCGAGACGCGCGCCGCCGAGGCCCTGGAGGCCGCGCGGATCCTGGGCGCCGCTCACCGCGAGTCGCTGTCGCTGCCCGACGCCGGGCTTTCGGTCGTACCCGAGCACAAGGACGCCGTGGTCGCGGCGCTGCGCCGCCTGCGGCCCCGGGTGGTGCTGCTCCAGCACTGGGAGCAGCGACACCCCGACCACGCGGCGGCCAGTCGGATCGTGTACGACGCGGCCTTCCTGGCCGGCCTGCGCAACTACCGCCCCGATCTCGGCGCGGCGTTTCGCCCCCACAAGCTCGTGTATGCGGTGACGATGACGGAGGCGAACGAGATTCGGCCGAGCTTCGTGGTGGACGTCACAGCCGTGTGGGACACCAAGCTCGAGGCGATCGCTGCGTTCGCCAGCCAGTTCACCCCCGCCAAAGCCGAAACCGGCGCCCTGCCGCTCGACCGAATGCGCGAAGCGGTCGAGCTCGCCGGCCGTCGCCACGGCCAGCACATCGGCGTGCGCTACGGCGAGGGCTTCGTCACCCGCGAGCCGCTGGCGGTCGACGACGTCGCGGGGCTGGCGGGGGCGTCGCTGTAGCTCGTTACTCCTCAAGGGGGGTCCATGAGGGGGCGCGATGGGTTTGCTTCCTGTGTTCTGGGGGGACCCGTCCCCCCAGACCCCCCAGGGTTGCTCGAGACCTAGGATTGTCTGAGAACTATCCCGGCTGCTACGTCCCTCTCGAGGCCCAGGGTCGTTTCGCCCACTTCGATCACGAAGGTCGGCAGGCGCTGGAGGACGTGGACGGCGACGCCGGGGGCAAGGCCCTGGGCGGTGAGGCGGGCGAGGAGGTCTGGGGGGCCCTGCAGTCGCTCCACGACGCCGAACGACCCGGCCGGCAGCTCCGCGAGGCTGCCGGCCGTGTGCGTCACCACCGGTGGCTGCCGGCGAAACAGTCGCCGGATCAGGCGCGCGGCTCCGCTCCTGGACTCGTCGGGCATCGTGTAGCCGCAGCGCGGGCAGTGCTGCGTCGCGCAGCCGCCGATCGCGATCGGGCAGCCGTGCTCGCGGCAGGTCTCGCCGCCCGGCTGATAGTCGAGGCCGCAGAGCGGGCAGGTCACGTGGGCGGCAACCGCAGCGGGCGGGCCGGTCTCGGGCAGCGTCGCCACTAGCCCACTCCGAGCCCGGTCGCGCGCATGAACACACGAACCAGGCCGCCGATGGCGAAGGCGAGCGGGAAGATGAAGGCCGCCATCGCCGCCGCCGTGCGCCAGCCCCGCTCCTTCGCGATCATGAACACGTTGGCGATGCACGGGATGAAGAGCGTGATCGTCACCATCGCCACCACGATCTGCACGCTGTCGAGCCCGCCGCCCCGCGACATGTCGAAGAGACGCGTGGCCGCGAAGTCGCGGCGCAGGAAGCCGATCAGGAAGGCGGCCGAGGCCTCGGCGGGCAGGCCGAGGATGCCCGTCACCACGGGTTCGCCCACGCGGATGACGACGTCGAGCAGGCGCAGGCGGTCGAGCAGGAACAGCACGAACGTGCCGACGAGGAAGAGCGGCAGCGCTTCCTTGAGATACCACTCGACGCGTGCCGCGGTCTTCGACAGCACGTTCTGGAGCCCGGGCAGCCGCATCGGGGGCAGCTCCACGACGAACGCCGCGCGCTCGCCGGGCAGCACGCGGGCGGCCAGCCAGCCGACGGCGAGCATCACGCCAGCCACGGCCGCGAACCAGACCATGGCCGCAGACGCCGGCACCACCGCCAGCATCGCCAGGATCACCCCGAGCTGCGCGGAGCACGGCACGCCGAGCGCCAGCAGCAGCATCGCCAGCAGCCGCTCCTTGCGCGTCGGCAGGATCCGGGTGGTGAGCGTCGCCATCGTGTCGCAGCCGAGGCCGAGCACCATCGGCAGCACCGCCTTGCCGTTCAGGCCCATCACCCGGAACGCGCGGTCGCTCATCACCGCGAGGCGCGGCAGGTAGCCCGAGTCCTCGAGCAGAGCGAAGCAGGTGAAGAACGTCACGATGATCGGCAGCACGATCGCGAGGCCGTAGGAGAGGCCCATCGTGATGAGGCCGTACTCACCCACGAACAGGTCGCGCACCAGGTCGACGGGAAGATAGGAGAAGAGCGTCACGGCCCAGGGGTTGAGGTAGCCGTGGAACAGGCCATCCTCCATGAGGTCCACGAGCGTCCCGGCCCCGAAGACGCCCACGAACTCGTAGAGGCCGTAGAGCACCGCCAGCAGGATCGGCCAGCCCCAGACCGGATGAACCGCGAGTCGGCCGAGCCGCCGCGAGAAGGCCTTCCCCGTCGAGTTGCCGTCCGTCGCGAAGCGCCTGGTGATCGCGTCGGCGTGGCCGAGCAGGGCCTCGTGATAGCGCGAGAGGAATGCGGGCAGGTGTTGCGGTGGAGGCTCGGCTCCGCAAAGCAGCGCGAGCGCCGGCGGCCCCACGTCCTCGGGCATCGGAAGATGGTTTCGCGGGGCCCGGGCGGCGGCGAGGGCGGCGATCACGCCTTCGAGGCCGAGGCCGCGGGTCGCCACGGTGGCGCGCACCGGGATGCCGAGCGCCGCCTCCAGGCCGGCGAGGTCGAGCTTGATCCCACGCGCCTGGGCCTCGTCGTGCATGTTGAGCACGAGGACGGTCGGCACCTCGAGATGGGCGAGCTGCAGCGTGAGCAGCAGCGCACGGCGCAGGTTCTTGGCGTCGGCCACCTGGACGACGACCGCCCCCGCGTCGCCGCGCACCGAGCGCACGAGCTCCCAGGTCACCCGCTCGTCCTCGCTCAGGGGCAGGAGCGAGTTGAGACCCGGCGAGTCGATCACTTCCGCGCTGCCACCCGAGAGGCGCCCCCGGTACACCTCGACGGTCGTCCCGGGATAGTTGGAGACGGTGGCGCGCAGGCCGGTGAGGGCGTTGAACAGGGCGCTCTTGCCGACGTTCGGATTGCCGAGCAGGACGATCCGGCGCGGGTGCGCGTCGGGCGCGGCCCCGGCCGGGACCGCGCCCAGGCCCGCCACCGCCGCCGACCCATCCGAGCCGATATTGAAACCCATTTTCAACTTCCAGCCTTAGTCTACAGCACCTCGCAAGCCCCCGCCAGTACCGTTTGTACTAGGCCAGCCCGGGGTCTGGGGGGTGCTCCGCACCCCCCAGAACAAAGAAAGCCGACACCAGGCCGTGAGCCTCGTTGCGGCCCCCGTCCTCACCCTGCTGGATTACGGGGCCGGCTCGCCGACCCCGCCCGGCC
>Ga0209341_10006041_pt1 | contig 10844 bp, 9 predicted proteins | sample RifCSP13_2_FD_184020 | JGI IMG/M metagenome (GOLD analysis project Ga0209341, IMG submission 184020) | Soil microbial communities from Rifle, Colorado - Rifle CSP2_sed 13_2 (SPAdes) (version 2) | ecosystem: Environmental > Terrestrial > Deep subsurface > Rock core/Sediment | place: Rifle...
GAGGTGCCCTTTACATCAGCCGGGCCGTGGAAGTGGATGTAATACCGTTGGTCACCCGATTTGCCGAGGTTGATCCTCAGCATGGTCAGCTCGCGCTCCCGCACGTTGCCTTGTGGATTCACCAGCTTCATGCGCACTTTCGAGCGCATGTCGTTGCCGGCGTAGTAGAAGGCGTCCAGGGACCGCTTGACGATCTCCCCGCCCGAGGGATCCGCGGCGCGCGCCGGAACCGACACCACGGCTAGCGCCGCGAGGAGCGAAAGGGCCATAAACTGGAACGGTTTCATTGGGTTCCTCCTGCATTGAACAGCCAGCCTCTCGTCAGCACGATCAGGGCCGGCAGGTATGCGATGGTGAGCAGCGCCGAAAGAAGCATCATGCCGACGATGAAGGCGCCCACGGTGATGTAGGGTGTAAGCGGCGCGAACAGCATGACGGAGAAGGCGGCTGCGAACAGCACGGCGTTGCGCATGATTCCCTTGCCCGGGCGCACGGCCGTCCACAGCAACGCTTCTTTGAGCGCGGACAAATCGCGGCCGGCATCGGCGCCGGTTTCCTCAAGCCGTTGCCTGAGCCGGCTGATGAAATGGATCGAGAAATCCACCGCCATGCCCAGCGAAAGGGTGGACAGCACCGAGATCGGCATGTCGAAGTCCTTGCCGATGAATCCCACCACCCCGTAGATGAGCAGGATGGTAAAGAGCAGCGGCACGAAGCCGATCAGCGCCCATTTGGCCGAACGGAAGTCGAACGCGAGAATGCCGAAGACAACGACGAGCGCGAGGAGAAACCCCTTCACCATGTCCCACAGCACCTCGTTGTTCCACACCAGGTTGAAATAGGCAATGCCGGCGGGCTTCAGCTCCAGCTTGGCGGGATTGGCCCGCTGGTACTCCTGCGCAGCACCGATCACTGTTTCCATCGCCGCGGCATCCCAGGTTTTGAGCTGTACCCAGATATTGGCGCGCTGGAAGGGATAGTCCACGACGTTATCAAGATCCGAGGGCTTGGCCGACATGCCGAACAGGAACAGGTATTGGGCGACCGTCTCGGCGGAATCGGGCACGGCATCGAACCTGGGATCGTCGTCGTGCAGCACGCGGTTGATGCGCTTGACGTAGTCGGCTACCGAGGTCGTCTTGCCGACCACTGGGAGTTTCTCCAGGTGTCGCTGCAGCCCCTCGATGTAACGCAGGGTCTCCGGCTGCTTGATGGCGTCTGGCTTTTGGGCGGAAGCGATCAAATAACCGAGGGAGGTGCCGCCGAGCGCACGGTTGATCTGCGCGTCGGCGATGCGGATCTCGCCGCCCGGTTTGAACCACGCCACCATATTGTTGTTGACGGCGATGCGGCTCACGCCAAGCAGCGCGATCGCGATGAGCACCAGACCGGCCGCGGCGGTCGCTCGTGGCCGTTCCGTTCCCCATGCACCAAGCCGCTTCAGCATGTTCGCCGTCCCGCCCGCCTCTCTGTCTTTTCCTGCCGTGCGGTCGATTTTCGTCTCACGCACCAGAGCGAGAACGGCCGGGATCAGGCTGAAGCTGAAAAGCCGCAGCGCTACCGTGCCGAAGACGATCAGTCCGCCGAAAACCTTGACCGGCACGATATGCATGAAAATCAGGACGGCGAAACCGGCAGCGGTCGCAAGCGCGGTATAACGCACCGGGCGCCCCACCGCCTCCATCGTCTCGATAATCGCGACCCGCTTGTCCCCGCGCTCCCGGTAGCGAAAGTAGAATTCGTTGAAGATGTGGATGCTGTCGGTGGCGATCGCCATCAGGAACACCGGCGCCATCGAGCTCATGATGTGGACCGGGAAGCCCAGACCGATGCCGAGCCCCATGGTCCAGATGATCGCGACCATGGCCACCATCATCATGGTGATGGCGAGCGCCAGATTGCGGAACATGGCGTAGATGGCGACGAACATGATCATCCCCGCGATGGGAGAGAAAATGCCCATCAGCTTGAACATCTCGGCGCCGAAGGTATCCCGCGCCACCGGATCCCCCGCGATGTAAAAGCGCTCATCTCCCGGATACTTGGCGAGAATCTCGCGAATGCGGTCGGCGACCTCCTTGCCGTTGGCGCCTTTGTCCAACGGAACGTAGATGGCCGTGGTCTTCTCGTCGCGGGAGATGATGCGGTCGATGAAGAGCGGATTCTCCATCAGCATCTTGCGCAGCGCCTGCATTTCGGCTTCGGCTGCCGGTATCTTCGTCAGCAGCGGCGCGACTCTCAGCCCATCGGCCGCCGCCGTGACGTTGTCGATGGTGGTGAAGCTGGAAACGTCGCGTCCTGCCACGCCTTTGATCCTCAGGATCTCGGCCGTGATGTCGCGCACTTTCCCCAGGGTGGCGCTGTTCAGCACGCTCTTCGGGTGGACAATCCCGACCACGATCGTGTCTTCGTAAAGGGCGAAGGTCCGGTCGACGCTATCGTTCCACACGCGCACGTCGGAAGTCGGCGGCAGCATGTTCTTGGGGTTGGTGTCGAGCTGGATTCTTGGCAGTTGCGCGGCGAAAACCAGAGTGATCAGCAACACCAGCCCGAAGATGAGTTTCGGACGGGCGATGGAAAACTCGACCAGAGCGTTCTTGTTCATCGGTGATTTATCTCGAAAATATGGATTGTTTCGCGCTCAGGTACGCGCGGAGTGCTTTGTCGCCGAACTGGGAAGTGTCGTTCTTGCCGTCGGGGGGGTACTGATTCCGCACGCCGAGCGGAGCAGGCAAACCCACGCCGGGCAATCAAAAGCGACGGTAAAGCCAGAATTTCTCGTAGATCACCTTGCCGAGATGCAGCATCATGCTCGGCTCCTTGAGCCGGATCGCCGGTGCAGGGTCGACGTAAAAGTTGCCGCTGCCGAAAGCGGCGCGGCCGTCGCCGGTTTCCACAAAACATTCGCCGTCACCCGAAAACCGCCGCTGCTCTCCCTTACCCGTAATGGCCCGGATAATGTTATGCGCCACCACCTCCGCTTGATTGTGCGCGAACACCCCCGCCTTGGGCAGCGGCTTACCGATCGAGGTGAGCATGATTCCCGTCACGTCGCCGATTGCATAGACGCCGGGGTACTTGGTTTCCAGCGTTCCCCGGTCTACGGGGACCCAGCCGCTTTCGCCGCACAGGCCTGCCTCGCGTACCACCTTGGGCGCGCGATGCGGCGGCAGGTAAGCGAGCAGATCGAAATCGGCTTCGACGCCATTGGCGAACGTGAGCCGGCGCTTGGCCGGATCGACGCTTGTTACCGCGTGGCCGGGGTGATAGCCGATGCCTTTTGCTTCGACCATCTGCCGCAACGCCGCGGACACCTCCGCCCCGGCTACGGGCATGGGTCCCGGCTCAGGCGTGTAGAGGTCGACCTGGAGGTTGTTGCGGACTCCGCGCCGACGGCAATCGTATTCGAGCAGCATCGCCGCCTCGTTGGGGGCGGCCGGACACTTGAAGGGCATGGCTGCGACCAGGACAATGAGGCGGCCTTTGCTCAACTTCGGCAGCGCCGAGCACAGCGATTGGGCTCCGGCGAGCGTGTAAAAGTTGTGGCCTGCCTGCGCAAGACCGGGAATGAGTTCCGGAGCGAGATCGGCGCCGAGCGCAACGATCATGTGGTCGCCAGTTATGTCTGCGCCATTCACGCGAATGGTTCGCCCGGCCGGATCGATGCGCTCGATTGGGCCCCGCAGCAGTTCGATTCCGCGCTTGGCAAGCGCAGCGATCGGGCGGGAGATCTGGTCGGGACGGCGCTGCCCGAGCATCAGCCATAGTAACGAGGGCGAGAAGACGTGATCGGCCTCCTTCTCGACAAGCACCACCCGGTGCTCGGGAGCAAGCCGCTGCCGCAGCCGTGTCGCGGCGATGATGCCGCCAATGCCGCCGCCCAGAATCAGAGCCGTTTTGCCGGTTGCCATGGCTCAGAACACCAACACCTTGTCGGCCCACTGCGTCCATTCGGCAAGCTCCGCGAGAGTGCTCTTGCGCGTGCCGTCGATCAGCTCGGCTTCGGAGATGCCGCGCGCCTCCATGCAGGCGCCGCATACGCCGACCTTGCCGCCGCTTCGAGTAACGCGGTTGAGCATGAGTTGAATGTTGTAGAAACCCTCGGGCACCTTCTGGCCCGATTTTGCGCACGATGCCGCGTCGCCCAGGAGGAACAGCCGCACTTCATCGCCGTCGGGCTTGGCGAGCAAGCCGGCGAGACGCAGCGCGTTGTAGCTGCGCTCGGTTCCATAGGGCGGATCGTTCAGGATAAACAAGGTCTTGGCCATGTGATCACATTCTATAATTCAACTGAGTACTTGAATACTATGCCTCCAAGCCTGCTCGTGTCAATAAGACCGGTCGATCGGAGCGGACCCATGCGGATTCCCAAGACGCGCGGGCGTGGTGGCGCAGATTCGATACGCGTACGCAGCGAGCATCGGTATGCCCACGCCAGAGGTCACGGGGACCACGACGATTTGGCGTCCCGAGCGGCCGGGGTGCCCTTTACTGCTTGCCTTCCAGCCGCAGCAATGCGAGCACGAGCTCCAGCACCATCTTCTTGTGCGGCTCGTTCAGCAGCTCGAACTTTTTCGCGAGCGAGGCGGAGTCCACCTTGTAGATCGCCGCCTCCTGCCTGGCGCTGGCATGGGCTTCCCTGCGCTCGGTCTCGCCGAACCTCAGCCATGGCGGCTGGACCTCGAGCCATAACGCCAGCGCGCGGATCTTGTCCTGGGGTGGAAGCGACTTGCCCGCCAGCCACTTCCTGACCGCCTGGGCGGTTACGGGATTGCCGTGATAGCGCAGATTGAATTCTCTGGCGATGCCGGTGGGACTGACCAGCCCCGGGCACGCCTTGCGCAACGCGTCCCTGAGCCGCCTGCTGAAGCCCTGCTTTTCGTCCGCGAGCGTCATGCCTGGAAAAGTATCACCGGGCAAAGCGGCGCGCGGTTACTGGCGGTTGCAATATATGATAACCGATAGTAACATTCTTCACGCGGCGCGGGCGCCGTAGTGAACACGCAGCGCGAATACGGCCGGCCGCAACCCATGACGTGGCAAAAACACTGCCTGCAAATGATTGAACAGCTTCCGATCGGCGTAGCGGTGGTGCTGCCGGACGGAGTGATCGAGTACGCCAACCCATGTCTCGCGCGGCTGCTCGGCTTGAACCGGGCGCGACTGGCGGGGAGCGCCCTGACCGAATTCGCGCCGGCCGCGCGAGCCCTCCTCGGCAGGCAAATCAGCGAATCGTTGCTTGTCGGCCAATCCTGGCACGCGGAGACCGAACTGCGCATGGCCAGTGGGGCGACGTGTCACTTGCTGGAGTGGGTGCACGCGCTGCGGGACGAGGCGGGGGCGATCACCCGCTTCGTGCACTTTTTCCAGGATATGAGCGCCCTCAGGCGCGTCGAAGCACTCCACCGGCTCGCATTCTACGACGCTCTCACCGGCCTGCCCAACCGCAGCCTGCTCAACGACCGGCTAGCGAGAGCACTGGTTTCGGCACAGCGCAATCGCAACGGATGCGCGCTGCTCTACATCGACGTCGACCACTTCAAGCGCGTCAACGACACGCTCGGCCACGAGGCCGGGGACGAACTTTTGCGACAGCTTGCGGCGCGTCTAGAGCGAAGCCTACGCAAGAGCGATACCGTGGCACGTTGGGGCGGAGACGAATTCGTGGCGGTCATCGAGCAGGTCGTCGATGCCGGACTCCCTACGAAGATGGTCAAGAAGTTGTTGGCGGCATGCACCGGGGACTACGATCTCGCCGGGAAGCTGAGCACGGTGACGCTGAGCATCGGGATCAGTTTGTATCCGCGCGACGCAGACGAAGCCTCGGCGTTGATCAGGTGCGCCGACATGGCGATGTACCGGGCCAAAGCCGCAGGCAGGAACGGCTACCACGTCGTCGAACAGCCCGCCGCGAACTATTACCACGTCGCGTAGCAGGGTAAGGTGGCAGGGGCGTATGAAACGCCCGGCCGAAAGCCGCGCCGCCGGCGGCGCCTGCGCAGACTCTCATGCGCTATACTATTCAACGATTCCATTGAATACAGGAAGTAGAGAGGTAGGCTGTGACCAAGCATAGCTTCAAGCACGATCTTTTCACGCAGTTCGCCCGTATTGGCAAAGCGCTCAGCAACCCCAATCGCCTCGCGCTGGTGGAGTTCGTCGCCCAGGGCGCCCGCAGCGTGGAGCAACTCGCCAAGGTATCCGGCTTGAGCGTGGCGAACACGTCGCAGCACCTCCAGGAACTCCGGCAAGCGGGGCTCCTGACCGCGCGCAAAGAGGGATTGCGCGTGTACTACGGGCTTGCCGGCGACGACGTGGTCGAGTTGCTCGACGTCATCCGGCGGGTCGCGGGCGATCGGATCGCCGAGGTCCACAAGCTCGTCAGTACCTATCTCACGGCGAAGGACGACCTTGAACCGATAGCGGCGAAAGAGCTGCTCGGCCGGGTGCGCAAAGGCGTGGTAACGGTTCTGGATGTGCGGCCGCCGGAGGAATACCGGGCGGGCCATATACCCGGCGCTGTCAATATTCCCCTTTCCGAGCTGGAAATCCGGCTGGGCAAGCTGCCGAAGAACAAGGAGGTTGTCGCCTATTGTCGGGGACCTTATTGCGTGCTGGCTTTCGAGGCGGTCGCGCGGTTGCGACGGAAGGGTTTGAAGGCACGACGCCTCGAGGACGGATACCCGGAATGGCGGTCGCGCGGCCTTCCAGTCGAGGTGAGTTGAGCACGTACGGGCCTGTTGTCCCAAGTGGTACGGCGGTGTTCTACGGCGTGGGCGGGTCGGTCATCGGCATCACGCGCGGCGACTGAAGCCGGCGGACTACAGTTCCGAGGTGTAATCGGCCGCGGACCGCCTTGCGCTTCCGGATTTGTGGCGGATCACCGTTCCCACGGAGAGGAAGCACAGCGGCTGCTCATGCTCGGTGAGCCCGAACAGCCGCCGCATGCGCTGCGAGTACAGCGCCCGGCCGCTCGACAGTCCGGCCCCGAAACCCATGGCGTGAGCGGCGAGCAGCATGTTCTGCACCGCGCAGCCGGCCGAGATCAGGCGTTCCTGCGGATGTGTCGGCCCCAGCGCCGGATCGAGCCGGGCGATCACCAAGACGAGGAAGGGTGCACGATGGGCTTTCCGCCGCGCTTCATCCTTCTGCGCCTCGGTCGCACCGGCGTCGCGCTCGAGAAGCGCATCGGCGAAGGCTTCCGCGAGCAGGTGCCGGCGCTCGCGGCGAATGATTACCAGGCGCCAGGGATTGATTTGTCCGTGATCGGGTGCGGCGCCGGCGGCGGTCAGGAGCTTCTCGACCTGTTCGGGATCGGGACCGGGGTCGCCGAGCCGCTTGGGCGACACGTGCTGGCGGGAATGTATCAGCGTCAGCGCGGCATCGAGCACTTCCTGGTGATCGGTCGAACTCATGCTGGCGAATATATAGCTTTTCCCGGGCCGGCGCGGACGCGCCGGGAACTGTATACGGCACTCTGCTGCAGCACCTCGGATGTGCAGCCGCGGCAGGAGACCCCGCCGGGCATTGACATCGAAAATCATTTCGACCATACTAAAAATATGGAAATGACGAGTGCATCCGAACGACTCGCCGCACTGGGGCATGAGACGCGCTTGGCCATATTCCGACTGTTGGTCCAGTCGGGCGCGGAAGGCGTCAATGCCGGGCTGATCGGCGAGAAGCTCGAAATCCCGGGGCCGACGCTTTCGTTTCACCTGGCGCACCTCACCCGCGTGGGACTGATCAAAGCGAAACAGGAAAGCCGCTTCATCTTCTACGCGGCCGACTACGGCACCATGGACGAACTGCTTGCCTTTCTCACCGAGAACTGCTGCCAGGGCGGGCAGTGCCTGCCGAAGACGGCAGCCGTCGCCCTGCCGAAGAAGGGCGCCCGCTCCGCGCGCCGGTCGCCCTGACGGGCAGCAATGCCCGAGCGCGTTTTCAATGTCTTGTTTCTGTGCACCGGGAATTCCGCCCGCAGCATCATCGCGGAAGCCATTCTCAACCACGTGGGAAGAGGCAAGTTCAGGGCCTTCAGCGCCGGCAGCCATCCGAAGGGAGCAATCAATCCATTCGCGCTCGAGTTGCTGGAGAAGAACCGCTTTCCCGTAACGGAACTACGCAGCAAGTCCTGGGACGAGTTTGCGTGCCCCGATGCGCCTGCGCTCGACTTTGTATTCACCGTGTGTGACAACGCGGCGGGCGAAGCCTGTCCGATCTGGCCCGGTAAACCGGTGACCGCGCACTGGGGAATCGAAGATCCGGCCGCGGTGGAGGGAAGCGACGAAGAGAAGCGCGGAGCGTTTCTGACCGCCTTCACTCAGCTGCATCGCCGCATATCGGTGTTCATCTGCGTGCCGTTCGGCGAGCTCGATGCGATGGCGATCAGGCGCGAGCTCGACGGAATCGGCCGGCTGCGCGAGAAGGGCCAATAGCCCATGGACGGTGTTGCTCAGAAGCTCTCTTTCCTCGACAGGTATCTCACTGTCTGGATCTTCGCGGCCATGGTCCTGGGCGTAGGCCTGGGCTTCTTGGTCCCGGGCATTGAGGATTTCATCAATGCCTTCCAGGTCGGGACGACCAACATTCCCATTGCGCTGGGATTGATCCTGATGATGTATCCGCCCTTCGCCAAGGTGCGTTACGAGGAACTGCCCGACGTGTTCAGCGACGGGAAAGTGCTTGCGCTGTCGCTCGTCCAGAACTGGATCGTCGGGCCGGTGCTGATGTTCGCACTGGCTATCATTTTCCTGCCGGACAAGCCGGAGTACATGGTGGGACTGATCATGATCGGCCTGGCCCGCTGTATCGCCATGGTGATCGTGTGGAACGAGATCGCCAGGGGCTCGACCGAATACGCCGCCGGCCTGGTCGCCTTCAACTCGATCTTCCAGGTGCTGTTCTACAGCGTTTATGCCTGGCTGTTCGTCACCGTGCTGCCACCGATGTTCGGGCTATCCGGTTCGGTGGTTGATGTCTCGATCGCCCAGATTGCCGAGAGCGTGTTCATCTATCTGGGTATTCCCTGCGTCGTCGGCGTGCTCACCAGGGTGATCATGCTGCGCTTTGTCTCGAAGGAGTGGTACCACGAGCACTTCGTGCCGAAAATCGGCCCGATCACCCTCGTGGCGCTGCTCTTCACCATCGTTGTCATGTTCAGCCTCAAGGGCAAGCTGATTGTCACCATCCCGATCGATGTGGTGCGCATCGCCATTCCGTTGCTCATCTATTTCATTGTCATGTTCGTGATATCGTTTTTCATGAGCCGGAAAGCGGGTGCCGGCTACAGGAAATGCACGACGCTTTCGTTTACCGCGGCCAGCAACAACTTCGAGCTGGCGATCGCAGTGGCCGTGGCTGTCTATGGGATCAATTCCGGTGTCGCGTTCGCCGCGGTCATCGGTCCTCTGGTGGAAGTACCGGTTATGATCGGTCTTGTGAATGTCGCGCTGTGGTTCCGGACACGCTACTTCGACGCTGAAACAGCCTGATCTGCACATAAGCCGGCGCCCGACTGCGCGCGGCGAACCCGACACCAGAAGGGAGTAGGCTAAAATAGTGCAAATCACCGTAAACATGACGAAACAAGGAGTTCTGAAATGCCGATGTCTTGCTCTGCGACCGCGTACAGGCTCCGACCCGGAGGCGGGGGCAAATGACGATTGAGTCCTTCCGGTCCGCCCTGGAACGCCTGGACAAGGCGGGCGCGCTTCTGCATATCGCCAAGGAAGTCGATGCGCGTCACGTCTCCCCGTTGATCGTGAAGGCAGACAAGCCGGTTCTCTTTGAACGGGTGCGCGGGTTTGATTTCCCCGTCGTGGGCGGTCTGTACTGGACGCGCGAGCGTCTTGCCGGCGCGCTGGGTTGGCCTGAAAGGGAACTGGGCCTGCGTTTCCCGACTGGCATCGAGCGCATGGTCGACCCGGTTCTGGTGGCCGATGCCCCCTGCCAGCAGATCGTGCATAAGGGCGATGACGTCGATCTGACGACCCTGCCGATTCCTTTCCTGGGAGAGAAGGACGGCGGTCCCTTCATCTCCGCGGGAGTCGTTCTCTCGCGGGAGGAGGACTGCATCAATGCCGGTGTCTACCGCATGATGTATCGCTCCCGCAGGCAGACTTCCATCGACCTGGTAACCGCCTCCGATATGCGCAGAAGCTACGAACGTGCGCTGCAGCGCAAGGAACCGCTGCCCATCACGGTCTGCATCGGGGCCCATCCGTACGAAATGCTTTGCGCCGCTTTCAAGGCGCCGCCTGGCGTGAGTGAACTCAATATTGCCGGCGGGCTTCATGGCGCCCCGGTGAGGATGGTCCGGTCCAGGACCAACGACGTGCCCGCGCTGGCCGATTGCGAGATCGTCCTGGAAGGGGAACTCGCGCCGATCGGATGGACCGTCGATGAAGGGCCCTTCGGTGATTTCGCGGGCATGTACACCGAGCTGCGATGGAACCCGGTTTTCAATGTCAAGGCGATTACCCACCGCAAGAATGCAATGCTTCAGGTAATCCAGATGCCCTGGGAGAATGCCTGGCTCGGTGCGGCCGCCACGGAAGCCCAGGTCTGGGACGTGCTCAAGCGCGTCGGCGTCAGCGTGGTTGCCGTGCGGGTCACCGAGGGAAGCATGTGCAGGTTTTCGGTGATCGCGTCCATCCGCAAGAGGGCCGGTGGAGGCAAGAACGCCATCATGGCGATTCTGTCGCTGCCCGACACCAAGCATGCCATCGTGGTCGATGAAGACGTCGATATTTCCGATCCGGTCCAGGTCGACTGGGCGCTCACCTTCCGCGTCCAGGCGGACCGGGACGTCATCATTGTCGGCGGGGCGCAAGCCAAGCACA
>Ga0209341_10006043_pt1 | contig 10843 bp, 13 predicted proteins | sample RifCSP13_2_FD_184020 | JGI IMG/M metagenome (GOLD analysis project Ga0209341, IMG submission 184020) | Soil microbial communities from Rifle, Colorado - Rifle CSP2_sed 13_2 (SPAdes) (version 2) | ecosystem: Environmental > Terrestrial > Deep subsurface > Rock core/Sediment | place: Rifle...
CCGGCTTCCGCAGCCCGGACAACCTGGCCAACGGCCCGGACGGCAAGCTGTGGATCGTGGAAGACAACGTGCCGAGCGACATCTGGGTGGCGCTGCCGGACAAGGACGGCGACGGTGCCAGCGACGGCGTGTACCTGTTCGCTTCGCTGAAGGATAACGGTGCCGAAGGCACCGGCATTTACTTCGGCAAGGACCCGCGCACCCTGTTCGTGAACGTGCAGCACTCGGTCACCGCTAACGACAAGACCATGGTGATCACCAATCGCGAGCACGGTCATGACTTTCACGACGATTGATCCGTAGTGGTTTAGCAGTCAGGATATAGTGGCTTTAAACAAGCCGCGGCGCAGAAGTGCGCCGCGGCTTTTTTTCGCGTCTTCGGAGTATTTCCAGGCTACGCACAGACTGACTCCGGTTTGTCGCATTATGGACAGGCCGCCCACTCCTCGGCCTTGGGCCGGACGGCTCGTTCAATCGCGACGCCGTTGGGAAAGGTACCGAGTGTTCCTTGCCGCGCGACGATTCCGAAATAGCCTTTGCTGCGGTCCCAATACGGGTAGGCGCCGTAGGCCCCGGGACTGGAAACCCGGCTTCCCGCGGTGCAGTTATACGTCGCATTCTGGCATTCGTGCCAAAAGCCGAAACCGTAGTGCCAGTCTTCGCCCAGCCCGGCGACGGCCGGTGAGTAAACCATTGTGGCGGCGGCGGTGTGATCGGCCAGCAGGTTGCTCATGGAAGCGGCGTTCAATAACGCGCCATCCCGGAGCGCCTTGAGAAACGCCATGTATTCCTCGCCGGTCCAGAGCATGCCACCGGCCAGGCGCGGATTGGATGCAGACGGGAGTTCGTAGGTCGAGGTCGCAAACAGGCCGGTCTGGGTTTTGAATTCCGTGAACACGTCCCGCCAGGTGGCGACCCCGCGCGCCTGGATGGCCATGAGCCCGGCCACCTGCAAGTGGGTGCTGGCGTAGTAAAACTCCTGCCCCGGCATTAAAGCCGGGGCTTATTTGGTGAGCGCCTCAACTGCGCAGATAATCCCGTGAGCCACCTGAAGGCGGTACTGCGTCCACTGCGACACTCCCTCCGGGAGAGGGCCGGGGTGAGGGGGCCATCGGGGCGTTGGCGATCAGGAACCATCCCCTCATCCTCGAGCGCCTGTTCCCGACGCGGCCTACCGCCTCCATCCCTGGGGTCGTCCCGGAGGGAGAAGGGATGGTGTTTTTTTGTGCGTGGCGCCGTGCATTCGCCACTGCGGCCTGGACGCGCTTACGACCGCTGACAAGGTCAAACCGCTCTGAGTCAACCGGCGGAGCCGGGAATTTACCTTTGTGAATTACCCTGCCGGGATTGCGGCGACGGCCTGCAGTATCTTGATGAACTCGCGCTGGAAGGCAGGCAGGTCGGCCGGCGTGCGCGAGGTGACGAGATTGCCATCCACGACCACCTCGGCATCGCGATAGTGCGCACCGGCGGCCTCGAGCTCGTCCGCCACGGCGCGGTAGGCCGTGGCCGTGCGGCCCGCCAGCACGCCGGCCGAGATCAGCACTTGCGGCCCATGGCAGATGGCGGCGACCGGTTTGCCGGCCGCAAAGAAATGCCGCACCAACGCCAGCACCTGCGCATCCTGGCGCAGTGCCGCCGGCGCCTTGCCGCCCGGGAGCACCAGCGCGTCGTAGTCCTCGGGGCGCATCCCGGCAATCGCGCGGTTGGCATGCACGCTTTCGCCATGCTTGCCGAGAATCGGGCCGACCGTGAACGAACCGATATCCACCTGCATGCCCTCATCGCGCAGGCGCGCGAGCGGCGCCAGCAGCTCCGAGTCCTCGAAGCCGTCGGCGCTCAGAATCAGGATCTTCATGTCCGCCCCGCAGTGCGCCGGACCTCGAGGCGGTTGACCACGTCGCGCACCCCGACCAGATACCAGGCGTTGTACTCGGCCTGGCGCCGTTCCTCCTCGGTGGTCACGACGCCGCTCAATGTCACGACGTTATGGCGCACGCCGATACCGAGTTCGTCGGCATGATGAATGAGCGGGTCCTTTTCCTGCACCAGGCGCAGCGCATCGGCAATTTCGCCGTCATTGATGGCCTCGGGCGGCTCGACGGTCATCACGTTCAGCACGTCGCAGCAACCGGGCGCCCACCAGGCGAGCACCCCGGCCAGCTGTTTGTGCGACAGGCTGCCGAGATGGCCGGTGAGTTCGGCCACGCCATCCACGACGGTTACGCCGATCGCGTCCTTGCTGTCCGGCGGGACGCGCAAGGTCTCCATGATTCCCTTGTGATAGGCATGCAGCGTGCAATCGCGCAGTGTCGGCTCTTCCAGAATCGCACGCGTGATCGAGGTGCGGATCGCGCCATCGCCGCGCGGCTCGCTTGGACGCACGCGCAGCCGGTCGATGATGCCGTCCACGCCGTCCACACGGCCGACACACTCGTAGGCGCGCCGTTTGGCGATGATGTTCTCGACCTCGCCCTCGAGGATGAGCGCGCGGTTGACGACGTTATACTCGATTTGCACCGGCCTGCGGTGCTGGTTCACCGCCGGTTCGCGCTCGAGCGCCGCGCGCACGGCCTTCTCCACCGCGGTTTGTTCGGCCATCGCGTCTCCTTTCGCGGCGCTCAGGCCGCCTGCGGCATGCCGTGCAGCATCTCTTTGAAACGCGCCCATTCGGTCGCGGCCCAGATCTCGGACTGGGCGCGTCCATAGGCGCGGATCAGCGTGGCGACCTTGGCGGCGGTCTCGACATCCGGTGCTTCGAAGATATCCAGGTAATCGTATGGCCCGAGCAGCGCATAGCTGTGGCACCATTCCACCTCCGGGCACGCGGTGCGGATATGTTGCATGGCATCCTGCTCGAGTTGTTCCAGGGTTTGCGGTGTCTTCACTGCTTCCGGCGAGATTCGTGTGAGCATGATGAACGTGGCCATGAGTCACCTCCTGGTTGTGAGACGGCGCCGGGGCGGTTCGGCGCGGCGAATACGCCTGCGCTCACCCCGGCATCCGGGTGCGGTGTAGATATGGGAACCAGCCTATGCCTGTAACACGGTGCCTGCCTTGAGGCAGGTCAAAAAAACCTGCCACGAAATTTGAAGAAATCTCGGGGCCCGCGGGCAAGTGCCGGCAGAAGGTGTACCCGCTGCGTAAGGCGCTGATGGACGTCTTCATCCCCCCCCACTTGTCCGTGTCCGGTGGCGTCGTCCAGCAACTGGCCGAGCGGGCCAGCGGCCCAATCCCGCGTCCCGTGGACTTCGCCTACATCTGGGGCGATGCACCTGCCGAGAAGGCATCCACGGCTACGAAGCCTACCGCGGCGACCCTGGCCTGATGTACTTCGTGACCGTAGAACGTGCGACCGGCCGGTTGCTGCGCCTCGACATGACGCCTACCCGCATCCGCCGTATCCAGATCCGGCGCGCCGAAGCTGGCGAGGCGTAATGGCTGTGGCAGGTGCTTAAGCGGGAGAGTGCGCCGTTCGGCGTAGACGTGGTGCTGCGCGACGACCAATGCCTGCAACTGCTCTGGGGCGGCGCCAGCCTGAACCAAAATGTATATATGGACCCCCACTGGCTTGGACATGGCGCGATAGTCGTCAAGTCTTGAATTTAGATCGGCTTCAGAAGTGATCAGCACTACACCGGACAATGCATTCGCCTGGCACCTGGCCAGGCCCGGTATAATCGACACAACTGCAATAACAACTCTGAGATTCAATGATGAAATTGAGAACGTGGCTGTTGTTGCTGATGGTAGCCGTTACCGCCTATCTGACGTTAGAGGTAATACTGAAAAAGGATCCGTTCGCGCCCATCGCCGGATTCTTCAAGACGGACACACCAACTCCGGTTCCCAAGCCAGTGCAAGCGACTCCGACCGCGCCATTGCCGGGCGAGGACGCACTGGTGCTGTCCGCGCCGCCGCGTGACACCCCGGAGGAGGGCGCCAAGCGTTTCGCCCCGTTCGCCGATTACCTGTCCCAGGCACTGGGACGCAAGGTGGTTTACAGGCACCCGGGCACCTGGGGCGGTTATCAGAGCGATATGCAGCGCGGCGATTACGACCTCGTCTTCGACGGACCGCACTTTGTCAGCTGGCGGATCGAGAAGCTCCATCACAATGCACTGGTGAGACTTCCGGGCGAGTTTCGTTACATCGGTTTCGTTCGCGCAGACAACACCCGCATCAAGGATATCGAGCATTTCACCGGCCAGCTGGTGTGCGCCCACGCGCCGCCCAATCTCGGTACGATGATGTTGCTGAGCGCATTCAGCAACCCGTCGCGCCAGCCTTCGATTGTCATTACCAATGGCTACGAAAACATTTATAAGGGTGTGCTGGAGGGCAAGTGTGCGGTAGGGATGCTGCCGAAAAAACACCTCGAGAAACACGACAAAGACGGCAAACAGACGCGCGTGGTATATGAACATCGCCCTGCTCCGCAACAGGCCTTCACCGCCGGAATGCGTGTATCGGCCGATGAGCAAGCCAGGATCAAAAAAGCGTTGATGGCGCCGAATGCGGAGGCGGCACTTGCCAGTTTCCGCGAAACCTACGCGCTCAGCGGCTGGTTCGTGCCCGCCAACAATGAAGAATATGCCGGCCTTGCCGCCTATCTCAAACCGGTCCAGGGTTTCTATCAATAAACACGAGCAACACCAAGAGTCGTGAAAGGTGACGAGTCGTCACCGCCTTTGCCCTGGAAAACCGGGTGATGCCCGACTCGCTCGGACTCTCCACCGAGATCGCGGCGTTGACCGTGTGCCTGCTGGGCGGTGCGGTGATGTACGGCTACGCCGGGCTGGCCGGCGTCTTCTACTGGCTCGGGGCCCGCCGCCCGCGGCCGATCGAGGCGAGCGGCGAAGTGCGCGTGAAGAATCCATTCAGCCACGTCGCCGCCACCCGCTTCGGACTAGTGTTCGCGCTGCTTCTGGTAGTGGTGTAACTCGCTGAACGCTATGCGCCGGCGGAAGGCCGGTACGTGGTGGCCGGTATCGCCGGCCTCACCGAGGTCGATGCTATCGCCCTGTCGATGTCCGAGTTCGAACGGCGCGTCGTCAAAACCTATGACGTGGGAATAGCGTCTGACCATGTTGTTTGCACCGCAGCGCACTTGAAGAATTTCTCCTGAGTTATCCCGGCTTCCTATAGAACGCCTAACAAAATGACCTCGGCACTCGACCCCCTCCCATTCCCTCCACCTTGAAAGGGAGAGGGAATGGGAGGGGGTGCGGCGTGAAGGACCGGTGCATATTCATTTTGTTTGGCACTCTTAGGCATTGTCTATCTTGAGCAGTGTCCGGGGAAGTCGGGTTCGCGCAACCTGACCGCGAGCCTGACGCGGCCTCTTGATCCTGATTTGCATCAAAGTTGCCGCCCAGCGCTTGTGCCATGCTGCGCGCCTTAAGTCAGTGCCGGTCGTGCCCGGCAAGGAGTAACCATGACACCGGCAGCCAAGCGCTTCATCCTCGAACAGCTCAAGGCTCATCACAACATGAGCCTCGCGACTGTGCGGCCCGACGGCTACCCGCAGGCGACGATGGTCGCGTACGCCAACGACGGGCTGACGCTGTACTTCGCGTGCGACCGCGACAGCCAGAAAGTGCGCAACCTGCGGCACTCGCCCAAGGTGTCGCTCACGATCAGTAAGGACTGGGCCGGCTGGAAGCAGATCCGGGGACTCTCCATGGGCGCCAGTGCGAAGCTCCTCGCGCGCCCGGCCGACATCCGGCGCGCGCACGCGCTGCTGGCGCGCAAGTTCAAGAACATGAAGGGCCTCAGCGCCGAGGATCTGGCGGCGACGGTGTTCGTGCGCGTGCAACCGAAAGTCGTCTCGCTGCTCGACTACCGGCGCGGTTTCGGCTGGACCCAGCTGGTGCGGGTCTAGCGGCTTGTTGTAAAGCGCCCTCTCCCTGCGGGAGAGGGCCGGGGTGAGGGGAACTTAAATCTTTCAAGCGCCTGTTATGTAATTTCCCCTCTTCCTATCCTTCTCCCTGCGGGAGAAGGAACCAGGCTTTATCAACAAACTGTGAGGGAAGTTCACAAAGGGAGGACTCATGCGCGCCATGCAATACCACAACGCCGGCGGCCCCGACCAGATTGTCGCCGCCGAGGTTCCCGCCCCGCGCCCGGCGGCCACGCAACTGCTGGTGAAGGTCGCGGCCTCGTCCGTCAATCCGGTGGACTGGAAGCTGCGCAACACACAATCCCTGGTTTACCGGCCGGTGTCCTTCCCCTCCATTCCCGGCGCCGATTTGGCCGGCGAGGTGGTCGAGGTTGGCGCGCGGGTCACCGGCTTCAAGCCCGGCGACCGCATCTTTGCCATGGCCAAGGTGGGCAGCGGCGCGGCCAGCGCCGAGTACGCGGTGGTCGAGGAGCTGGCGGCGGCGCGCGCGCCGGCCAAGCTGCCATTGGCGGAAGCCGCCGCCATTCCCCTGGCCGGGCTCACCGCCCTGCAATCGCTGCGCGACCTGGGCGGCATCGCGGCCGGTCAGCGCGTGCTGATCGTGGGCGCGGCCGGCGGTGTCGGCCATTTCGCGGTGCAGATCGCCAAGAGCTATGGCGCCCACGTCACCGCGGTGTGCAGCGGCCGGCACGCCGACCTGGTGCGCGGGCTCGGCGCCGACGCCGTCATCGACCGCACCCAACGCCGCGGCTTCAGCGGCGAGCAGCCCTACGACCTGGTGTTCGACCTGATCGTGCGCGCGCCGTTGCGCGAGTTCCTCGCCGTCCTGGCCCCGGCCGGCGTGTATGTTTCCACCCTGCCAAGCATCGGCCGCGTGAGCGCGGCCTTGCTGCTGCCGTTGGTGTCGCGCCACCGCGTGCGCATCACCATGGTCAAGGCGCGCGGCGCCGATCTCGAACAGCTGCGCGCGCTGTGCGAGTCCGGCAAGCTGCGGCCGGTGATCGACAAAAGCTTTCCGCTGTCGGAGCTGGCGGCGGCCCATGCCTACAGTCAGCAGGGCCGGGCCGGGGGGAAGATCCTGATCACGATCGGTGCGTGATCTGGGCAAACCTAATACAGTCAACCTCGATTGAAATGGGAAAAGGGTGCTGCCTGATTCTACGCACCGCCGCCCGGGTCAGAAATTAAACGCCTGATAGGCAAGGTGCGCGACGTCGAGAAGGCGTGCCTGCTCCAGCTCGCCGACCAGCGCGAAGCCGAGGTCGCGGTCCACCCAGTAGAGCACCCGGGTGCCGGCTTCTTTCTCGTAGCGAAACGCGGTCGGTTGTGCGTCCGGACCCGGGGTGGACACGTACAGTGTCAGGCGCGCGCCGCGCGCGTCCTGGTACATGAACTGTGCGGCCGGCCCCTTGTCGCCCGGCAGCAGGCGCCCGCCGACCAGCTGGTAGCCAAGGGGCGCGAAGTCGGGGGTGCGCAGTTCCCGGCCGAGGCGCTTCGACAGCCACTGCACGAGATGACTTTGCTGCTCCGCGCTGACCTCGACCGGGTGCAGTACCTCGGCCGCGTACACCACGTGTGCCACCGCGGCGCGCTCGAAAAACGGTGTCGCGACCACTACGGGCGGCGTGCGCCAGTCGTGCAGCGCATAGCCGGCGAGCGCGCCGATCACCATCCACGCCACGGCGGCGGCGGCGCGCCACGGCCGGACACGGCGCGGCCGCTGCAGGCTTTCTGTCAGTCGCGCCGGCACCGCTTCATCCAGCACCGGATCGAGCAGTGCCTGGAGCGCGCGGTTTTGTGCGCGCCAGGCGCGCACGCGCTCGGCGGCCTCCATGTTCTCCGCCAGCCACGCCTCGACTTCCACAGCACGCGCGGTGTCGAGCTGCCCGTCCACGTAGGCGTGCAGGGTTTCGTCGCTGACCGGTTGGGGGCTTTCGCTCATTTCACTCTCCGCAAATAGGGCGCGGCCTCGCCGGACAGGACGGTGGCCAGGCGCTCGCGCGCCCGCGACAGGCGCGACATCACGGTGCCGATCGGCACGCCGAGCACGCTCGCCGCTTCTCCATACGTCAATTGTTCGACGCCAACCAGCACCAGCACCTCGCGATGTTCGGGCGCCAGCTGTTCGAGTGCGATAGCGAGATCGCGCAGGGCCGTCGGGTCGTTCGTTTGCTCCGGGGTCATCTCGGCATCGTCGTATTCAACCGTTACCGCACGATAGCTCGCGGTGCGGATCTGGTTGATGTGGAAATTGTGCATGATGGTGAACAGCCAGGCGCGCAGGTCGGTGCCGCGCCGGAACAGCGCATACTTGGTGAGCGCGCGCTCGAGCGTATCCTGCACCAGGTCGTCGGCGCGCGTGACATAGCGCAGCAGGGCGCGCGCGTAACGCCGCAGTCTCGGGATATGTTCCTCGAACGGATGGCTATCCATCGGTGTTAATGAATTCCGCTCGTTGCGCGTCGTGTCATTGGATCAACCTTCTGCGTGCCTGGCGATCGTGTTTCATACTGTATCCCGTTCGCCGGGCATGCAACCCCGGAAACAGGATTCCAGGGGAATAAACAGCCTGGCGGGGTGAATTATTCCCGCCCCCGGCGGAACAGGGGGCGGGACAACCCCGGGATTTTTCTGTTTCCAGACACTTGCGTGTCCGAAGCGGCGACACCGCCGTGTGCCGCGATCGCTCAGGGTAACACTGCCGGGCGGGTGAACACCCGGTCCTGGCCCTTGACCGGGGTGTGGCAGGCAACGCACTCGGCGGCAAAGCCGGCGTCCTTGCTTGTGGTTCCTGTTTCAGGCCCTTCCAGCGGGCGTAACCCCAGCCGCCGGTCGATGCATATTTCGACTGGTCATTGATCATGAACTCGGCGTGCACGAACTCACCCGGGACCGTGGCCTTGTCCCAGCGCCTGTCGGTGGCCGCCTTCCACACCAGCTTGCCGAGGATGGCGCCGTCCGGCCAGGGTTGATCCGGTTCTGGCGCGCGGCGGCGATGGCTGCATCGTTGCCGAGGATGACGCGCAGGGTGTTGTTGTCGGTACGGTGCGACATGCTGATGACGCGCCAGTCCCTGAATTCCCGGGCGATCTCGCCGTCACCGGCGCCTCGCTCGAGCTGACCGGGCCGGGGACGCACCTGAATGCCGCGCCATTCCCGGGCACCTTCAGCGCCGGCGCGAATGCGGACCACTTTCCGAGTCTGGTGGTGCTGCTGTCGTCCACCCGCATCGGCGCCGCTCCGGGCCTCAACCTGGCCAATTTGTTCAACATCGTTTCCGTCACCAATCGCACGCGCCACAGCACCCGCATCGTCGGCGCCAAAAACGCGTTCGGTGTCGAGGGTGCGATGACGCCGTCGAAACTGCTGGTCACGGTGGTGGAAGGCACCGCACCGAACGCGGTGCAGGACCTGAACGGCGACGGCCGTTCGATGACCGCGACCTGAGTCTGATGGGCTACCGGGTGCTGGCAAAATCCAGGAAGGCCGATTTCGCAGTCAACGGCTTCCAGGCCACAACTTCCGGGACAATTAAGCAAAAGATGGCGGAGGGATTAAACTGTAGTCACTACACCAGCCGGGCCGGCGAGGAATCCTTCCGGTATCCAAGATGGCAAATAGCAGAAACAATTCCTCTCCGTACCGGTTTTGGCCGCCGTCATCCTGGCCGCTGTGGCTGGTCGGGTTTCGTCCGTTTTTCGCGCTCGCTTTTTTATCCGGCCTCAGTCTGCCGGTGCTGTGGGTACTCCTGTATGCAGGCGTGGTGTCGGCACCGGCAAGCTCGTATTCCATGGTGCAGTGGCACGCGCATGAGATGTTCTTCGGTTTCGGCTGGGCGGTGCTCGGCGGCTTTCTGCTGACCTCCACCAAGAACTGGGTGAAGGTGCGCGGCTACCACGGCGGTTCGCTGATGTTTCTGGCGGCCGCATGGCTGTTCGAGCGTGCCGGCATGTGGTGCGAGGGGTCCTGGCCGCCACTGCTGTTTCGGCTGTCGAACAATCTGTTTCTGGTGTCGATCGTCGTGCTGCTCATGTGGACGCTCATCCGCCACCGCCGGACCGATACCTACCGCGACAATTACTATTTTCTCCTGGTACTGCCGCTGTTTCCGCTGGCGAAATACTTGGTTCTGAACCCGGGAGACTTCCAGGCCGGTTCGAGCATGGCAATCGGGCTGTTCCGCATGGCCTTTCTGCTGATGCTCGAACGAACCCTGACCCAGTTCATGCAGGGTGTGTTTCAAGTGCACATCCTGCGCAACGCCGTCCTGGATACGTCCATCAAGACGCTCGGCCTGGTGCTGGTCTTCGAGAGCCTGCTGCCGCCCGCACTGGCGGGCGGCGGCGCGCTGGCCCTCGCCGTGTTGCTGGCCGGCCGCTTCCTGTTCTGGATGCCGCAGCTGGCCATGCGGCGCATTGATATCGGCATCATGTATCTCGGTTATCTCGCCATCGTCGCGCAACTGCTGATCAACTTTGCCAGCCGCTTTGCACTTACCGCATGGTCCGGCAGCCTGTCTGTGCATGTCTTTACCTTCGGCGTGATGGGCCTGATCATTCCGGCGATGCTGATCCGGATTGCGAAGGGGCACACCGGAAGAAAACCGGTCTTCGACCGCGTCGATAAACTGGCGCTGTGGATCATGCTGCTGGCGTTCGCGCTGCGCATTCTCGCCACGCAGGCCGTTCCTGCCGCCTACCAGTACTGGATCGCCCTCTCGGCGGCTTGCTGGTTTGCCGGCTTTTCGCTGCTCGCGTGGCGCTACATTCCTTGCCTCGCGCAGCCGCGGGTCGACGGCAAGGAGCACTGACACGACGCCGAAACGCAGTGAATCTTCAAAACGATTCCGGCGGTGGTGGAGAACGGGCTGCATGAGATAAAATCCTTCGACATCCTCCAGCCGGCCTGGCGGTAAAACAGCATAACAACCTCTCGGAGCAC
>Ga0209341_10006044_pt1 | contig 10842 bp, 26 predicted proteins | sample RifCSP13_2_FD_184020 | JGI IMG/M metagenome (GOLD analysis project Ga0209341, IMG submission 184020) | Soil microbial communities from Rifle, Colorado - Rifle CSP2_sed 13_2 (SPAdes) (version 2) | ecosystem: Environmental > Terrestrial > Deep subsurface > Rock core/Sediment | place: Rifle...
CCCCGCTACGTTGACGATCCGCGCTACTACGCCAATCGGGCTGATGAGCAAGCCGAAGAGCAAAGGAAGCGCGATACGGGACATTCGGCCGCTGGCTCTAACGAGGCCGCGCAGGACACACCAGAGGTCAGATGCGGTCATGCAGCGCGCAGAACAGTTGCATCCATTCGCAGTAGTCGTCCCGATTAGCGAGGCCCGCCGCCTGGAGCGCCAACGAGACGCGCTGAAAGCGGCGCTGCAAGCGATAGGCGATAACCTCGCCGGCCTGATCCGCGACCAACGAACCGCAGCCGAACAAGCCTGCTTGGATCGCGCCCGCGTCGCTATTGCAATGGTAGAGAAGGACAAGCCATGACCGCCGTCAACCGCTGGACGACTGCTTACCCAGATTGGAGCGGCCAGCGCGGAAACGTCGAGGTTCTCCCAGCGGCAGAGTATGACCGCATCCGGGCTGCGTTCGCACTTGCCGCAGAGGACGATGCGGGCCGCGAAGAACTGCTACGCGAATTGTTCGCCGCCATCCAGCCCATCCTCGCGGAGTACGCCAAGCGCGACCCCATCGGGGACAGCGACCTCTACGATGAGCAGCCGGTACACATCACCGTAACCCTGGGCGATCTCAGGAGACTTGCGAGGATCAGGACATGAAGCCCGAGCGCTACCCAGACTTCGTGATGTTCGACCTTGCCGCAGAGCGGCAGAAGCGCGAACAGGCAGAGCGTGAACGGCGAGCGCGGGAGTGGCTGGATGCCGCGTGGCGCGCGCTGGCGGCGCTACTCGCGCCGATCGTTGCGGTCTTCCTCGGCGCCGCGCTCGCCATTGCGTTCTGGTGGTTCATGGTCGAGTTGGCCGAGAAATTGACAGGAGGAATGTGAGATGGACGCACTCAAGTTCAACTTGATCGGCGACGCGCTGAGTATGGAGACGCTCGAAGCGGTCAAGCGCCACGTGTACACAATAATCGGGGTGACGCCGGAGATACTGGAAATGATCGCGCCGAAGCAGCCACCAGCCGAACTCGCGATGTTCCTCCGCGACGGCATGACCGAAGTCGACGCGACCTGCGAACTCGTCTGCGGCCCGGAAGATCAAACCGACCCGCGCGACGAACGCCGCGGGCTGTGGGAGTTCAACGACGAGGCCGATCTCGTGAAGCTCCGCGCGGCGATGCCGGGGAAGGCTGGGCTGGAGCCGAGCGTCGAGCACGAGGCTCCGATGGCCGCGAGCCGCGAGGACACGGACTACGGCATCTCGATCAGTTTCGAGCCCGTCCGCTGGCGCACCGCGCCGCTACCCGGAGCGTTCGGGCGATGAACCTCGCCATCGGCTTCTGCCTCGGTTTCTCTCTCGGCGTCGCCTTGATGCTCGGCCTGGGAGAGCAGTCCTGGGAGTCGCGCATGAAATCGATGCTCGTCGCGTGCGAACTGAAGGCCGCGCCCCATGAGCGGGCCTACGTCGCTTGGAGACTGAGCGAGGGATTCCGGTGCGCGGCGGTGAACGACCGAGCCAGAGTTTGGGCACCGAGAGTAATTGTTTCCAAGGAGGAGTGACATGAGTATGACCGCAGAACAACTTACCGATCGCAAGGTCGGCGTGTCCGAGATCGCAACGATTCTCGGCCTCAATCCTTACCAGACCGCCGAGGAACTGCGGCTCGAGAAGCTCGACCGCCTGCCTCGCTTCGAGGGCAACGAGTCCACCGAGGCTGGCGAGATCATGGAGCCAGCCATCAGGGCGCTCTATGCGAAGCGCACGGGCCGCGTCGTCCACCAAGTCAAGCGGACGATCACGAGCGAGCAGCACCCTTGGCTCAGCGCGCACCTGGATGGCGAGGTGAAGATCGAGCGGCCCCGGCGTGGCGTGGAGATCAAGAACGTCGGCTGGCGCATGGCCCCGAAGTGGGGTGAGCAGGGGACAGACGAGATCCCGGACTACTACCTCCCGCAGCCGCACGGTTACTTGCTCGTGACCGGCTGGGACGTGTGGGACGTGGCGGCGTACTTCGGCGGGGCGGAGCTTCGGCTATACGAGGTCGTGCCCGACAAGGAGTTCGCCGAGATGATCGTCCAGGCGACGCACGACTTCTGGTTCAAACACGTCCTGGAGGACGTGCCCTGCCCCGTCCAGTGGGCAACGGTGGACTCAAGCCGCGTGCTGAAGCGGCTCTACCCAGGAACGAACGGGCAGACCGTGGTGCTCGACGAGTCGCTCCTCGCGCAGCACGAGACGTTCGAGCAGTCGAGCGCCAAGGCGAAGGAGTACGAAGCCGCAGCCAAGGCCGCCAAGGCGGAGATCCTCGCCGCGATGGGCGAAGCAGCCATCGGCGCGCTCCCGAACGGAGTGCGCTGGGAGCGCAGGCTCCAGAAGCGCGCTGGGTATAGCGCGGCGGCAACGGAGTTTATCGTCGCGAAAGCCGTGAAGCCGAAGGAAAGGAAAGCAGCATGAGCGCCGTTATCACCCAGGTTCAACAACCGAACCGCAGCCTCGTCGCAAAGTTTGCGTCGCGGTACTCAATCGACCCGGACAAGTTGCTGCCGATCCTCAAGGCCACCGCCTTCAAGGTGAAGAGCGGCGAGGCGACGAACGAGCAGATGGCCGCGCTCCTCGTCGTGGCCGACCAGTACGGCCTCAACCCGTTCACGCGGGAAATCTTCGCCTTCCCCGACAAGCAGAACGGCATCGTGCCGGTGGTCGGCGTGGATGGCTGGAGCCGAATCATCAACGATCACGATCAGTCGGACGGCTTCGAGTTTCGGCAGGCCGAGAAGATGATCCAGCCGCCCGGCGGGCAACCGTGCCCGGAGTGGATGGAGGTCGTGATCTACCGCAAGGACCGCGGGCATCCGATCGTCGTGCGCGAGTATCTGGACGAGGTCTACCGGCCACCGTTCACGCGCGACGACGGCAGCAAAGTCAACGGCCCGTGGCAGACGCACACCAAGCGCTTCATGCGCCACAAGACGCTGATCCAAGGCGCGCGCATCGCCTATGGCTTCTCCGGCATCTACGACGAGGACGAGGCGGCGCGCATCGTCGAGGTGGACGTGACGCCACCGGCCCAAACGACAAAGCCAGCGACCCGTACCGAGGCCGTGAAGGCGGCTCTCAAGGGCCGCGTGATCGAGCAAGAGCAGCCCCCCGCGCAACAGCCGCCAGTCTCCTCCTCCCTGGGCGAAACGGCTATGGGGATTCCCCAACCGTCGGGGGGCGCGGCCCCGGCGGTTACCTCTGCGACCGAATGAACGGCAAGCGCGCCAAAGCCCTCCGCCGCGCCGCTCGCGAGATGACCGCCGGCAAGCCGGAGAGAAAACTTGTGGCGAAGCTCCGGCGGGGCCAGCCGGAGTGCGCAGTCAACCACCCGCAGACCACACGGGGCGTTTTCCTGAAACTCAAACGCAGCCAGTGAACATGGCCGACTCTGCGGGCACAAGCGTGGGCGAGCTGGGGCGTCGCGTAACCCAAGGGCCGGTGCGGCCGCAGAGTCGAACCTCCTCACCGCGCCGGCCCGACTCCAGCATAAACGGCATCACCTTCATCGTCTGTCCCCAGAAGCCGCCCCAGAAACTCCGTCAGGCGGCGTGGCGGGCCAAGCGCCGGCTGCAGCAACTCATCCGCCGCGAGGTGTTGAATGACGCACAGTGGCGCAGGAAGCGCAACAAGTACCAGCGCGCGTGGCTAGCGAAGAACCGGGACAAGAGGAACGCTGGGCGACGCGCCTGGTGGGCGCGCAAGAAGGCCGAGCAGAACGCACGCCGCCGCAAGCTGTATCAGCGGCGCCCAGAGACGCAGAGGCAGGCCGACGCTGCGCGCAAGCAGGCGTGGGCGCTGGCATACCCGGAGAAGATTGTGGCCGCGAAGGCAAGGTTCAAGGAGAAGAAGCGATGCAAACCATCCGTGACCGTATAGAACGAGTGCTCCTCGAGATTCGAGGAGTAGCCGCCAGCTACGGCGTCGACTCCTTCGAGCGAGCGCGCCTCGACGAGTGGCGCTACAAGCGCGAGTTGTCCGAGAAGCAGGAGAAGATTCTCCAGGGGATCGAGGCCAAGGTGTTCGGGTCACAGGAGGAAGAGACCGATGGCGCGTAGGCCACTGTAGGCGGTCATGGCTGACAAACCGAAGCGCAAGGAAGCTGCTATCCGAGGGGCAGAGCGGCGGGTGCTACTCATGGCAATGAGGCTATTTCGTTGCTGGGAGAAATATCCGTGGGCAGATTGCTACGATCAGCGGATGAACCTGCACACGGCCTGTCGTACCCTTACCAAGCGCACCAAGGACTCCAATGGCTAAGAAGAACATCCGATGGGCAGTGGCAGAGCGGCGAGTGGTTCGCGCAGCGATGCAATGGCTAAACGCTAATCAACATCAAGTAACTCGCGCAGAGCGCTTGCTTGTGATGGCGCTCGACAATCTTTGCAGAGTTCGCCATTCAATCAAGCGCACCAAGGAGTAGAGCAATGGCTAACCAGCAGAAGAAGCAGCGTCAGGGACATTCGGCCGCTGGCTCTAACGAGGCCGCGCAGTCAACTACGCCCGCGCCTTGGGTACGCCGTATCGGCGTTGGCCAGTATGCCGAGGAAGTCGTGGCCAAATCGCCGCGCGGCAAAGACATCGTTGTTGCCCGCGTTGGTGGTGGCATGGACAAGCGCGAAGCCAACGCCCGCCTGATCGCGGCCGCGCCGGATCTGCTCGCGGAGTTAGAGAACATCGCCAACGCTAATACGGCTGATTGGGATGACCCCAGCGACTTCAAGGCATGGGCGCAGAGCCGTGCCCGCGCCGCCATTGCGAAAGCGCAAAGCGACTCGTCAGAAGCAAGCGGCGGGATGAGAAAGGAATCGTGATGGCTAACGACGAGGCGCGGCGCAGGATCGCAGAGATTTGCGCCACGCGCCGTGATTACGGCTTCATCACGCTGGATGACAACTTACTGGCGAGCGATCTCCGCGCTCTGCTCGCTGAGGGGACCAGGCCTGCTAATAACGACTCTAGCGACGCGAGGAAGAGGCTGGCGGTATTACTTGATCGGCTTGATGGCATCCGCGCCTGCGGCACGATAGAGCAGACGGCGGAATGGGACAACGACGCCGCGCAGTTTCTCGCAGATCATGGACGCGCTCTGCTCGCTGAGGGCACCAAGCCTGTAGACGCCGAATTCCAGCGCAACTTCCGTGATCCGCCAGACCCATTAGCCGAGAGCGTGCCGGCTGGGGATCCTGTAGCTGTGATTGATGAGTGCGTTGATGGCTATGGCGTAACGAGACGGTTCTTGGTGTGGGCTGACCACCCGCCGCGCGGGCTAGGTTGGAAACGCACCAACCTCTACGCCGCCCCCGATAGCGGCCAAGAAGAGGAGAGATGAGAACAGCCCGCGCGAAGTTCCGGCTCGGCGCACGGGTCACGATGACTCGCGCTGGGCATAGGTGGATTTGTCCCGACAAGAGCATGCCAACCTCTGGAATCGTAGCCGGCTATTCACGCGATAAGGATTGCGTCCGAGTAATGCTCGGCGGGCATTGGGCTCCACAAACATATCACAAGGACTTCTGGAAGGTGACACAACCATGACCCCCGCCCTAGCCGCGCTGGAGCGTACCTCTCGTATCGTGCATGGCAATGTCGACTCAGAGACAGAGCTTGCCCAGGCCGAAGCCGACCTCGTCATCATCCACGATCAGCTAGTCGCCGCAGAGCGGGATGCGGAGCCAGATCGTGTATGCCACGAAGGTGATGGCTGCCCTACAGAGGGTGCTGTACTTAAGCGCGACTGGCGACGCATGAGAAGCGGCCTGCTCCAACTACGCGCCGGCTTGATCGAGGCGAAGAACACCAACTTGGTGGACTACATCGACGCACTATTACCGGAGCAGAAGGATGAGCGATCTGAGAGAGCGCTGCTTGAAACACTTGACGGATCTCGCGCCGCACGCACGGGACCGCAAGACCGCGATGCTGCTCCGCGAAGCCGCCGACGCCCTCGCCGCCCGTGACAGCGTGATAGCTGAGAAGGAGCGGTTCTGGCGCAAGCAGATTGAGGAGTTTCAGGATGCGCTCCAGCAAGCCGAAGCCAAGCTTGCGCAGGCGGTGGCGGATGCGGAACGGTGGCGATATTTACTCGACAACGTGACCTACGAGGACAAGCACTTCGGCTACGCCTGCCGGCGCTGGTTCCATGATTCAGGAAATATGCAGGCACACACTCTGACTGCGGCCATCGACGCCGCCCGAGGAGCCGGGGACGAGAGGAGCGGGAGTGCCTAACTTTCGCGTCACGCTGTCTCGCTATATCCCGCTTGATCCCAACCGGAATCCTTTCTACGTCCGCGATGTTTTCAGCTTCCGGAGCCGGCGCATTGATCGCGTCTGGGAGTTCGACGCGGATTCCGAGCCGCACGTCAAGCGGCTGCTCGCGGAGGCAAGGACAATGGATCTCTACAACGTGCGCGGCTTCGAGTTATCCCGGATCGAGGAAGTGAAGCCCGCTCCCGACGATGGGCTACCACAGGAGCAAAAGTAGATGAAAGTTTGGAAACTTGACGATTGCGATTACGTCGCGGGCGAGGATTTGGAGCAGGTTCTACTGTGGTACTTGCGGACTACTGGCGTCCATGTTGAGGAGCACGAGGAAGCCTCGCTCGAACTGACTGCGTGGACTGGCGAAGCAGTTGGTGATGGCGAAGAGGTGAAGTTCTCGAAGATGATCGAGCACGAACTCCGCGCGCACGGCAAAGCCGCGTTCCCTCAAATCCTCGCAACTGATGGGCATTACGCATGACCACGGATCATTCGGCCCGAGAGTTAACCGAGGCCGCGCAGGACACCGCGAGGCGCAGGGTGGCGCACTTCTGCGATGTGTTCAAGCATATTCCAGACGATGGCAAAGTCGGGATTGGTTTGGATGGCCCAGGCTTCCTGATGGGCGACCTCCGCGCTCTGTTGGCCGAGAGCGTGCCCGCTGGGGAGCCGGTAGCAGATCGCTGGCATCCATGGGCGTGGTTCCTTGAGGCGCGCCGGAACTGTATCGACTGGCTCGTGCAAGAACACGGGTACTCGGACGAGAGGGTCGCGAAGGAGTTATCGATGGACGTGATGCAGGTAACGCTTATCAAGATGAGCAATCTTGAGCGAGCCGCCGCCGAAGCCCGCCCCCGACGATGGGAAGGAGAAGTGATGTGGTGGAATAAACTAGATTGGTCGCCAACCTGGCGGAAGCCAAGTCCAAGGTGGGGCTACCGGCCATGACCCCTATCGAAGCAGCAGACGCAGTAGAGCGCGCGGCAAGATTTCTCCACGCCAATGACCACATGAACGATACGAACTGGCCTGACTCAAAGATTCTCGACGCGCTCGCCAAGGCCCTGAGAGAGGGGACGCAGGCATGGTGCTTGGAAACTGACGTTGAGCGGATGTATATCGACCCGCCAGATAGGGTCAGTTACACGCCAGTCCTCGTCATCGAACTGCCGGACACGGAGCAGGAGGGGAAGGAGGGGTGATGATTCGAGAGTATCCGAAGCGCGGCGAATTGTTGGTTGTGGGTGGGAAGATTTATGCGCTCTGCGGCGATTGCGATTCCCTAGTGCGAATCAACAAGCCGCTTTTCGGGTCGATGCACATCTGCCTGACACCGGGAGAGATTGCCGCTAAGAAACAGGAGGCTTCGAGGCTGCGGTGGCTGCCGCCAGATAGGTGAACCATGAAAACACGCGAGGAAGTTGCTCGGTTTGTAGAGAAGCAATTCAGCCAGTGGCCGAACGTCTACAAATGCCCTTTCGAGAAGGGCGCGCAGCACCACTACGGGAAGCAGGACGTGCGTGCCCTGTTGGACTTCATCTACGGCGGCGAGCCAACTACTGACGCGGAGCGCGTACTAGGGTTGCGCCTTCGTAACCGATAGGTGAACGGTGAGCCTTCAGCTACGGGACATTAGGCCGTGCAAGTAACTACCTCAGCGCAGGACACCCTTGTTCCTGAACGCTGATGAACTCCACGCGCTGACTGGCTGCAAGCGCGTGTCCGAGCAGATCGCCCAACTGCGCAAGCAGAAGATCCCGTTCTGGCTCGACAAGCGCGGGCGTCCGGTGGTGCTGGTTGACAACCTGAAGGCGAAGAACCACGAGGCGAGGCTCGGTGCGGTACGATGAGCACATGGGCCGCCCGAAACAGGGCTATCCAGACCTTCCGCCGCGGATGACGGGGCGCACGCTCCGATCCGGGCGCATCCTCTACTACTACCAGGCTGGTGGCCGCAAGATCGCGCTCGGCGCTGACCTCGCCCAAGCCAAGATCAGGTGGGCCGAGTACGAAAACGGCGGCTCCAACCTCTCCTCGGTGCAGATCGCGATCAACCGCTACCGCAAGGAGAAGTTGCTCCAGCACGCGCGCGGCACGCAGACGACCTACGAGTGCTACCTGCGGGCGCTCGAGCCGGCATTCGGGCACCTGTCGTTCGAGCAAATTGATTGCCCGCTCGTCCAGGAGTACATCGACCGACGGTCGGCGAAGGTGGCCGCGAACCGGGAGGTGTCTCTCCTCTCGGCCGTCTGGAACTTCGCGCGCACTCGCGGGATCACCCGAGCGCTCAACCAGTGCCAAGGGGTCGAGAAGAACAAAGAGCGTCCGCGGGGGCGGTACGTCACCGAGGCCGAGTACCGGACGGTCTGGGAGAAGGCCACGGGCTGGCTCCAGGACGCGATGGACTTGGCGGTGCTGACCGGGCAGCGCAAGGGCGACATCCTCCGCATGGCGCGCCAGGACGTGCGGGATGGTTGCCTGTGGATCGTCCAGGCCAAGACGGGGGCGAAACTCGGGGTGGAGATCGTCGGCGAGCTCGCGGCCGTCGTTGAGCGCGCGCTCGGGCGCCCACGGCGGGCGCAGAGTGTCTACCTTGTGGCCGACGACCGCGGGCAACCGATCACCTCCGACCGCTTCCAGCGGGCCTTCATGGCGCTCGGTGCCGACTGGCGCTTCAACGATCTACGGGCCAAGGCCGCGACGGACGTGCCCGACATCCGGCACGCCCAGCAACTACTCGGGCACCGCACCGAGCAGACCACCGGCCGCGTCTATCGCCGGGTGCGCGGGACCGTCGTGAAGCCCAGCCGGTAGGTTCTAAATTGGTTCTGATGGTTCTGATCGACCGCGCAAGGAATCAGCGCCTTGCTGGCGCTGCGGTAACGGGGTGCACTACGAGCGCCTTCCTTGAGATTCAACTACTTAGCAGTCGAGACGTTCTAAACTTCCAGGAGTAGACTCCCCGCCATGCGCCTCCTCGCCGCCCTCCTCCTCTGCTCGAGCACCGCGCTCGCGCAGACGTGCCTCGTCCCGGAGAACGCAAGCGGCGCGCTCGCCGACAAGTCCGGGAAGGTCATCACCGTGCCCGCCTGGCAACTACGGACGCTGGTGACCGCGAAGGAGCGGATCTCGAAGGTCGCCGGGGTCGATGCGTGCCTGCTCATGTCCCCTTCAGATGTCGTCGGCGCGGTCGCCAACGAGACCGGAGGGCGCTACACCATCATGGTGGCCGTCGGGGTTCTCTCAACCTTCGGAGATAGCCCGGATGTCATGGCCGCAATCATGGCACACGAGCTCGCGCACATCGCGAAGCGGCACGTCGCTGCGCGGGAGTCGGCCAGGATGACGGCGATGGCCTACGAGGCGTTCATCCGTGACCAAGAGTTGGAGGCCGATACCATCAGCATTGAGTGGCTGCGGCGGGCCGGCTACGACCCACGGGCCGCCGTGAGGCTCCACGCCTGGGCGGAGGTCAATCAGAAGGGTGGGGTGACGCACCCGACCAGCAAGGAGCGGGTGGCGAATCTCGAGAGGCTGCTGGCGGAATGACTGGCTACGAACACAGCGACGAAGAACGCAGGGCGCTGTTGTTTACCATGTCCGACGACAAACTCTTGGCGCACTACCGCGGCCAACACATCCTTAGCAACGGGCACGCTTATTATTGCGCGACAATGACAGAGCATGGCGTGCGTCGCGCGGATCAGTGCGGCCCGTGCGATTGTGGTTACGAAGAACTGCGTCGCCGCGGGCTATTCGAGCGGCTGCTGTCAGAACAGGCTCGCCACGCAGAGCGCCAGCAGTAGGCCCGCGAGCGGCAGGAACCCGAAGCGCTCGGTGAAGACGAGTAGGACGAGGTAGCCGACGACCAGAACTGCAGCGCCGATGGCTAGGTTGGCAAGAGAGGTCACCGAATCTCGGGGCGCATCTCGCGAGGGGCGCGCTTGAGTATACGCTCCTCGCGGGTGCGGCCAAGTTCCTCTACACGACGACGTACCTGCTCCGGCGTGATAATGATGGGCAGAGATTCGTTCTTCTTGTTCCAGTCGTCGATCGCCTTGCTGATCTTGTCGATCTCGGCGTCGGGCCTGTCGTCGGCAATCGCCCGCGCCAAGCGCTCGACGAAAGCGCTCTCGGTCTGCTTCTGGAGCTTGAGGTCTTGGAGATTCTGGCCGTAAGTGCGGGACTTCCTGGCGATCCGCTCCGGCTGGAATCCGAGGGCCTTGGTGACCGCCTCGGCCTTCGTCGCGTCGCTCACCTTGCGACCGTGGCGGTCCTTGTACTCGCCGGTCGCCCACATCTCGACGGCTTGAGCGGCGTCCTTGACGGCCTTCGGGGAGAGGTCTTTCGCGGCTCGGCCGATTTCACCCCGGGCCGCGTGCTCGATGGCCTGCCCCACGCTCTCCACCGCGCCGCCGGCCGGACCGACGACCTGGGCGATCTCGCGGGCCTTGTCTGCGGCCTCGGATGGCTTCAAGAGCGCGGCCTGGCGGAAAAGCGGATCGGCCTCGTGGGCGGCATCCCGCACACGCAGTATCAGAAAATCCGCGA
>Ga0209341_10006045_pt1 | contig 10842 bp, 9 predicted proteins | sample RifCSP13_2_FD_184020 | JGI IMG/M metagenome (GOLD analysis project Ga0209341, IMG submission 184020) | Soil microbial communities from Rifle, Colorado - Rifle CSP2_sed 13_2 (SPAdes) (version 2) | ecosystem: Environmental > Terrestrial > Deep subsurface > Rock core/Sediment | place: Rifle...
ATCATCCAGCTCCCGGCTCGCGGGCAGACCCGGTACCGGCACACCGCGCACCCAGTAGTTCAGATTGGTAAGCGGCAGCCGCCAGCCCGTGTAGCGATACAGCAACTCTTCCGCGTTGGCGGCATGAAACACGCGTTGCTCCGCATCCTGCAGCTGTGCGCCGGTTTCGTTCTGGGTAACACGCACCACGCCGCGCCCGAGCGGCCCATTCAGACGAATATCGTGCTGTGCGGCAGCGCGCTTCCAAGTGAGCGACGCCTGGCCGCCGCGCTCATCGGCGCGCACCGCCAGGCGCCCACGCAGTTCCCAGTGCCGGATCGGCACCAATGCCGACTCGCGCGTCTCCCAGAGCTGCTGCAGATGGTCGGCCGGCGGGCGCGGCAGCGGCGCGGCGCAGGAGAAGCAGAGGAAAGAGAAAAGAAGAAAGAGAAAAGTGAACCGGCGCTTCATGTCATGGACGCTGCGGTAGATGTGGAGAATGCGGTGGTCGGAAGGCCGTGGAATGCTGCCGATACATCAATAAGGAGAAAGGGCAGGAAATTGCCCTTTTCTCTTTCTTCTTTTCACTTTCCCCTGCCTTTCGATTACTTTCCCTTGAATTTCGAAATCACGCCCAGCAGCATCTCGTTGTCCGGTGTCTGCTGCAATGCGCGCTTCCACACCGACTCGGCCGCGTTGCGCTCGCCCGTCACCCACAGCACCTCGCCGAGATGCGCGGCGATCTCCGCATCCGCGCGCTTGTCGAATGCCGCGCGCAGATGGCGCACCGCTTCGTTGTGGTTGCCGAGGCGGTAATGCGCCCAGCCCAGGCTGTCCAGGATAAACGGATCATCCGGCTTGAGTGCCAGCGCCTGTTCGATGAAGGCCAGCGCCTCCGCGTAGCGCGTGGTGCGGTCGGCCAGCGTATAGCCAAGGGCATTGAGGGCGTTCGGATTCTTCGGGTCCTTCTTCAGGATACGGCGCAGGTCTTTCTCGGCGGTCTCGATGTGGTTGAGTTTCTCGGCCACGAGTGCGCGCGCATACAGCAGGTCGGCATTGTCCGGCAACTCGCCAAGCACGCGACTCAGCACGTCGAACGCTTCGGTGTGCTGCTTCGCATCACGCAACATCTGTTCCTCGGCGAGCGCCAGCTGCACCTTCTGGGCCTCGGTCCTGGGCATCAGTTTGTGCAGGTGTGTGCGCGCCAGTTCGAGGTTGCCTTGCCGGGCAAGCACCACGCCCAGCCGCGCCTGCGCTTCGAAGTGGGTCTCGGCGGACTCGATCGAACCGTACCACTGGATGGCTTCCTCGTAGCGCTTGCGCTGTTCAGCCACCTGGCCGAGGTAGAGACGCGCCTGGTCGTTTTCCGGCTGCAATTCGAGGGCACGCTTCATGAAACGCTCGGCCTCGTCCAGCTCGTTGCTCTGCAGGGCGAGCAGCGCAATGGTGAACACCACTTCGGCGTCGCGCGGCGTGTCCGTCACCACGCGCTTGAATTGTTCGCGCGCCTTGTCCCACTGCTTGAGTTCCACGAGATGACGGGCATAACCGAGGCGCATGTTGTTGGCGCGCGGGTGGCTGTCCAGATAACTCTCATAGAACGCCAACGCTCTCGGCATGTCCTTGAGCGACACCAGTACGCGCGCCTTGAACAGTGCCGCATCCTCCCACGCCGGATTGATGGCGAGCGTGCGGTCGATGGCGGTCGTCGCCGTGTCGAGATCGGAGACACGCACCGCCAGGTGTGCCAGCGCATACTGCGCCACCGCCTTGTCCGGATGCAGGAGCGCGAGTGCGCGCATCGTCTCCAGCGCGTCCGCGCGGTTGGACTGACGGCCCAGGGTCGCGGCAATGCGCAGATACGACTGTGTCAGCCCGGCGTCACCGCCAAGCGTAATGATTTTCTCGAAGTGCTGTCGCGCCTCAGCCGGTTTGCCGTTCTCCATGTACGCGGCGGCCAATGCCTCATGCGCCTGGCTGCTCAGCGGATTGAGTTCCACCCACAGGAGGGCATTGGGAAGCGCTTCCGCCGGAAGGCGCGCATGCAAGGCCGCCAGCGAGGCGCGTTCGGCCAGCCGCGGATCACGGGTCTTCTGGGCGGCGCGGCTCAGCGCCGATACCGAAACATCGAACTGGCCACGGTGGCCGGCAATCTCGCCAAGCAGCAGCTGGTACAACACATCCGGCGCGAGCGGCATGGGCGGCAGCGCCTGGTTCTCGCTGGACGCGGTATCCGCAGCCGCCTCCGGACGCGAGGATAGCACCTGGCAGGCCGAGAGAAACGCCGCCAGGAATGCAATAGACAGTAATTTGAGCTTCATTGTGAATGGTCTCCGCCCTGCCGGGGCGGCAGAACCTTATTCAGTTACAGACAGCGCTGTTGGGCAGTCGTTCCCGCCACTGTCACCGGGACAGAACTCCGGGATGGACAAACATCCGGCCACTGCAGGCGGTGCCTCACACCCGCACGTTTTTAGTATAGTACACTGGCCGGCCCATCCCGCGGCAAGCCACCGCGACCTTCCGGCTTTTGGCCGGAACCGCGGAATCCTATAATATGCTAAACACTCACGACGGGATTGCCGGACCGGTTGTCCCGCCCGCCCGATAATCCCGGCTCGCATGCACCTTATCGCCTTCGGCATCAATCACAAGACCGCACCGGTCGCCATCCGCGAACAGGCGGCGTTTGCGCCCGAGCAGCTGCCGCAGGCGTTGCACGAGATTACTGCGCAGGCCGGCGTGGATGAAGCCACGATCCTCTCGACCTGCAACCGCACCGAGGTGTACTGCCGGCTGGATGCGGATGACAGCCGCAAGGCAATCAAGTGGTTCTGCGACTTCCACCACCTTCCGGCAAACGACATCCAGCCGCACCTTTACCTGTTCCCCGACCAGGCGGCGGTGAAGCACGCCTTCCGCGTGGCCGCCGGCCTCGACTCCATGGTGCTGGGCGAGCCACAGATCCTCGGGCAGATGAAGACCGCCTTCACCCTGGCGCACAAGACCGGCGCCACCGGAAAAATCCTCAACCGGCTCTTTCAGCAAACCTTCTCGGTCGCCAAACAGGTGCGTACCGACACTGCCATTGGCGCGAGTGCCGTTTCCGTGGCGTACGCCGCCGTCAGCCTGTCACGCAAGATTTTCCAGAACCTGGCCGAAAAACAGGTGCTGCTCATCGGTGCGGGCGAGACCATCGAGCTGGTGGCGCGGCACCTGCTTGAACAAGGCGTGACCCGCCTCCTGGTCGCCAACCGCACCAGCGAGCGCGCCCAGTTGCTCGCCGATGCCTGCGGCGGCGAGGCGATCTCGCTGTCCGAGATGCCGGAGCGCCTCGCCGAGGCCGATATCGTCATCTCGTCGACCGCCAGCCAGTTGCCGATCCTCGGCAAGGGTGCGGTGGAAAGCGCGCTCAAGGCGCGCCGTCACCAGCCGATGTTCATGGTGGACCTGGCGGTACCGCGCGACATCGAGCCGGAAGTGGGCAAGCTGGCAGACGTGTATCTCTACACGGTCGATGACCTGCGGGAGACCATCCAGGAAAATATTCAGTCGCGTCAGGATGCGGCGATGGAAGCAGAGAAGATTATCGACATCCAGGTCGTGGACTTCATGCACTGGGTGCGCTCGCTCGACTCGGTGCCGGCGATCCGCGCACTGCGTGAAACCACGGCGGCCGCGTGCGAAGCGGAACTGAAACGCGCGCAGCGGCGGCTGGCACGCGGCGACGATCCGCAACAGGTCATGGAGCAGCTGGCGCGCGCACTGACCAACAAGTTCACGCATGCGCCGAGCGATGCCTTGAAGAAGGCCGGGCACGACGGCGATGCCCAACTGTTGGATGCGGCACGCCGGCTGTTCGATCTCGGCGACGATCTTTAGGGCATCTCTGAATAATTCCAAAACAAATATTCTTCACCGCAAAGACGCAAAGAACGCAAAGGTTTTTCTCATTACAAACTCATTTTTCTTCTTTGCGTCCTTTGCGTCTTTCCGGTAAATGATGGTTAATTAGTGATTCCTCAGAGCCGGTCATCATGAAACCCACTATCCAGTCGCGGCTGGAAAATCTCGATCTGCGCCTCGAGGAGATCAGCGCCCTGCTGTCCGAGCCTTCGGTGATCGGCGCGCAGGACCGGTTTCGCGCGCTGTCGCGCGAATATTCCGAACTTCAGCCGCTGGTGAACCGCTACCGCGAGCACCGCGAAACCGCGCGCGAACTGGCGGCGGCGCGCGCCATGCTGGATGAGTCCGAACCCGGCATGCGCGCCATGGTGGAAGACGAGGTCACGCGCCTAGCGGCGCACCTGACCGACCTTGAGCAGGAATTGCAAAAGCTGCTGTTGCCGAAGGACCCGAACGACACGCGCAATATCTTTCTCGAAATACGCGCCGGCGCCGGCGGCGACGAAGCGGCGATTTTCGCCGGCGACCTGTTCCGCATGTACAGCGCCTATGCCGTGAAGCGCGGCTGGAACGTCGAAACCATCAGCGCCAGCCACGGCGAACACGGCGGCTACAAGGAGATCATCGCGCGCATCGCCGGCAATGGCGTGTACTCGCGCCTCAAGTTCGAATCCGGCGGCCACCGCGTGCAGCGCGTGCCGGCCACCGAGGCGCAGGGCCGCATCCACACCTCGGCCTGCACCGTGGCGATCCTGCCCGAGGCCGAGGAGATCGACGCCATCGTGCTCAATCCCGCCGACCTCAAGGTCGACACCTTCCGCGCCAGCGGCGCCGGCGGCCAGCACGTGAACAAGACCGACTCGGCGATCCGCATCACCCACCTGCCGAGCGGCATCGTGGTCGAGTGCCAGGACGAGCGCTCGCAACACAAGAACCGTTCGCGCGCCATGAGCCTGCTGTCCGCGCGCCTGCTGGAGGCGGAACAGCGCAAACAACGCGAGACCGCGGCCGCCACACGCAAGAGCCAGGTCGGCAGCGGCGACCGCTCCGACCGCATCCGCACCTACAACTTCCCGCAGGGACGCGTCACCGACCACCGCATCAACCTGACGCTCTACAAAATCGAACGCATCATGGACGGCGAGCTCGACGACCTCATCGATCCGATCATCGCCGAGGACCAGGCCGACAAGCTCGCGGCGCTCGGCACCGCCTGATCCAGATTGTGCCGGCCCGTAGGGTGCGTCCCACGCACCAGCTCGCGGTGCGTGGGACGCACCCTACGGAATTGGTTCCGCCTAATTAACATTCCTAGACCTTCTTTACATGGCCTCGACCATCGACCAGATACTTCGCCAAGCCGCACAACAGCTTGCGGCCTCTTCGCCCTCGCCGCGCCTCGATGCCGAGGTGCTGCTAATGCACGTCACCGGCCTCGCGCGCACTGCACTCATCACGCGCTTGCAGGAACCGCTGCAACCGGAGCACGAAGAACGACTTGAAGAACTGCTCGCGCGCCGCGCGCGCGGCGAACCGGTCGCCTACCTCACCGGCAAACGCGAGTTTTGGTCGCTGGAACTGAACGTAACCCCGGACGTGCTCATCCCGCGCCCCGAAACCGAGTTGCTCGTCGAGCAGGCACTGGCACGCATTCCCGAAAATGCGGACTGGACCGTCGCCGATCTCGGCACCGGCTCGGGCGCGATTGCGCTGGCCATCGCCACAGAGCGTCCGCACTGCCGCCTCATCGCCATCGAAAGCTCTTCAGCCGCACTCGCCGTGGCGCGTGCCAATGCCACGCGCCTCGATATCGCCAATGTGGACTTCCGGCATGGCGAATGGCTGAAGCCACTGGCCGGCATGCGGTTCGATGTGATTGTGAGTAATCCGCCGTATGTGCGCGCAAACGACCCGCACCTGACACAGGGCGATGTTCGCTTTGAACCGGAATCGGCGCTCGTTGCCGGAGCGGACGGCCTCGACAGCATCCGCTGCATTGCCGCTGACGCCGTGCTCTGTCTCCGCCCCGGTGGCTGGCTGTTGTTCGAGCACGGCTACGATCAGGCGCAGGCGGTGCGCGCGCTGCTTGCAACCCATGGCTACGACAGGGTCGCTTCTTGCCGGGACACAGCCGGCCACGAACGCGTCACGGCAGGCCGCTCGCGCAGCTGAGGTTTCTTCACGCAGGCTTTTTAGGTGTTTTCTGCCAGATAATTCCTGGTCACAAAAACCTGCACATCCACAAGCAAGCACGGGCCGTGCACCATACCATCATTCTTGACCTGTCCATTCCGTGCTGACGGCTCTAGAATTCGCATATGGACGACCCGCAACTGCTCCGCTACAGCCGCCAGATCCTGCTGCCGCAAATCGGCTATGAAGGCCAGCAACGGCTGCTGGCCGCGCGCGTGCTGATTATCGGTGTGGGCGGCCTCGGCTCGCCGGTGGCCATGTATCTGGCGGCCAGCGGCGTCGGCCAACTGGTGCTGGTGGATTATGACAGGGTGGAACTGTCCAACCTGCAACGCCAGATCGCCCACACCACCGACCGTCTGGGCGTGGACAAGGTGACTTCGGCGCAGTACACCTTGGCGGCACTGAACCCGGAGGTGCAGGTGACGGCGATCGCCGGGCAACTCGACCCGGAGGCGCTGGTGGAGCAGGTACAGCTGGCCGACGCGGTGGTGGACTGCAGCGACAACTTTGCCACGCGCTTTGCGCTCAACCGGGTGTGCGTGGCGAACAAGACGCCGTTGATCTCCGGCGCCGCCATCCGCCTGGAAGGTCAGGTGGCGGTGTTCCGTCCCGAGCGCGCCGACAGCCCCTGTTATCGTTGCCTGTACAAGGATATGGATGAGTTGGGCGAAAGCTGCTCGCAGACCGGCGTGCTGGCGCCGCTGGTCGGCATCATCGGCAGCATTCAGGCCACCGAGACCATCAAGGTGCTGCTCGATATCGGCGAGACCCTGACCGGGCGCCTGCTGGTGCTGGATGCGCTTAGCATGGAATGGCGCAGCATCAAGCTGCGCAAGGATCCGGACTGTCCGGTGTGCGGTTCGGCGGCCTGATCAATAGAGGTAGGGTGCGTTCCACGCACCAATCCAGACAAGCACTGACGGTGCGCTGAGCGCACCCTACACTTTTTATCTTGTAGCAAGAATCAGGCGCGCAACGCGCCGCGGCTCAACAGTTCCCATTGCTTCTCCCAGCCTTCCATCGGTGATGCCGTGAAGCCGCTGCGCACGTACTGCGCAATGCGACCTTCGAGGAACGCAAGCAGAAGCTGCGCGGTCTCGTTCACTGCCAGACGCGTGCTCCCCGGGGCCTCGCCATCGCGCAACACCTGACGCAACTGAGTTTCAATGCGGTCGTAGAATTGGCTGATGCGCACACGCAGGCGCTCGGTCTCGCCGGTGAGCACACCGCCCTGCAACAGGCGCGCCATGCCCGGGTTCTTGTCGGCAAAGCCAAGCACCAGCGTGAGAATCTGCTGGAGGCGCGCTTCCCATTGCGGCTCCTCGGCAAGAATGCGGGTGATGCGGGTGAATACGCTCTCCTCGATGAACTCGATCAGCGACTCGAACATTTTCGCCTTGCTGGGAAAATGCCGGTAGAGCGCCGCCTCCGACACACCGACGGCGCGCGCCAGATCGGCGGTGGTGATGTGTTCGCCGGCCTGTTCCTGGAGCATGCGCGCCAGCACCTGCAGGATTTCCTCGCGCCGTTCGCCACTGCGTGGTCTGGCCATGGTTCCTCCTCTGTGGTGTGACGCGATCAGCAGTCAGGACTTGATGAGAGTACCCACGCCCTGATCAGTGAACACTTCGAGCAACACGGCATGCTCGACACGCCCGTCGATGATATGTGCCGACTTCACGCCACTGTTCACGGCATCAAGCGCATAGTTGACCTTCGGCAACATGCCGCCGTGGATGGTGCCGTCCGCGATGAGTGCATTAACCTTGCCGATGGTCAGGCCCGTCAGGAGTTTTCCTTCCTTGTCGAGCACGCCAGTGGTGTTGGTGAGCAGCATGAGTTTCTCGGCGCGCAGGGTAATAGCGAGCTTGCCGGCCACGACATCGGCGTTGATGTTGTAGGCCTCGCCGTCCGGACCGACGCCGATGGGCGCGATCACCGGAATAAAATTCTGCGTGTCGAGCAGCGCCACCACTTCCGGGTCGATGGATTCCACCTCGCCGACGTGGCCGATGTCGATGATCTCGCTCGGCAGATCTCCGGCCGGCGCGGACTTCATCACCAGCTTGCGCGCGCGGATCAGACCACCGTCCTTGCCGGTCAGGCCCACGGCCTTGCCGCCGTGTTTGTTGATGAGGCTCACGATCTCCTTGTTCACAAGGCCGCCGAGCACCATCTCGACCACATCCATGGTCTCGCGGTCGGTCACCCGCATGCCTTGCACGAATTCGCTCTTCTTGCCGATGCGTTCCAGCAGCTTGCCAATCTGCGGCCCGCCGCCGTGCACAATGACCGGGTTCATGCCGACCAGCTTCATCAGCACCACGTCGCGCGCGAAGCTCTGCTTCAAGGCCTCGTCGACCATGGCGTTGCCGCCATACTTGATGACGATGGTCTTGCCCTGGAAGCGCTGAATGTACGGCAACGCCTCGATCAGTATCTGGGCGCGATCGGCGGCGGATTTCGCGGTTAGCGGCATGCCACGGGTTCCTGTTGGTGCATCCCTGGCTGGCCGGTCAGGGATGCAGAGGTGATTACTTACCTGCAAAGGAAATTACCGCATTTGTCTACAGAAGTCAGCCTTTTGCAGAAACAAAAGAAAAGGGCCGCGACAGCGGCCCTTTTTGAATTACCGACGCGCAGAATCAGCCAACGTTCACGGCGATTTTCTTCGGCTTCACTTCTTCGGCCTTGGGCAGGACCAGCTCCAGAATACCGTCCTTGTAGCTGGCCTTGACCTTCTTTTCATCGATTTCCTTGCCGAGGCGCAGGCTGCGCAGGTATTTGCCGTAACGGCGCTCCTGGCGGATGACACGGTCGCCTTCCTTTTCCTCGGTTTCACTCTTGGTCTCGGCGGTAATCGTGAGAACGCCGTTCTCCAGCGAGACCTCGATGTCGTCCTTCTTCATGCCCGGCATTTCGGCCTTCACAACGAACTCGTTGTCGCGCTCCACGACATCCAGGCGCGGTGCGATGCCCTGGCTGGCCTCTTCCTCCGCCCAGCGCACCGGCTGAAGGAAATTCTCGAACAGGCTGTTGAAGTCGTCGTTCCAGCGGTTGGCGACAGTGCTGCGGGGGGTACGGATCAGATGGTTCATGGTTACACCTCCATTCAAGTCGACGGGTTGGGGTACAAAATTCGGTGACTTTTTTATGGGGGTGTGCCGGGTAATTTCAAGCACCCGGGCTACCGGCAAAAACCGTCGGCGTGACAATGAGTTAGGTCTAGAGAATATAGCGCGCCAGATCCTCGTCACCGGCCAGATGCGCCAGGTGCTGATCCACATACGGCGCATCCACCGTCAGCGTCTGGCCGCTTTTGTCGGCCGCCTCGAAGGAGATGGTTTCGAGCAGGCGCTCCATGACGGTGTGCAGGCGGCGTGCGCCGATGTTCTCGGTTTTCTCGTTTACCTGGAAGGCGACTTCGGCGATACGCCGCACACCCTCCGGCGTGAACGCCAGCGTCACGCCCTCGGTGCCGAGCAGGGCCGTGTACTGTTCGGTGAGCGAGGCATACGTCTCGGTAAGAATGCGCACAAAGTCTTCCGTGGTGAGCGCATTCAGTTCGACGCGAATCGGCAGTCGCCCCTGCAACTCGGGAATCAGGTCGGACGGCTTCGAGAGGTGAAAGGCGCCGGAGGCAATGAACAGGATGTGGTCGGTCTTCACCATGCCGTACTTGGTGGACACGGTCGAGCCCTCGACCAGCGGCAGCAGGTCGCGTTGCACGCCTTCACGCGACACATCCGGCCCGCGCGCCTCGGAACGGCCGGCGATCTTGTCGATCTCGTCGAGAAACACGATACCGTGCTGCTCGACACGCTCGATGGCCTGCGCCTTGAGATCGTCATCGTTGATCAGACGCATGGCTTCCTCTTCGGTGAGCAGGCGCATCGCCTCGCTGATTTTCATCTTGCGCCGGCGCGGACGCCGTCCGCCCATGTTCTGGAACATGCCTTGCAACTGGCTGGTCAGGTCCTCCATGCCGGGCGGCGCCATGATCTCGACGCCCATGGCCGGGCCGGTCAGCTCGATTTCGATTTCCTGCTCGTCGAGCTGGCCTTCGCGCAGCTTCTTGCGAAATGCCTGGCGCGCCGCGCCGTCCTGCACGCGCGGCTCATTGGCGTTGAACCCGACGTCGCGCGCCGGGGGTATGAGTGCGTCCAGCACGCGATCCTCGGCCGCGTCCTCGGCACGCACCTTTACCTTCTCCGTGGCCTCGGTGCGCAGCATCTTGACGGCCATGTCGGCCAGATCGCGAATGATGGAATCCACGTCACGGCCGACATAACCGACTTCGGTGAACTTGCTGGCCTCCACCTTCAGGAACGGCGCATTGGCCAGTCTCGCCAGACGCCGCGCGATCTCGGTCTTGCCGACCCCGGTCGGGCCGATCATGAGGATATTCTTGGGCGTGATCTCGGGGCGCAGACGCGCGTCCACCTGCATGCGCCGCCAGCGATTGCGCAGTGCAATCGCCACCGCGCGCTTGGCGTCCGCCTGGCCGACGATGTGCTTGTCCAGTTCCTGGACGATCTCGCGCGGGGTCATTTCGGACATGAGCAGTTCCTGAGGTAAAAAATATCAGCCACAGATGAACGCAGATAAACGATGGATAACCAAAAGAATATCCGCGTTCATCACTCGATCATCCGCGTTCATCTGTGGCCAGATTTATTAAACCTACAACACATCGAAAAAAACATCAGCCACAGATGAACGCAGATTAAAAGATAAATAATTGACAAGCAAAACAAACAT
>Ga0209341_10006049_pt1 | contig 10839 bp, 8 predicted proteins | sample RifCSP13_2_FD_184020 | JGI IMG/M metagenome (GOLD analysis project Ga0209341, IMG submission 184020) | Soil microbial communities from Rifle, Colorado - Rifle CSP2_sed 13_2 (SPAdes) (version 2) | ecosystem: Environmental > Terrestrial > Deep subsurface > Rock core/Sediment | place: Rifle...
TCGAGCAGCCATTGAACGCGTGGGACCTCGGGGGGATGCAGCACCTCACGCAGGTCTCTCCCGTCCCGGTCATGGCGGACGAGAGCGCGAGGACCGCGGAGGACGTGATGAAGCTGCGGTGGGGACGGTGCTGCCACGCGGTGAACCTGAAGCTGATGAAGTGCGGGGGGATCACGCCGGCCCTGGAGATGGCCGCGGTGTGCGAGTCCGCGGCGTTCCCCGTCATGGTGGGCTGCATGGGGGAATGCTCCGTGAGCATCCTGGCGGCGCTCCACTTCGCCCTCGCCCAGAAGAGCGTGCGGTGGTTGGACCTGGACTCCCACTTCAACCTGCAGCGGGACGTGTGTTCCCCGCCGCGGTTCGCCGAGGGGGACCTGATCGCCACGAGAACCCCAGGACTCGGTGCGGAGAGGGTTGTTCCGTCGGGTGAGGACTACCTGTAGGGTATCGGTTTTAAGGGCGCGAAGCCCTTTCGCTCCTCGTGTGGGCATGTTCCGAGTTTCCGTGAAGTTCTCCAGTGTGGACGGCGCCCGGTCGATTCTCGTCGAGGCCCTCGTGGACACCGGGGCAACGCTGAGCCAGCTTCCCCGTTCCCTCGTCGAGGACCTCGGCCTGGTCCCCTTCACGAGGCGGCGGTTCCGGCTCGCCGACGGCACGCTGGCGGAGAGGGACATCGCCCGGGCGCTCGTCACGTACGGGGACGAGACCGCCCACGCGGAGGTCGCGATCGGCGAGGACGCCGCCTCCGTCATCCTCGGTGTCGTCGCCTTGGAGACGCTGGGTTACCAGGTCGATCCCGTGAGGCAGGAGCTCGTGCGCTCGCCCATGTGGCTCTTGGAGGCCGTGGCCGGAGGCTGAGGACCTACTCGTCGTCGTCCGGATCGGGCTGCGGCTGCGGCTGCGGTCGGCTGGGTCCCGGCCCGGGATAGGGGCTGGGCGGCGGAATCTCTGACTGGGACGCGGTGATCATCTTCTCCCCTTCCTGTTCCCCGATGAGCCTTGCTACGGCGGCGACCTCGTCAGCCTCGTCGAGCCTAATAATCCTGACGCCCCGGGCCCCCCGGCCCTGCAGGGAGATCCCGGCGACCGGGCAGCGGATCACCTTCCCCTTCGTCGTCGTGACGAGGAGGCCGTCCCCCCCCGTGACCTCGCGCACCGCGACGACCTGCGACCCGCGCTTCGTGTCCGTCGTCTTCACGCCCTGAGAGCCCCGGCGGGTCTTCCGGTACTCCTCCACGAGGGTCCGCTTGCCGAACCCGCTCTGGAGGAGGGTGAGGAGCTCCGTCTTCGGGTCCTTGACGACGGCCATGGAGACGACCTCGTCCCCCTCCCGCAGGCGCATCCCGATGACCCCGGTGGCGACCCGGCCGATCTCCCGCGCCTCCGCGAGCGGGAAGCGGTTCGCGAGCCCCCCGCGCGAGGCCAGGATGATCTCCTCGTCCCCGTCGACGAGGCGCGCCGTGACGAGCTCGTCGCCCTCGCGGAGGTTGATCGCGTTGATCCCGTTCACCCGGATGTGCGAGTAGGCGCTCAGGTTCGTGCGCTTGACCACCCCCTCCTTCGTCGCGAAGACGATGGACCGCCGGTCGTCGAACGACTTCACGGAGATCCGCGCCTGGACGTGCTCCCCCGCCTCGAGCCGCGGGAGGAGGTTCACGAGGGGCTTGCCCTTCGAGTACCGCGTGCCCGGGGGGATCTTGTAGCACTTCAGCCAGAAGCACCGGCCCTTCGAGGTGAACCACATGATGTACTCGTGGGTGGAGGCGATGAAGAGGTCCGTGACGTAGTCCTCCTCCTTCGTCTCCATCCCGATGAGGCCCTTCCCCCCGCGGGCCTGGAGGCGGTACTCCCCCATAGGCACGCGCTTCGCGTACCCGGTGTTCGTGATCACGACGACGTTGTCCTCCAGGGGGATGAGGTCCTCCACCTCGAGGTCGACGGCCTCCGCCACGATGGAGGTCCGTCGCGCGTCCGCGTACTTCTCCTTGAGCTCCAGGAGCTCCGCCCTGATGATCCCCAGGACCCGCTCGCGCGACGCCAGGATGGCCTCCAGATCCGCGATCGACCCCTTCAGCTGCGTCTGCTCGTCGCGGAGCTCCTGGATGCCCAGGGCGGTGAGCTTCTGCAGGCGCATCTCCAGGATCGCCTTCGCCTGCTCCTCGCTGAGGAGGTAGCGCACCATGAGCCCCTGCTTCGCCTGCTCGACCGCGCGCGACCGACGGATGAGCGTGATCACCTCGTCGAGGTGGTCCACCGCGGTGATCAGGCCCTCGACGATGTGCAGGCGCGCCTGGGCCTTGTTCAGGTCGAACTGCGTGCGTCGGCGAATGACCTCCTCGCGGTAGGCGAGGTAGAGCCGGAGGAGGTCGAGGAGGCCGAGCGTCTTTGGCTCCCCGCTCACGAGGGCGATGTTGATGATGCTGAAGGTCACCTCGAGCTGGGTGTGCGTGAACAGCTGGGCGACGACGGCGTCCTCGAGGGCGTCCTTCTTGAGGTCGATGACGATGCGCATCCCCTCGCGGTCGCTCTCGTCGCGCAGGTCCGCGACGCCGTCGAGGCGCTTCTCGCGCACCAGCCCCGCGATGGTCTCGAGGAGGAGCCCCTTGTTCACCATGTAGGGGATCTCCCTGACGATGACGCGCCTCCGCCCCTCGTGGTCCTCCACGCCCAGCTTCGCCCGGACCTTGATCAGCCCGCGCCCCTTGGAGTAGGCCTCGATCACGCCGGGGAACCCGTACACCGTGCCGCCGGTGGGGAAGTCCGGGCCCCGGATGGGCCCGCGCTCCGGGTGCACGATGTCCTCGAGGCGGGCGTCCGGATGCTCGATGAGGTGCACGAGCCCGTCGACGACCTCGCCGAGGTTGTGCGGCGGGACGTTCGTGGCCATGCCGACGGCGATGCCGCTCGAGCCGTTGACGAGTAGGTTCGGGAACTTCGAGGGGAGGACCGTCGGTTCTTTCAGCGTGGCGTCGAAGTTGTCGACGAAGTCCACGGTCTCCTTCTCGATGTCCTGAAGCATCTCCTGGGCGACCTTCGTCAGCCGGCACTCTGTGTAGCGCATGGCGGCAGGCGGGTCCCCGTCGACGCTTCCAAAGTTACCCTGTCCGTCGACAAGCTCCGCGCGCATGGAGAAATCCTGCCCCATCCGGATGAGCGCGTCGTACACCGCCATCTCACCGTGCGGATGGAACTTCCCGATACAATCGCCGACCACGCGCGCGCACTTGCGGAACTGCCCGCCCGGGGCCATGCCCAGCTCGTGCATCGACCAGAGGACGCGGCGATGGACCGGCTTCAGCCCGTCGCGGACGTCAGGCAGGGCGCGCCCGACGATCACGGACATCGCGTAGTCGATGTAGGACTTCTTCATCTCGTCCTCGATGGGACGGATGACGATGCGCTGCTCCTGACCGTCCGGCATGCCCTACACGTCCAGGTTGACGACTTCCTTCGCGTGGGTCATGATGAACTCGCGGCGGTCCTCGACGACCTCCCCCATGAGGGTGGTGAAGAGCTGCTCGGCGAGGGCGGCGTCCTCGATCGTCACCTTCTTCAGGACGCGCGTCGCGGGATCCATGGTGCTTTCCCAGAGCTCCTCGGGGTTCATCTCGCCCAGGCCCTTGTAGCGCTGCACGGCGACGTTCTCGCCCCACTCCTTGAGGAGGGCGTCCTTCTCGCGGTCTGAGTAGACCCAGCGGGACTCCTTCCCCTTCTTCAGGCGGTAGAGCGGGGGCTGGGCGATGTAGATGTAGCCCGCGTCGATGAGGGGCTTCATGTAGCGGTACAAGAACGTGAGGAGGAGCGTGCGGATGTGCTGCCCGTCCACGTCGGCGTCCGCCATGATCACGCACTTGTGGTAGCGCGCCTTGGCGAGGTCGAACTCGTCCTGGATCCCCGTGCCGATGGCGGTGATCAGCGTGCGGATCGCCTCGTTCTTCAGCATCTGGTCAAGCCGCGCGCGCTCCGTGTTCAGGACCTTGCCGCGGAGGGGGAGGATCGCCTGGAACACGCGGTTGCGCCCCATCTTCGCCGACCCGCCTGCGGAGATCCCCTCGACAATGAAGATCTCGGCCTTCGCGGGGTCGCGCTCCTGGCAGTCCGCGAGCTTCCCCGGCAGGGAGAGCCCGTCGAGGAGGCCCTTGCGCCGCGTCAGCTCGCGCGCCTTCCGCGCGGCCTCGCGCGCCTGCGCGGCGAGGATGGCCTTCCCCACGCAGATCTCGGCGTCCCTGGGGTGCTCCTCGAGGTAGGCGTGGAGCTGCTCGTAGACGAGCGAGTCCACGAGCCCTTTCACCTCGGAGTTCCCCAGCTTCGTCTTCGTCTGCCCCTCGAACTGGGGGTCGGGGATCTTCACGCTCAGGATGGCGGTGAGGCCCTCGCGGACATCGTCCCCCTCGAGCGCCGGGTCCCCGTTCTTCAGGAACTTGAACTCCCGCGCGTAGGTGTTCATCGCCCTCGCCTGCGCGGCCTTGAACCCCGTGAGGTGCGTGCCCCCCTCCACGGTGGGGATGTTGTTCACGAAGGAGAGCAGGGTCTCCGCGTACGCGTCCGTGTACTGCATCGCGACGTCGACCTGGACGCTGTCCCTTTGGTTGCTGAAGGCGATGGGCTGCGCGTGGAGGGGGTTCTTGTTCTTGTTCATCCACTGCACGTACTCCACGATGCCGCCCTGGAACTGGAAGATGTCCCCGCGGTCGTGGGCCTTGTCCACGACGACGATCCGGAGGCCGGCGTTCAGGAAGGCGAGCTCGCGCAGGCGCGAGGCCACCGCGTCGTAGTCGAACGCGACGGTCTCGAAGACCTGCATGTCCGCCTTGAAGCGCACGGTCGTCCCCGTGCCCTCGGCGGCGCCGACGGCCCGGAGGTCCCCCGCCGGTTTGCCGCGCTCGAAGCGCTCCATCCACTCCTGGCCGCCACGGCGGACGCGGACCTCGAGCCACTCGCTGAGGGCGTTCACGACGGAGAGCCCGACGCCGTGGAGGCCGCCGGAGACGCGGTAGAGCTTGTGCTCGAACTTCCCGCCGGAGTGCAGCGTCGTGAACACGATCTCCACCGCGGGGCGTCCGTATTTCGAGTGGACCTCGACGGGGATGCCGCGCCCGTCGTCCGCGACGGACACGCTGCCGTCCTCGTGGAGGGTGACCTGGATGTTCTTGCAGAACCCCGCCATGGCCTCGTCGATGGAGTTGTCGACGACCTCGTGGACGAGGTGGTGGAGGCCGCGCCCATCGATGCTCCCGATGTACATCGCGGGGCGCTTGCGGATCGCGCTGAGGCCCTCGAGGACCTGGATGGATTCTGCGCTGTAGGAGGTGTCTTCAACCATGACGTTCCAGGCCTCGTTTCCGGTGGTCTGCACCCCATCCCGAGGGAGCGGTTTCTGAACCGGGTCTGAGTATATAAACATTCTCGGGGGGTCTTTTCTCCCCCGTCTATGGAGAGAATGAGGGGTCTCGGCAGGGGGTTCCGCGCGGCTCCGGTCCTTTATATACTCCGGAGGTCTCCCTCAGAGTCTCCGATGCATTTTATTGTACATCGTTTATTTTACCCGGGTTCCGGCCTCTCCCGGGCGCCTCAGGAGCGCTTCCAGCGGGGGCCTTCACGGCCGTCCTGGAGGGCGACGCCGAGCTGCCCCAGCCGCGTCCGGATCTCGTCGGCGGTGGCGAAATCCTGGCGCGCGCGGGCGGCCTCGCGGGCTTGGACGAGGAGGTCGATTAACGCGTCCTCCGACCGGCCGCCGCCGCGCTCGCAGAAGAGTCCGAGCACCTCTCCGACGACCTCGAAGGCCTTCACCGCCTCCGCGAGGGCGGCCTTGCCCACGCCGGTGGCCAGGGCGCGGTTCACCGCGCGCGCGAGCTCGAAGGCGGCGGCGAGCGCCTCCCGCGTGTTGAAGTCGTCCTCCATCGCCGCGTCGAAGTCCGCTGCCTGGCGCGCGACCGCGGCGCGGAGGTCGTCGTCCCCGGGGCCGGGCTCGTCCTTCGCGGCGCGCACCCCCGCGCGCGCGTTCGCCAGCGTCTCCATGAGCCGCGTGTAGGAGGCCTTCGCCTCCTCCAGGGCCGCCGCGGTGAAGTCGATGGGGCTCCGGTAGTGCGCGTGCACGAGGAAGAAGCGCAGGACCTCGCCGTCGTACCGCGCGAGGGCGTCCTTGATCGCCCAGTAGTTCCCCAGGGACTTGTGCATCTCCTCGCCGCTCACCATGAGCATCCCGCCGTGCATCCAGTACTTCACGAACGGCTTCACGCCGGTGAACGCCTCGGCCTGGGCGATTTCGGCCTCGTGGTGCGGGAACATCAGCTCCGTGGCCCCGCCGTGGATGTCGTACTGGGCGCCGAAGTGGTGGATCGTGATCGCGGTGTCCTCGATGTGCCAGCCCGGCCGGCCCTTGCCCCACGGGGAGTCCCACGCGGGCTCGCCGGGCTTCTGCGCCTTCCAGAGCGCGAAGTCCGCGGGGTTCCGTTTGTTCTCGTCCACCGCGACGCGCGCGCCGGGGCGGTGCTCCTCGACCTTCTGCCCGCTCAGCTTCCCCCAGTCCGCGTACGTCGTCGTGTCGTAGTACACGCTCCCGGAGGCGGCGTACGCGTGGCGGCGGTCGATGAGCCCCTGGATCTGCTCGATGATCTCGGGGATGTAGTCCGTCGCCCACGCGTACACGTTCACCGAGGTGCAGTTCAGCGCGTCCATGGCCTCCAGGTACTCCCGGAAGTTCACGTCCACGATCTCCTTCCAGTCGTGTCCCGTCGCCTCCATCTTCTCGATGACGCGGTCCTCGATGTCCGTGACGTTCTGCAGATAGAAGACGCGGTAGCCCTTGTGCCGGAGGTAGCGCGCGATGACGTCGAAGGCCACGTAGGTCTTCGCGTGCCCCAGGTGGGCGTGGTCCTGCGGGGTGAGGCCGCACACGAACATGGAGACGCGCTTCCCGCGGAGGGGGACGAACTCCTCCTTCTGGCGGGTGAGCGTGTTGTAGACGCGGATCATGGCCGCGCGCGGATTGGGGGCCGCGGTATTAACCCTGCGGGATGCGGCAAAGACGCTAGGCCTCGAGCGCTTTCCCCAGGTCCTCGAAGAGGTCCTCGATGTCCTCGATGCCCACGGAGAGCCGGATGAGCCCCAGGCCGATGCCGCGCGCCGCCCGCTGCTCCGGCGGGATCGAGGCGTGCGTCATGCTCGCGGGGTGGTCGATGAGGGACTCCACGGCGCCGAGGCTTTCCCCCAGCGTGATGATCTCCAGGGAGCGCAGGAACTTCTCGGCGCGGGCCGGTTCCTTGAGGACGAAGGAGACCATGCCGCCGAAGTCGGCCATCTGCTCCTTGGCGATCCCGTGACCGGGGTGCGTGGGGATCCCCGGGTAGAGGACCTTCGCCACCGCGGGGTGCTTGAGGAGGAAGTTCACGATGTCCTCGGCGTTCTCGCAGTGGCGGTCCATGCGCACGGCGAGCGTCTTGATCCCCCGCAGGGTGAGGAAGCAGTCGAAGGGCGAGGGGACGGCGCCCATGGCGTTCTGGGCGAACTGGAGGTCCTCGTGGAGCTCGCCGTCGCTCGTCACGATCGCGCCCCCGAGCACGTCGGAGTGCCCGCTCAGGTACTTCGTCGTCGAGTGCACGACGGCGTCGATGCCCAGCTTGAGGGGCTGCTGGAGGTAGGGGGACGCGAACGTGTTGTCGCAGACGGAGATCAGGTCCTCGCCTTTGGCGATCGCGGCGATGCCCTTCAGGTCGACGACCTTGAGGAGGGGGTTCGTCGGCGTCTCCACCCAGAGCATCATCGTGTCCTTGTTCACCGCCTTCTTCACTTTCTTCAGGTCCGTTCCGTCCACGTAGGTGAACCGCAGCCCGTAGTCCATGAGGATCTCGGAGAACAGGCGGTAGGTGCCCCCGTAGACGTCGTCGACGCACACGACGTGGTCCCCCTGCTTCAGCGCGGTCATCAGGGTCGTGATCGCCGCCATCCCCGAGGAGAACGCGAGGGCGTGCTTCCCCTCCTCTAGGGCGGCGAGGTTCCGCTCCAGGGCCAGGCGCGTGGGGTTCGCCGTGCGCCCGTACTCGAACTTCTCCTTCTGCCGCTTCTGGTCGAAGGTCACGGACATGGAGATGGGGACGTTCACGCTGCCCGCGGCGTCCTGCGTGCCCTCGCTGCCGACGTGGATGGCCTTCGTCGAGAAGCGCATGGCTCTCCCCGCGGCGGAGAGGGCGGTGGCGGCAGATAAAGGGTGAGGGTCGGGCCACGAGTAGCCGCGGCGTTCCAGCGGTTTGGTACAACGTTGAACCAAGCCACTTTCACTCACCTCTCCCCCTCACCCCTATTCTTGGTGGAGCCTTGTACCAACGATCATGGAAGACGGGGGAGAGCGGATCGAGACCGTGACGCGAGCGCGGCGGGTGCTGGTCTCTCTCGACGTGCGGCGGAGGAGGAAGACGGTGTCCACGCTGGTGAATCGGTACATCTTCGGGCGGCGGGAGATCGTGCGCTCGCCGGAGGGCACGAGGCGCTACCGCTACCCGGGGCTCGTGCACCGGCCCGGTGTGGAGCGCATAGGCCAGTCGGTCCTCCTCTTGCGTGAGAAGGACGCGGAGGACTTCACCGGCTTCCTGGCGCGGCTGGGCGTGCCCTACAGGGCCGAGCCGGTCTGGGTCCACGCCTAGTGTCGGGGCCGGGACGCCCGACCCGGGTGGCTCGCCGCCACTTGGTTCAACGTCCAACCAACGAACGCTCCGGCACCTGCCCTCGCGTGGGTCTCTTGGTTCAAAGTTGAACCAAAGGAACGAGGAACGCGAGATCCTTAGGAAGCCCCGCGCCTCGAGATGTGCTGGATCACGTCGATGCGCGTGACAATGCCCTCGAGGCGGTCCTTCGTCCCGACGAGGACGGCGGAGTTCCCGCGCTCCAGGAGGCGGCACACCGCGTCGAGGTCGGTCTCCGCCGGGACGACGGGGAAGGCCTTCCCCATGACCGTCTTCACCTTCGCCGCGCGCGCCTTCGGGCTCCTCACGAGCTTCGCGAGGATGGCGTCCTCGCGGACGCTGCCGACGACCTTCCCGTTGTCGACGACGGGCAGCTGCGAGATGTTGTGGCGGGCCATGAGCATCACCGCGTCCGCGAGCGTGTCTCCCGCGGCGATCGTGAGCACCGCGGGCATCCCCGCCTCCCCCTTCCGCGAGAGGATCCCCGGCAGGCCCTCCTCCGCCTCGAGGAAGCCCATCTCCCGCATCCACTCGTCGTTGTAGACCTTGTTCAGGTAGCGGTCCCCGCTCTCGGGGACGATGACGACGAGGAGGTCGTCCTTGGAGAGGTCCTTCGCGACCTTCACCGCCACCGCCACCGCGGCCCCGGCGGAGCCCCCGGCGAAGATCCCCTCCTCCCGCGCGAGGCGCCGCGCCGTAAGGAAGGCCTCCTTGTCCGTGACCTTGAGGATGTCGTCGATGTACTGGAAGTGCGTCGTCTCCGGGAGGAAGTCCTCGCCGATCCCCTCGACCTTGTAGGGGTAGGCGCGCCCGTGCTTGCGGTAGAAGAGCTCCGCGAGGATTGATCCATAGGGATCCGCGCCGATCACCTTCACCTTGCGGTTGCGCTCCTTGAGGTAGCGGCCGACGCCGCTGATCGTCCCGCCCGTCCCCATGCCGGAGACGAGGTGCGTGACCTTCCCATCCGTGTCCCGCCAGATCTCCGGGCCCGTCGTGCGGTAGTGGGCCTCCGGGTTCTGCGGGTTGGTGTACTGGTAGGGGAGGAAGGAGTTCGGCGTCTCCTTGTGGAGGCGCTCGGCAACCTTGTAGTAGGAGTCCGGGTGGTCCGGCGCCACCGCCGTCGGGGTGACGACGACCTTGGCCCCGAACGCCTTGAGCATGTTGATCTTCTCGCGGGACTGCTTGTCCGGCACGGTGAAGATCATCTTGTAGCCCCTCAGCGCGGCGACGAGGGCGAGCCCGATCCCCGTGTTCCCGCTCGTCGGCTCGACGATCGTGCCGCCGGGCTTGAGCAGGCCTTTGCGCTCCGCGTCCTCCACCATGGCGATGCCGATGCGGTCCTTGATGCTCCCCCCGGGGTTGAACATCTCGAGCTTCGCGAGGACGAGGGCCTTCGAGCCCGCGGTGACCTTGTTCAGGCGCACCAGGGGCGTGTCGCCGAGCGTCTCCAGGATGTTCTTCGCGTAGCGCACGCATCCTACACCGCGAGAGGCGGCTATAAGGGCGCGGCTAGCGTTATGCCACCGCAGGATTCTTCCCTCGGTCGCAGATTCTCCCTAGCGGTGATGCACCTAACGCGGCGGTTTGAGAACTACCGCCACGCGGCCGCCCTCGAGGCCCTCACGCGGTCCTTCCTCCCGCACTTTCCCGAGCTCGAACACGTCGACTTTGAGCTGGACCTCCTGCCCTCCACCTCGTGGCTCCTCGGCGTCACGGAGGACCGGCCAGGGATGCCCCGCGTGCGCCTGCGGCCCGCGCGCCCGACGAACCCGAGCCTCACGTACACCGTCCCCCACGAGTTCACTCACCTCCTCCAGCGTCCCCTCCGAATCGTCCCTCAGGGGGAGCGCGCCTGCGACCTCTGGGCGATGGCCCGCGCAGGGGAGCGGTTCCGCGTCCCGCCCTCCTACCTCAGTGTACCGCGGTCTGTGCGGGCGGACTGGACGCCTTGGGCCGGAGCGGCCTCGACGCTCGCCCGCGGCGCGGTGGAGGAGCGGTCCGCAGGGAGGCGCCGCTATCTGCGGTGGTGGGAGCAGGAACTCCGAGGTCTCGCGATCCACTCGCCGCACGCGCCCCGGTCACGCCTCCCCGAGCCCTCCTTCGATCCGCTAGACTAGAGGCGGTTTCACGATGTCAGTTACTGTGAAGGGGGGCGAAGGAG
>Ga0209341_10006050_pt1 | contig 10838 bp, 10 predicted proteins | sample RifCSP13_2_FD_184020 | JGI IMG/M metagenome (GOLD analysis project Ga0209341, IMG submission 184020) | Soil microbial communities from Rifle, Colorado - Rifle CSP2_sed 13_2 (SPAdes) (version 2) | ecosystem: Environmental > Terrestrial > Deep subsurface > Rock core/Sediment | place: Rifle...
CGGTGATCCGCTTCACAACGGTCTACGTGTGGAGCAAGGAGCATTCGATCGCGACCATCATCTGGGCCCTGTTCGAAAACCAGGAATACTTCCTCACCGTCGTGCTGTTCCTGTTCTCGATCTTCTTTCCCTTCCTCAAGCTGTTCTATCTTCTGACGCTCGTCACCTCGCCCGACATTCCGCCCGAGTTCCGCAAGAAATCGATCTCGACCATGGAGTGGCTCGGGCGCTACTCGATGACCGACGTGATGGTGCTGGCGCTGATGATCTTCTATGTGAACTCCTCGGGCTACACGGAGGCGACCGTGCTCCCGGGCGTCTACTTCTTCGCCGCCTCGGCGCTGATCACGATGCTGGCCTACGGCTGGGCCCACACGGCGCCCGCGCGCCAATCCACGGCCGGCATCGTCGCGCTCTCGGCGCCCTCCGGCAAGCGCAAGGCCGCATGAGAAACGAGCAAGGGCCCGTCCAGCGGACCGGCCCTTGCTCGCAAAGCAACGCGGCTGCGCGCCACGATCACCGCGAATAGAACTCGACCACGAGGTTGGGCTCCATCGTCACCGGATAAGGGACATCGGACAGCACGGGGATGCGGGCGAGCTTGGCCGTCATCTTGTTGTGGTCGGCCTCGACATAGTCGGGCACGTCGCGCTCGGGGCTCTTCAGAGCTTCGAGGACTAGGGGCAGCTGGCGCGCCATCTCCTTGACCTCGACCACGTCCCCCACCCGGCAGCGGTAGCTCGGTACCGTCACGCGGCGCCCGTTCACCGTGACATGGCCGTGGGAGACGAACTGGCGCGCGGCGAACACCGTCGGCACGAACTTCGCGCGATAGATGACGGCATCGAGCCGGCGCTCGAGCAGCCCGATCAAGTGCTCCGAGGTCGAGCCCTTGAGGCGCGCGGCCTCCTTGTAGACGCGCGCGAACTGGCGCTCCGAGATGTTGCCGTAGTAGCCCTTGAGCTTCTGCTTGGCCTTGAGCTGCTGGCCGAAGTCGGAGAGCTTCGAGACCCGGCGCTCGCCGTGCTGGCCGGGGCGGCTCTGGCGCTTGTTCAAGGGGCTCTTCGGGCGCCCCCAGATATTCTCGCCGAGCCGGCGATCGATCTTGTGCTTGGCGCGGACGCGCTTGGTCATGGGTTTGGCACTCCAAGAGTTTCTGGAGCGCCCCCTCCTCTGCCCCGCCGGAACGCCCGGACCGGAGCCGACAGGCAAGCCCCGCTCATGGGAGCGAGGATGGGGAGCGAGGGAGGCTTGCCGCGGGTGCGCAATGAGAACGCGGGCCTATTCGGCCCGCGCATCGGGTGCTGATAATCGACTTCGCTACCCCCGTCAACGGGCCCCGCGGCTACTTCTTCGCCGTGCCGGCCGGCGCCGGAGACTTAGCGGGCTCGGAAGCCGGTGCGGACGCGGGCGGTCGCTCGATAGAGGCCAGGGCGGGCCCGCTCTTCACATAGGCCGTGATCAGCTCCTTCACCTTCTGGCGCTGCTCATCGGTGCAGGTCTGAGCCGGCTCCTTGGTTTCGTCGATGATGACCTCCTTGTCGCCATCCTTCTCGACCAGCTTGATCTTGCCGGTGAGCAGCATCACCGTCGTCAGGTGAAGCTGATTGATGAACAGCATCTGTTGGTCGGTCCACTTTTTCAGCTCCTGCTCCCGCTTCATCAGCGAGCGGTGATTCAAGACCTGATCCTCGGCCAGATTGCAGACCTGAGCGTGGGCCGAGATGCGCCCGACACGGATCACCTCGCGCGCCACATCGACCGGGACCAGAACTTGGTCCTTCTTGGTCTTGTCGACGTAGATGATGGAACCGTCCAAGCGGCTGTACTGCTGCGGGGTGAGCGACCACGCATACTCCATGAACGAGCGCACCGACTTTTCGCTGAGCTCTTGCGCGCCGGCCGGCGCCCCGGCAGGTGTCAACAGCGCCAAAATGAGCGCCGCAGCGCCCATGCCTTTCGTCCCCGCCATCGATATCTTCCGCATCCTCTAAGCCCCTGTTGCGCTTTGACACCGAATTCTTGTGCCTGGACGGTCTCGACTACCGCCCGGCAAACCTATTCTTATCAGCTCTCTGCCGACTTTGCGGGCATCGCTCGGCTCAAAACTTGGCCAGAAGATGGCGAGCTATGTGGAGGATTTCCGGCCCCTGCCCTTGCCGCGCGCAAGCGTTGCAACAATGCCACGCAGCGTGCGCACCTCCTGCTCTGTCGCCCCCATGCGCGAGAGCATCGTGCGCAGATTTCGCACCACCGCCGGGCGTTTGTCCGCGGGGTTGAAAAACCCGAGCCGGTCCAGCTCGGCCTCCAAGTGCTCGAACAAACCGATCAGCTCCTCCTTGGTGGCCGGCCGGTGGGCGCCGAGATTGAGCCCGGTCTCTAACGGCGTTTCATAGGTCGTCACCCGGCCGAGGCTCGCCGCGCCGCTCGAGCCCATCCAGGCGTAGCCGAGGATCAGCACGGCTTGCGCCAGGTTGAGCGAGGCGAAGCGCGAATTGACCGGGACCATCACGATTGCGTCGGCGTTCGCGATCTCGCCCGTCTCGAGCCCGTTGCGCTCGCGGCCGAACACAATGGCGCAGCGCTCGCCGTTCTCGATCCTGCTCCGCATTTCAGTCGCGGCGTCCTCGGGTGCGAGCACCGGTTTGCGCAGCGGCCGCTGGCGCGCGGTCGTGGCCGCGACCCAATTGCAATCGCCGAGCGCGGCGTCGAGGGTGGGATAGGCCGCCGCGTCGTCGATGATGTAGTTGGCGCCGGAAGCGGCGATGCGCGCCTTCTCGTTCGGCCAGCCGTCGCGAGGGGCAACGAGCCTCAGCTCGTCGAGACCGAAGTTGGCCATGGCGCGCGCCACCATGCCGATGTTGTCTGCGAGCTGCGGCTCGACCAGGATCACGGCCGGCGTCTGTCCGGATCTTGCGACCGCCGAGCCTTCGATGTGCGCGCGGCGGATGCCGTGCCGGAGCTTGCGCAGAACGCGGCGCGCCCAGAACCAGTAGTTCTCGCCCGCCCACGTCCTCTCGAGGGCCGCGAGCGCGGGTGTGCTGAGCGTCCCCTCGCCCTGCCCCACGAGCCGCACCGAACCGTCGCCGACGATGATCTCGCGATGCCGGGCGATGAACTCGTCGAGGCTCCGGATGCCGTCGGCCTCGGTGCGCCGCTTGCAGCCGGGACAGGTCGCCCGGTCCGATTCGCAGCCGAGCTCTGCGCAGTAGGTGAGGACCGGCTCGAGGCTCGCCCGCGTGAGACCCTCGATCGCAAGGGCCGCGAGACCCTGATCGATGGTCCTCTCGTGGCAGGCATGAACGACGGCCGCGACGGTCACGTCGCCGCCGAACACTCTCGGCTCGGCGACCGGGCCGGCGTTTCTGATCACAACACACGCTCTCGAGCCGGACTCACCCATCGCGGTCCCTCGCGCCGTGGCGGATGTCGAGGATAACAACATCGCCCGAAGACTCCTCAACCCTGTAGTAGACCAGGTAGGGGTAGGGTGTCGCAACGAGCATTCGAACGCCTTCGCGTCGAGTCGGCGTCCCGATGTATGGGAGTTGTTCGAGGTCTGAAATGACCTTGTCTATTCGGCGCTGGACGCTCTCGGCCCCGAGAGTGCTTCGGGCTCCAATGTAGTGCAAAACAGCGTTGTATTCCCAAACTGCTACCGGGTGAACCGGACCCTCATAATCCATGCTTTTTGCGCACGGCAGCTACTTCCTCGTCGGTGGCGAATTCGCCTCTCCTAGCCTGCGCAAGCGAAATCTCCAGCCTGCGCCTCTCCTCGTCGTCTAGCTCATAGACGGTCGTCCCCCTGTTCCTGCATCGCCAGAAGCACAAAGGCCGCGTCCTCCTGCCGTGCGTCGGGCCACGTCTTGACCAGCTCGAGCACATGCTGAAGTCGCTTGTTCATCTTGTCCTCGCGCAATCGACAAACCTAGCGTAGCAAAATGCCAATCGGAATCCGAGATGTTAGTGCCAGTTTGGCCCGCTTGTTGCGGCACAGCGGCGCCGGTAAAGTTCGATTCGAGACCCAGCGACCGCGATTCAAGGCGCCCCCATGCACAAGATCAAGGTGACCGGCACCGTCGTCGAGCTCGACGGCGACGAGATGACCCACATCATCTGGACGCTGATCAAAGACAAGCTGATCCGGCCCTATCTCGACGTCCCCCTCGAGACCTACGATCTCGGCATCGAGAGCCGCGACAGGACCAACGATCAGATCACGATCGACGCGGCGAATGCCATCAAGAGGCATGGAGTGGGCGTCAAGTGCGCGACCATCACGCCCGACGAAGCGCGCGTCAAAGAGTTCAACCTGAAGCAGATGTGGAAGAGCCCGAACGGCACCATCCGCAACATCCTCGGCGGCGTCATCTTCCGCGAGCCGATCATCTGCAAGAACGTGCCGCGCCTGGTACCGGGCTGGACGCAGCCCATCATCATCGGCCGCCACGCTTACGGCGACCAGTACCGCGCCACCGATCTCAGGATCCCGGGCCAGGGCACCCTCACCCTCACGTTCGAGGGCGCCGACGGCAAGACGATCGAGCACAAGGTGTTCGACTTCCCCGGCCCTGGGGTGGCGCTCGCCATGTACAATCTCGACGCCAGCATCCGCGAGTTCGCGCGCGCCTCCTTCAACTACGGCCTCGCCCGCAACTATCCCGTCTACCTCTCGACCAAGAACACCATCCTCAAAGCCTACGACGGCCGCTTCAAGGACCTGTTCCAGGAGGTGTTCGAGGCCGAGTTCGCAGCGCAGTTCAAGAACCACAAGCTCACCTACGAGCACCGTCTCATCGACGACATGGTGGCCTCGGCCTTGAAATGGTCGGGGGGGTATGTGTGGGCGTGCAAGAACTACGACGGCGACGTCCAGTCCGACACCGTGGCGCAGGGCTTCGGATCCCTGGGGCTCATGACCAGCGTGCTGATGACACCCGACGGCAAGACCGTCGAGGCGGAGGCGGCGCACGGCACGGTCACGCGCCACTATCGCGAGCATCAAAAGGGGAAGGACACCTCGACCAATTCAATCGCGTCGATCTTCGCCTGGACGCGCGCGCTCGCGCACCGGGCCAAGCTCGACGGCAACGACGCGCTCGCCAAGTTCGCCGCGACGCTCGAGAAGGTGTGCGTCGATACCGTCGAGGCAGGCTACATGACCAAGGATCTCGCCCTCCTCGTCGGCCCCGATCAGACATGGCTGTCGACCACCGGCTTCCTCGACAAGGTCGACCAGAACCTCAAAAAGGCGATGGTGGCGGCGCAGCCGGCCCATTGAGGCCGTGTGCCGGAACCGGGCCGAGCACCCGACGTTGGACACGTCCCCTCAGCCGAGCCAGGCGCCGGGGCGCGGGCCGGCGAGCCGGGCGCGGCGCCGCTGGTATTTCGTTCTCGCGCTGACATGGTGCGCAACCGAGCGCAGGGCGCCACGCCCCAGGATTGCGGTCGCGAGAAGAAGCAGCGCCAGGGCCACCCCCAGTGCCGGCATGTAGGCGGCGACGAGTGCGATGCCCCCTGCACTGGCCAGCACCGCCAATGTAAAGACGAACGCCTGACCAGCGCCAAGACCGCGGTGTGCCACGACCCACTCCCCGTTTTTTGCTCCCGAGCGGAGCCCGATCCTAGCTGAGTCGCGCCGAGAGCGGGTAAGCCTGGGAGCCGTCGCTCGAACGGGTCTCGAGTGACAGAGTGAACACCGTCTAACGATTAATCGAAAGCTCTGACGGATTACCGCGCCTCGCCCATGAGGGCGCCGAAGCTCGAGCGCAGCTTGCGCAAGTGGCCGAGGCCGTCGACGGTCACCTCGTACATGCCGTTCGCAGGCTGATTGATGAGCCCGAGCTTCTTCAGGCGGTGGAGCTGCGAGACCACCGCCCCCGACGTATCGGCGAAGCCCTTCAGCGTAAGCGCAGTCAGGAGCTGGTGCAGCGAATAGGGACGCGTCTCGCGTGCCATCGCCTCGAGGAGCACGAGCTCGCGCAGCCGGCTCCTCTGGTTGCGGCCGATGTCGTCGAAGTCGTCGCCCTCGGGCTCCGTCTCGCCCCGGTCGAGCCCTGGCGCAGGTGCCGGCCCGCGCGCTCTCGAGGCCGGCGCGAGCCCGTTCCCCGCGCCCGGCTCGGCGGTCGCGATCACCTCGTCCAACAGATCGAGCTTGCGGCGGAACTCGGCGATCAGCTGGCGCACGTCGGACGGCGCCAGCGGCGCTCTCTGAAACATCGGCTGGAACAGGCTGCGGTGGAAGGCGTCCGACAGGGCCCCGACAAAGCCCTCGCTATCGATCACACCGTCCGCGGCCATGGCCGTCACCTCGACGCATCAATGGGGCGCGCGATCGCGCCGCGTTTCCTGCGGCGCCGTACGCTCTATGCCATACTGCCACCGTGCGGCGATCGTCACAACTTTCATTGCATTCCATACTTTACGTTGCATTTCATTTGATATGAAGGTGATAACATAAGCCCCTGTTTTCTTGGCGTTATTTGTTAGGCATCGCCCGCCATCGCCGCCGATGCCAGCGGCTTGCCCAGCAAGAAGATACGTTCATCTCGCGCGACAGTAGCGCGGCGCAACTCATTCGTTTCACACAAGGAATTCTAGTTCTCCATGGCCCATGCTGGGCATGGCGCCAAGCTCGTCCCATCACCAACTTGGGCGGCGAGGGGCGGCGTCATGATCGACACCCTGAGGGAGCTCCTCGAGCGGTTCGTGTTCGACCCGAGCGTGATCGATCTCGTGGTCTGGTATCCGTACCTGACCTGGAACGAGTTCCTGATTTCGACCGTGTTGGTGCTGTCTTGGCGGCTGGTCGCGGACCGCATCGAGCGCCTCGTCGCCTATCACGTTCGGCGCATGGCAGCTTTTTTGCTCTTGCGCCTTGCGCTCGTGATCAGGCCGTAGCTCGGAGCCCGCACGAGGCCTACGTTAAGCGGGAGCTCGATCCGGCCGCCTTTGGTCGCAGCCCGTGGCTCGTGCGGCCGGCCTTGCCCGCGGCGCTTTGCAGCTCGCCGCGGAACTCGTCGCGCTTCTCGTGGATCGAGGCGATGACGGGCCCGGCCGGGACGCCGAGGCCGACGAGCGCCGCCTCAGAGAGCTGCAGGCTCGCCTCGATTGTCTCCGGCACCGCGTCCGTGACGCCGAGCTCGTAGAGGTGGCGCGCGTGCTCTGCGTCGCGCGCGCGCGCGACGATGACGATCTTGGGCCGCTCCGAGCGCACGGCTCGCACGAGGTCGTCGATCTCGAGCCAGGTGTGGATCGTGATGATGACGGCCGCGGCATCCTTGAGCCCGCAGCGGGCCAGGAACTGGGTGCTCCTGCCGTCGCCGAAATAGACCGGCCGTCCCTTGGCGCGCGCGTCGCTGACGAGCGCGGGTATCCGCTCGGTGACGACGTGGCCGATGCCGTGCCGCTCGAGCATGTCGGAGACGAGCTGGCCGACCCTTCCGTAGCCGATCACGATGGCACGCGGGCGCCCCTCCTCGGGCGGCAGGACGGCGAGCGCCGGATCGGGCTCGTCCTCTTGCTCGAGGCGTCCCGAGAGCCAGCGCCCGGCAATATCGAGCAACGGGACCAGCGCCATCGAGAATGCAGTCATGGTTTGCACGAACGCGCCCTCCTCTGCCGTAATGACACTGTAAAAAACGGCGAGGCTTGCGATGATGAAGGCAAACTCTCCGCTCGGTCCGAGCAGCAGCGCGGCTTCGACAGTGGTACCCCATGGAAACTTGTAGAGGCGCATGAGAGCGATCACCACGACCGTATTCACTAATATCAGCGCAACCACCGAGCCGCCGATCGTCAGCGGGTTGGAAATGAGCCCGGCGATGTCGAGGCTCATGCCGACCGTGAAGAAGAACACGCCGAGCAGGAGCCCCCTGAAGGGAATGATCGTGGCCTCGATCGCGCGCCGGAATTCCGTTTCTGCGAGCAGCAGCCCGGCCACAAAAGCGCCGAGCGCCATCGACAGACCCAGACTCGCCGAGAGGAGACCGCTGCCGGCCGCAACCAGCAGCGTCGCCGCGACGAACAGCTCGGTGCTCTCGCTCGAGGCAACGAGGCGGAACAGCGGCTTCAAGGCGATCGCGCCCAGAGTGACGATGAGCGCAATCGCGAGCGCGGCCTGGCCGAACGCCTTGAACAAGCTCCCGACAATAGAGCCTGTCTGACCCGGCGCCAGGATCGACACCAGGAGCAGCAGCGGCACGACCGCCAGATCCTGAAACAGCAACACCGAGAACGCGGTGCGCCCCGTTGCCGTCGACAGCCGATGTTGGCGCGACAAGAGCTCGACGACGATCGCGGTCGAGGACAGCGCGAGGCTCAGGGCAATGATCGTCGCCGAGACCGGATCATGTCCGATGAAAATGAGACCGAAGCCGATGACCGCGGCCGAGATTGCGACCTGCAATCCGCCCAGCCCGAACACCAGCCGGCGCATCGTGACCAGGCGCTTGAGCGACAGCTCGAGCCCGATCAAGAATAGGAGAAAGACGACACCGAGCTCGGCGAGCCCGCCGAGCCCCTCCTTGCTGGTCACCGTAAACCAGTTGAGCGCGGGCATGGACTCCGCAAGCCCGCCGAGCCCCTTGGGCCCAAGAATGGCGCCGCTAATGAGGAAGCCCAGGATCGGGCTCACCCGCAGCCGCTCGAACAGCGGCACGACCACGGCAGCCGTCGCCAGAACGACCATAACGTCGCGGTAAATCCCGAGATCGTGCGGCGCGGCCATGCCAGCTCCAGCTCGTTTTGGTCGCGAGAGGCCGGCGCCGCCGGCCCCGCATGCACTCACCCTAACATGGCGGGCAGACAGCAAAGATGAGACAGCAAAGGCATGACGGAGCGCAACCGAAGCCGTGCAATATGATCAAGCGCCCGCGCCCAGGCGCGCCTCGATCGCGGCCAGCGCCGCCTCGGCCTTCGAGCCGTCGGGCCCGCCCGCCTGCGCCATGTCGGGGCGCCCGCCGCCGCCCTTGCCGCCGAGCGCCTCGGCGCCCGCCTTGACGAGCTCGACGGCGCTCCAGGTCGCGGTGAGATCGTCGGTGACGCCGACCGCGAGGCCGGCCTTGCCGTCCTCAGTGACACCGACGATGGCGACGATGCCGGAGCCCAACTGCTTCTTGCCGTCGTCGACAAGGCCGCGCAGGTCCTTCGGATTGAGGCCCTGGACGGCGCGCGCGAGGAGCTTGACCTTGCCGACGGTGCGCACCGCCGCCGCGGCCTCGCCCGCGCCGTTGCCCCCGCCGAGCGCCGCCTGGCGCCTCGCCTCCGCGAGCTGGCGCTCGAGAAGCTTCTTCTCCTCCATCAGGGCCTTGACGCGCTCGACCACCTCCTCGGGCCGCGCGCGCAGGAGCGACGCGGCCTCCCGCAAGCGCTCGTCCTGGGCGGCGAGGTAGGCGCGCGCTCCGTCCGCGGTCAGCGCCTCGATGCGCCTGACCCCGGCCGCGCTTGCCCCTTCCGCCACGATCTTGACCAGCCCGATGTCGCCGGTGCGCGCGACGTGCGTGCCCCCGCACAGCTCGACCGACCACGACTTATTGGGTTTGCGATGAGGTGTCTGACCCTGAGCGTCGGACACCTTTGGATCGACGCCCATCGACACGACGCGCACCTCCTCCCCGTACTTCTCGCCGAATAGCGCCATGGCGCCCGACTGCATGGCGTCCTCGATCGCCATGATGTGAGTCTCGACCCGCGCGTTCTCGAGCACGATCGTGTTGGCGAGGCTCTCGACGGCGCGCAGCTCGTCAGCGGTCATCGGCTTCGGGTGCGAGAAGTCGAAGCGCAAGCGGTCGGGTGCGACCAGCGAGCCTTTCTGGGCGACGTGCGTGCCGAGCACCTGGCGCAGAGCCTCGTGCAGGAGGTGGGTCGCGGAATGGTTGGCGCGCGTCGCGGCGCGCCGGACGTGGTCGACCTCGAGCTCGACCGTATCGCCGGCCTTGAACGCACCCTTCTCGACGCGGCCCATATGGACCAGGAGGTCGCCGAGCTTCTTCTCGGTATCGGTGACGCGAAACAGCGCGCCCTTCGCGCCCTTGATGACGCCCTGGTCGCCGACCTGGCCGCCCGACTCGCCGTAGAACGGCGTCTGGTTGAGGACCATCGCGCCCTCCTCGCCGGCCTTGAGGCTCTTTGCCTCCTTGCCGTCCTTGACCACCGCCGCCACCTCGCCCTCGGCGCTCTCGGTGTCGTAGCCCAGGAATTCGGTCGCCCCCGCACGCTCCTTGAGCTCGAACCAGATGTGCTCGGTTGCGGCCTCCCCCGAGCCCTTCCACGCTCGGCGCGCGTCCTCCTTCTGCTTCTCCATCGCAGCGCCGAAGGCCTTGGCATCGACCGTGATCCCGCGCGGGCGCAGCGCGTCTTGCGTGAGGTCGAGAGGGAAGCCGTAGGTGTCGTAAAGCTTGAAGGCCACGTCGCCCGAGAGCACGGCGCCCTTGGCGAGCTTCGCCGACGCCTCGCCGAGAAGCCCGAGGCCCTTCTCGAGCGTCCTCCTGAATTTGGTCTCCTCGAGCTTGAGCGTCTCGCCGATCAGGGCTTGAGCGCGCATGAGCTCGGGATAGGTGTCGCCCATCTGGCGCACGAGCGCCGGCACGAGGCGCCACATCAGCGGCTCCTTGGCGCCGAGAATATGGGCGTGGCGCATGGCGCGGCGCATGATCCGGCGCAGCACGTAGCCGCGCCCCTCGTTCGAGGGCAGCACGCCGTCTCCGATCAGGAAGCTCACGGCGCGCAGGTGGTCGGCGATCACGCGGTGGGAGAAGCGAGCCTCGCCCGCGGCCTTGACGCCGGTTGCGTCCTCGGAGGCCGCGATCAGCGCCTTGAAGAGGTCGGTCTCGTAGTTG
>Ga0209341_10006051_pt1 | contig 10835 bp, 10 predicted proteins | sample RifCSP13_2_FD_184020 | JGI IMG/M metagenome (GOLD analysis project Ga0209341, IMG submission 184020) | Soil microbial communities from Rifle, Colorado - Rifle CSP2_sed 13_2 (SPAdes) (version 2) | ecosystem: Environmental > Terrestrial > Deep subsurface > Rock core/Sediment | place: Rifle...
GATCGAGATCGTGTTCCAGCGGGGCAGCTCACGGGCGCCGAACTCGAAGATGTCGGTCACCAGCCGCATCGAGGCAGCCGGTGGATAGATGTAGGTCCCGCGGGCGATGTACTCCTTGAGGATGTCGTTCTGGACCGTCCCGGAGAGCTTCTCGCGGGGCACCCCGGCCCGATCCGCCGCAGCCACGTAGAAGGCCATGAGGATCGGCGCCGTGGCGTTGATCGTCATCGACGTGCTCACCTCGCCGAGCGGCAGACCGTCCAACAGGGTCTCCATGTCGACCAGGGACGCTATCGGGACACCAACCCGGCCGACCTCTCCCCCAGCCTCGGGGGCGTCGGAGTCATAGCCCATCTGGGTCGGCAGGTCGAAGGCGACCGAGAGGCCGGTCTGGCCCTGTTCGAGAAGGTATCGGAAGCGGAGGTTGGTCTCGGCCGCCGAGGCGAAGCCGGCGTACTGACGCATCGTCCACAGCCGGCTCCGGTACATCGTCGGCTGGACGCCCCGGGTGAACGGATATTCGCCGGGCCGGCCGAGGTCGCGCTCCTCGTCAAGGTCGGCCGTGTCGGCCGGCGTGTAGAGGTCGGCGATCTCGATGTCCGAGCTGGTCGCGAAGCGCTCGGCACGCTCGGGGGCCGCGGCGGTAGCCTTGGCCCGCGTCGTCGCCCGCCATCGATCACGTCCCGGGTCGAGCGGGCGCTCGCGGCTACCGGTCACCCGATCACCACGAGGACACTACCGACCTCGACGGTCCAGCCGACCCTGACGCCGACTTGCCCGACCGTGCCGCCGACCGGCGACCGGATCTCGTTCTGCATCTTCATCGCCTCCACCACCAGAAGCCGGTCTCCGACGGCCACGATATCGCCCTCCGCAACATCGACGGCCACGATCCGGCCCGGGATGACCGAGCGGACCTCGGCTCGACTCGCGTGCGCAGATGCTGCCGCGCTTCGCCGGGCTCGCTCGCGAAGCCGGGCCCGCTCCTCATCCTCGATGGTAAGCACGAAGCGCCAGCCGTCGACGACGACCTCGACCGTTCGCACCTCACCCACGGGCGTGGGGTCGAGCTCGAAGACGACGTCGACGAATGACCCGTCGACCCGCTGGAGTCGGCCACGGCCCGGGCCGATGGCCAAGAAGGACGACTCCCCGTCCGGCACGACCGGGACGGGGAACCCGGCCTCGTCGACGACGCGCATCGGGCGGCCGGCGGTCATCGCGGCCACCGATCGATGGCCGCCTCGCGGGCGGCGTCTCGCCAACCGATCGAGACCCGCGTCGGGACGACGGCCGCCAGCGGTCGGTTCGGGTGATCGGCGGACGCCAAGTGTACGGCGGCGGCGACGGCTGCTGCCGCCGCCCGTTCACGCTCGCCGCCACCGTCCCATCGATCGGCGATCCAGTCGGTCGATTGGGAGCCGGCCGTGAAGCCCTCGTCGCGAACGACGAAGCGATGGAACGGCAGCGTCGTCTGGAGGCCGGAGATCTCCGTCTCGTCGAGGGCCTGGCGGAGGCGCGCGATCGTGGCTGCTCGGTCGGCCCCGTGGACCATAATCTTGGCGAGCAGTCCGTCGTACATGGGCGGGACCGCCCCGCCCGACTCGATCCCGGCGTCGACCCGCACGCCGGGGCCGGCCGGCATGACCCATCGGCGAACCCGGCCCGGCGTCGGCAAGAAGTCGGTCGAGGGATCCTCCGCCCCGATCCGGACCTCGATCGCATGGCTGGCCGGCTCGGCGGCTCTGACCGCCGCCGCCCGAGCGGCGTCCGAGAGCGGCCGACCGGCGGCCAGGAGGAACTGCTCGACGACGAGGTCCAGATCTGCCACGAGCTCCGTCACGCCGTGCTCCACCTGGAGACGGGTGTTCACCTCGAGGAACCATGCCTCGCCCGCCTCGTCGAGCAGGAACTCGCAGGTCGCAGCATTGCGGAGTCCGGCCGCCGCACCGATCCGGACGGCTCGCCGATGGAGGTCGAGACGCTGCGCCTTCGTGAGCCCTGGAGCCGGCGCCTCCTCGACGAGCTTCTGGTGACGACGCTGGATCGAGCAATCGCGCTCCCCGACGGCGATCACCATGCCCGATGCGTCGCCAAGCAACTGGACCTCGATGTGCCGAGACGGGCTGATGAGACGCTCGAGGTAGACGGACCCGTCGCCGAAGGCGGAACCCGCCTCGGCGGCACCAGCCGCGACCGCCGCCGGCAGGCGCTCGGGATGGTCGACGCGACGCATCCCCCGCCCGCCGCCGCCCGCACTGGCCTTGACGAGAAGCGGGAAGCCGATCCGGGCCGCCTCGCTGGCGAGCGCCTCGAGGCCATCGGGTCGAGAGACGTCGATGGCGTTGATCGTCCCGGGCACCGGCGGCACCCCGGCCGCCGTCGCCAAGCGGCGAGCCGAGACCTTGTCGCCGAGGGCGGCGATGACGGCGGCCGGCGGTCCGACGAAGGCAAGGCCCGCGTCGGCGCATGCGGCAGCGAACTCCGCTCGCTCGGCCAGGAACCCGTATCCCGGATGGATGGCCTCGGCCCCGGTTCGGACGGCAGCGGCCACCTGCGCCTCGATGTCCAGGTAACTGTGGGCCGGATGTGCCGGACCGATGCGGACAGCTTGATCGGCCAGACGCACGTGGAGGGCGTCCACGTCGGCATCGGAGAAGACCGCGACCGCCTCCATCCCGAGCTCCCGCGCCGCCCTGATGATCCGAACGGCGATCTCGCCGCGATTGGCGACGAGGATGCGCCGGAACGGCGGCCCGGTGTCTCTGCGCAAAGACACCCTAGAGCGGGATGTTGCCATGCTTCTTCCGCGGGTTCGTCTCGCGCTTGTCAGCCAGGATCTCCAGGGACCGCACGATCCGTTGTCGCGTTTCGGATGGCAGGATGACCTCGTCGATGTAGCCGCGCGCGGCCGCGATGTATGGGTTGTTGAAGTTGGCCTCGTAGTCGGCCACCAGCGCCGCCCGCTCCGATCCCGCGTCATCGGTCGCCGCCAGCCGATCGCGGAAGATGATGTTGACCGCTCCTTCCGCGCCCATCACCGCGATCTCGGCGGTCGGCCAGGCGAAGTTCATGTCGCCGCGGATGTGCTTGGAACTCATGACATCGTAGGCCCCGCCGTACGCCTTGCGAGTGATGACAGTGATCTTCGGGACGGTGGCTTCGCAGTAGGCGTACAGCAGCTTGGCGCCGTGCCTGATGATGCCGCCGTGCTCCTGGCCAACACCGGGCAGGAAACCCGGCACGTCCACGAATGTCACGAGTGGCACGTTGAAGCAATCGCAGGTCCGCACGAACCGGGCGGCCTTGACCGACGCGTCGATGTCGAGCGCACCGGCCAACACGGACGGCTGCTGGGCGACGATGCCGACACTGCGGCCGCCGATACGAGCAAGGCCCACGATGATGTTCTGGGCTAACGCTGCCGAGATCTCGAAGAACGACCCGGGATCGATGACACGACGGATGACGTCGTGCATGTCGTACGGGTGCGATGGATCGTCGGGGATGATCGCGTCGAGCTCGCCCGCCGCGTCGACGGCCGGCTCAACGGGATCGATGAACGGCGGATCCGCCAGGTTGTTCGAAGGCAGGAACGACAGGAGCCTTCGCGCCGCAGCGATCGCCTCGTCTTCGTTCGGACGCGTGACATGCGCCACTCCGCTCATCGTGGCATGAACGGCTGCCCCACCAAGGGCTTCGTGGTCAACTTCCTCGTGCGTCACGGCGCGGACGACGTTGGGCCCGGTCACGAACATGTAGCTCGTTCCCTCCACCATGATCGTGAAGTCCGTCATGGCTGGTGAATAGACGGCCCCGCCAGCGCATGGACCGAGCACCAGGGACAACTGGGGAATGACTCCCGATGCGAGGACGTTACGCAGGAAGATATCGGCGTATCCACCGAGCGAAACGACGCCTTCCTGGATCCGCGCTCCGCCCGAGTCGTTCAACCCGACGAGTGGGGCACCCACCCTGAGGGCAAGATCCATCACCTTGCAGATCTTCTCGGCGTAGGCCTCCGACAACGAGCCACCGAAGACGGTGAAGTCCTGCGAGAAGACGAAGACGAGCCGACCGTCGATGGTGCCGTGTCCGGTCACGACGCCGTCGCCCAGCACCACCTGCTCGGCCAGACCGAAATCGCTCGCGCGATGCGTCACGAATGCGTCGAGCTCGACGAAGGATTCGGGATCCAACAGCAGGGTCAGCCGCTCTCGCGCAGTGAGCTTGCCCATCGCATGCTGACGATCGGTCCGCTCCTCTCCCCCGCCAAGGAGTGCTTCCGCGCGCATGGCGTGGAGCCGGGCCACTCGTTCCTCGTTGGTCGGCATCGCGGACTCCTCGTCGAACATCGGCCGTCCGTCTTTGCGCACAGACAGTCGGGCAGGCCTGGTCGGTTCAATCATAGACGGTGGCGTTATCCACAGAATCGGTGCACAACTGCCCGCTGATGTGGATAAGCTGGTTACAGAACCACAACCGTGCTGTACTATGAGCGCCCACTTTCCCGCGATCCCGCACCTGCGGATCGTCCGCGTCGACTCCAGCGTCGTACCAGCTGCGAGGTGTGCACCGGTGACACAGATCATCGCGATCGCGAATCAGAAGGGCGGCGTCGGCAAGACGACGACTGCCATCAACCTGGCGGGCGCGCTCGCCGAGGAGGGCTACCGCGTCCTCTGCATCGACATGGACCCGCAGGCAAACCTGACGGCCGGCATCGGGATCAACCTCAACACGGTCGAGCGTTCGATGGCCGACGTCCTGGCGGACGGTCGCGCCGCGATCGATGACATCGTCCTGGCGACGGAGATGGCCGGCATCGATGTCGCGCCCGCCCATATCGATCTCGCGTCGACCGAGGGTGAGCTCTTCACAGTGCTGGGTCGTGAATCGGTCCTGCGTGACGCGCTCGACGGGCGGATGGAGACGTACGACTACGTCATCATCGACTGTCCGCCGAACCTCGGCCTCCTGACGGTGAACGGACTCGTAGCCGCGGACAGCGTCATCATCCCGGTCCAGACGCAGTACTACGCGATGAAGGGTCTCAACAACCTCGTCAAGCTCATCAACGCGATCCGCCAGAAGCTCAACCGCGAGCTGCGGATCCTCGGGTTGCTGCCGACCTTCTTCGACATGCGTACGAATCTCGCCCGCGACATGCTCGACGAACTCCACGTCGTGGGAGACCATCACGTCTTCTCGTCCATCGTCCGCAACACAGTGAAGTTGGGAGAGGCGCCGCTCGCCGGTCGTCCGATCACCGCCTACGCTGGTCGCAGCGAGGCCGCCCGGACGTACCGCGAGCTCGCCAGGGAGGTGATCGACCTTGGCCAGGCCTGATTTCCGAGCCGCCGCCGCGCGTCGTCTGGCAGAGGATCGCGAGCTCTCGCCAGCGATCATCAGCCTCATCTCGTCGGATGCCGTCGGCCGATCGACCGGTGGCGTGCGGATGATCCCCGTCGCGAACATCGATCCGAACCCGGAGCAGCCGCGGGTCATCTTCGACACGGCATCGCTCGACGAGCTCGCCGCCTCGATCAGAGAGCACGGCGTCCTCCAGCCAATCCTCGTCCGTCCCCTTGGGGCAAACCGCTATCAGGTCGTCGCCGGCGAACGCCGTTGGCGAGCGTCGAAGACGGCCGGTCTCGAGGCGCTGCCGGCCCTCGTCGAGAACATCGACGACGACACGGCCCTCGAGATCGCGATCATCGAAAACCTGCAGCGGGAAGACCTGTCGCCACTCGAGGAAGCGACGATGTACGACCGCATGATCCGCGAGCATGGCTACTCGGTGCGCAAACTCGCCCAGAAGCTCGGCAAAGACAAGGGCTATGTCGAGAACCGGCTCCGTCTCGCCGACGCCCCCGAGGAGATCAAGGCCCTGGTGTCTGTACGTAAAGACACCCTGTCACATGCCTACGAGCTGCTGAAGGTCGAGGACCCGCGTCGGCGCAAGCGCCTGGCCGACCAGGTCGCCAGCGGCGAGCTGTCCCTGGTCAAGCTCCGGGACCGGATCGAGGGTCGGCGCAGCCGACCGCCGCGGATCGCCGTCGATGCCGCCGGGACCGAGGGCGAGGCATCCCCGATCGCCGTCGAGGTGTCGGACGACGGCTGGAACGGCCACTCGACCATCGGACCGATGGGCGAGGACTCGTTGATCGCGGCCAAGCAGTCGTTCGCCGACGCGCTGGAAGGGCTCGTCGATGTCCTCGGTGCGATCGAGCGCAGTGACATCGGCGAGGTCGACAGGGTCAACCTCGCCAAGTACCTGACGATCGCGAGGATCCGCATCGACAACGCCATCGCCCTCGTTCGCGCGGGCGGGGGCCGGGACTGACCCAGGCGACGCTCCCCCACTCCTCACCACGGCTGTAAGGCGCGGGCTGCTACCCCGCGCCCGACGCAGCCGACAGCCAGGCCATAGCGAGGATGGCGAGGCCGGCGGCGTCGAGTTCCCACGAGAGCTGGGGACGGGTTACCGGGCGCCAGGCGACGGCGACCCCCAGGCCGATCAGGCCGAGCCCCGCCAAGGACAGTCCGACGGCGACCGGACCGGGCCGGAGAGCGACCATGGTCACGATCGCGGCCATGGCGACCATGGCGAGGATCGCGGTGACGAGCGTGTTCGTGCGTCGTCGGCCCAGGCGGACGGCGGGCGTGCGAAGCTCGATGGCGCCATCGGCGTCCAGGTCGCTGCCCGCGTTGGCCAGGCCAATGGCGATACCTCCGGCGGCCCCGAGGGCGATGATGGCGGCCGGCGGCGGCTGACCCGTGCCGACGATCCAGGCGAACGTCGGGAGCAGCGCCGTGCCGATAGCGAACGGGACCACCGCGAAGGGCGTCCCCTTCGTCCAGCGCGAGTGGACGTAGCCACACCCGACGCCGGCGGCGGCGATCGCGAAGGCGGTCGAGCCAAGGATCGTGGCCAGTAGGAGTCCGATGACCAACCCGCCCGTCATCACCCGGATGGCAGTGGCCCGCGATACATCGCCGCCCGGGATCGGCTTGGACGGTCTGGAGCGGGCGTCCGAAGAGACGTCCATCAGATCGTTGTAGGCGCCGATCGAGACCTGCAGCGCCATCATGACCGTTCCGGCGACGAGGGCCGGCGCCGGCCCGGAGCCGGCGATGAGGGCGATGCCCATGGTCGTCAAGGAGGCCAGGATCGTCGGGAACGGGTGACCGAGCCGGACGAGCCCGCGCAGCCGTCGGACGATCGGGCCGGCCGTCCCGGTCGGATCAGACGAAGACGATGTCGTGGAAGCTGGCGACAAGGTAGTCGATGAGCCTGTCGCGGGCGTCGGGACGCCGTGCCCGCAGACCTGGCACGAGGGCCCACAGGCCGACCGCCGGAACGATCAGGCGGCCCTCCGCTTCCCTGCCGATCGTCGCGGGTGCACCACCGCCTGATGCGAACACCCGTTCTAAATCAGCCTCGGACAGATCGGCGGCCGCACAAAAACCGGCGACCACCCCGACGACGCCCCTGCGCTTCGCCAAGTCGCGCATGAGCTCGGCTGCCCAGGCGTCGATCTGGTCGTCCGTCTGCTCGGCGAGCCGAGCCGCGTACTCGGTCGGGTCGGCGGATAGGCCGGTTGTTGCCACGCGTCCTCCATCGATCTGTGGATCCGCGGCGAGTATGCCAGAGGCCTAAACCGGTCGCTCTCCTCCGGGCCACTCGTTGTTCAGCTCGGTCAGCCAGCGCCCGATCGGGCCGGGCCTCGGCGGATCAGGATAGCCGCCGGACAGCTCGACGAGGGATGCATGGGCCAGGGCGGTCAGAGTCGCCAGTGCCTCGCGGGTTGGCCGCCCACGAGCCACGATCGGCTCGCCGATGTTGACCCTGACTCGGCGTCCCAAGGCAAGCCACGTCGAGCCGTTGATCGCGACGGGCACGATCGGGCGACCGGCCCGCAGGGCGAAATAGGCGACCCCTTCGTCGAGCTGGTGGATCTCGGCCTCGTGGGCGTGGATGCGACCCTCGGCGGCGACCGCCAGCGACCCACCTCCCTGGAAGACCGCCGCCACCCGCCTGGTCGTGTTCAGGAGGTCGTTCTTGCCGGGCCGGTACGGGACGGCCACGCCCGTGAAGGCCATCAGCCGGTTGTTCGCTCCGGCGGCCATGTGCTCCTCCTTGGGTCCGAAGAAGAACAGCCGCGGACGGAACGGAAGCGAGGCCATGAGGACGATCGGATCGGTCCACGACGGGTGCCCGAAGCAGAAGACGACCGGTCCGCGCGGGATGTTCTCGCGCCCGACCACCCGCAGGCGGACGTAGCAGCGCACCATGACCCAGCAGACGACCCTTGTCGCCCAGTAGCGAAGCGGGACGGTCACCCCTTGGGGGCGGGAAGCGGCACCGGCCGCCGTTTCCGACTCGCCGTCCGAGATCGCTTGGCCGTTGGCCGGGCCTGGCCTTCACCCACGATCGACCGCCCGTCCATGGCGTCGTAGATCGACAACATGAAGGCGGCGACCCGGTCCGCTTCATCGTCGACGCCCTTGAGCACGAGCCCTTCGACCTGGCTCGTCACCAACCGATGACCGTGGCTGACCTCGACGGCCAGCTCGCCGATCTGGACCCGGCTCCAGCGAACGACCTTGCCGGAGGCTCGAGGTCCCTCTCCCGGCACGTTGACGCGGACATGGCACTGGGCGAGCCCACGCAGGGTCGGCGCGAGGATCGCGTAGCGTACGCCGGGGTCCTCGCCCCAATTGACCCAACAGTCGGGATCGTCCGGAGCGCCGAGATCGGTCAAGACCGGCTGGACGACGGCCAGCACCTTCTGGCTCAACGCTTCGCGGGTCGGCGCTTCGTTCCGCCACACGCTCAGTCTCATCGGCCCTCCCCGCCGAGGCTACCACACGACCTCCGGGCCGGGCGACCGATCTGCGGGTCGTGTAGGGTGGAGCCATGAGCAGCGATGCCCGGATGGGCGGCGTCTGGAACATCGTCCCGACGCCGTTCAGCTCCGACGGGAGCCTCGACGAAGGGTCACTTCGAACGCTGGCCGACTTCGTCGTCGGCACCGGCGTGGATGGGATGACGATCCTCGGCGTCATGGGCGAGGCCGCTCGCTTGTCGGACCACGAGCGGTCGGTCGTCATCGGCTCGATCCTCGAGGCGGTCGGCGGTCGGATCCCGGTCTGTGTCGGCACGAGCCATGCGGCGACCGATCGAGCCGTCGCCCAAGCGCGCGAGGCCGTCGCCGCCGGCGCCCATTCGATCATGCTCGCCCCACCGACCCTGGCCCGGCCGAACGACGCGGCTGTGCGACGACACTACTTCGCCGCCGCCGCGGCGGTCGACGTCCCGATCGTCGTCCAGGATCACCCCGCTTCCTCCGGCGTCTGGATGACCGTCGAGTTCCTCGCCTCGCTGGCGGCCGAATCGCACAAGTGCCGTGTCGTCAAGCTCGAGGATCCCCCCACCCCGCCCAAGATCGAACGGCTCCTCCATGCCGCGCCGGAACTCACCATCCTCGGCGGTCTCGGCGCCGTCATGCTCATCGAAGAGCTCGGTCGCGGGGCGGCCGGGACGATGACGGGCTTCGGCTATCCGGAGGTCCTTGTCGACATCGTGCGGCGCTGGTCGGCCGGCGATCGCGAGGGAGCGACGACGGTTTTCGATCGCCACCTGCCCCTCATCCGGTTCGAGAACCAGGAAGGTCTGTCGCTCGCGATCCGCAAGCACGTCTACGCCCGACGCGGCGCGATCGCGACCGCCCACGTCCGCGCCCCGGGCGGCGTCCTCGACGAGGGGTCGATCGCGGAGCTGGATACGATCCTCGCCCGGGTCGGTGTCGAGCGGCTGTCCAACGCCGCGATCTCGTAGGCACGGAGGACACGCGTGAGATCCCTGTCGGCACGACTCTCGGCCAGCACACCGTCGGCGACCGTCGCCGTTGCCGATCGCGCCCGTCGACTCAAGGCGTCCGGCATCGACGTCATCAGCCTCGCCACCGGTGACCCCGACTTCGCCACGCCGGCCCACATCATCGAGGCGGCCGAGAAGGCCATGCGGGCGGGTGATACGCACTACCCGCCCTCGCGCGGACGGGCGGAGCTGGTCGAGGCGATCGTCGACAAGCTCGCCCGCGAGAACGGCGTCGACGTGGCGGCCGGTCAGGTAATCGTGACGCCGGGCGCCAAATGGGCCCTCTTCATCGCCCTGGCGGCACTCGTCGATCCGGGTGACGAGGTCATCGTGCTCGACCCATCCTGGGTGAGCTACGCGCCGATGATCGCGCTCAACGGCGGCACTCCCATCCGCATCGGCCTGTCCCCGACGGACGACTACGCGATCCGTGAGGCGGATCTGCGATCCGTCGTCAGCGATCGGACCAAGGCGATCCTCGTCAACTCCCCGAACAACCCGACCGGGCGCATGCTTTCGCCCGATGAGCTGGCGGCCATCTGCGCCGTTGCCCGGAGCGAAGACCTGTGGGTCGTCTCGGACGAGATCTACGAGCACCTCCGCTACGACGACCGCGTCCACGTGTCGCCGGCCACGCAGCCCGGGATGGCCGATCGGACGATCATCATCAACGGCTTCTCGAAGGCCTACGCGATGACCGGCTGGCGGCTCGGCTGGCTCGCCGCCCCCGAGCCCGTGGCCGCGGTCGCGATGAACCTCCACAGCCAGGGCGTCACATCGGCCGCCTCGTTCTCCATGGCCGGCGGCGTGGCGGCCCTCACCGGGTCGCAGGACTGCGTGACGGAGATGGTCACCGAGTACGGGGCACGGCGGTCGTTCATGGTCGGCGCCCTCAACGCCGTGCCCGGCATCCGCTGCGCCGCACCCGATGGGGCCTTCTACCTGTTCC
>Ga0209341_10006052_pt1 | contig 10832 bp, 11 predicted proteins | sample RifCSP13_2_FD_184020 | JGI IMG/M metagenome (GOLD analysis project Ga0209341, IMG submission 184020) | Soil microbial communities from Rifle, Colorado - Rifle CSP2_sed 13_2 (SPAdes) (version 2) | ecosystem: Environmental > Terrestrial > Deep subsurface > Rock core/Sediment | place: Rifle...
AAAACTCTCGGATTCGGATATTGCTCGCGCCAAGGCGCCAAGACGCTAAGCGACAGGCCCAAGGCCTGTCATCCCGAGCGAATGCGAGGGATCTAGGAAAGATTTCTCTCTTCGTTCGAAATGACAACGCTCTTCCTTTGCGCCTTTGCGTCTTTGCGGGAGATTAATCCGAGTTCGGTTGCGGCTCAGCCGCGCTGTGTCTCTGTGGTGAATAGTCTTTCACAGTAATCCCGGAAGAACCCGATAAAGAAGAAAAGCAAATGAGAAAAATTTGCATTGTGACCGGAAGCCGTGCAGAATACGGTTTGCTCTACTGGTTGATGAAAGAAGTCGCCTCCGACCCCGATCTGCAACTACAGATCATCGCCACCGGAATGCATCTCTCGCCGGAGTTTGGGCTGACTTACAAACAGATCGAGGCGGATGGCTTCGCCATCGACGCTAAGGTCGAGATGTTGCTCTCATCCGATTCGCCGGTGGGTATTGCAAAGTCTATGGGGTTGGGAGTCATCGGCTTTGCCGATGCGCTGGATCGACTGAAGCCGGACATGCTTGTAGTGCTGGGCGATCGCTTTGAGATTCTGGCCGCGGCGCAGGCCGCCATGGTGTCGCGGATTCCGATTGCGCATATTCACGGTGGCGAGACCACCGAAGGTGCATTTGACGAGAGTATCCGCCACGCCATCACAAAAATGGCGCAATGGCACTTCGTTGCCGCAGAACCCTATCGCAAGCGAGTTGTTCAACTGGGAGAGTCACCGGATCGAGTATCCAACTTCGGCGCCCCCGGACTTGATCATCTCCAGCATCTTAATTGGATGGATCGGATCGCGTTGGAAAAGGCGCTGGCGATCTTGCTCGATTCACCCACCCTTTTGATTACTTACCACCCGGCAACCTTGGGCCAACGAGAACCCGTTGCAGCGATGAATGAGTTACTTGCGGCATTGGATGAGTTTCGAGACGCGACGGTCATCTTCACCTATCCGAATGCAGACACGGGGGCGCGTGCTTTGATTGAGCGAATCGATCAGTGGGTTGCGACGAACAAACACCGGGCCAAGGCGTTTGTTTCCTTGGGCCAGCATCGATACTTGAGCCTGATGCGTGAAGCGGACGTAATCATTGGCAACTCCTCCAGTGGTCTTACGGAAGCGCCAGCCTTAAAAAAGGCAACGGTGAATATCGGTGATCGGCAGAACGGACGCCTAAAGGCATCGAGTATCATCGACGCTTTGGAAGAAAAAAATTTAATTGTTGCTGCGATAAACAAGGCGCTTTCGGAAGAATTTCGCGCAGGACTGCCGTCCACGAAGTCTCTGTATGGCTCTGGCGATGTCAGCCATCGAATCAAGGACACTCTCAAGACGGCTGCACTTCAGACGCAAAAAGCGTTCTTTGACATCGAACATGCACACTGATATGCGAACCTTCATCATCGCCGAAGCCGGCGTCAACCATAACGGCGACCTGAATCTCGCCAAGCAACTGATCGATGTTGCCGCCGAGGCTGGAGCCGATGCGATCAAGTTTCAGACCTTCCGCGCGGAGCTTGTGGTCAGCCGCCATGCGCCCAAGGCGGAATACCAAACTCGCACGACGGATCAAGCCGAAAGTCAGCTTGAGATGATCCGCAAACTTGAGCTTATCGAGACGGATCACGAGGTGCTGATTGCTCATGCCCAGGCGCGAGGTATCGCGTTTTTGTCCACCCCTTTCGATGTGCCGAGCCTGCGCCTCCTCACTAAGCGATTCGGATTGCAGACGATCAAAATTCCGTCAGGGGAAATAACCAACGCCCCCTTCCTGCTCGCCATCGCCCGTGCCGCGCAGCGAGTGATTATGTCCACCGGCATGAGCACGCTGGCGGAGGTAGAGGCGGCCTTGGGTGTGTTGGCGCTTGGGTTTACCGCACCGGTCACCGCCACGCCTCAGCGCGGAGACTTCGAGCAGGCCTTCGCCTCTGAAGCGGGCCAACGATCGCTGCGAGACCGCGTGACCCTGCTTCACTGCACTACCGAATACCCCGCGCCCTTTGGTGAGGTGAACCTGCTCGCGATGGACACCATGGCTACGGCGTTTGGGCTGCCGGTCGGTTACTCCGACCATACGCCAGGCATTCATATCTCCCTTGCCGCCGTGGCGCGCGGCGCCCGTGTGATCGAAAAGCACTTCACCCTGGATCGGAACCTCCCCGGTCCGGATCACAAGGCATCGCTCGAACCGGATGAATTGCGGGAATTGGTGCGGCAGACTCGCGAGATCGAGCAGGCACTGGGCGATGGCATTAAGTGCCCCACTGCCTCTGAGTGGAAAAACCGCGATGTGGCGCGTAAGAGTTTGGTGGCGGCGAAGGCGATTAAGGCGGGTGAAATGTTCACAGAAGAAAATCTCACTTGTAAGCGGCCGGGAACGGGAGTGAGCCCGTCTTCCTATTGGCAGACACTCGGTCAAGTGGCCACTCGGAGTTATGCAGCCGACGAGTCATTAGATGGCTAAAGCGGTTTATCTGCTCGGTGGCGGTGGACACGGCCGAGTTGTTCTGGATGCTCTGCTTTCGAGTGGTGTGAACGTTGCCGGTATCCTTGATCCTAATCTAAAAATTGGCGATCAAGTGTTCGGTGTGCTAGTGATGGGCGGCGATGAGTTTTTGGATCAGGTCGCCCCAACAGATGTGTTGCTGGTCAATGGTCTAGGTGCCAATCCATGCGTGCTCAGGCGAAAGAGATTGTTCGAAGATCTGAAAGTGCGTGATTTTTCATTTGATGTGGTTCGACATCCTTCAGCAGTGATTGGGCCGGAGTGCGACTTGGGCGAAAGTTCGCAAATCATGGCAGGCGCGGTTTTGCAGAACCGGGTTCGAATCGGAGATAACGCGGTGATCAATACTCGCGCCAGCGTTGACCATGATTGTGTGATTGGCGCACACACCTTTGTTTCACCAGGCGTTGTGTTGACTGGGGATGTGTTGGTAGGAGAGTCAGCCTTCATTGGCGCAGGGGCAGTTGTGTTGCCTGGTATTGAGACCGGTACAAATGTTGTTATTGGCGCCGGTGCAGTAGTCACCAAAAGTGTTGCTGATGGATGGATCGTCGCAGGTAACCCCGCAGTCAAGATTGGAATGAACGAGTAATGGCGAATTGGAAAGATGTAATTGTCTCGCCTGAGACGCCGCTGGCGGATGCGGTCGCCAAGATTAATGCATCAGGCCTGCAGGTGGCTTTGGTATTGGCACCCGATACCTCTCTGCTCGGGATTCTGACGGATGGGAACATCCGTCGAGCCATTCTGGCGGACAAGACCCTCCGGGTTCCTGTTTCAGAGGTGATGAATCCTCAGCCAACCGCAGTGCCGGCATTCACCCCAAACAATGAAATGCTGGCTTTGATGCGTCGTATGACCATCCACCACCTGCCACTGGTGGATGATGCCGGCCGCGTCGTCGGGCTGGCCACGCTTGACGAACTCGTCGGTGTCGCCGAGCACCCCAACTGGGTAGTGCTGATGGCTGGCGGACTGGGCACGCGCCTGCAGCCGCTTACCGATGAATATCCTAAGCCGCTCTTGGCGGTGGGCGGCAAGCCGATTCTGGAAACCATCCTCGAGAGCTTTGCCGAACAGGGCTTCAAGCGCATCTTCCTGTCGGTCAACTACAAGGCCGAGATGATCCGCAATCACTTTGGCGCGGGCGATCGCTGGGGTGTGCAGGTGGAGTACCTGCACGAAAGCACCCGCCTCGGCACAGCCGGTGCGCTGTCGTTGCTGCCGGAAAAGCCGAGCGCCCCGATCGTTGTGATGAACGGCGACCTGCTCACGCGCACCAACTACGATAACCTTTTGCAGTTCCACATTGAGCAGGGTGCCGTCGCCACCATGGCTGTGCGCCAATATGACTTTCAGGTGCCCTACGGCGTGGTTCGACTCGATGGCGCGCGGATCGAGGCTATCGAGGAGAAGCCCGTGCAGAGTTTTTTCGTCAATGCTGGCATCTACGCTCTGTCGCCAGAAGCGCTGGACTATCTACCCGCCGAGACCTTCTTCGACATGCCCACGCTGTTCGAACGCCTGATCGCCGCCGGCAAGACCCCCGCCGCCTACCCATTGCGCGAGTACTGGCTGGATATTGGGCGACTGGACGAGTTTGAGCGTGCGCAGCGGGAGTGGGTGCGGGACAATCCGTGAAGGCTTTGGTTATCGGCTATGGCTCACTTGGGCAGCGACACGCTAGGCTACTGACCGAAATGGAGTGTGAGGTAGCCTAGCGTGTCGCTGCCCAAGTCGACTTTGCTCCTCACTATTTTGACTTGGCTCAAGCGCTCGCCGATTGGCAACCAGTGTATGTGGTGGTGGCAAATCGAACCAACGAGCACCTTGGTACGCTCAAGACTCTTGGCCAGCATGATTATCGAGAGCGGCTACTGCTTGAAAAGCCGTTATTTGACCGGGCATCGGAATTGTTTAACCACAGCTTTTCGCTGGCTGCGGTGGCCTATAATCTCCGTTGCCATCCGCTGCTGATGAAGCTCAAATCTTTGCTGGATGCTTCGGCGCAGCTAGTCACAGCAAACATCTATGTTGGCTCATATCTTCCTGATTGGCGCCCGGATACTGACTACCGACAGTCTTACTCAGCAATCAAAGCTCAAGGTGGTGGCGTTTTGCGAGATTTGAGTCACGAGCTGGACTACGCCCGCTGGCTCTTCGGTTCGTGGCGGCGACTGACGGCATCTGGTGGCCACTTGAGCCCTTTGGAAATTGACAGTGACGACGCATACACACTGCTTATGGAGACCCAACGCTGCGCTTTGGTCTCCATCCATATGAATTATCTGGACCGTGTTCCGCGCCGGTATATCTTGGTGAATACGGATCAGCATACGGTTCGAGTTGATCTGATCAAAAACACGATTACGATTGATGGCGGTCAGGAATCCGTAACTGTCGCGCGAGACGATACCTATCGCGCGGAGCATCAAGCCATGTTGGCTGGCAACGCTGAAGGACTCTGCACTTTGGAAGAGGCAATGGAGACGCTGACGACCATTGAGGCTGCGGAGCAGGCTGCTGCATCGCATACCTGGATAGTACGATGAGTCGTAATGTACCTGGATGAGTTGGAACACTGCTTCCGATGCATCGAGCATCGGAGACTACCGCTAATCGATGGAGCACAAGGGCAAGACGCCCTGGCGAATACACTCGCTGCACAGACATCCCTCAAACAAACGATCAGCGTAGAAATGAGCGGCCATGAACAACAATGAACCGCGAGCAATCGGCTTCATCTTCGCGCGTGGCGGCTCTAAGGGCGTGCCGGGCAAGAACATCAAAGCACTGGCCGGCAAACCGCTTATCGCCTACGCCATTGAAACCGCGCGGGCATGTTCGCTTATCGAAACCATCATTGTCTCCACGGATGACCCAGCAATTGCAGCAGTTGCGCGCGAATACGGGGCGGAGGTTCCTTTCGTGCGACCAGCGGAATTGGCTGCGGATAACTCGCCGGAATGGCTGGCCTGGCAACACGCCATTCGATGGGTGCAGGCGCAGCGCGGCGAGTTCGACACTTTCATCAGCCTGCCCACCACCTCACCATTTCGCACAGCGGATGACGTCACAGCTTGTATCAACACATTACGCGCCGACCCGGCGACCGACGTGGTCATCACCGTGAGAAAAGCCGAACGCAGCCCCTACTTCAACATGGTGCGTCTGGACGGTGCCGGCTATGCGCACCTGGTTATTGAACCCGCTGAAACGGTAGCGCGACGCCAGGACGTTCCCGCGGTCTTTGACGTCACCACCGTCGCCTACGCAGCGCGCCCCGCCTTCGTACTCAACGCAAGCCAACTGTTCGAAGGAAAAGTCAGAACCGTCCAAATCCCCACCGAAAGAGCCATGGACATCGACACCCCCTACGACTTCATGCTCGCGGAATGCATCGCGCGCACCCGATCAACTGACACAGGCGCATGAACGGCAGACATCTCCGGAGCACAACATGAAAAAACTCGCGGAACTCATGAACCTGCAAGGGCGAGTCGCCCTCATTACCGGCGGAACGGGCTACATCGGCGTGGCGATGGCCAGCGCACTTGCGGAACTGGGCTGCAACCTCTGTCTGCTCGACCTCCAGGACGACGCTTTGGTCCAAGCCGCAAATCGACTGAGGGCCGAATGGGGCGCGCGTGTCGAAACCCTCAGGATCGATCTCGAAAACGAACAGGAACGCAACACCTTGCCGCACGCGCTTAGCGCACTGTTCGGACGCCTCGACATCCTCATCAACAACGCCGGTTTTGTCGGCGACAGCCAATTGCAAGGCTGGGTAGCCCCGCTGGAGGAACAGCGTGTGGACACCTGGCGTCGGGCCTTGGAAGTCAACCTCACCGCCGTCTTCCACCTCAGCCAGATACTCGCCTCCATGCTGCGCGAATACGGCAAAGGCACCATCGTTAATATCGGTTCCATTTATGGTGTAGCGGGGCCGGATCTACGCCTGTACGAAGGCACGAAGATGGGCAATCCCGCAGCCTACGCAGCCAGCAAGGGCGGGCTCATCCAACTCACACGCTGGCTGTCTACCGTCCTTGCGCCTGACATACGCGTGAATTGCATTAGCCCAGGCGGCGTATTCCGCAATCAGCCTGGCGCATTCGTCGAAAGATACGTCGCGCGCACGCCTCTGCGGCGCATGGGCACGGAAGAAGACTTCAAAGGTGCCATCGCCTACTTCACCAGCGATCTCTCGGCTTATGTCACAGGAGAAAACCTCATGGTGGACGGCGGCTGGACAGCGTGGTGAATTACTCAAAAACATGCAGATAGATTTGCTTAACATTCTACTCGTCTCAACACTGGTCATTGCACTACCGCTTATCCAGTGGATGAGAGGCTCTGGTCTGCGTGACATGAATCCGACCGAGGGCCGTGTTATCAAGAATTGGCTAATATTTATTACAGCAATTATATTTTTAAGAGCCGTGGTCGGCACGATATTCATAGTGGGTGGCATTAGTCACTGGAGCATACAGAAATTTTATCCCATACGAATCGCCTATCCAAACTATGGGATTCTAGGTGGCCTACCCTATGTAGTTATAGGCTTCATCATACTTGCCTATTTACGCTCCATCTGCCATTTTATTTCTTCAAACCGGTCGAGATATGTTCTGTTCTGGGCATTTTCTGTAGCGTTATCGATAACATTTGGTGGAATTCATGGCGGCATAATAACCGGAAACATTGGCGTTTCAGGAGCATTGGACCATATCCATGACGCATCACTGAACCGAACCATAGCTGAGACGTTCTCAACTCATACAGATCGAATCACAGGACATCTAGAACCAGGATACAAAGCACCGCACACTCTCTCGCATCCAGCGGGTTCACTTGCCTATTGGCAATTCATGACACATGCGACCTCGCCAATTGTATTCTCTCTCATCAACGTATTTATTTTGTCGCTCGCGTTCACAGTAATGTATTGGGCTCTGCGCCGGCATTACCCAGATAAGGACGCGAGTCAAGTCATTATTGGCTGTATGGTTACACCTGCCATTCTGATCTACGGCAGATCTGACGATGCCGTTTATTATGCATTTGCGGCAGTGATTATGGCGCTCAGTTATATATCCATTATGGAAAGGCGCTATATGCTGACGCTTGGGATTGGTGTATTGCTCGCGGTAGCAATCAACATTTCTTACGCTGCACTCATAATGGTGCCAGCACTACTAACATTCACCACAAACGAACGACTAAATAAACTCTGGACACACATACGCCTGGTAACTCCACACGCTTTGATCATAGCTGTCGTAGTTATCTTCATGACTAGCGTCACACGGAAGTATTTAGGATATAGCTACTTAGATGCCTTCCTGGCATCCGTCGATCACAACTCGGGTAGCAACATCGTTCATATGCTGGGCAATGGTTATTATTGGGTAATTCTTAATGATCGGATCATGACCATATGCGACTTCTTGTTGTTCGGTGGCCCACTCTTTCTATATCTGTTTTACAGACTGTGTAAGGGGGCGGACTGGAAAATTGTTGGATGGCGCATAAGAAACATAGCACTGTCGGTTCTTATGTTAGTGCTAATAGTAAATTCAAACGGACCAGGTGAGGTATCACGACCTTGGGGCAGCATTTACTTGGTCGTGGGCATTATTTGGTTTGCGGAACTCCTAAAGCATGAGGAGGAGAGCACTCGCTGGTGGATTATTCGATCCCAGCTTCTCTGGGGGCTGACATTACAAACCATACTCAATTTTGGTTGGTAATTCAGTTGGTGGTTTTTCGACTATGACCAGCCCGCGATTTGGCGCCGCGCCTGCGCGGACGGACAGATTCCGAATCAGCGAGGAACGTTGGTTCTTCGGTGTGCTGATGTTTCTGTTCCTCGCTCTCAATGGCGCCTTCGCGATCATGTTTGCCGAGGAGAGCAGCGATAGTCGCGAGTACCTCGCTCTAGCGAAGAATATCTCCTCTGGCCACGGATACTCGATGACTGTAGACGGGGAACCCGCTCCGTCCGCCTGGCGTGTGCCGCTCTACCCTGCTGTCCTCGCGTCCTTGATCAAGCTTTTTGGTAGTCACAATGGCTGGATCCAAGCCCTCCAAGTTCTCGCAAACGGTGCAACCCTGTCGATTGCCAAACTCCTCTGCCGGCGTCTGAACGTACCCGCGCTCCTCGTCGTCCCCGGACTCGCACTGGTCGCCGTGCCACTTGTCGCTGCATCAGCCGTCGTGGGCGCCGAAAGCTTGAATGCACTGCTTGTTTGCCTCGCTTTCGCCCTGTGCCTGCTGTGGCGGCCGCTTGGTTCCGCCGGCGGGGGCGCTCTCCTTGGCATTTCAGCGCTGTTAAGGCCGGAGAATCAGGTCGTTGGACTCGTCGTCTGCCTTGCACTCTTCTGCTATCGGCAGCGGCTAGCCGCGCTTGTGGTTGCGCTGGCATTCTGCGGCACGCTGCTTCCTTGGGCGCTGCGCAACCACCATCACTTCGGCTTCTGGGCAATCACCGACCCGGTCTATTCCTTCAGCAACCTCCCGCTCGGAACCAGCGGCGATTACGGCGACCCGATCGTGTCAATGAGGGTCCAGATCATGGCAGATGGGATTACCCAGAGGGAACGTGAGCAATACGTGTCGCTTGCGTTCGACACGTACGTTGGCCGCTGGCGGGGCGCTCCCCTTAGCGTCGGCCGGGAAAAGGCCTATCAGCTTGCTGGTCTGTTGACCTATGCGCTCGAAGGGTTCGTTGGGAGCGAATGGGGAATCCAAAACGCGATTCAAAGCGGAAAATATCACTATGTGCTCGTAAGGGTTGCCTGTAAGGTCCTCTATGGACCTGTGTTCTTCTGCCTTGCCGTTGTCGGTCTGTTCTTCGGCCAGCCGAAGCGAGACCTCCGGTTCTGCGCTCTACACATGCTTAGCATGGTGGTACTCGGCTTTTTAGTCTACGCCGAGCCGAGATTCCTGCTGCCCGGCCGCGTGCTGCTCCTGCCGGCAGTGATAGCGGGAGCATTATTCATTGCGCGCAGGCGTGATGCAGTAGCAACGAAGCCAATCGCTCATGGAGAATGATGCTCTTGAGACGCCACGCAACCTTCATCGTGCTGGCGCGAACCCTGTTCTAAGAACGGATTAATACACCAGGCGGACTTAGAGACTCTATAAATGTCAGCATCGGAATTTGTCTATACAGTTTTATTCCACCCTCGATGGATCAAAAACATTATCAACACATTAATTCTTCGGCTTCTACCGAAGTTTGTGCGGGTTGGAGAAGCGGTCATCAGCATCAATCCGCGTGACCCTGTGGTATCAGGCGCTTTAGCCCTTCACGTTTACGAGAGAGAAGAGATAGCTCTAATTAGGCGTATCTGTAAACCTGGCCAGGTCGTAGTTGATATAGGCGCCAATGTAGGACTTTATACAGCATTATCTGGAATTTTAGTCGGCCCATCAGGCCAGGTATTTTCGTTTGAACCCGATCCGGAAAGTTTTGGCTTTCTACGGCAAACAGTGCTCATTAATAATTTGAAGAACGTTCATTTAGTTAATGCAGCAGCAGTGTCCAAATCAGCAGACAAGGCAGGCAAAGCTCTCTTATACACATCATCACAAAATCGGGGTGACAATCGTTTGTATTATTGCAAAGAGAGTGATGGTTCAGTAGAAGTTGACACGCTGTGTCTTGATGACTATTTCGAGAGTATGAAAATAACGGAGGTCGATGTCATTAAGATTGATGTACAAGGATACGAAGGACATGTCATAGAGAGCCTTGAGAGGACCATTGCAAGATCGCCCAAGCTTAAGATGCTAATGGAGTTCTTTCCAACCGGCTTAAGCTCTGCCGACACTGATCCGCTATTATTGCTAAAAAAGCTTCAGGCATACGGTCTTGCGTTGTATGAAATAAGAAAAAATGACTGCTATTCCCCCATCTCAGACATAGGTCGCTTGGTGCGCGGATTGCGAGGCCGTGCATACACTAATATTCTATTGTTGGGCCCCAGTTCCGATTTCAACGTTAAGGATCGGACAAGTCACGTTCTTTAACCGTCACCGGACAGCCAGGCACAATGATCAACAGTGTTGAATCCTCAGAAGTAGTACACAGTCAGCCTGCGGATGTGCCCGCTCGGACGGCACCTGAACTAACAATAGTTATCCCGACATACAACGAACGGGAGAGTTTGCCTATCTTGGTGGACAGCATTAGACGATTACTCCATGACCACGATTGGGAAATCATTGTTGTGGATGACGACTCGCCTGACGGCACTTCGACCGTAGCGCGGTCCATTGGGAAG
>Ga0209341_10006053_pt1 | contig 10831 bp, 10 predicted proteins | sample RifCSP13_2_FD_184020 | JGI IMG/M metagenome (GOLD analysis project Ga0209341, IMG submission 184020) | Soil microbial communities from Rifle, Colorado - Rifle CSP2_sed 13_2 (SPAdes) (version 2) | ecosystem: Environmental > Terrestrial > Deep subsurface > Rock core/Sediment | place: Rifle...
GTAATGATTTGGGTTCACAAGTATACAAGCAGACATGGCAGCCTTATGTACCATGTCTACTTGTTTACTTGTGTGCCCAAATCATTACTTCTTACGATTCAAGAACCGGGCGACAGCCTGGCGCCTGAAATCGGAATCCCACAGCCCGGCGAAAAGGCGGCGCTCGGCATGTTTGGCGACCAGCGGGCTAATCAGCGCAAAGTGGAGTAGCCGCTTGGCAGCGCGCACCGCCTGGATGGGGTGCTGTGCCATGACGCGTGCCAAATCCAGGGCCGTGCGCAAAGCGTCCCCAGGTGCGGTCACATGATCTACTAAACCAATTTCTTTTGCTTCTTGTGCGTTCAGCACGCGGCCGGTAGCCAGCAGTTCCAGCGCCATTGGGTAACCAACAAGCTGTAGCAAGTAGCGTGCCCCGCCCCAGGCGGTGGTGATGCCCAGCCGGGCATGCACGAAGCCGATATCCGCGCCTTCGGCCATGACCCGCTGGTCACAGGCAGAGGCGATCTCCGCGCCTCCACCGCGGGCGGGACCGTTGATGGCCGCGATGGTCGGGCAAGGCAAAGCGCGCAGTCGCTCCAACGCTTTGCCCATGATCACGGCCAGTCGCAGGCCATGGCGTTCCTTTGTGTAATTGGAGAGGGCTTTCAGGTCACCACCGGAAACAAAGGTGTCTCCACCGCCGGTGATAATCAGGGCTCGCAGATCCTGAGAATGGTAAGCGGCTTCCATGGCTGCGGAGAACGCATCCATGGCTTTCCAGTCGAGAGCATTGCGAACTTCAGGACGGTCGACGGTAAGCGTAGCTATACCGTCGCCATTGACGCTGTATTCGATTCCCTGGGAATTCGTGGAATTACTTTCCATTGGGCATCTAGGCGCTTAAACACAGCGAGGCGCAGGACGTTGCGCCTCGTTAGCAGGCTGGTTAAGAGGCGACTAGATTCTTCGAGCGTTCCTCGATCGTCTGGAATAGGGCATGGATGGATTTGCTAAAGGCTTCCACGCCCTCCGCTTCCACCTCCGTGGTGGCTTGATCCAAAGAAAGACCAAGAGATTCCAAATCGGTCAAAACGGCGCGGGCTTCATCCAAGCCTTCTTGCACGGTCAATGTGGGTTTGCCATGTTCCTTCACCGCGTCGAGCGTTTGCTGAGGAACCGTGTTCACGGTGTTCGCGCCGATCAAGTTATCGACGTAAAGCAAATCGGAGTATGCAGGATTCTTGGTACTGGTCGATGCCCACAGCGGACGCTGCAATCGGGCGCCCTTCTTCCTCAGCGCTTCGAAGCGAGGAGCGGCGAATTGCTCCTGGAAAAGTTGGTAGGCCAATTTGGCATTGGCGACGGCAACTTTGCCTTTTAGAGATTCAGCCTTCTTGCGTTCCGCCCCACCCTTCTTTCCAATCTCGTCCAGCCAGCCATCGACCTTGGTGTCGATGCGCGACACGAAGAAGGAAGCCACGGAGGCCTGATGCGCGATGGGCAGGTTGTTCTCCACGCGTCGTTCAAGACCGGCGAGATAAGCTTCAATGACCTCGGCGTAACGGGCGCGGGAAAAAAGAAGAGTGATGTTGATATTTGCACCCGTAGATATCGAGTGCCGAATAGCGGGGATTCCCGCCGCGGTGCCCGGAATCTTGACCATCAAATTGGGGCGGTCCACCAAACTCCAAAGTCGCTGGACTTCCTTGTTGGTTTCCTCAGTGTCGTTCGCCAGGTCGGGGTGCACTTCGATGCTCACGTAGCCGTTGCCACCGCGGGTGCTGTCGTACAGTGGTCGGAACAGATCGCAGGCCGCCTGGATATCGCGGATGGTCAACTCGTCATAGATCTCAGCTGTGCTGCGACCAGCCCGCGCCAGCTCCACTATCTGCTCGTCGTAATCCTTGGACTTGGCGATGGCGTTGTTGAAGATGGTGGGATTCGAAGTGACGCCATAGATATCGCCGCGCTGAATCATCGCCTCGAGTTCCCCGTTGTTCAGCAGGGTGCGTTCGATATTGTCATACCAGAGGGACTGGCCTAGTTCGTAGAGTTTTTGAGGATTGGTGGTCATGGGGACTCCTTACTGTGATAAGACGCTCACAAATTCCACATCTTTCCCCTGAAATCGCTCTTTCATTATATCGATGGCCTCTCTGTTGTTATCGATCAACAAAAATCGCCTTCCTAATTCCATAGCTGCAACACCAGTAGTCCCGCTGCCCGCGAAAAAATCGAGCACCAGATCCCCAGGATTTGAAGAGGCAGTGATGATGCGGCGCAAGATGCCCAGCGGCTTCTGCGTCGGATAGCCAGTCTTCTCCTTGCCCGTTGGGCTGACGATCGTATGCCACCAGGTATCTGTGGGCAGTTTGCCCCGGGCAGCCTTCTCTTCACCGACCAAGGCAGGGGCCATATAAGGGATACGCTCGATGTCGTCAACGTTAAAGACGTAGCGCTTGTTATCTTTCACATAATACAAAATATTGTCGTGTTTAGCTGGCCAGCGATCTTTGGCGCGGCCGCCGTAATCGTAGGCCCAGATGATCTCGTTCAGAAACTTCCCGCGACCAAAGATCTCATCGAGCAGAACCTTACAGTAATGAACTTCGCGGTAGTCGACATGGAAATAGAAGCTGCCGTCGGCGGCCAAAACGCGATGAGCTTCCAGCAGGCGAGGCTCTAAGAACGCAAGATAATCATCGAATTGATCGCCGAATGTGCGAGACCCAAGGACGGTGGTTTTGTAGCGCTGGCCCTTGAAGCCCGTGCGGTCGCCGTCTTCACTGCGAACGGTGCGCAATCGGGTGCGCGATTGCTTTTTGCCGGTGTTGAATGGGGGGTCGATGTAGATGAGGTTGACGGATTTATCGGGTATAGTGCGCAGGACGGGCAGGTTGTCGCTAAAGATGGCGCGCGCAGCGAAATCCAATGAAATGGTAGACGAGAGATGATTTGTCTCCCGCCGAGGTGATTTTTTTCCCGGCACCATAGGAATTTCTCGTCAGCCCGCACCTTAAAAAGGTGCGATGCGGCCTCCTCGAAATGACAGAAGAGAAGCAATATCAACGAACAAGCTATTTCCTATTTTCACGCAGCAACGCCCGCGCCTGCTTGAGCACATGGTCCACAGTGAAGCGCAGCTTTTCCAGCGCCACATTACCCGGCGCCGAAGCGCCGTAACGCTCCAGCGAAATGATCGCCCCGCGCTCGCCCACCCAGCGATGCCAACCCTGGGCAACGCCGGCCTCCACTGCCAGGCGCAACTTGATTTTCGGGGGCAGGACTTCATCCCGATAACGATTCGTTTGTTTCTCGAATAATTCCCATGATGGAAAAGAGACCAGTCGCACGCTGTAACCCGCCTTGGCAAGACGTTGACCTGCTTCTACGATCAATTGAACTTCGGAGCCGGTTGCCATCAGGATAATTTCAGGCGATTGCTTTCCGAGATCAGCTAAAACATACGCGCCCTTGTGCAATCCCTTAGCAGACGCAAATTCCTTGCGATCCAATGTTGGCACGTTCTGGCGCGTGAGGGCCAGGCAGGTAGGACCGTTACGACGACGGATAGCGGCGATCCAAGCCTCGCGGGCTTCGTTGGCATCCGCCGGACGGATGAGTACCATGTTGGGCATAGCCCGCAGCGACGCCAGATGTTCGACCGGTTGGTGTGTGGGTCCATCTTCGCCAAGGCCGATGGAGTCATGCGTGTAGACCCAAATGCTGGGATAAGGGGAAAGTGCAGAAAGGCGCACGGAAGGGCGCATGTAATCCGAAAAGATTAAGAAGGTTGCGCCGAAGGCAATCGTTCCAGGCGTCAGATTCATGCCGTTGACAATACCGCCCATTGCATGCTCGCGAACCCCGAAATGAATGCTGCGCCCTTCGGGGGTTGTGGCTTGGAAATCGGGCGCCGAGTCGATGAAGGTCTTCGTGGATGGGTGCAAGTCGGCAGAGCCGCCGATGAGATCGGGCAGCTTTTCGGCGATGGCGTTCAGAACTTTACCCGAGGAGACACGGGTTGCCATGCCTTTAGCGTCGGTGGGGAAAACAGGCAAGTCGGCGTCCCAGCCGTCGGGCAGCGCGCCACCCAGCACGCGTTGGAGTTCATCGGCGAGTTGCGAATGTGCCTGCCGGTACGCGGCCTGCCTGGCTTGCCATTCTTTCTCCCACTGTTCGCCGCGATCGATTGCTTCGCGATAACATTCCAAAACATCGCCTGGAATCAGGAACCAGGGCTCCAGCGGCCAACCCAGATTCTTTTTGGCGCCATTCAATTCTTCGACGCCGGGCGGCTCGCCGTGCGCCTTCTCGGTCCCGGCGCGCTCGGGCAAGCCATAGCCAATAATGCTTTTCACGCGGATCAGGGAAGGACGCGGGTCCGCTTTGGCCGCCTGGATGGCGGCGTCAATGCCTTCGACATCGTTGCCATCGGCAACGTGCTGTACATGCCAGCCGTAGGCTTCGAAGCGCGCCCCGACATTCTCAGTGAAAGTCAAATCCGTGCTGCCATCGATGGAAATATTATTGTCATCATAGAGGAAAATGATCTTGCCGAGTTTCAAGTGACCCGCCAGCGATGCCGCTTCAGAGGTGATGCCTTCCATCAAGTCTCCATCGGTAACGATCGCGTAGATAAAGTAATCGAAGACTTCGTGGCCCGGACGATTGAACCGGCTGGTCAGGTGAGCCCCTGCGACTGCCATGCCCACCGCATTGGCGAAGCCTTGACCCAAGGGACCAGTGCTGGTTTCCACTCCGGGAGCGATCCAATATTCGGGATGCCCTGGTGTTTTACTCTCCCATTGGCGGAAACGCTTGATTTCGTCAAGTGAAAGATCGTAGCCTGTGAGGTGCAGCAGAGAATAGAGCAGCATAGATCCATGGCCGCCCGAAAGCACGAAGCGATCACGATTTACCCATTGGGGATTATGAGGATTGTGGCGCAGGTGGCGCGTCCACAGGGTGTATCCCACAGGCGCTGCGCCCATCGGCAGACCTGGGTGCCCGGATTCGGCTTTTTGCACTGCGTCGGCCGAAAGGAAGCGCAGCGTATTGATGGCTCGTTGTTCCAATTCCTTCGATGGCAGCATTGCGTTCCTAATACCTAACGAGATGATGGTGGAATTGTACTGTAACAATCAATACACAAGTACACCGGGAAACAAGGAGATAAGGCCTTGTGTACTTGCGCACTTGTATACTCGTTTACTTGTATACTATTAGCATGCTCCACAAATTTCCCTTTCCGAAATTAGCAAATTGGCGGGAAACGCGCGAAACGCTCCACGCTTACAGCAAGGTGCTCGGCGCGATTCGCGGCGCCTTTGCGCCAGAACAACCCCGCTGGCAACATGTAAGCCTTCGGCTCTATACCGCAGGAGTGACCACCACACCTATTCCTCATCCCGACGATCCAAAAAAGAATTTCTCACTAAGCCTGGATTTGCTTAACCATTACATTCTGCTAAGCAGTAATGACGGCTCGGTGCAGCAGTTCAGGATGAGCGAAGGTTGGAGCGCCAACCAACTTGGCGAGGAACTTCTTGGGAAGTTGGCAAAACTGGGCGTTCACGGCAAGGTGGATAAGACGAAATATGAAAGCGACGAGCCTCGCAGCTACGCCCTGGACGCGGCCGAACGCTACTTTACCGCTCTCACCCACATGGGCCGATTGTTGCAGCAATTTCGCAATGGGTTACCGGGAGAAAAAGATCCGATCCAATTTTGGCCGCACGATTTTGACTTGGCTTTCGTTTTATTAGGCAACCAGCAAGTGAAAACCATGGAAGGCGAATTCCGCAGCCAGATCACTTTTGGGTTCTCCCCCGATGACCCGGGACAACCCAGCCCTTACGTATACTCCACTCCCTTCCCATTCGAAGAAGCCATCACGCATAACCAGCTCCCGGACGGAGCCGTGTGGCACACTGCCATTTGGCAGGGCGCGCTGCTGCCCTACCCCGAAGTGGCTGAAAAAGCAGACGGCGAGCAACGTGTGCTGGAATTTCTGGACGCGGCCTACGAGTTTGAAAAGACCCTTATTTAGCTAAAACCAAAAGTTCGTCTCAGACAATTGAGGTGAGAAATGCATAAAGGCACAGGCTTAGTCGCTTTATTATTGCTTGGCTTGGTGATGTCTGGTTGCTCGGGAAGCTCAACCATAGTCGGTAAATGGGAAGGCGCCGATGAAAGCCTGACGCTGATCGCCTATGATTTCAGAAATGATGGGACATTTACTGTGACTGTGGCGGGAGTTCCTGTTGAAGGAACTTATGAAATTGTGGACAGCAATACGATCAGAATGACTATTTCCGTATTGGGCGTGCAACAAAGCACCGATGTAGATTTCACCAGAGATGGTGACGCATTAACCCTTGACCTGGAAGGCTCTCCCCAAATTTTCCACAAAGTTCGGTAAAAACGAAGGGATTTTCCAAAGTTGAAGGCTGAGAGGGCATATTAAGTATCCAAACCTTTCCGTACAAACCTCAATTGCATCTACCGAACTATCTCGCCTTACTACCAAAACTAATTCTATGGCCCCCAGCGCGGCTGCCAGTCGCAAATGTCGTTGTCGGTCAGGCGGCGGACATCGCTGCCGTCGATGCGCATAATATAGATCTCGCAGCCCAGGTCTTGCCGCGGGTGATCGCGGTAGGACATGAAAGTAATCCACTGCCCATCGGGTGAGAAGCTGGGCGCTAGGTTGCCGAACCCATCGGTGAGTTGGCGGACATTTTCTCCGTTAAGGTCGAACGCGTAAATGTCACGGTCCCAGGCGCTGCCGATATAGGTCGAGAGGGTAACGCCATCGAGCGACCAGTCATTGCGGCCACGGATCCCCACGAGGTGGGTCACTTGGCGGGCGTCGGTTCCATCTGCGTCTATGATAAATAATTGCGGGATTCCACTGACCTGGGAGGCGAACAAAATCTGGGTGCCAGGCGCCTCCCGGGCGATCGGTGATCTGCACCGGATTGCTTCCGTCCCGCTCCGCAATCCATAAGTTGTGGCTTTCAGGATATTCCTCGCCATCCCGACTGGCATAGAAGACAATATGCGAATTATCTGGGGACGCTTCAGGTGCAAAGGGACTGTCGTCGGTCAGGTAGGTCAGCTGCCTTACTTGCTGCGTGATCAGGTTGAATTCGTAGATCTGATAACGGCTTGTCCTGCTTGACGAGAAGAGTATTCCGTTGCCATCCGGCGTAATCGAGGGAAAGAAGTCATCGTAGCTACCGCCAGGAGTCAGCACGCGTTGCCCGGTTCCGTCTGCATTAATTAGGCAAATTTGGTTGCGGTTTACCCGTTTGCTGATCTGGCAAACGTAAACAATCTTGCCGGAGGGCGGCGCGTCGGGGTCAATCGTAGGGGTTTGCTCTGGGGTCGGGCTGCTGAGCGGCCGCGCAGCCAAGGTCTCTGCCATCGCAGTCTGCACGGGATTGTAGGAACCGTAGGCTGGCGCGCAGGATGTTGCCAGCAGGAGAAAAAGGCAGCTAACCCAGATTTCTACAAACCGGTATTTGTCGAGGCCCAAATTAACCATGTGGCGATCATTATCAAACCCAGAAAGAAACGAGCCACAAAGGACCAGCCCCAGCCTACCAGCATGGCACGTGTGATCTGCCAGGCCTGGCTGCGGCTGCGCTTGCGGCCGTATTCGGAAATGTATAGGACGAGCGGGGCGCCAAGCAATCCGCCAAAGGGCGGCAGCAGAATGGTGCCCGCGATGCCACCAAGATAGGCAAGAGCCAGGCTGCCCCAGTTAGCGCCGTGCCGGCGGGCGCTGGTCGCCATAAGCAAATCATCAGAAACGATACCGGCGATCATCAATAGCGTGATCAAGATGAAGAACACCCAGCCCCAACCGGAGATGCCAAATACTATTCCGTATATCAACGCCGCGAGCCAGATGATCACACCGCCCGGGAAAATCGGAATGATCATACCGAACAAGCCGATCAGCATGACTAGAAGTAGCGCCGCCGTGGCGAACTCGGTGAGGAGAGTTGATATGAAATCAGTCATCGTTTGATCAATGCATCACATTCTTTGTCATCCTGAGCAGCTTATGGCTTTGCCAAAAGCGTAGGCGAAGGATTCCCCATCTCAATTTCCTCTAGACCAGCACGATCGCACATAGTGGTTCGGGCGGATGCTTCGCAACGCCAAGAGCATAGCTCTTGGCTGCTCAGCATGACAGGTCAGCGAAACGGAAGCCGCAATATTGCACGGTTCATTTCTGCGACTCGATCACATCGATCCCGCCCATCCACGGCGCTAACACTTTCGGCACTACCACCGTGCCATCAGCGCGCTGGTTGTTCTCCAAGATGGCGATCATGACCCGCGGCAGAGCTAGGCCCGATCCGTTGATAGTGTGCACGAAACGCGTGCCTTTGCCGCCTTTGGGGCGGTAACGGATGCCGGCGCGGCGCGCTTGATATTCGCCAACGCGCGAGATCGACGAAACCTCCAGCCATTCACCGCAACCCGCCGCCCAGGCTTCGATGTCGTAGCTGATATGAGCGGCCTCGCTAGTATCGCCGGCGCCTTTGAGGATCACACGATAAGGCAAGCCCAGGCCCTGCGCGGTGGCTTCGGCATCGGCGATCATCTGCTCGAACTCAGTAACGGAATCTTCCGGGGCACAGAATTTGTACATCTCGACTTTGTCGAACTGGTGGCCGCGCTTGATGCCGCGCACGTCGCGGCCGGCGCTCATCTTTTCGCGACGGAAACAGGGAGAATAGGCTGTGTAACACCTCGGTAGATCATCTTCGTCAAGAATCTCATTCATGTGCAAGCCGGTGAGCGGCACTTCGGCCGTAGGGATCATATATAGGTCTTCTTCATGATCCTTGTAGAGGTTGTCGGCGAAACGCGGCAACTGCCCGGCACCATACAGCGCTTCCGAGCGCACCATAAAGGGAGTGTACTTTTCGGTGTAACCCTGGCGAATGTGGAGATCCAGCATCCAGGAGATGATGGCGCGCTGCAATCGGGCGCCTGCCCCGCTGAGCACATAGAAGCGCGATCCCGTGAGCGCCACTCCCTGGTCGAAGTTAATGATGCCTAGCTCGGGTCCCAGGTCCCAGTGCGCCTTGGGCTCGAAATCGAAGCTGGGTCTATCGCCCCACTCCCGCGCAACCGCATTGGCCTCTTCGCCGCCCGCAGGAACCTTGTCTTCGACGAGGTTAGGCAAAGCGGCCATCAGTTCGTTGAAATTCCCGTCGACCTCGGCGAGTTCCTTATCCAAAGCATTTATTTTGTCACCGACGGTGCGCATCGCAGAGATTTTTTCCTCGCGGGCAGTTTTGTCTTTGCTGGCCCCGATCTCCTTGGATGCCTTGTTTCGCTCGGCCTTAAGCGTCTCGACCTCCACCAGGAGTTCGCGGCGCCGGGAATCCAAGCTGCGAGTCTTGTCAACCAAGGTTGGGTCCATGTTGCGCTTGACCATAGACGCTTTAACCCGGTCGGGCTCTTCACGGATCAGTTCAATGTCGATCATGTTTCCTCCAAAGCAAAACGCCCCACGTCTTGCAGGACGAGGGGCGCCCGTGGTGCCACCTGCATTCGTTACGTAACCAAAACGTAACCTTTGCTTTCGCGTTATCGGGCGAACCCGCCACCTTTCGGCAGCCCTCGGCTCTAGAAAGCCACGGAGTGGAAGGCTTTGCTGCCTTGCTGTCTCGCATCACAGATGCGAAGCATGAGATGCGGAGCATCAGATGCGAAGCATCTACAACAGCTTTCTGGTAAGGCAGCCCAAAGCGTAGTTCCGTATAAGGGACCGGAATTATAGCAGCATTTCACTACCAATCTTTTGTCAACAGAGCCTTCACTTAGGTAATGGTACACTGGCCGCCTGCGGGTTCATAGTACATGTTGACTCTCTTTTTCATCCTTGCGTTTATCTTCGTTTTCCTAAATGGTCTCAATGATTCGGCCAACATTGTTGCTACGGTGATCTCTTCTCGCGCTCTACAGCCGCGGGCTGCGCTGCTGCTGACCGCGCTCGGCGAGTTCATTGGACCATTCCTGTTCGGCGTGGCGGTGGCGCGCAGCCTGGGCGCCGATTTGTTCGACCCAGCCAGCGTTAATATTGAGATGCTCATTTCTGCGTTAACAGGTGCATTGCTTTGGCGAGTGGTCACGTGGTACCTGGGCATTCCCGCTTCGTCATCTCATGCACTGATGGGCGGCCTGGTTGGCGCCGCGTGGGCTGCCAGCGGACCGGCAGCCATCCAGCTGCCTGGCCTGGGGAAAATCGCAATTGCCTTGTTGGTTTCACCGCCACTAGGTTTGATCGTAGGTTACCTGGTCACCCGCGTTATCTTTCTTTTGGCGCGCTGGGCAACACCGCGCCTCAATCGAACGTTTCAGCGACTCCAATTGCTAACGTCATTTGGTCTTGCCCTTGGTCACGGCTCCAACGATGCACAAAAAACCATGGGCATCCTGGTGCTGGGCCTGATCGCCGCAGGTGAATTGAACGAGTTCAGCGTGCCCACCTGGGTGCTGGTTACCTCGGCGACGGGGATGGCGCTGGGAACGGCATTCGGTGGATGGCGGGTGATCCGTACCCTGGGCGGCCGTATTATGAAGGTGCGACCCGTGCATGGCTTTGCCGCGCAGCTCGGCGGGCTGGGCGTCATGTGGGGCGCGGCCTTTCTTGGAGGCCCGGTGAGCCTGACCCAGGTAATGAGCTCTAGCATCATGGGTGCAGGCGCAGCGCAGCGGCTCAAAGGTGTGCGCTGGCAGGTGGCTCGCGAAATGCTTGCCGCTTGGTTGCTCACCTTCCCAGTTTCGGCCCTAGTGGCGGGAGGAAGTTATTGGCTACTTA
>Ga0209341_10006056_pt1 | contig 10827 bp, 10 predicted proteins | sample RifCSP13_2_FD_184020 | JGI IMG/M metagenome (GOLD analysis project Ga0209341, IMG submission 184020) | Soil microbial communities from Rifle, Colorado - Rifle CSP2_sed 13_2 (SPAdes) (version 2) | ecosystem: Environmental > Terrestrial > Deep subsurface > Rock core/Sediment | place: Rifle...
ATACGTGCACCCACTAGTGTGTCAAGGCAATGGGGTTTCCTTGTTCGATAAACTTCAGTTTGTCGTTTTCCCACAGCTTGTGATTTCCCAGAAAACTCGAATGTTGAAAAATTCGAATGTTGAGAATGGCGCTGCGACGTCTCGAGTTTCATTCGGAGCACGGGTAAGCCCACACAATAAGCTAAAGCTTATCGGACATGACGGCGGTGGTACACTCTTTTTCCGCGAGGAGATTGTGCACGGCCTGTATGAGCGCGTCGATGTCAGGTTTTGCTACAAAGGCTTCAGCGCCAGCCTCGAACGCTTGTTCGCGATGAATCTGATAAGCGTCGCCGGTGTAGAAAAGGCAAGGTACGCCGGGCGTCAGCTCGTGAAGTCTCCGGCACAGCTCGAGCCCACTCCCATCGGGCAGCCGCTTATCAAGTACATAAAGATCAAAATCACTGCTGCCGGCTAATTCAATCGCCTCCCCCACGCTAGCCGCAGTCACAACCTCATAGTCCTCCTGTGAAAGCAGGAGTTGCAACATCTCTGAAGTATCGTGATGACCGTCTACACACAACACCCTGCACTTAATACGCGACATTTTGGGGGAACCTCCGAAACTTGCTCTAAACGTACCCGAAGGGGATTGGGGAGGCTGCATTTTAGCTATTCCGCAGCTTACTGGCTAGCGTTCGTGGAATTCGAGGGTGATTAGGGTTATGGATTAATCACCACGTTATGCGGATCGATTCACCTTTCTTGCGATCCCATACGAGCAGGTGGGCAGCGGCACACTGCCCACCGCGACCCCCTTAAGATTGAAGATTGGCAAACGATCAATCTCGACTCGTCATTTGGCAATCGGCAGTCTTCTCACTCCGCTCTTCCCATTGCCTTCAATAACTGATTAATCGCTTCTATCTCTTCGTCGTTTGGTTCAAGCTTCTTGTACTTTTCTAACGCAGCATAAGCCAGGCTAATCTCGTTCAACCGGTGATACACCAGCGCCAAATTGAAATAAACCAGCGAGAATCCCGGTTCAATCTGTGTCGCCGCTTCGTAGTGCAATCGCGCCAACTTCAGATCCCCAGCGTCATAATAGAGATTTGCCAGATTGTAATGTGCCTCGACGTGACGTGGGTCACACTTTAAAGAGAGCGTAAAGGCATCGAGTGCCTTCGCGAAGTTGCTCTGCTCCAGATTCAGGATTCCCAGATTGCAATGGGCTTCTGCTACGTTGTCACCTTCCGCAATTGCTTCAAGGTAATACTCAGCAGCTTTTGGGTCCCCCTTCTCATGAAGCAGCAACGCTTCCTCGAAGGAAGTCAGCAGCCTCGCGACGTGACCGGAGTCCGCCCGAAACAGATTTAGTTGACCTTGCAGCTCGGCCTCAATCTGGCGGATGCTGTGTCCCTGAGCCCGCAGATCCCGGACGCGTCGAAACTGTGTTAGAGCACGAAAGTCGTAGGTGTAATTGTCGCCCGCGTGTGCGGCGGCTTCAATCACACCCTGCTCAGTCCACCGACGAATCGTACGCTCGCTCAAACCAAACAGCTGTTTGATCTCGCGCACCGAGTAATTGGATTTGACACGTTGATAATCTGCCTTGGCCGGGACAGGTGAGGGAAAGGATAGAACCTTATTGTTGGTGTCGTTCATCTACTGCCGAACGGTCACGAAGCTTTTCGCTTCTTTGCTGTCTTTGGTTTGACCAGCGTGATCTGCGGTTTCTTCTTGGCCGTGCTGGCCTTAACCATCGGCTTGCGATTCGACTGCTGCAAACTCTTCTTCAGCGCGCTCATAATATCAAGTCTGGGTATTTCTTCAACCTCTCCAACTTCCGCCACCTGCTTGCCTTTGATCTTGGAGTCAATAAGAGTTCTAAGCGCCTGATGATACTGATCGACGGTGTCTATCTCTTCGAGTTTTGTAACCATCTGCTCAACGAGCGTGGTGGCGAGCTTTAGTTCATTCTTATTCAGATTTTGTGCCCGATCGATTTCCGGAACATCTTCCATTTTTCGGAGCTCATGCGGGTAGTGCAGCTTTTGTAAGACCAACCCGTTTTCGTATGGGAACACGGCGACGAGATCCTCGCGATCGCGCAGGACAACCTTACCGACACCAACCTTTCCGGTCTGTTTCATCACCTCACGCAGCAGAGCGTAAGGCTTTTCAGAAACCGGTCCGTCAGGCCCGGCGTAGTACGGCGCATCGTAGAAGGTAGTCGGAATTTCATCCGCATCGACGAATCCCACGATGTCGACGGCCTTTGTTGTCTTAATCTTTATTTTGGCAATGTCTTCGGGTTCGACGATCGCGTACCGGTCCGGTTCGTACTGATAACCTTTGGTGATTTGGTCGTTCGTCACGGTCTGCCCACATTTCTTACATCTCTTGTCGTAGCCAATCGGGCCAAAATCCTCACGATGCAACTGGTTGAACTGGATCTTCTCTGAGGTTTCGATCGCGTTATAGATGCGTACGGGAATAGCGACAAGCAGGAACCGAATATGGCCTTTCCAAATCGATCGCATTAGCTTCTCCTCTTCGTCTGGTCGACGACAATAACTTGGCTGGCCGCAAAGCCAGTGATTGGGGGACGTATTATGCGGTCCAATCGCGAGAGAAGTAAAGCCCTTTATTTTCTGGGGGTTTCCAGTCGTGGGTGAAGCTATAACCTGAACTAATTCACGCTCAAAAGCGCATTTCGCATTGCTGCAGCGGACTGCCAACGGTGCGCCGGGTCCTTCACGAGCGAGCGATCAATGATTTCGCAGACCTGTGCCGGTACGTCTGGAGCCCTTTCACGCAATGGAATTGCAGGCTCGTCAAAAATAGCTTTGATGGTGTCCGCAACACTGGTCTTTGAGGTAAGGTTCAAGGCTAGAACCCCGGTGAGAAGGCTGTATGCTGTCATCCCCAGCGCATAAATATCAGATTGAGGCCGAACGTCCCGGAAGTTACGCAGTTGCTCCGGGGGCATGTAGGCGAGAGTGCCAGCCATTTCTCCGGCCACAGTTACTCCACTCATGCCGGACTGCGTAAAGCTCTTTGCTAAACCAAAGTCTGTAAGTTTCGCGACGATCGCATGACCGGAACCCGAAACCAGAATATTTTGGTCCTTAATGTCGCGATGAATGTAGCCCTTCGAATGAGCGTAAGAGAGAGCGTCAAGCGCCTGGGTGATGATCAGACGTGTTTCAGGATAGGGAAGTCGACCACCACGTATATCTGCCAGTTTGGCGGCATCCGCCCCATCTATGAACTCTGTGATCAGATAGACCACACCATTGTGAGTTCCGCGGTCCAAGAACTCGACGATGTGCGGATGTTTCAGCGCCGCTCCTACGTCGATCTCCCGCAAGAACCGTCGCATGGCTTTATCGCTTACTGCAACATCAGGCAGGAGGGTTTTGATGGCCACGGTGCGCCCACTCTTTTGTTCGCGACTCAACATCACGCAACCCATACCGCCGCGACCAAGCACCTTTACCATGTCGTAGCCTGGAACAGGTTGTGGCGTTCGCTTGAGTTCTTCACGGCAGTCCTCACAGAGAAACGAGAGGTGTTCATCCGGGGCCGTTGCCTGAGCTTGTTCCCGGCGACCGCAGTTCAGGCAAGAAACTGGGACGATTGTTGGGCGGCTCGGCAGGTCGGCCGATTGGGTGGGACCTTCAGTTCTTACTTCCACCAGCAAGACGGTCTCGCCACCTTGAATCTGATCACCATTCTTCAAGTAGGCTTCCGTAACGCGTTGCCGATTTACGAAAGTACCGTTAGTGGAGCCCAGGTCTCGCAGAAAGCAGTGGGGCGGATTAATCTCAAGCAGGCAATGGTGGCGGGAAAAGAACCGATCGTCAGGCAGGCATAGATGTGAATCCTGCGTGCGGCCGATCAGAAACGTGTCGGGCTGATTGAATTGAAACACGCGGCCACGGTATGGGCCGGCAAGGATCTTCAGATTAACTAACATCACACTGCGAAGTTTTCCAAGGCGTGAGCACTTATCGTTTGATTTCGAGGTCATCAAACGCGACTTCCGTGGTCTCGCTTGTGTAGAAGCCAACGACCCCGCGTCTGAAATTCTGCGTATCAGTGATACGGTTTACGTATTGTCCGTTGATGTAAAAAGAGATCTCGGCCCCGCTGATGCGCGCTTCAAGTTGATTAGGACTGGTGCCGCCGCGAAGTATCGAAGATTTGGTCCAGGGAACCAATGTGGACTGGTTCCCATTCTTGTGCATGATGATCTCGTACTGGGCCTCGTCGCCCGTGTAGATCAGCAGGCCGTAATCCTCTAATTGGTTACCCTTCTGTTTCTCACCGTGGATAACCAGGCCGTATCCAGATACGCTGGCGCTGCCGTCCACACTTCGGACCGTCACACGTACCGTGGCGTTTTCGGTGTTGTAATCGTTATTCGGAGCATACATCACGAGATAGGTCTTCTCGCGCGAGCGCATGTGGTATTCGTCATCTGCGTACCAGATATCCCCGAATTGAGAGCTTCCGGAACCCCAGGTTGGCTCTGAAAAATCGTCGGTAAAGGCAGCAGGCGATCCGGTATTTGTGTTGCTGTTGCTGCCACTGCGATTGTCGTTGCGATTCACCTCGCGAGTGCTGACATTGGAATTCGTGACGGTGTTTGAATTGTCATTTGAATCGGCAACCGTGGCGGCGATTGCCAGCAGCATGACTATCAAGCCAATGCCGATTATTCCGACGACCGCCACACCTCCAAGCACCCACCACACCGCATTCGATTTTTTCTTTGGCGGAACTGCCGCTGGCGCCCATTGCCGCGGGGGCGGCATCATCTCCGGTACTTGATTCAGAACTGGTGCGGGTTGCCGATAGATCTCAGTTGGTGGTGGATCGCCTGTGTCACGAGGAGTGGGAATGCGCACGGTGGCGTTTGGGTCCACTGCGGCCGCATCGCTGATCAGGGGAGTGCCATCCTCCAGGCAAAAGTTCAATGAAGCGTCTGGGTAGGTTCTTTGGCAGGTGGGGCAGCGTTTCATCCGTTCTGGAACTCCACTGTTAGCTTGAACACGAATCGTTCTTCAAGAAGATTGCCGGAAAAATTGATGGGCGCCAATCGCGCGGACATTATAAGGGAAGCTGGGTGATGCTCAAGACCTAATCGACTTACCGCAACGTCCGCAAAACTTAGTTCCGGCCGGGTAAGCTGTGTTGCATAACCTGCAGAAGACCTCAACAGGACGCGGATTGTCCCAGGCAAGTCCGGCGCCCAGTGAAATTCCACATCGGCCACAAAATCGATTATCGCCTCGGTATAGCTGTCCGCATTGTGGGCATCTGATGTCATTGAGTGCACCCTTATCTGCTACTCCAGAAACAATTTGAAAGGTCGTGTTGCCGCACCTTCCGCAGAACTTTGCGGCGGCGGCGAAGCGCGAATGGCAGCGGGTGCACATCACCACCGCAGGCGCCATGTGGGCCGGTCCAGTGTGACTGTCAAGACTGCCGCCTCGCGAGGGAGTTAGGTGATCGCTGGACATTGCGCCTTTGAACTGTGCTTGAATGATCTGTTCCGCGCCATCAGGCCGAATCTCGATGATGCGTTCGTCATCAGCTTCACCTGCGCGCGCCACTCTTAAGACATGTTGGCCCGGTGGTATTGAAGTTAGAATCACTCTGCCTGAACGTCCGACGCTACCCTGTCGTTCGTCGTCGACGTAGACCTCTGAACCGGTTGGGGCCATGATTACCACACGTGCCTCAACCCGCCGATCAGATTCGGCGACCTTACCAGCAGCGGCTTCAAATTCCTCAAACCAATCGACGGCGGTAGCTGGTCGCTCGTTGGCATCTCTCGCTAGTGCCCGCATGACCGTGCGGTCGATCTCGACGGAGATATCTGTGCGTAGGGTTACGAGGGCTGGCGGCGATTGTAATAGCTTCTGGGCTATTAACTGTGTCATGTCTCCGGCGAAAGGCGGCCGACCACCGAGCATGTGATAGGCAATTGTGCCCAGCGCATAGATATCGGCCCGTGCATCCAGCTGCACTCCTGCCTGCATCTGCTCAGGGGCCATATACTCAGGAGTGCCGATGATCCCACGCGACGCTGGGCCGCTGGCAGTAGCAGCCTCGCGATCCACATGCACGATTTTGGCCAGCCCAAAGTCACCGACCTTCACAAACCTGTCAGATTCGTTCGTGGTCTTCTTGCGCGATTGCATGATGAAAATATTGGCAGGCTTTAGATCGCGATGAAGAATCCCAGCATCGTGGGCGGCGTCTACACCAGCCACTACCTGTCGGAGCAAGGCAACTGTTCTGGCGACGCTCAAAGTGCCTTCGCGTCGGAGTAGGTGATACAGGGTTTCACCTTGAACATATTCCATGACGAGGAAAAATACGCCCTCAGCGCTCTTCCCGAAATCGGTGACGTCGACCACATTTGGATGCCGGATTGAGGCTGCGGCGCGCGCTTCGCGTTCGAAGCGAGCTATGGCTTCGCCTTCTTGCAGATCTTCGTCATTAAGTATGTCAGGCCGAACGGTTTTTACAGCAACCTGGCGGGTGACGAGGTTTTCGTCTCGAGCGAGGTAAACCTGGCCCATTGCGCCGCGTCCGAGCCGTCGCTCAAGTAGATAGCGATTGGCAAGTAATCGAGAGCCCGGCAATGTGGCTTTGGTGTTGGCATTATCAGCCGCACACACGAGCACGTCGTCTTCAAAGCATGATTCACATCGAGGGCACTCGCGCATTCTTATAGTTGTTGGTAGTTAGTGGTTTGTTGTTGGTTGGCAGTTTTTGGTAGGTCAGTTGCCAGTCGATAGTGGTTCTGAGATCCATTTCGTGTGATTTCGTGTGATTTCGTGGATCGTCTACACTCATCGTTGACTATTACGCTACCAGAAATGGCACGATCCACGAAATTACACGAAACAACACGAACTGAGACCATAAACCACAGCTCACAAATCACCAACCACTAGCTACCGACCACTAGCCACGTACTGTTTGAATCTCAGCGCAGCAGGCGGCGCATCGTGAAGCTGCAACTGGAATAGCGGTCAGGCAGTGAGGGCAATCCCTGGTGGCCGGCTCGTCTTTTCGGCGTCGCTTATTGATCGCGCGCACAATCAGAAACACTACAAAAGCAATGATCAGAAAACTGATCACGTCGTTTATAAATGTGCCATAGGCAATCACAGGCAGGCCTCTTGTCTTTGCGTCTGCAAGCGAGGCCGGATTCTGGCCGGAAAGGTCGACGAAGAGACTCGCAAAATCGACTCCGCCAAGTATCAGCCCAATGGGTGGCATGATGATCCCATCAACCAGCGAAGTTACGATTTTGCCAAACGCAACCCCCATGATCACCGCTACGGCCAGATCGATCACGCTTCCTCTTTCGATGAACTCGCGAAACTCCTTTAGCATTTGATTAAGCTCCTTTGAGTTTGACGTTTACGGATGAGTTTTCATCGGGACATTCCCTGGCTTTCTTGTATCCGGCCTCCTCGGCCTCGGTAACGCTGGGAAAAAAAGTGCGGTCCTGTTCCGACAGCGTATCCGGAGGTGCACAGCCAACTGGGTAGTATGTTTTGGAGCGTGCGTCGCCAACAATCTGACGCTGCTGTTCAGCTTCCTCTGCGGCAGTTCTTTCGTCCTCATGAGCGGCTCTTCGGTCTGCGATCAAGTCTTCGGCCGACCGATCCTGGATACGAAAGCTGACTCCCTCACCAAGCACTGTGATGCTGATTAAGAAATCCGCACACTTGAGCTGTTGCCCTCGAGTTCGCCACGTTTGCCAAGCGTCTGGAAGTCTTAAGGCTTCCGAAATACCCTCTACAAACTGATCCAGTGACCTCCACTTGAACGAGTTGTCATACCCGAACCAAAGTGAAGTGAGTCGCCCGTCAAAGAAGTCGAGAGAAACGCTTCTTACTCCGCCGAATGCTGATTTATCAATCTTCGGATCAAAGTGAGGATTGATTGTAGTTTTTGATACTCCCACCTTATCAGTCTTGCCAAACGCAACTTGAGGCACGCGGGCCTGCACCTCGTCTTTAGTCATACCGAGACGAAAGCCACGCAGCTCAGCACTTTCAGGTAGTTCACCAAGCTTCAGTAAGCATGCTGACTGCGCACGTAGATCATTCGCTGAGAGGAGTCCAACAGTTAGAGCAAGGAAGAATAGTATCGCGCGCGCAAACATCCGTGTCAGGGGCTCCGAGTTCGATTGGGAATTTAGGCAGGCCGAAATTAGTGTGAAAGCAGTGCAAAGTCAACGTGTTGGTTCGGAACAGTGGGATGAAGGTCCCAGGTTTTAGAGAGCTTAGGGTTCGCAGGTGAAGAATGGCGAGTCAGGGTGTTGCGTCGGGCAGTAGTGATCGGATGAGAAGTTCCAGTTCGTTTGGCTCGAATGGCGTCGAGACATACTCATTACAACCAGCGGCCAAAGCTTCCGAGCGAAATTGATCCGCACCATAGGCTGAAACAGCGACGACTGGAACTCCCTGCAGTGTCTCTACCTGGCGGATTCGCCTGGTTGCAGCAAGCCCGTCCATGCCTGGCATCTCCAGATCCATGATTATGAGATCCGGGGCCGAAGTAGTTGCGGCGGTCACAGCCTGTAGCCCGTCTTGGGCTTCGATCACACTGAACCCTTTGCGTTCAAGCCAGGTGCGAAGAAGAAACCGTGTGTCATCAAAGTCATCGACGATGAGGATAGTTCTTTTGTTATCAGCCTCGCGGGCTGCGCTGGTCGCCGTTTGGCCAGTGGGAGTGGGGTCCATTAGAGAAGTATCTCCGGTTTGTTTTGTGAGTGCGGGAACAATGGTACCCGCGGCAGGGATTGAACCTGCGACCTTTCGCTCCGGAGGCGAACGCTCTAATCCACTGAGCTACGCGGGCTCTGTGCTATGTCGGGGGAGCAAAGATTAACACACGCGGGCCACGCATCGCTATGGTAAGAGGCGGGATGGGAAAGGGGAAAAGGGGAGGAGGGAAGGTCACTTCATGTGAGATTCAACTCGATAGGAATTTTCCATTTGTTCATTATTTGTCATTTCTCAATTTCTCATTTCTCATTTGCTCAGCGACTCGGGCCTGCCTCAGCATCTCTCTGGTTGACGGATTTCACCAATGGGAAAGTGGGAAATGGTAAATGAGAAATGAGAAATGGTAAATGGAAAATTGTTCTTTGGTCATTTTCTGACCTCTGACCCTGACCTCTGACCTCTGACTTCTGACTTCTGGCTGCTTGCCAAAACTGACGCTTGTCGTATATCAAGGTGCCACCGATGAGTGCTGACCAACAGTTTGCTGGAGATACTCAACCTCCTCCAGCTAGAATCTGAAGCAATCGCACGCACAGCAACGCGGCTGAAGCAAGACCAGGTTGTACGAGTCATGGAGTTACTCGCCGCTTGTAAGGGGAAAATCGTTGTGCTGGGCGTTGGGAAATCCGGGATCATCGCCCAAAAAGTTGCGGCGACCATGACCAGTACCGGTACTGTCGCCTTGCCATTGCATCCATCCGACGCCCTTCATGGCGGGTTGGGCATTATTGGATCTGAAGACGTCGTTATCGTCCTCAGCAACAGCGGTGAAACTGACGAAATCGTGGCGACGCTGCCATATCTAAAACAGCGGCAGGTTCCGATCGTCGCAATCGTAGGCAATCTCAACTCCACCCTGGCAGAACGTGCTGACGCCGTCCTTGATGCTTCGGTGGATCAAGAGGCGTGTCCCCTGAACATGGCTCCGACCACCAGCACCACCGTTGCGCTGGCAATCGGCGACGCGTTGGCAATGGCGCTTATGAAGTCAAAGGGTTTAACGCTCGATGACTTTGCCCTAAACCATCCTGGCGGTCGGCTGGGTAAGAGGTTGATCTTGCGAGTTTCCGATCTGATGCACGGCGGAGCAAAAAACCCGACGATACCCACCGGTTCAAGTTGGGTGGATGTAGTGCGTGCGATAAGCAATCGCGGCTTGGGTGCCGTTAACGTAATTGATCGATCGGGACACTTAACAGGAGTAATCACCGACGGCGATCTGAGACGCGCGATTCAGAGGCTGAGCCACGCCGAACTGGAAAACCTGACTGGCGACGAGATCATGACCCGGAATCCGGTTGTAGCGAATCCGGATCTGCTTGCCTACGACGCGCTTCGTTTAATGGAAAACAGGCCATCGCAGATTTCAGTTCTCCCAGTTGTTGATAACGGGGGCTTGTGCGTGGGATTGATCCGCCTGCATGACATTGTGAGAAGCGGATTGTGAAAATGGGCCACAGATTGGACGGATAAGACGGATGCATCAGGGGATCAAGGTCAGATACCAATGACCAATGACCAATGACCAATGGATTGCTTCTGTTTTCCATTTCTCATTTCTCATTTTCCATTTGTTCCAACCACTCCTGACACCATACGCTTTAGAGACTGTGTCAAAACAATAGATCCTACACACGGCAGTGTGTAGTGCTTTTTAGATCCAGCCTACAAAGACGCGCCCCCCTTCTTTTGTTTTCAACAATAACCAACTCAGAAGTGTGTGACACTCAGAAAGCCCCAATTTCGATGAAGCTTCTGAGTCGGTAACGTTGAGATAAAAAGCGGGGGCGGCGTTCCTCCAGTAGGCTGGATCTGAAAAACACTACACACTGCCGTGTGTAGGATCTGTTGAGTGTCTTCCAGTCGAGAGTGGTCCAAGTGAAAGAAAAGAATCCTACACACGGCAGTGTGTAGTGCTTTTTAGATCCCACCTACAAAGACGCGCCCCCCTTCTTTTGTTTTCAACAATAACCAACTCAGAAGTGTGTGACACTCAGAAAGCCCCAATTTCGATGGAGCTTCT
>Ga0209341_10006058_pt1 | contig 10826 bp, 8 predicted proteins | sample RifCSP13_2_FD_184020 | JGI IMG/M metagenome (GOLD analysis project Ga0209341, IMG submission 184020) | Soil microbial communities from Rifle, Colorado - Rifle CSP2_sed 13_2 (SPAdes) (version 2) | ecosystem: Environmental > Terrestrial > Deep subsurface > Rock core/Sediment | place: Rifle...
TTCCTCGAAAAGGTTCAAGAGCCGATGGAGGCTGGAATAAAGTCAGCTCCAGCCAGGGGGGCCAGGGTAAAGACCGTCGTGCTCCCCATAACCGGCATGAGCTGCGCCTCCTGCGCCGAGAGGATAGAAAAGGGGCTTACCGGCCTGAGCGGCATTGTGACGGCGAGCGTGAACTTCGCCGCTGAAACTATAACCGTCTCCTACGACCCGGATAAGGTACACCTCAATGATTTCGTTCAGACAATAAAAGAACTCGGCTACGGCGCGGGCGTGGAGAGCGTATCCATCCCTGTGCAGGGCATGAGCTGCGCCTCGTGCGTGAAGAAGATAACCGACGCGCTGAACAGGGTTAACGGGGTAGTCAACGCCTCGGTCAACTTCGCTACTGAAAGGGCGGACGTCAACTATCTCCCGACCGAAACGACAATAGGCGACATCGTAAAGGCCATAAGAGACGCCGGGTACAGGGCCGAGCTTCCTCAAAAGGAAGAAGACCTCCTCGATAGAGAGAGCCGGATAAAGAAGGCTGAGTTGGCCAGGCTCAGGGCCATGTTCCTCTTTGCAGCCATCCTGTCCATACCCCTCATGCTCGGCTCCATGACGCATATCTTTCACTGGATACCGTCTTTTCTGGGCAACCATCTCTTCCAGCTTTTTCTCGCCACCCCCGTGCAGTTCATAAGCGGGGCCCGGTTTTATAAAGGCGCATGGGCTGCCGCCAGACACGGGTACGCGGACATGAACACCCTTATAGCGGTCGGCACCTCTGCCGCGTACTTCTTCAGCGCGGCAGTGGCGCTCTTCCCCGGCTTTTTCGCCTCAAGGGGCCTTGCCGGGGATGTCTATTTCGAGACAGCCGCGATCATCATAGCCTTGATACTTTTTGGCAGGCTGCTTGAGCTGCGTGCGCGCTCTCAGACAGGAGATGCGATAAAAAAGCTGATCGGCCTTCAGGCAAAGACGGCAAGGGTAATGCGGCAGGGCGCTGAACGGGACATACCGGTAAACGACGTATTGAAGGGCGACATCGTGGTCGTGCGGCCCGGCGAGAAGATACCCGTCGACGGTGTGGTGACCGACGGCTATTCGTCAATTGATGAGTCGATGATAAGCGGCGAGAGCCTGCCTGTGGAGAAGAAGGCAGGAGACGAGGTCATAGGCGCGACCATGAACAAGACCGGCTCATTCAGGTTCAGGGCGACAAGGGTCGGCAAGGAGACAACGCTCGCGCAGATAGTGAAGCTCGTACAGGAGGCGCAGGGCAGCAAGCCGCCCATCGCCCGGATGGTCGACGTCATAGCGGGCTACTTTGTCCCCGCGGTCATCGTAGCCGCGGTAATAACCTTCTTTGTATGGTTCTTTTTCGGCCCTGAGCCGGCCTTCAGCTTCGCACTGTTGAACTTCATAGCGGTCCTCATCATCGCCTGCCCGTGCGCGATGGGCCTTGCCACGCCTACTTCAATAATGGTCGGCACAGGCAAAGGCGCCGAGAACGGCATCCTCATAAGGGGAGGGGAGTCTCTCGAGACAGCGCACAAGATAAACGCAATAGTGCTCGATAAGACCGGCACCCTTACAAAAGGTGAGCCTTCTGTAAGGGACATCGTGCCGCTGTCATACTCTGAAGAAGAGCTTATATCTTACGCGGCGTCCGCTGAGAAGGGCTCCGAGCACCCGCTTGGAGAGGCATTGGTAAAGAAGTCTGCTGAGATGGGAGTGACGCTATTCAGCCCCGAGGGGTTCGAGGCAATACCCGGCAAGGGCGTCCTGGCCCGCGTAAACGGCAAAGAGGTCCTTATCGGGAACGATAAGCTCATGGCTGGAAGGAAGGTAGAGATAGCCGATGGCATAAAGGCGGCGGAGCGGTTATCGGACGAGGGCAAGACCCCTGTCTTTGTCGCGATAGACGGCCACGCCGCAGGCGTGATAGCGATAGCCGATACCTTGAAGGAGAACTCGAAAGAAGCTATAGACGCATTGAAGAGCCTGGGCCTTGAGATAGCCATCATCACCGGCGACAACAGGCGCACAGCGAGGGCCATAGCCAGAGAGCTTGGCGTCGATAGGGTGCTTGCCGAAGTTTTGCCTGATGAGAAGGCGCGGGAGGTAAGGAAGCTCCAGGCAGAGGGAAAGAGAGTGGCAATGGTCGGCGACGGCATAAACGACGCGCCTGCCCTTGCACAGGCGGACGTGGGCATAGCCATAGGCACAGGTGCCGATGTCGCGATGGAGGCGTCCGACATAACCCTCATCGGCGGCGACCTGCGCTCCATCGTGACCGCCATATCCTTAAGCAGGGCGACAATAAGAAATATAAAGCAGAACCTCTTCTGGGCATTCATCTATAATATACTTTTAATACCGGTTGCCGCAGGTGCGCTCTATCCGTCATTCGGGCTCCTCCTTGATCCCATGTTCGCTGCCGGGGCGATGGGGCTATCTTCGGTAAGCGTTGTGAGCAATTCTTTGCGGCTGAAAAGATTTAAGGCAGCTTAGCAGGCATGAAATAAGTCCATCTGCTTGTCGAGTCGCGGAGGTCATTGCGACGTACAATAAGAGTACGCCTCATTCCTCGCTCCCCGGTTTAACCGGGGCCTCGCATATGGAGCTTTTTGAGCAGCCTGTCCGATTAGAGTTTTTTTATAAGTTGTTGTATGGGGAGATGGATGTCAAGACTCAAGAACATACTACTCGCAAAGCTCATCACAAGGTTCCCGAAGCTCCTGGACAGGTTCGTGGAAAAGACGCCTCCTGTTCGAGTGGAAGGTATCCCCTGGACGCCCGTCAAAAAGCCGGTCAATGACTGCAGTGTCGCGCTCGTGACCACGGCAGGCGTTCACTTGAAGACTCAGAAGCCTTTTGATATGACCGACCCCCTCGGAGACCCTTCATACAGGGAGCTTCCGGCAGATACGCCGGAAGAGCTATATACAATCACCCACGATTACTATGACCACACTGACGCTGACAGGGACCTGAATATCGTATTCCCAATAGACCGTCTTAAAGAGATGGCGGAAGAAGGATTGATAGGCTCTCTTGCAAAGACCAACTACGGCTTCATGGGCCATATAGACGGGCGGCACATAGAGACCCTCGTCCAAAAGACGGCGCCCGAAGTGGCAGGCAAGCTAAAGGCCCAGTCGATAGATGCCGTTCTATTGACACCCGGCTGAGGCCTCTGCAATCGGTCCGTGGGACTGATACAGAGGGAGATAGAAAAACAGGGCATACCGACCATAGCCATTTCGATCGTCAGGAGGTTCACCGAGGAGGTAAAGGCGCCCAGGTCCGTCTTTCTCAGGTGGCCGCTCGGACACCCGCTTGGAGAGCCGGGCAGGACAGACCAGCAGATGACGGTTTTAAAGAGCGCATTCAAAGCGCTTGAGGAGATTTCAACGCCGGGCACGATAATAGACCTGCCCTACAGGTGGAAGAGGTATGAGGATATGGAGCTGTAGGGAAACCCCTTTTTTTAAAGAGGGGCAGGGGAGAGATTATCTTCTGTAAAGACCGATTCGTAATCCCCCTCAGTCCCCCTTTAGAAAAGGGGGAAGTCTCATAAACAAAAAGGCGGGCTTTTAAAAGCCCGCCTTTTCTCTTTTGATTCAGATTGGTTAAACCTGCTACTTCTTCCTTATCATTGCCTTGCCCGGTCCCTCTGAGACCGGCTTCGAGTGGCAGCGGTTGCAGTCCGCGAACTTGAAGGAGACCTTGCCGTGACACGACCCGCATGACTGCCCCTGCGCCATCTGGGTCATGCTCGCGGGCGGAGTGGATCCGAGCTCTTCCTTGTAGATGTCAGTATGGCACGAGGAGCAGAGTATCAGGTCTGCATGGGGCTTGTGCCTGAATACGATGTTGTTGACGTAAGGCATGGGGGACTCGAAGAGTATCTCATTATCCCTGGTCTGGTCAGCCGGAGCTTCCTTCAATGACTTTATGGGCTTATGCGCCCCTTTGAGGAGCATCCAGTCTATGTTGCCGAACTTGTCGAAGGGCAGGGCCTTGTTCGGAAGCAGGTCGAGATTGAGCTCTGTCTTGAGCCTCTCCGAAGATTCCATTACCTTCGCAATGTCGGCCTTCTTCGGGTTAAGGAGCGCCGCTTCTTCTGGCCTGCCTGCTACATGGCACCTCTCGCAGCTCTCCGCAGCGTCAAAAGCTATCTTGCCGTTGTGGCATTCGCCGCATAGCCTGCCCTCGAATATCGGGGTCATTGTTATGGAGTTGGTCTTTTTCATGGGGAAGAGCGCGGGGTGGCAGGCCTTGCATTCGAAGTTTATCCTGTGCACCCAGTGAGGGAAGATGACCGGCGAGAGCCCGATGGCAGCGAGTTCCGTTTCCTTCTCCTTCATTATGAGGTTGCCCGGGAAGTTCTCGTACTTCTTCCACTTCTCGGCCTCGGCCTTTCTGGCCTCTTCATTCTGTATCTCTTCTCTCTGCAGCTTCTCTATCTCGCCCAGGAACTTTTCATTGCCGTGCCATTCCTTGTGCATGGTCGCCATGGTATTGGCAAGGTCCAGGAGCTGCATCTTCTCGCCGAAGCTCGCCGCTGCCTTTGCCTCGTCGACAAGGGACTGTATCTCGCCCGGCAATATGTCCTTGTTCTGCTTTACGAGAAAGCCCATCGCGTCAAACCTGTTCTGCTCGTAGCTGGTCCTGAAGCTCTTCCTGAACTTGCTCTCCCCGGCAAGGGAGTGCCCCGCGAAAACGGCCACGGCCAGCGCTGCTATGACTATTGCAAATAGTGCTTTTGACCTCATCTCGACCCTCATAAAATGAAATTTATTAAAACTGAAGGATTATACCTTAATCTTTACTTAAGTTCAAAACAAAAGGCCCTGAAAAATTCCCTGAGTGGATTTTAATCTCGATTTATTGTATAAAAATAGAAAATCTGGAATGGAGCAGCCTCCCGATGCCGTCTGACAAAATGAGCATTTCGATAGTAATGCCCGTCTACAACGAGCGCGAGTACATCTCCCAGGTCATAAAGAGGGTGCTCGACACCGGCGTACCAAATGAGCTTGTCGTCATAGACGATTTTTCAAGGGACGGTACCAGGGATGTCCTGAAGGGCATCGAGGCCGGCTGGAACGAAAAGGGCGTGAAGCTCAAGCTCGTCATGCACGAGAAGAACCAGGGAAAGGGCGCAGCCCTCCGGACCGGCTTTGGAGCTGTCACGGGCGACATTGTAATAGTCCAGGACGCTGATTTCGAGTACGACCCAAGGGACTATCCCAAGCTCCTCCAGCCCATATTGGAGGGCAAGGCCGACGTCGTCTACGGCTCCCGCTTCATAGGCGGGGACTCCCACAGGGTGCTCTTCTTCTGGCACATGATCGGAAATAAGGTACTCACCTTCTTCTCGAACATGCTCACCAACCTTAACCTCACGGACATGGAGACAGGCTACAAGGCCTTCAGGACCGAAGTGCTCCGCGGGATAAGTCTCGAATCGGACAGGTTCGGCTTTGAGCCGGAGATTACGGCCAAGGTCGCCAGGAAGAAATGGCGCATCTACGAGACGTCCATCTCGTACGCGGGGCGCACCTACGAGGAAGGCAAAAAGATAAACTGGAAGGACGGCGTGGCGGCCTTCTGGCACATAACAAAATTCAACCTCTTCAGATGATAAAAATACTGAAGGCATTTCTTTTTCTCATCATCCTCATTTTTTTCCCCTCTGCCGCGTTCGCCCTCTCGGCGGACGAGGAGAACAACTCCGCCATCTACCAGGAGGCCGGCCCTTCTGTCGTCAACATAGTCACTTCCGCGGTCTCATACGATTTTTTCTATAACCCCGTTCCTTCCACCGGGTCAGGCTCCGGCGTCATCGTAGACAAGCGAGGCTACATCATAACCAATTACCACGTCGTGGAGGACGCGAGGACCCTGGAGGTCACGCTCTTCGACGGGAGCAGGTACAAGGCCGAGGTGGCAGGCCTGGACCCGGGAGACGACCTCGCCTTATTGCGCGTAAAGGCGCCTCAGTCGAAACTCAAGCCCATACGCCTCGGCGAATCAACCGGCCTGAGGATCGGCCAGAAGGCGCTTGCGATTGGCAACCCATTCGGCCTCGAGAGGACGCTCACAGTGGGCATAGTAAGCTCTCTCGGCAGGACGATGCGGGCCACTAACGGCAGGCTCATCGGCGGCATCATCCAGACCGACGCCGCCATAAACCCGGGAAATTCAGGAGGGCCGCTCCTGGACAGTACGGGCAGCATGATAGGCGTCAATACTGCCATATTCAGCCCTGTGGGGGCATCCATAGGAATAGGGTTCGCCATACCGGTGGATACCGTAAAGAAGGTCCTGCCGTCACTTATGGATAAAGGCTATGTCTCAAGGCCGTGGCTCGGGATCGCCGGACAGAACATGGACGCGGCTGACGCGGCGCTAATGGGATTGCCAACAGGTGGCATACTCATTGCCGACGTCTTCAGCGGCAGCCCCGCTGAGAAGGCGGGCTTGAGGGGGGCGACCGGCAATATGAGGGCAGGTAACATTATAGTAGCTTCAGGGGGCGACCTCATAGTAGGCGTAAATGGAAATAAAATAACCTCCATGGACGATTTCAACCAGGCAATCGACAGCCTTGCAATCGGGGATATCGCGCTGATAAAATTGGTGAGGAACGGAAAAGTAATGACCCTGAAGGTCAAACTCGAAGAGATGCCGGGGAAATACTGATGAGGACAAAAGAAATGAAACAGGAATTGAAGCATGCCGGGATAGGGCTGCTCATGGGGCTCTTATGCCTTCTTTTCGGCATACTCTGGGCAGTATATTTGACTGTCAACCACGAATCCATCCACAGGCAGTTCGAGGCTGCCGCCAGGACTGCCCTCGAAGAGAAGTTCGTCATAAACCAGGGCGGCCATGAAGAACACGGGGGAGGGCACGGGCAGAATGCCCAGCCCGCACAGGACGAGCACTCCGCACAGATGCATGAGGGACATCAGCACGGTGATGCCCATGTCGCGAGTACAGGTGAGAATGAGCTTGCGAAATTAAAGGAGGAGCTCGCTGCCAGGGCATCTGCTGACCACGAGCACGGCGGCCCTGTAATGGAGACAGCGCACGAGAGGCTCACAAGGGGCCACCTGCACGCTATGGGACTCGGCGTGCTCACTATCTCTGTCTCTCTCCTGCTTGCGTTCCTTCCAGCCTCTGGCCGGGCAAAGACCCTGGCCGCGGCCTGCCTCGGCACAGGCAGCTTCTTCTACCCGCTGGCCTGGATAGTGATGGGCTTCAGGACTACGGCTCTCGGAGAGGCCGGGGCGCAGGCCTCCGTCTTTCCGATGGCAGCATTCAGCATCGCACTGGTTTCAGCCGGGCTTTTGATTACTCTCGCGTATGTAATCAGGTGGATTTTCGGACGGGATTAAAAGGCTGCTGAAAAAGGCCCATCTGCTTTGTTGTTCATCGTCGCTCGTCATTGCGGCGTACGGCAAAGAGTACGCCTCATTCGTCGCTTCCCGGTTTAACCGGGGCCTCGCATCTGGACCTTTTTGAGCAGCCTGGATTTTTTCGTAGTTGATTACATTTTTGACGGTTTGACCTTGACAACCAGGCGTATCCTGCATTATCATAGTGATATTAATCACAGTAAATTTTTCCCGTAACTGACGGAATCAAGGTGGCTACCACTGGGGAGCGGGAAATATATGTAGTTGCCGACCGTCTGGGCTTAGTGGTGCAGTCTGAATAAGGCTGGACAGCTCTGCCATGACGGTTTTTTATTGCTCAAAAATACCCTTGACGGTAAGGGTCAAAAATAGTATCACTTGACCACCAAAAATGGGAAACAAGACCTTTGATAGAGGGGTACACCCCTCTTATTATAAAGAGCTCACCTCAGGCAAAGGCATACAGAGAGCGGCCCTGCCCAAGACGGTAGTGATACCTCTTGTGCAGCACGCGGGTACGCCTTGCGAACCTCTCGTCAAAAAGGGCGAGGCAGTTGTAGAAGGCCAGAAGATCGGCGAAGTAAAGGCCTTTGTCTCTGCCCCGGTCCATGCCAGTATCTCCGGAAAAATCAAGGATATAGAGCTTACCCAGCACCCGGGAGGCTACAGGTGCGCCGCCATCGTCATCGAGGGCGACGGCTCTGCGAAGGAATGGGGGCGGGCCTGCAATGGCGCTGACCTGAACGCGCTCACTCCGGAGGCCATCCGCGAGGCTGTGCGCGAGGCAGGCATCGTGGGCATGGGCGGAGCGGCATTTCCAACGTCCATCAAGCTCTCTCCTCCAAAGGGCAAGGCGATAGAGGCCGTCATACTGAACGGCTGCGAATGCGAGCCCTATCTCACGGCCGACCACAGGATGATGGCCGAAGAACCGGAGAAGGTCGTCTGGGGCCTGCGCGCCCTTATGAAGGCTACTGGCGCGGCAAAAGGCTTCATAGGCATAGAGGAGAACAAGCCTGACGCCATCGAGGCGCTCAAGAAACAAATAGCAAGCTCCCCTGAGATACAGATAATCGTCCTCGAGGCCAAGTACCCGCAGGGCGCGGAAAAGATGCTGATACAGGCGTCCATCGGCAGGAAAGTCCCTCCGGGAAAGCTCCCCTTTGACGTCGGCGTCATCGTCAACAACGTAGGCACCGCAATAGCCGTCTACGAAGCGCTGAACTGGGGCAAGCCCCTTATCGAGAGGGTAGTCACCATCAGCGGAAACGGCGTAAAAGAGCCCAGGAACCTGTTGGTGCGCATCGGCACCTCCTTTGAAGAGGTCGTGGCCCAGTGCGGCGGCCTGGTCGATGGCAAGGAGATTGAGGTCTTGAACGGCGGCCCCATGATGGGAGTAGCCCAGCCGACGCTGGCCGTACCGGTAGTAAAAGGCACCTCCGGCATCACGGCCATTGCAGCTGACGTTATAAAGTCTTCTGATTACGAGCCCTGCATACGCTGCGCGAGCTGCGTCGAGGTATGCCCCATGGGGCTCATGCCGTACAGGCTCGGCGATTATGGAAAGGCGTACAGGACGGCGGATTTCAAGGCATGGGACGGACTTACCTGCATAGAGTGCGGCTGCTGCTCTTATGTCTGCCCGGCAAAGAGGCCGCTGCTGCAGTGGATAAGGATCGGGAAGTTGAAGCTACGCCATGAGGCCCAGAAGGCCCAGGCGCCGAAATAGGATATGGACCAGAAGACGATGGAAAATAAAGAGTTGAAGGAAGCGCCGTCCTCAGAGGCACCGGCCCTGGCGGCAGCGAGGCTGGTCGTATCCTCTTCGCCGCACTTCCTCAACACCGAGAGCATCCCCAAGATAATGCACTCGGTCGTGACGGCCTTGCTGCCCGCGGCTGCCGCGAGCGTCTATTTCTTCGGGTGGAGGGCGCTACTCCTTATAGTCGTCTGTATCGCGGCGTGCATGGGAACTGAGTACGCATTCCAGAGGATAAGAAATAAGCCCATAAAAGTATATGACGGCAGCGCGATCATAACAGGCATGCTCCTTGCGCTTACGCTCCCTCCGGGCTTCCCGGTCTACGCCGCCATACTTGGTTCGATATTCGCCATAGGCGTCGGCAAGCAGCTCTTCGGAGGGCTCGGCTACAATATATTCAACCCCGCGCTTCTCGGAAGGGCCTTCCTCATGGCAACATACCCGGTGCTGACCACAACATGGGCCGAGCCCCGGACAGTCGAGAAGGCGGTGGACGCCGTAACGGCTGCAACGCCTCTTGCATTGGCCAAGTTCGAGGGCAAGGTCGATTTCAACCTGCTTGACCTGTTTATAGGCAACACGGCAGGCTCTCTCGGTGAGACATCGGCCATCGCCATAATACTCGGCGGGCTTTACTTGAGGTACAAGGGATATATAAACTGGAAGCTTCCCTTGGGGTATCTGGGCACCATAGCCGCGTTCTCAGCCATTTTCTGGCTCGCGAACCCTGCAAAGTATCCGAGCCCGCTCTTTCACCTGCTGGCAGGCGGCGCGATGCTCGGCGCGTGGTTCATGGTGACCGACATGGTGACCTCGCCCACGACTTCGCTGGGGCAGTGGATATTCGTCGTATGCGCAGGAATAATGGCGGTCGTGATAAGGCTCTTCGGCGGACTGCCCGAGGGCGTGATGTACTCGATACTCTTTATGAATGCCTTTGTGCCTCTGCTGAACAAGCACACGAGGCCCAGGATTTTCGGCGCCCGGAGGGGCAAAGAATAGTCATGGGCGGGAACTCCGCCCCGGAGTAATGGATTGAACAACGTAGTTAAAATGTTCCTCAACCTTGTGGTCGTCGGCGCGCTCTCCGGAGCCGTGCTCTCGGGCGTTTTTTCCAAGGCCGACCCCATGATAAAGGCCAACAAGGAAAAGGAGCTTCGCGAGGCGATATTCATAGTCCTGCCGGATGCCAGGGACTTCAAGGTCTTCGAGAAGACGGTCGGGGCTGAGAAGCTCATCGTCTATAAGGGCATCGATGCCTCTGGCAGCCCCGTGGGAGTCGCCTTCAAGGCTGACGGCGGCGGTTTCCAGGGCAATGTCGGCCTCATGGTCGGGCTCGACAGGGAATACCTGAAGCTCAAGGGCATGGAAGTATTGGAGCAGCTCGAGACCCCCGGCCTCGGCGACAGGATACGGGAGGAGGCCTTCAAGGAGCAGTTCAAGGGCCTCGATGTAAAGCCGAAGGTGGAGTACATAAAGTACAGGAAGCCTGAGAAGCCCAACCAGATACAGGCGATAACAGGCGCGACGATATCCTCGGAAGCGGTCGTAAAGAACATTAACAACGCCGTATCGAAGGTGATCGCCAACTTCCCGCTTGACGAGATGAACAAGCCTGAGAGCGCGCCTGCTGCCGCGCCCGTGGAGGC
>Ga0209341_10006059_pt1 | contig 10826 bp, 12 predicted proteins | sample RifCSP13_2_FD_184020 | JGI IMG/M metagenome (GOLD analysis project Ga0209341, IMG submission 184020) | Soil microbial communities from Rifle, Colorado - Rifle CSP2_sed 13_2 (SPAdes) (version 2) | ecosystem: Environmental > Terrestrial > Deep subsurface > Rock core/Sediment | place: Rifle...
GCCAACGGCCGCCTCGCGTACCGCCTTCACCACGTCCGCAGGCGCGCTCACGTTGTTGCCGGCAACGCTGATGATAACGTCCTTGTTCTGAAATCCGGCCGCCTCCGCTGGGCTTCCCGCCACCACCGCCATCACCACCACGCCCTCTGTCCGCGAAAGGCCCAGCCGGGACGCAAGGTCGCTATTGAGCTGACCTAGGCTCAGCCCCAGCCAGCCGTGGGCGGTGCCGCCCTGCAGGAGCCCCATTGCGCCCTTCGGCGCCTCCGGCGCTTGCTCCGCGCGCGCCCAATTCGTCCCGTAGTACAGCACGCCGCCCGCCACCAAGACCGCGAGCAGCGCCCCCAGCCCGACATACCACCATCTGCGCATCATGACCACCTCGGTAGTGCGTTCTTACTTCTTCTTACGATTTGCATCGCCATTAGTTTCCCTCGGAAGTAGAAATGAGGCTACTCGAACCGCAGCGCCTCGATGGGCCGCAGCCGGGCCGCTCGCGAGGCGGGATAGATGCCGAAGAAGATTCCAATCGCGATGGAGACCGATACCGCCAGCAGTACGATGTTCGGCGAGACGACGGTGACGATCGCCTGACCTTGGAATGACGTGCCCCCTATCAGTCTCGATACGCTCCAACCCAGCCCGATGCCGATGACGCCGCCGACCAAGCTCAGGGCGGCCGACTCCGCCAGGAACTGCAGCAGCACGTCCCGCCGCTTCGCCCCCGCCGCCTTGCGGATGCCGATCTCTCGCGTGCGCTCCGTTACCGAGACCAGCATGATATTCATCACACCGATGCCACCAACCACTAAGGAGATGCCCGCGATGGCGCCAAGAAAGAGCGTGAAGACGCCCGTAACTTGCCGCAGCGCATCCAGCAGGTCCTCTTGGGCGGTAACGGTGAAATCGTCGTTGCCGATGACGCCGTGACGGTCTCGGAGCAGTTCCGTGATCTCAGCCTTCGCCGCGTCTATCTGACTTGCCACCGGCACCTGGACCGTAATGGTGTTCACATTGATGGCGCCCTGGGTGGTTCGCTGGACGGCCAGACGGGACGTCATGGCGCTGATAGGCACCATGATGACGTTGTCCTGGCTGCCGAAGCCTGTGCCGCCTTTCGATGCCAGCACGCCGATTACGCGAAACGGCTGGCGGTTGATGCGCACGGTCTGCTCTACAGCATCGCTCTCGGCGAACAGCGTCCCAGCGATGCTGGCCCCGAGTACCGCAACAGGAGACTTCGCCTGGACTTGCAGCTCGCTAATGAACTCCCCTGAGGAGATGGTATGATTCCGCACGGTCAGGTACTCTGGCGTCACGCCAAGCACCTGGGCCCGCGTGTTCTGACCAGCCGCAGATACCTGGAAGCCCTGGCTAACCTCCGGAGCCACGAAGCCAGCAGAGGGCACCAGCGTGGGGTCAGCGATTGCCTGGGCATCAGCAAGCGTCAGCGTGCCGCTGCTGCCCGTGGCGCTGCGGACGTTCGTCTGCGCCTGGGAGCCGGGGTAGACGAACACAAGGTTGCTGCCAACGCTGCTGATCCGGTCCGTGATGCTCTTCTGCACCCCCTCGCCGATGGACATCAGCGCGATCACCGCCGCCACGCCGATGATGATGCCCAGGATCGTGAGCGCGGAGCGCAGCTTGTTATTGGTCAACGAGGCGAGAGCCATCGGCAGGGCTTCCCAGGGCTTCATTCGTGGACCTCCTACGGTGCTGCCGTCAAGCGTTCGTGCGCGTTCAGTCTGTTCTCCACGGGTTCGATCCGTTCAATGAGCCCGTCGCGCAGCCGGACGATGCGCTTGCAGTGGTGGGCGATATCGAGCTCGTGCGTCACCAGGAGTACCGTCAGCCCTTCGCTGTCGTTCAGCTCCTGCAACAGACCCATGATCTCCTGGCTGGTGCGCGTGTCCAGGTTGCCGGTCGGCTCATCCGCTAGTATAAGTGCCGGGCGACCCACGAGCGCGCGGGCGATGGCGACCCGCTGCTGCTCGCCTCCCGATAGCTCGTTCGGCCGGTGACGCGCGCGCGGGGCCAGACCGACCCGGTCCAGCGCCTCCAGCGCAAGTTGTCGGCGGTTCCCATCGAAGCCCGCGTAGAGCAGCGGCAGCTCGACGTTGGCCACTGCTGTCGTGCGGGGCAGGAGGTTGAAGCTCTGGAAGACGAAGCCGATCTTGCGGTTGCGGATGCCGGCGAGCTCATCATCGCCTAGCCGCCCGACGTCCGTGCCATCAAGTCGGTATGTGCCGCTCGTCGGCGAGTCCAGGCAGCCTATCACGTTCATCAGCGTGGATTTCCCTGAACCCGACGGCCCCATGATCGCCACCATCTCGCCGTGCTCGATCATCAGCGAGACGCCCTGGAGCGCCTGGACTTCCACCTCGCCCATGCGATAGGTCTTGACAACGTTCTCGATCTCGATAAGCGACGCCACCACGGCACCTCAGCGCCCAGGGACAGCCTGGAAGCCACCACCACCAAGGCCGCCGACACCCGCCGGCAGGCGAATGTTCTGGGCCGGCGTGGTCGTCGTGCTCGTGCTCGGCAGGGCCACCAGGGTTCCCTCTGCCACGCCCGTGATCTCGGTATAGCGCTCATCAGAGAGGCCCGTCTGCACCGAGGTATCCTTTGTGTCGCCATTCTTGACCACCTGTACCACCGAGCCGCCGGTGGCGCGGCGAATGGCGCGGTTCGGCACCGCCAACACGTTATCGGCGCGGGCGATCACTATGGAGGCCTGCGCGGTCATCCCCGGCAGCAGACCGCTCTGCGCGCCCGCGTCCACCGTAACCGTCACCTGGTAGTTCACAACCCCCTGCTGCACCACTCCCAGCGGCGCGATTGTCGTGACCCGCCCGCTGAGCGGGCGCTGCTGGGTCTGTGGTAGGCCGTCGAATGTCAGTTGCACCGGCTGAGTGATCTTGATGCTCGCGATCTGCGTCTCGTCGACCTGGGCCTGCACCTGCAGGCCGCTGCTCACCACCTGCGCGATCTGCGCACTGGCCCCTACTCGGTCTCCAACCTTCGCGCTGACGGCAGCCACCCGCCCGTCGAAGGGGGCACGCAGCGTCGACTGGTCGATCGCTTGCTGGGCGTTCGCCACGGCGATGCGCGAAAGTTCGACGTTGTTCTGGGACTGCTTGACCGCCTGTGCGTCGGGCCCGGCGAGGACCTTGTCGAGAGCGGCTTGGGCCTTGTCCAGGTCCTCCTGCGCCTTCACGACCGCGTTCTCCGCGTTGACGACGCTGTCAGTCGCCCGTCGTTGCGCCGTCTCCAGCCTGCCGCGCGCGAGGACGACGTTCGTCCAGGTGCGATCCAGGTCCTCCTTGCTGGCGCCGGCGTCGAGCAGACGGCCGTGCACCGTGAGGTAGAAGTTGTACTCGTTCTGCCGGTCGATGGGCGCCTGGAGCACGTCGGTGCTGTACCGCACGATGTCAACGTTGCGTTGCGCTGCCTCCAGACCCGCCTGGGCCTGTCGGAGGGCCGCGCGCGCGTTGTCGACGTCTTGCTCGACGTAAGGGTTCACCGTTTTGTCTAGCGAGATCTGGTCGTTTGCCAGCCTCAGCTCCGCCTGCCGCAGTGAGGTCTGGAGATCGCCCGGGTCAAGTCGCCCTAACACCTGGCCCGCCTTCACCTGATCGCCCACCTGAACGGCAACCTCTACCACGGTCCCGCCCACGCTGAAGGACAGCTTGCTGTCCTGCGCGGCGACAACACTGCCGGTTGCCGGCACCGAGGAGACAATGCTGAGCCGCTGCACCATGGCCGTCTGCAGCGTGGGCGCCTGTCTTGCCTCGGTGCGAGACCGGTTCCACAGGAACAGGCCGCCACCCGCGGCCACCAGCAGCACGATAAGCAGCACTACTCCTCTAGGCATGGCCAAGACCCTCCCAACGTATTCCTCTCTGTTGATTCCGCGGCTCTCTGATCATCCTCACCCACCGCTCGGCCTGAGCCGAAAGTCTAGCTCCAACGTTACTCTGTCCTCTGTGCTCAGCACAGGACCGACGCGCGGCACTCTCATGCCGAAGTCCGTGAGCGCGAAGCTCGTCGAGGCCGTCCCAGTCAGGTCTGGACTTGCCGGACGAAGGGTGACCTCCCAGGTCACGGAGCGGGTCACCCCATGCACCGTCAGGTCGCCCACCAACTGGAACGTCACTTCGCCTGCTGGCCGCACGAGACTTCCCAGGCCGATTACGTGCGTTGGGACGAACTCGGCGAGCGGGAACCTTCGGGTCTCCAGAGGCGTGCCCTGAATGTAGTTGTCCCGCCGGCTCTCATTGCTCCGCAGCGTCCGCAGATCGACCGTGAACTTCGATTGCCCAGCAAGGAGACGACCCTCAGCATCCAGAGCGATGCCGCCCTGCACGGCGCGCGTGCTGCCCACAGCATCGCTCGGGAGCGTCTGTCCGAGCAACTGCTCTCTTACGCGGTAGCGCGCCTCGCTCGCACCCTCTACCAGCACGTAGCGGACCGCCTCGGCGCGGCCAGAGGACGCCGCCGGTGGTATGCCCGACGTTGCGGCCTGCGTGGCGACCACGCTCGGCTGGGGCTGCGCTGCGCTCTCCGCCAGCGCTTGCCCTGGAGCAACAGCCGTCGGTCCACAGCCCGCGAGGGGCACGACGAGACTCACTGCTAGGACGACGGTGAAGACCGGAGCGTGAGACGCTTGAAGCCGGTGCAAAGTTCGTAACGTCGGTCCTTAGGAGTCTTCAAGCAACGGCTGCTGCAGGCCCGCCGGTCCGCTCGCCAGGTCGCTTTGCCAGCCCCCAGGTTGGCCGAAGCGGCTCCAAAGACCGGCCCCGAAGCCGGCAAGCAGCACCCCGATGAAGACAAACCAACCCACTACGGGTAGCGCCGCCAGCGGCACGATCACCGCCGTCCCTGCCGCCAGCGCCCACCATGCGTCCGGCGTCGGCACTTGGAGACGCCCCGCCAACCCCCTGCCGATAGCCAGGGCCACGCTCGTGAGGCCGCCCAGCGTCAGCGCCAACGCGATGCCCCCGAGGAGCAGCACCACCGGCAACCACGCCACCGTGACGCCCAACAAGAACGCCAGCGCACCTAAGGCCAGGTAGCCCACGAGGCCCAGCAGGATCGCGCGTAGCCACCCGCCAAGGCCGCCACGCAGTGGGGCGGCCCAGCGAGTCACATGCCCGGGGAACAGAAGGTAGGCGACCATCGACAGGCCAAGCGCGGCCACCAGCCCAGCCACATGCGTGAGAGCGCCCCAGAGCCCAGGCACCTGCAACCCAAACGGGCGAAGCGCGACCCGTTCCAGAACGGTCCGGTCCACCGCGACGGTCGGGCCTTCCGGTCCCACCAGCGTGGCCCCCATCTCCGCTGCCATCGTCGGCTGCGAGATCCCCGGTGCCAGACGCAGGCGCTCCCCCGGCCGGAAAGGCATCAGGGCGCGGGCGGGCACTTGCTGGCGCACCTGTCGCTCCACGATGACGTGAGGGCTGCCCCAGTCGGCCCAGCCGCGGCCCGCCAGTTGCGCTACGCCAAGGAACACGAGCGCGTCAACGGCGAACAGCGCCAGCAGCACGACTGCGCTCCGGTTCATGACGCGCCCTCCATGGCGCGAGCCATCTGCCGTCCTGCGATGGGAAACGCCAGCAGCCCCGCGATAGCGAGGAGAGCCAGCCCTAGCCCGGCCGCCAGCAATACCTCAAGCGTCATCGCGAGCCCCGCGCCGGATAGTTCCGGTGCCACGTTCCACAGCGCCAGAGGGTCGCTCCAAAGCGCGGTCGCGGTGTTCAGGAGGCCCTCTAACAACATGGTCGCCGGGGCGGCCAGCTCGCCGACGAACCACGCTAGCAGCAGGAGCATACCACCAGAGGCGGCCAACACGGGCGCCAGCAGCGACGGGCGCCTCGCCGGGGCCCTCTCAGGGAGCTGGGCCATCACCCGCGCGGCCAGGTCGGCAGGCGGCGTGACCATCTCGCGCTGCCGCCAGAGGACAGACAAGCCCTCGAAGCCTGCGGCTTCCGCCCGGCAGCCTGCGCACTCCTCAAGATGCGCCGCCAACGTCACCCCTTCAGCCGCCCCTAGGCGGCCATCAAGGCGGAGCTGGAGGTAGCGCAGCGCCTCGTCGCACGAAAGCTCCGCTCTCATAGCCACTCCTTCAGCAGCTCTTTCAGGGCATTCCTCGCGCGGAACAGCCGCGTCCGCACGGTGTTCAGGGGCAGGCCCAGGGTCTGGGCGATCTCCTCGTAGCTCAACTCTGCCTCATGCCGAAGGAGGAATACCGTTCGCAGGCCGACAGGCAGCCGCCCGACAGCCTCCGCGACCGCGCGGAGTCGCTCTCGTTCCGCCACGGCGCCTTCCACTGAGAGCGTAGCCGGGGGGTCCAGCGGGCTCTCGTCCAGCGAGGCTTGCGGCCGACGCGAACGCAGCATGTCCAGGCAGACGTTTGTAGCAATGCGGTACATCCAAGGGCTAAACGACGCGTCCAGTCTAAAGCTGCTGAGCGCACGGTACGCCCGCAGGAACGCCTCCTGGGTCGCATCCTGTGCCTCTTCGGCGTTTCCGAGCATACGATAGGCGAGCCGGTAAAGTCGTCCCTGGTAGCGCCGGACCAACTCCGCGAAGGCGTCGGCGTCATGCAGCGTCTCCTGAACCCACGCCTCGTCTGTCCACTCCTGTCGGTCAGTGGGTTCGTTTATACTACGCGCGAATTCCAAAGAAAGTTCCACGAAGCCGCCGGCCATCACGGCGGCGCGTTCTGGAGCGCAGCCAGGCCGCGCGCCGCCAGTGCCAGGGTTGGGTCGAGGCTCGCCGCCTTCTCAAGGAAAGGCCGCGCCTCGTCCGACCGGCCGCTGAGATGCAGCGCCCACCCCAGGCCGGCCCAAGACTGGGCATTGAAGGCGTCTAGCTCCGTCGCCTTCGCGAAGGGAGCCACGGCGCCCGCGTAGTCCTGCATCAGGTACAGGCTCCAGGCCAGGTACTCGTGACCGGCCGCGTACGTCGGGTCCGCCAGAATGGACTGGCGGAAGGCCGCTGCCGCCTCCCTGTAGTTCCTTCGTCCGTAGGCGATCATGCCAAGCTGCCAGTGGCCCCGCGGTTCGCTGGGCTGCAGCTCGATAGCCCGCTGCAGGTACCTAGTCGCTTCATCGAGCTTCCCCTGGGCACGCAGCAACGCCCCCGCCATGCGGTAGAGGTACGCATGAGCAGGCGCCAGGTCGATGGCCCGCTGATAGGCGGCGAGGGCCTCTTCGGGCTTCCCTTGCTGCTCCAGCACGTAGCCGTACACCCGCTGCACCCAGGCGTTGTTACCATCGATGGCCAGAGCTGCCTCAATTGTGTTCACGGCATGTGCATCCTTGGCATCGGCATATGCCTCGGCAAGCATCGCGTGCGCCTTCGCGCTCCCCGGGTCCAGAGCAACAGCTCGGAGGCCGGCCTCGACGGCACGCTCCAGGTCACCAGACCAGCTGTACGCCTGACAGAGCGCCGTGTAGGCCTCGGCGCTTGCCGGCCCAAAGCTCGCGGCCTCCAGAGCCACCCCAATTGCCTCACTCGAACGGTGCAGAATGGTGAGCGCCTGCGCCCGCCGCGCGAGCGCCTCCACATGCGTCCCGTCCAGGTCGACCACCCGCTCGTACTGCAACGCCGCCTCTTCCCATGCGCCGGCCTGAAACAGCTCGTCGGCCCGCGCCAAGAGCTGGGCGACCGCGGCCGTCTCCACCGTAGCGACAGCCTGCGGCTTGAGCAGCCCAGGCAGCAACACCAGGCTGGTCGATAGTAGGTACAGCCCAAAGAGAGCGCCCGCTGCGCCGAGAAACCCCAGCAGCACAGCAGGCCATCGCCGGCGGGCCCGTCGAATCATGCACAGCCTCCGTCGGCATTATAGCAACGGAGAGTGCACGTACAGAAAATGCCCTCTCCCGGCGAGGAGAGGGGCCTAACGAGGGGGGCTCTAAGCGCCCTCGATCACCTCCAGCGCCGCCTCGGTCACCTGGCCGTTCTGGATATGATAGCCCCGCAGGACCGGCGCCTCCGGCTCGCGCAGCGATACCAGCAGATAGACCGCGTCGGGCCACGCGGCCAGCGAGATGTCGGTCGGGGAGGGGTAGGCTTCCGACCGGACGTGCGAATGGTAGATGGCCGCCAGGCTCCAGCCGTTGCCGTCGATTTCGCGGTAAATCTGAAAGAGCTCTCGGTCGTCTACGCGGTAGCGGAACGGGCTATGCTCGGCGTTCGTCGCTCGCCACAAGCGGAGGATCTCGCCGTCCTTCCCGCCCAGGATCCCACAGCACTCGTTCGGAACTTCCACCTTGGCATGCGCAATAATCTCATCCGCCAAGCGGCGTGGCAACCGGAAAACGCCGTCGGCGCTGCCGTCTACCATAGCACCTGGCCCTCCAGCGTACGCTCCAGCTCATCCAGCTCCTTCGTCCACAGGCCCGTGCTCAGGTACTTCCAGCCTCCATCCGCCAGAAGACACACGATGTTGCCCTGCTCCATTCGTTGCGCAACCCGCAGCGCGCCGTGGATGACCGCTCCTGACGACACACCGGCGAAAAGCCCCTCCCGGCGGAGCAGCTCGCGCGTGGCTACGAAGGCGTCGCGACTGGCGCAAAGCATCTTCCCGTCCAGCAAGGACAGGTCGATGATCGGTGGGATGAATCCCTCGGCCAGGCTTCGCAGTCCCTGCACGCTGTCGCCAGGGTGCGGCTCGACCGCGATCACTCGCGTGGACGGGCGGTGCTCTTTCAGACGCCGCGCAACGCCCATGAGCGTCCCTCCCGTGCCCATGCCCCCCACGAACACATCCACCGGGAGGTCCCCCATGTCCTCCAATATTTCCGGGGCCGTCGTTGCGTAGTGGGCGCCCGGGTTGGCGGCGTTGCCGTACTGGTACGGCATGAAATAGCGTGGGTCCTCCGCGAGCTTCTGTGCCACCGCAATCGAGCCGTTCGTCCCGAGCTCGCCCTCGGATGAGACGATCTCCGCCCCATACGCCTCCAGCAGTTGCACGCGCTCCTGTGACACGTTCTCCGGCATCACGATGGTCACGCGATACCCCTTGATAGCTCCAACCATCGCGAGCGCGATGCCGGTGTTGCCGCTCGATGGCTCAAGGATGACCTGCCCAGGCCTTAGCTGTCCGCTGGCCTCCGCCTCCTCGATCATCTCCCGTGCGATGCGGTCTTTCACGCTGCCAGACGGGTTATAGCCTTCCAGCTTGGCGAAGATGCGGATTCCGGGCTTCGGGCTGAAGCGCGCCAGCTCGACGAGCGGCGTGTGGCCGATGGAGTCCAACACGGAGGCAAAGCGCATCACTGACTACGGACGGAAGGCCCGCCCTTTAGGGCGGCGATAGCCGGACCCTCCGCCGGCGAGGTCGCCCCAGCTGCTGGTGACCTCGGCGAGGCTCCCTTTAGGGCGGCGATAGTCCCACCCCCCGCCGGCGAGCGCGGGCAGTATGGAGATGACATCACCGGTGCGCACCGGCGTATCCAATTGCTGAAGAAACCGAATGTCCTCGTCGTTCAAGTAGATGTTGACGAACCGCTGCTGGACGCCGGCCTCAGTCAGCACCTGCTCGCGAAACCCCGGATAGCGCCTGTCCAGGTCCTCAATGAGCTGCCCGACGGTCTCGCCTTCGCCCGTGACGGCCTTCTCACCACCAACCACGCGCTGCAGCACCGCCGTGACCCGTACCTGTACAGCCATCAAACGCTCCTCGTCCGGATGATATGGCGGTGTTCAGGGGACAATGGACACGCCGCAGAACGCCTCGTAGTCAATCAGCGCAGTGACAGTAGGGTTGTCGCCGCACAGCGGGCAGTTCGGGTCGCGGCGGATCTTCACCTGGCGGAACTCCATCGCCAAGGCATCGAAGAGCAGGAGTCGCCCCGCCAGCGAGTCACCCAGGTCCAACAGCAGCTTGATGGTCTCCACTGCCTGGATGCTGCCGATGATCCCGGGCAGCACGCCGAAGACGCCCGCTTCGGCGCAGGATGGCACCATCCCAGGAGGAGGCGGCGCCGGATAGAGACAACGGTAGCAGCCCTTGCCCGCCAGATAGACGGTTGTCTGCCCCTCAAACAGAAAGATGCTGCCATCCACCAGCGGCTTGTTCAGGAAGTAGCACGCATCATTGACGAGATAGCGCGCCGGGAAATTGTCCACGCCGTTTACCACAACGTCATACTGGCCGATCAGATCCATCGCGTTGTCTGAGGTAATGGGCTCCGCGTACTTCACAATCTGCACGTCGGGGTTCATCGCCGCCACCGTGTCCGCCGCCGAGTCCACCTTGAGCCGCCCGACGTCCGCCGTGTGATGGAGCAACTGGCGCTGCAGGTTGCTCAGGTCCACCACGTCGAAGTCCACGATGCCGATCGTGCCCACGCCGGCGGCGCCCAGATAGAGGACCACCGGGGAGCCGAGGCCGCCTGCTCCGATGACGAGCACCTTCGATTCCAGCAGCCGTCGCTGCCCCGGCCCACCCACCTGCGGCATCAGAATATGGCGGCTGTAGCGCGACACCTGCTCAGGGGTGAAGACCATCATCGGACCCCTCCTGCAATTGCTGGTATGAATGCCACCTCGTCTCCCTCTCGAAGCAACGTTCCTTTCCCCTCCAGGGTGGCAACATCTCGATTGTTGACGTAAACGTTGAGATGATTCAGAAATTCACCTCTGTCGTCGTAGAGCAAGCCCTCGAACCCAGGGTAAAGCCGCTCCAGATTGCTCACCAGATCAGCCAGCGTGGATGCCTCCACGTGCACCCGCGGCTGCTGCGAGGTCAGCCTCCGAAACGGTGTAGGAATGTAAACGCTCACCATCGCCACTGCTATTCCCTTTGAAGCGGAGCA
>Ga0209341_10006060_pt1 | contig 10826 bp, 10 predicted proteins | sample RifCSP13_2_FD_184020 | JGI IMG/M metagenome (GOLD analysis project Ga0209341, IMG submission 184020) | Soil microbial communities from Rifle, Colorado - Rifle CSP2_sed 13_2 (SPAdes) (version 2) | ecosystem: Environmental > Terrestrial > Deep subsurface > Rock core/Sediment | place: Rifle...
AGTCTCGCGCAAGGCCAGCACGACCCCCGCCATGGCTTCCCTCGTATGCCAAAATCTGCAATAACGCCTGATCTTAGATGGGACTCCATCGGTATGCAAATACCGCTCGGCGAGGCTCAAGTGTTCACTAAGGATCTTACGCCTTTGAACACTCTGTCCACTTATTGAGAGCGACCCGGGGTGCTGGCGATAATGGTATACGGGGCATCCCAGGTTTCCGCTTTTGGCCCCGGCCAGCGCAACGCGCAAGAGAAAATCCCGATCGGCAGCGATGCGGTAGCGCGTATCGTAGAGACCGACTCGTTCATACACTCGCCGTCGGAAGAACCGTGCGTTGATTATCGGGACGCCGCGCGTAATGTTGTAGAATGAGAGCTCCTTGTGGTGAGGCTTCTGATAGTCCGCAATCGTGACGCGCTTCCCCTCAGAGTTCTCACCAAAGGCGGTCGCGCCACCGCAGACAGCATCGAGTTCAGGATCGTCCAAAAATCGCCGTGCGACCGTGGAGAGGATGTAGTTCGCATAAAAGTCATCGCTGTTAACCTGACCAATGATTTCGCCTCTTGCGAGGCGGATGCCCTTATTGAGGGCATCGTAGAGACCATCGTCAGGCTCGCTGATCACGCGCAAGTGGTGGTAACGACCTAAGATCTCCAGCGTCCCATCGGTAGACCCTCCGTCAACAACGATATGTTCGACATGCGGGTAATCCTGTTGCGCGACACTTTGAATCGCCTCTTCAATGAATTGGCTGCGATTCAAGCAGGGCGTCACAATGGAGATCATGGGAAGAGCATCATGCATCGCGGGCACCCATAACGCGCAATAAGACCAGGTGTCTTCCCCATAGACCCCATACCAGAGCGGCCTGCGACTCTCGCTGCAATTCTACTTCCAGATAGCATCGCCGAAGTACCAGATGATCGGGAACCTCGGTCGAGAGAGGTGCTATTTCAGAATCAGAGGCGCAAAGAGAGACACCGCCCGGTGAACAACATATTGATCGAAACGTCTCGAACCGGGCGTTTCTCACATGAGACCCCCCGCAGCGCGTTAAGAGCCGGGAGTCCTTGCGCATTGTTCTAATACCCTCATAGTCTCGTCAGCGCAGCGACGCCACGAGAAGGTAGAGGCTTGTTCAAACCCCTTTTGTATCATCTGAGCCCGCACCTCGGCATGGCCCGCAACCTCAAGGATCGCTTGGTTCACCTCCTTCGCATCCACAGGATCACTCACCAAATACCCGGCCTCCCCAACCACCTCCGGGATTGTGGCGGCCCTTGCGGCGATCACCGGCGTCCCACACGCCATGGCCTCTAGAGCAGGCAGACCAAATCCCTCATACTCAGTCAGAGTAATGAACGCGGTGGCGGCGTTGTAGAGGCACACAAGCTCGCTATCCTCAACCCAGGGTAGGTGGAGGACGGCGCGCCGACCGCCCCGCAGGGTAAGCGCGTCAATGGCTTGTTGGAGCGTAAAGCTCGAGCGCAAGCGGTCCATCCCAACGAGGACGAGCATTGGCGGACCACCGTCTTTGAGTGCCGTTTCGAACGCCTCAAAAAGGGTGGGAATGTGCCGTCTGGAGTAGAGCGAACCGACGAAAAGGAGATAATCCTCATCGAGGCCAAATCTGCTCGTCACAATCTCCCTGGCCGCCCCAGCCGGAAGCGGCCTGAAAACATCATCCGCTGCCAGCGGGATCGCGTGAACCTTGCTTAGCGGAAGGCGGTAATACTTGAGCAGTTCTTGCCGTGAGAACTGGGAGTCGGTGAGAACCACTCGGGCCTTCCAGGCCGCCAACCTGGAGAAGATTCTAAGCCTCCATCGCTGAGCAAGCCGCCACCACTCCGGATGCGCTTCATATGACACATCGTGGATAGTGACGACTGCCGCACGGCCGAGGAAAACCGGCATAGTTTGCCAAGGGGAGAAGAAAAGATCGATCCTGTCTCGACGGGCCGCGAGTGGCAGCACCGTCTGTTCCCACAACAGTCCCCTGATATTTCGTTTGGGCAATGGTAGTCTCGCAGGCAGCCGCTTCGTGAAGCATGGGTCGTCAAGAAGAGGGTCAACTGGGACCTCGTGCTCGAAATACAGATAATATTCGTGAGCCCGGTGCCCTTTCGCCCACATGCGGAGCAGGCTCAGCAGGTAACGGGCAATCCCTTCCCGGTCTCTCTCCAGTGGGCGCCCGTCAATCCCGATCCGCATTTTTTCGCCTCGCCCCGGTCACGCGACTCTTGCCGCCCGCTCTCGAGTTTCCAGAGCAGGCGGGAAGCCGAACCATAATCGCTTCAGGCGCAGGGCCAGTGTGATTGCCGGCCCCGGAAGCATGGAGAGAGCGAAAAGCCAGCAGGCTCGGTCTCTCAACAGATTCGGAGGATAGTGCCTGATCCCCCTGAGGACCGCTCGCCGGGCGCTGGTGTATTGGTGGGCGTAGAAGTGCTGGCGTCCAAGGTTCAGCAAGGCGCTGCTGCGCGATCGTGACTCAAGCGCGGCAATGCCTGGAGGCAGAGGCTGAGAGAAGAATCTATCAACCCAGGTGACCATCTCCTTATAAAGATCGAGAAGGTCCCTGACTGTCTTTGCCTCAGGGTGCAGGCGCATTCGAGCCAAGAGTTGTGGCATTCCGGAGATCTTCAGACCCGCCATGGCGACCCGGATCCAGTAGTCCCAATCCAGAGAGTATTTCAATCGCTCATCGAGCAACCCGACCCGCTGGACCACGTCCCGTCGAAAGAAGGCAGCAGGCTGAGGAATTACGCACCTAGCGCGCGTAATACAGGCCGGGGCGTCGAAGTCCTCCCGCGCGAACGGGAGGAGGATATCTCCATCGGAATCGATCACGTCTGCCCGCCCATACATGACGGCCACGTCCGGGTGCATCTCAAAGGCCTCGACGGCCGCTCGCACCGCGCCCGGGCAATACACATCATCTGAATTCAGCCAACCTAGAATCTCCCCGTTCGCCCGCTGGAACCCTTTATTGATCGCATGTGACTGTCCCCGATCCGGCTCGCTCACCCAGTAGGCCAGCCGATCTTCATACCTCCGGATGATCTCCACACTGTGGTCTGTGGAGCCACCATCGATAATGAGATACTCGATCCTCGGGTAATCCTGATTAAGGACGGACAGAATCGTGTCCTCCAGGAACTCCCCTTGGTTGTAGGAGGGGGTCACGATCGTCACTGTGAGCAGGTCAGGCAAAGGTCTTTCGCCCATCGGTCTAGATGACGCGGCCGTTGATCACAAAGAAACACTGCCGGGCCAGAATTCGCCTGCAGACACCCAGCAGTCCCCTTAGATGTCTCGCGGCAGCAAGCAGGAGCGCTGAATGACCAAGTGACCGGGAATTGGTTGTGTGGCCCCGCAGGCTGCTTCGAAGGGGGCGGTTTCCAAGGGGAGGCTGAACAAGCTGGATCGCATCTAATAGGCTCAGGATGTATGGTGCGTAAATTCTCTGCAGGACAACCTCAGATCGACAGATCTCGTAGACCGCCCAGTTGGGGTCATAGAGCCAATTGGTCACCTGCTTGAGACCATGGAAGTGGAAGAAGATAAGGGGTTGATCATCAACCCACACGCGATCACCGGCAGGGCGGATAGTATAGTTGGCAAGGTTCCACGGCGCCAGATTCGCGCCCTTGTGGCGCAAGACCAACACGCCTTGAAAAAGACTTGGCCAGTGGTCCAGGTATTTCTGATCAGCGAATCGACCGTCCTCGCACCTGTCGTAACACCACTCAATGCAACGATCCCGCCACCAACGGAGGCAGGCGAGAGCGCGTTCATCACGCCTGAAAGAAAGCCAACTCACATTGTAGATGCCAAAGCACTCCAAGTCCCGAAGGTGCGGCGGGAAACGATGCCCCACGATTGCGATCGAGTCGTCGGCGACTTCGTCAAAAAGGGGTGTCGGGTCAGCAAAGAAAAAGAGGTCTGCATCCAGGTACGTGATGATATCCACATCAGGATAGCGCCTGAAGATGTACAGCGGCAGCGAAGGGGTGCAAGTGAAATAGTATTCAATCAGTGTCCGGTGCAACTTTGTTCTGACAAGTGCTTCGTCATTCTCCTCGAAGTCTTCAAGGGCGATCACGTGGATGCCTGAGAGGGCCAGTCGGGACAGAACGTCATAGGTGGCGCGGTCCATGCACAGCACCCAGAGCTCGAATGAAGGGCAATGACGTCTCAGCGACTGATACAGCGCCAGTCCCCGTGGCAGATAATGATGGTCAAAGTAGGTGCAAAAATAGCGCGTCAACCCGCCTCACCCCTCTGGGAATCCCACCGAGCGATCAGATGACCGATCCGCTGGACCTGCTCATCGGTCATCTGCGGGTATATCGGGAGGCTCAGGATCTCTCGGCAGACCTGTTCGGTATGTTCGAGCCCCCCTCTCCCGATCACAGCTCGACCGTGGTAGGCCGGCTGCAAATGAACAGGGACTGGATAATGGATCGATGTGCGGACAGAGTTCTCCTTCAAGAACGCCTTGAGGCCATCACGGCGCGCGCTGCGCACGACGTAAAGATGAAACACGTGGTCTACCTTGGTGTGGAGCTGAGGCAGGACAAGGGTGGTCCCCGACAGTGAGGCACCGTAGATTCGAGCGATCTTCCGGCGGCGGGCGTTCTCTGTTCGAAGGTATTGTAGCTTGACGCGCAAGATAGCCGCTTGGAGCTCGTCCAATCGGGTATTCATGCCCGAGAGGTGACTGACGTATCGTTCGCGAAAGCCGTACTCCCTCAACTGACGCAGCCTTTGGGCCAGGGCCGGGTCGTTCGTCACCACAGCGCCCCCGTCCCCCAGCGCCCCCAGGTTCTTTGTGGGATAGAAACTGAAGGCAGACAGGTGCCCCCACGTGCCGGTCTTCCTATCTCCAATGGCGGCCCCGTGGGATTGGGCGCAATCCTCGATGACAGAAAGCCCATGGCGTCCGGCGATATCCATGATCGCCGCCATATCGGCCGGATGCCCATAGAGGTGAACGGGGATGATGGCCTTGAGACGACCGGCACCCTGCCGCTTAATCGTATCCTCCAGGGGATTGGGATCCATGGTATAGGTGCAAGGATCAATGTCCACCAGTATGGGGGTGGCGCCAGCCAGTTCAATAGCAGCCACGGTGGCAACGGCGGTGTGTGAGACCGTGATCACACCATCGCCAGGGCCGATGCCACAGGATCGGAGGGCAATCTCAAGCGCATCCGTGCCGCTGGCCACGCCGATCGCATTACCTACGCCGATGTACGCCGCGAATTCCTTCTCAAATCCGGCGACCTCCTGTCCCAGGATATACCATCCGCTGTCGAGCACCCGGTGAATGGCCTCGTCAATTTCGTCTTTATGCGCCAGGTAGCTCGCCTTCGGATCTGCAGGAACCAGCAATGTGGGAGCAGGCAACCGGTTCTCCCTTCAGAGATAGTGTTCCAGATTGTCGCGATAAAACGACAGCGTGGCGGCGAGTCCTTCCGGCAGAGGGATCTTGGGTTGCCACCCCAACACAGACCGGATGGAGCTGAAGTCCGCGTAATAATCGCCGATATCAATCCGCTTACGGTCAGACGGGAATGAACGAATGACGTAGTCGCCGCGGCCGTTGACCTGGACCAACAGGTCTGCCAGGTCCTTGACACTGATGATCTGCTCTCCTCCCAGATTGAACACCTGGCCATTGGACGTTTCGCTGGCCGCCGCCAGGAAGAGGGCATCCACGGCATCATCCACGTAAGTAAAGTCTCGCAACTGACTCCCATCCCAGACCTCGAATGGCTTGCCCTCAACCAGCAGCCGGATCCAAAGACCCAGGAAGGTTTGGCGGGCATCCTTCACCCGCATTCTGGGCCCATAGGTGTTGGTCATTCGCAAGGCGCAGGCAGGGATCCCGTGAACGTTGTTGTAGAGGATGTGATACCACTCCCCTGCCATCTTGTTGATCCCATTAACGTCCACCGGGCGAAGCAGATGTTTCTCGTCCACCGGCAGGTATTCAGGTTTCCCGTAAATCTGTCGGGTGCTGGCAAAGACAATTTTGACACCAGGGTTGTACTTGCGACAGGCTTCAAGAATGGAGAGTTGAGCGCGACAATTAATCTCCAGATCGGTGTACGGATCCTGCATCGAGTCCAGGTGGCTGGTCTGCCCCGCCAGGTTAAAAAGGTAATCCTGCCCTTGGATCAGATACCGCAGGCTGTGCTCGTCCCTCACGTCGGAGATATTGATCCGAACCTTATCCTCAAGGCCAACGACATTAAACAGGTTCCCGCCATATTCGGGGACGAGGCTGTCCACCACCACCACCTTGGCCCCCAAGCCTACCAAACGCTCGGCCAGGTTGGAGCCGATAAACCCAAGGCCACCCGTCACGAGAATCCGGCGCCCTGAAAATGCCTGCTCAAGGTCATCACGCATCTGGCTTCCTTGCCACCATCACGTGATCCAGCGTGTCACCCACCTTTCCACACAACCTGTCCAAACCATAGCCAAGCAACTGCACAGGGACCAGCAGCAGCGACAGGATTGCGATCACCCACCGCGCGCGCCCGGCCACGTACGTGTAGATGACCGTATCTGTCAGCCGTTGGGTCAGGGTTGCCCAGAGCCCGCAGGTCGGCGACACTTCAATGACCTCCAATCCGCACTTCCCCCCCAGGTAACGCAATCCGTATTTGGTGTAACGATAGAAATCGTGTGGTTCGTGATGCAAACCCCAGGTCTGAGGAGTCGTAAGGAGCAAGATCCCTCCAGCTCTCAGTACTCGCGCTGCCTCCTCCAAAAGCCGGGAAGGCTCCGGAACGTGCTCCAGTACTTCGTTGCACAACACTGTATCGAACACCGCATCCCGGAAGGGCATCTTCATTCCGTCTCCGTAGAGCTCCGCCTGCCCGTTCGGCGGTAGGTCGAGGCCAATGTACCGCGTGACATTCATGAAGAGGTCACGATACGGTTGCCCACCGCACCCCACGTCGAGAAGCCATCCCCGAGCATAATGGGCTCGTTCCTCAATGGCTTGCTGCAAGAGTCGTCGAGCGAGGTGAAGAGGGTCCGTCCAAGCCAGGAGCCAATTCCCTCCTGGCAATCGCCGGATTACGTCTCGCGCTTGCCGGTAAGCCCCGGCCAATGATTTTGGGATCCACGTCACTGCCCCTTGACCTCGCAGACATAGGTCCGGGTTACCGTGGGTTCTCCGAGCACGGCATCCAGGCTGTAGGGGACGCTTTTCAAATGATACCGGACAGCAAGTCCTTGCTGTTCCAGCAGGTGATAGAGGTGCACCTCATTGAAGATGATCTCGATTGTTGGTTGGCCGTACGCGCTCTTCCGCAGGATCGTCGTCTCCCGCGATTGAAGCACAGGGACAGTATGGAAGATGCACCAGTGGCGAGCAACCCTGCGGCTTTCAGCAATGGCCACCTCGTACCGCAGAATATGCATGAGCGACACGCCATTAAACACTGTTTCTACTGCTCCGTCGGCGAAGGGCAATGCTGTCGCATCACCAACCACGAACGGAGAGGTGGGGTAATGTTTCTGCGCCAGACTGACCATGGCGGGGGAGTAATCGACGCCCACGTACCGCCCCCGGCGTTTGAGAAGATGAGAGAGAATCTCGCTGTAATACCCGCTCCCACAACCAACCTCAATGATCGAGTCATCTGTTTTCCCGGCAAGACGAACAGCTTCGGCAGCAGCGACGAAGTCCTGCCGGGGCCGCCCGGCATACATTTCTCGCATTAAACCCCGGTACGCGGCGTCCTGGCGCCGGGCTACCGAGGTCGTGTGCCAACCGTCAAATCGCGCGGCTGCTGCGGTCTGAGGATCAATGAGCGCGTGATCGGTAGAAACCGCTTCCGCACGGGGCCGGCTGCTCGCTGCCAGACGCCCAATAAGGCGCCTGGCCTTTCGAAAAGGGGCTTTCATCCCTTCTGACCGTCGTGCATTCATCGAGATGCCTTAGTGGCCCGCGGCGGAGTGATGAGACACATGCCGCGCGACGATCCCGACCAACTCCTGCACCCTTTTATAATAGGTATGCTCCCCTAAGGTCCGCGACTGTCCTGCGCGAGCGATGGCTTCGCGCTCCTCGCTGTGGCCCAGATAGTATTCGATCACCTCGGCACATTCCTCTGGACTACGGTAGGCCACAACCTCCCGACCCGGCTCAAAGATCTCATGCAGATTCACCTTCCAGTCGGTGATGAGCAGGGTGCCAACGCCGGTCGCTTCGTATAGGCGCATGTTATTGGCATAGGATTCAGCGATACCGATATGATGGTTTAAGGTCATCTTCGACACCTGTAGAATCTGGTACATCTCGATCCCCCAGGCGGTGCCCATGTACCTGGATCGAATGAGGGAGTCCTGTGGGAGTCCATCCACCCCGCTCCCCCAGACCCTGACATCGAGGGAAGAGCACAGATGCTCCAGGAAGCGGACTCTGGCCTGATGTACCCGAGAGAGGTTGCCTACAAACGAAACCGGGGTGTCTCGGCCACGATGCTTCAATCTGGGCAAAACCGCCGGTTCAAAAGCAAACCGGCTCAGTTCGCTGGGCAGGCCGAGTCCGCGGAAGTACTCGACTAAGTTTGGCAAAGAGGAGATCATCAAGTCGTAACCGGTGAACTCCTCACCCCGCGGGAGCGGCGAGGCGATCTGGCCTACCAGCAATCCCACAGACGGCTTCATCTCCCGCAGGAAACGGTTGCCAATTCCATCCATCGCCTGATTGAACAAGACATCAGGCTTGTAGAACCTGATCTGCGCTGCCAGGATGTCATAGAACCAGGCGCGCTGGCCGTCCAGTGACCGCAGCGCGGGGCGAAGGAGGGGCTTGAGGTACCGAAGTGGCGCACGGGCAGCAAGGCGCCGGGCTTGCTGCAAGGCGCGGCGCCACTCTTGACGCAATTGTGTTGGCTCCTCAAATCGGACCCCGTGCTCCCGCGCCCAGGCCTTCTGCATGAACTCATTGTTGGCATGGACGTCATGCGCCTCATGCCCCAAGCTGCGCAGGTTGCTGGAGTAAAAGTCGGCCACGCCAAAGAGGCTCTCCGCCCGAACCCGCATCTGCTCCTCATACGGCTGTTTCTCCAACCCCGGCTGCTGGCCGTAAAGCCAACCCAGGAAATCATTGTAATCGGTATTAAGGATGAGGAATTTCACGCCATAGCCACTCGCTCAGGGTCTATCACTGAACCGGTCCCCAAGCCCTTTCCAGTAGGATATATTCCTTCCACCACAATTCCAGGTAAACGCGACCATTCACGTAATATCCCCAGCTCTCCATCGCGCATGGCATCATCGATAAACCACCTAGCGCCGGGCCGACAAAACTTTGCTAAAAGTCGTAATGTCCATACCCGACAGTCCTCAGGGCCTGCTGGACCGTCGATGAAAAGCCAATCAGCTCTCTTAGTCCCCAGCAACTCCCACAGCCTGTCTGTATCGAGCTGATACTTTCCTTCTTCTGAAATAGGTGCATACAGTATCTTCACATGCTCACTTAGCCCGCTCTCTGCCAATCTACCCTCAATCGTCTGCTTGATGTGCATGTCCTGCTCAAGTGAAAATACAACACAAGATTCCATAGGAGCTGAACAAGATAGCGCTGCATACTTTGCCAGGATCAAACTACTAGCGCCTGCCCCACATTCAATAACGACCTTAGGACGATCGCACTGAATTCTCCTCCATAACAACTCCACTGTAGTCCTGTCGATAGCCCATAGGCCTAACACATCGTTCCATAATAACTGTCGCAGCTCTTGCACTTGCAACGACGCCCCCCTACTCTGGAGTGACTTGTAGCCAGGAAAGAGGGGATCTGGCGACCGGAAGATAAGCTTCGCAACCGACTGAAAGGTCAACCAATAGCTGAGCGGAACAGACCGTTTCCCATAGATGAGTTGCAAGAATTTCAGATGCAAGCTCATTAGCCTTTGGCGACATTGCTCCCGGATGGCACTCAACTTGGTTTTGAGAGGATTCATGATTAGCTGTTTTCTGTTGAAGATATCTTCCATGAATGCGGCACCATAAATACGCCCTGATCTGCAGGCGGGAGCTTACCTGACCCAAAGAAGTCACCTGCTTCAACTTCGAAGACACCAGCGTTTTGTATCCAGTCGGCAATATCGCCAGCCACTGTACAATACACGTTGAGACTGTACCTTCCCGGCTGAAGCGGAAGACGAGGAATCTTACAGAGGATCATCCCCTTTGGGGGTACCTTTTCAAACTCGAAGCCATTGACGCTGGTTGATAGATGAAAGAGGGTTTCGTCAAACCTGCCGTGTACCCCGATCGCGACATGCACATCTTTCAAGGGCCGACTCGTGTTGGACCGGTATATCAGAGCTATAATCACATCCTGACCAGAGTACACGCGGGGAATAGGTGCCCCATTGGAATCCCGGAGTTCAAAGGTGACAAAGCTTAGAGCTTGATTACCTTGTCTGTCTAAACGGTTAGCAAGTGGCAAATCTGTCGTTTTTTCGATGGCCTGAAGGTATTGGCCAACTACATTCTGACTGACTCCATCTTCAAGGACACGACCATGGTCGAATAGGATAGCCCTTTGACACAGACCAAGGATTGCCACAATGTTGTGGCTCACAAACAACACCGTCCGGCCTTCCTTGGCCACATCCCCCATCTTGCCCAGACACTTCTTCTGGAAGGCAGCATCGCCGACGGCTAGGACCTCGTCCACCAGCATAATGTCCGACTCCAGGTGGGCGGCCACAGCGAAGGCGAGACGCATGTACATGCCGCTGGAGTAGTGCTTGACGGGCGTATCCATGAACTTCTCTACCTCCGCGAAA
>Ga0209341_10006061_pt1 | contig 10821 bp, 16 predicted proteins | sample RifCSP13_2_FD_184020 | JGI IMG/M metagenome (GOLD analysis project Ga0209341, IMG submission 184020) | Soil microbial communities from Rifle, Colorado - Rifle CSP2_sed 13_2 (SPAdes) (version 2) | ecosystem: Environmental > Terrestrial > Deep subsurface > Rock core/Sediment | place: Rifle...
GGTTGCCCGTGCTTCGGCGGCTGGATCCGGACCGCGGCTGTCGAGAGATGGCGTTTCTCGGGCAGCTATACCGTCGTCAGAGCCCGCGTCGCCGGCAACGCTGGCAAGGAAAGGCGTCTCCGCCGCGGACGGCTCCTCGACCGAAAGAGCGAACTCGGCGGCAATGGCGTCGCGTGGCTCAGGCTCAAAGGCGACGCTGGAAAACGTGTGCTCTACAGTCGCGGCGGACGTGGGCTGCCCTCGAAAGCCGGTCAGGAGCAGCAGAAGTCCCGCTACCGCAACCGCAGTGGTTAGAAGCGAAACGTCCGTGAAGGCGTTCTTGCGTTTTGCGCTATTGCCCGCTCTCGCAACTTGGACCGACATCCTGCTCCCTTCAGCAACCCGGTAGTCCCGGAGTTCGGGACCCGTGGCTTTGCACCCCCGCCTCACGACGGGTTCGCCTTTGTTACGGGGCCTGCTTTTCAGTTCCGCTCTGTGTGACCAGGCCGACGAAAAAGCCCTCTCGCTCGATGCCGAGCCGAGAGGGTTGGTCGGATTGATTCCCTTCAGCGGCTCGGTAGTCCGCCTATGGCGGATCCGCAGCTTTGCACCCCCGCCTTACGACGGGTTCGCCTTTGTTACGAGCGTTTTCGGTTCGTCGTCGCCTACTGGCCTCCCACGCCCAGTCCATCGGCGGACGTGTGATCTAGCACTTCGTACCGGTAGCCGATACCCCAACAGGTGTGGATCAGCTCCGGGTCGTCGGGGTGGCGTTCGATCTTGCGCCTCAGGTAGCTGACATAGGCTTTGACCGAAGCCACTGAATCATAGTTCGGGCCCCAGACCTCGAGCAGGAGCTGCTCATGGCTCAGGACCTGGCCGTAGTAGCGGACCAGGGTCAGCAACAGCCGGTACTCGGTGGGACTTAGGTCAATAGCATGACCACGGACGGAGACCTGGCGACGCCAGAGATCGATCGTGATCACGGGGTCCTGGTACATCATGCGGTTGTTTTCGATGCTGCCCAGGCTGGACCGCCGCAGGAGCGCCTCCACCCGCGCCAGGAGCTTCGCGAAGTTGAACGGCTTCGTCACGTAGTCGTCGGCGCCCAGAGAGAGGCCTCGCACCTCGTCGCGTTCCTGGTTCCGGGCGGTGAGCATGACGATGGGGACCAGCGAGAGCTGTCGCAGCTGCCGGACCACCTCCCAACCATCGATGGTCGGGAGCATCAGGTCCAGGATCACCAGGTCTGGGGAGAACTGCGCAAAGAGGGCGATGCCTGTCTCGCCCTCGAAGGACTGCAGCACCCGGTAGCCGGCCTTTCGAAAGCGGAGGGCGAGGAGCTCATTGACGGGACGGTCGTCTTCCACGACGAGGATGGTGGCCTTCTCTTGTCCTCGCCAGGGCGTGCCCCGCTGGGACACGTCGAGGGAGACTTCCTCTGGCAGATCAGCCACGGCAGTCGGGTCAACTCCGTATATCGACACTGCACTCATCCCTTCAGTCCTCCTTATCATACTGGACGGGGATACATGGCGACAGAAAAAGCCTTTCCCTTGCGCCGTTGCGCTGAAGGAAAGGCCTGGCTAGACTCTCTCCCCTTACCTCCAGCGGCCCGGTAGTCCCGCTGCCGGGACCCGTAGCTTTGCACCCCCGCCTCGCGACGGGTTCGCCTTTGTTACAGCCCTGGGGTCTCTTTTACTCGGCTAGCTCACCTCGTCATCAAACCTTATTGCTACCCTAATCCCAACCAGGATGCCTGTCAATACTCTCACGAACCACGTGGGAAAACTCTTACCGCCTTTTACGTTTGCCTCGTGCCCGGGACAAATCACGCCCGAGGACGGCAGCGGTCCGAGATTGCGCTTCAGCGCCGAGAGACCTTACCATGATAGTCACCGTGCTCACCATCCGCATCATCCCCTGTCTCGACGTCGACGCCGGCCGCGTGGTCAAAGGCGTCTCCTTTGTCCAACTGCGCGACGCCGGCGACCCCGCCGAGATGGCCGCCTTTTACAACCAGGAGGGGGCCGACGAACTGGTCTTCCTCGACATCACCGCCTCGGCAGAGGGACGCGAGACGCTGCTGGATGCCGTGAGCCGCACCGCGGAGCAGGTCTTCATTCCGCTCACGGTGGGCGGAGGCCTCCGCGATGTCGAGGACATCCGGCGGATGCTGAAGGCCGGTGCCGACAAAGTGTCGTTGAACACCGCCGCCGTCGAAAGCCCCTCGCTCGTCGGCCAGGCCGCCGACCGCTTCGGCTGCCAGTGCATCGTCGTGGCGATTGATGCCAAGCGGGCCGCGCCCCGGCGCTGGGAGGTCTACACGCACGGCGGACGGCGACCCACGGGCCGCGACGCCGTCGAGTGGGCCCAGGAGGTCGTTGCTCTCGGCGCAGGCGAGCTCCTGGTCACCAGCATGGACGCCGACGGCCAGCAGACCGGCTACGACATAGAGCTCACGCGCGCGATCGCCGAGGCGACCTCCGTCCCGGTCATCGCCAGCGGTGGCGCCGGCAACCTGGAGCACCTCCGCCAGGTCGTGACCGAGGGCAAGGCGGACGCGGTGCTTGCGGCCAGCATCTTCCACTACGGCCAGTTCACAATCCGCCAAGCCAAGGAATATCTGGCTCAGCAGGGATTGCCGGTCCGGCTCTAATCACAGCGGGGTGAGGCTTATGGTCATCAAGAGAAGAATTGGTCCTGCGGGATGAATCCCGCAGCTACGAATGGACATGGATGCTGAGGGTTGAAAACCCTCAGCGCATGATATTCAGTTGATGACCATCAGCCTGACCGCACCAAGCTGATGCCAAGAGACAGGACAACTTTGAAAGAGGTGGCGAGCATGTTGCAGTTCGACAAGGACGGCCTTGTGCCAGCCGTCGTCCAGGATGCCAGCACCTTGCAGGTGCTAGTCCTCGCCTTCATGAACGAGGAGTCGTACCGCCTGACGCGCGAGACCGGCCAGGCCTGGTTCTGGAGCCGCAGCCGCCAGGAGCTCTGGCACAAGGGCGACACCTCCGGCCATGTGCTGAACGTGCGTCAGGTGCTCATCAACTGCGAGGAGAACAGCCTCCTGCTGCTCGTGGACCCGATCGGGCCCACCTGCCACACGAACAACGTCTCCTGCTACTACCGAGAGATCGAGGCCGACGGCACGCTCCAGCCACTCCCCTGGGCGCTGGCCGAGGCCTGAAGAGCAGGTGACGACAAAAACGTAGGGGCGTTCGACTGAACGCCCCTGCGGGTGCCAGTTACAGTTGGCCTATTGCGTCAGGCCATACCGACGGCGGAAGCGCTCGACGCGGCCAGCCGTGTCGACGATGCGCTGCTCGCCCGTGTAGAAGGGGTGGCAGTTGCTGCACACCTCTGTCCGCAGTGTCGGCTTTGTGGAGCCGGCGGTAAACGTGTTGCCGCAGGCGCAGGTCACGCGCGCCTCGGGGTAGTAGGTGGGGTGGATCTTCTCTTTCATGCCGATTCGCTCACCAGAGGGTCGACGCGGACACGGCGGTGATCGCGGCTGCCGTTCTCATACTGGACCTGGCCCGTGGCCAGGGCGAAGAGGGTGAAGTCGCGGCCGACGCCGACGTTGCGACCCGGCTGGATGCGCGTGCCGCGCTGCCGTACCAGGATGGTGCCGGCGTGCACCCACTCGCCGCCGTAGCGCTTGACGCCGAGGCGTTGCCCGTTGCTGTCGCGGCCGTTGCGGCTGCTGCCCATGCCTTTCTTGTGCGCCATTCCTGACTCCTAACTCACTCAGACTCGTCGGCCAGCAGGATGCGGTTCACGGCCAGCCGCGTGTAGTCCTGCCGGTGTCCCTGCTTGCGCCGGTACCGCACCTTCGGCTTGTACTTGAACACCGTGATCTTCTCGCCGCGCTCATCGCCTAGGACCGTCGCCACGACCCGTGCGCCGGGCACCGTGGGCTGGCCGACGATCACTTGGTCGTCGCGCGAGACCAGCAGGACCGCGTCAAGCTCGACGGCCTCGCCAGGCTGCTTTTGCAGGCGGTCTACGAGGATCGAGCGTCCCGGGACGACGCGCTGCTGCTTGCCTTGGTTGAGGATGATGGCATAGTCCGCCATGAGCCGTCCTACCTGCTGGGATCAACACCCTACTATATCTAGGTGGAGCTTCGGGTGTCAAACGCTTTATGCGAGGGCAGGAGGACTTCACAGAATGCGGGGAGTGGGCGAGAATAGGCCAGCAACCCGACGCCCTCATCGCATGGACCAGAACGAAGCGCTGCTGCGCGGGGTCCCGCTCCTCTCTAGACTGCGGGAGGCCGACCTGCGCGCCCTAGCCGCTTGGGGCCGCGAACAGGCGCACGCCGCAGGCGCCACGATTGTGCGCGAGGGCGACCCAGGCGACGCCCTGCACATCATCGTCGAAGGGAGCGTGCGCATCAGCGTCCTCTCGCCGGACGGCGACGAGGCGACCATGGCGCTGCTCGGCGAGGGCGAGTGCTTCGGCGAGCTGGCCCTGCTCGACCGGCGACCGCGGTCGGCAAGCGCGGTGGCGACCCAAGCGACGAGGACGCTCATCGTGGGCCGCGAGGACCTGGTGCGCTGGCTGTCCGACCGCCCAGAGGCCGCTCTGGCGCTGCTGGAGACGCTGAGCCTCCGCTTGCGTCGCACCAACGAAACGCTGGGAGACCTCGCCTTCCTCGACCTCGAGCAGCGACTTGCCAAGCGACTCTTGCACATGGCGGCTGCTCCGAGTCGGACGCGGGCCACAGAGCGGCCTTCGGTCGGGGTCCGCCTGCGCATCACCCAGGAGGAGCTCGCCTCGATGCTCGGGGTGAGCCGCGAGAGCGTCAACAAGCAGCTCGCGCTGTTCGCCCAGGAGGGCTGGGTCGCCCTGGGCCGCGGCTCGGTGACGGTGCTGGACAGGGAGGCGCTGCAGGCACTGATGTAGGGTGGGACTGACGCGCGTCCTTCGGCGAAGCGCCGCGCTACACCGCAAGGCCCCAGCTCCGCACCCTGGGGCCTTGCGGGGCTTCGGATGGCGAGGTCACTGAGCGCTGTCCTCGCTCTCCCAGTTGACCTTGGATAGGTCGATGTAGAAGGACCCGCTATCGAAGTCCTCGGACTCTATCGTTGTCCGATAGGCCGCGTAGTCCACCTTGGGGCCGAGCTTCGAGGCGTTGTCCCTCGCCAGGGCCGTGCCTGTGAAGACGACCGCCAGGACCAAGCCCGTCCCAATCAGAGCCACCAGTCGCCGATGCATGATTGACCTCCTTGAACCAGAACCGCTTGACGGTCTCAGACTAGCGCAGCGAGGATGGGGGCTCTATGAACTACCTCACACAACACGACTGCGGTTGGGAAGGGCCCAGCGTTTGACACCCGCGGGGCTTCTGCCTATAAGTGATAAGTCGCCTTGGGACGGCTACCATTAAGGAGTAAACCCGCTGGACGAGACCCTGCGCATCGCCATCAGGGCGGCACACATCCTAGGAGCGGCCCTATGGCTGGGCGGCGTGGTGTTCGGCGCGGTGCTGACGCGTCAGGCCCCCGACGGCGACTGGCAGGGCGCCTACTGGGGTCGCTTCCGCGGCATCGCTACGTGGGCGGTCTGGGCGATGGTGCTCTCCGGCGTAGCGCTGCTCTTCGACCGCCTCTCCTACCCCCGCGCCGCCAGCACGCTGTATCTAGGCTTCCTTGGGGGCAAGATCGGCGTGGCGCTCGCCCTGTTCAGCGTTTCTCTGTCGGTCGCCCGGCGAGCGTCGCTCTCCAGCCTCAGCGAAACGCCCCCCCCACCAAACAGGCGCTCGCTGCAGCTCCTGGTCTGGCTTGGCACGCTGCTCTTCGTCCTCGGCGCGGCGCTGACGGTGACCTACGAGCGCGAGCTGCGGCTGACCTCATGACTTCGACCTGGGCGGTGGAAGCGGCCAACCTGGGCCGCGCCTTCGATGAGGCATGGGCCATTCGGGATCTCGACCTGCGCATCCCCGCCGGACAGCGCGTGCTGCTGCTGGGGCCTAACGGCTCTGGCAAGACCACTCTTCTGCGGCTGCTGGCGACGCTGCTGCGCCCCACGTCGGGGAGCTTGCGTCTCTGCGGCTTCGACCCGCTGCGGCAGGGAAACGAGGTGCGCGGCCGCATCGGCCTGATGGCCCACCGACCGCTGCTCTACGAGAGCCTCACGGCCGAGGAGAACCTAGGCTTCTACAGCCGCATGTACGAGGTGCCATCGCCCCAAGCAAGAAGCACCGCACTGCTGCGGCTGGTTGGGCTAGAGGACCGGGCTCACCTGCGCGTGCGCGCCCTCTCGCGCGGTCAGCAACAGCGCCTGGCGCTGGCGCGTGCCCTCCTGCACGACCCGCCACTGCTCCTGCTGGACGAGCCGGACACGGGCCTCGACGAGGAGGGGCTTGCGGTCTTGGGCCGCGTGCTCTCCGAGGAGGGACGCACCGTCGTGATGGCGACCCATCAGGCGGAGCGCGGCCTCGCCTGGGCTGATCGGGTCCTCGTGCTGCGGGGTGGCCGTCTCAGCGAGGACCGCCTGTTGCGTCCCGAATCGGCAATGTCACGGTCCGGTGCTGTCGCTTCGGAGGCGACGCCGTGACGACGATGGCGCTCCGCGCCGGCAAGCAGACGTGGGCCCTGGTTGCCAAGGACCTGCTGGTGGAGTGGCGCAGCAAAGAGGTGTTCAGCGCCATGGTGCTCTACGTGGCCGTGGTGCTGGTCATCTACAACTTCGCCTTCGAGTTCCGGCGCGACACCGTCGCGGTGCTGGCGCCGGGCGTCCTCTGGTCGGCGGTGATCTTCGCCGGGCTGCTCGGGCTCGGCCGCACCTTCGCCGCGGAGCAAGACCAGGGGACGCTGGACGCGCTCCTCCTCTGCCCGGTGGACCGCGGCCTCATCTTCGTGGGCAAGCTGCTGGCCAGCCTCCTCTTCATGCTGCTGGTGCAGGCGATCACGGTGCCGGTCTTCGTCACCCTGTTCGACGTGCGACTCTCGCTCCCGGCCCTTGTGCCGCTGGTCGTGCTGGGCAGCCTCGGCTTCGCGGTGCTCGGCACGCTGTTCGCGGCCATGGCCACGCACACACGAGCCCGCGAGATGCTGCTGCCGCTGCTCCTGCTGCCGCTGGTCGTGCCGGTGGTGATCGCCGGCGTACGAGGCACACAGGTGCTGATCAGCGGCGAGGGCAGCCTGGCCGTGTGGCTGAACCTGTTGGCCGGCTTCGATCTCATCTTCCTGGGCGTTGTCTACGCGCTGTTCGAATACGTACTGGAGGGCTGAACATGGGCACGACGATGGTGCGCGCACAATCCGCGAGCGCTTCCTGGCCGGAGCGAGCGGTGGGACTGCTCGGCTGGGCGCTCTTACCGCTGATGGTGCTCGACCTGTACCTGATCTTCCTCTACGCGCCGCGTGAGCTCACCCAGGGCGACGCGCAGCGCGTCTTCTACATCCACGTTCCGCTGGCCTGGATCGCCTACCTCTGCTTCGGCATCGTCGCCGTTGCCAGCATCGCCTATCTGCGCACGCGCTCGGCGGCCTGGGACCGCCTGGCGCGCGCCTGCGCCGAGATCGGCGTGGCCTTCACCACGCTCGTGCTCATCACCGGCTCCATCTGGGGCAAGCCTATCTGGGGCACCTGGTGGACCTGGGACGCCCGCCTGACGACGACGCTCATCCTCTGGTTCATCTACGTCTCGTACCTGATGCTCCGCTCCTACGCGACCGACGAGGCGCGCGGCGCCCGGTACGCCGCCGTCCTCGGCATCGTCGGCGCCATCGGCGTGCCCATCAACTACTTCTCGGTGCAGCTCTGGCGCACCCTCCACCCGACCGCCGTCGTTGGGCCGGGGAGCAGCGGCCTCGAAGGAGCGATGCTCTTCACGTTCCTGTTCAGCCTGCTCGTGATGACACTGCTCTTCCTCTACGTTCTGCCGAACCGCATCTGGCTCATTGAGATACAGGACGAGCTGCGCGGCTTGCGTCGTGCACTTCTGGAGGAGGTGGCCCGTGCCCAATAACCTCGGCTTCCTGTTCGCGGCTTTCGCCGTCGTCTGGGTCGCCCTCTTCGGCTACGTCGTCCTGCTTTCGGGCCAGCTACGCCAGCTCCGCCAGGAGTTGCGTGCGCTAAGGGAGGCGGTAGAGCGGGCGAGGGGGCGGGAGACGGGGTAGCATGTATACTGTTCTAAAGGACGCCCGCGAGCAAGCCGGGAGGCATGAGCATGAAGGCCCTCCAGCCCAGAGAGCGATACGTCGTAGATGAGCGTGGAAAGAAAGTGGCCGTGCTTCTCGATATTGAGGCATACCAGCGTATCCTAGACGAGTTAGAGGAGCTCGAGTCGCTACGCGCGTATGATGCCGCCAAGGCGTCAGAGGATGAGAGCATTCCCCTCGACGTTGCTCTGAAGGAGATCGAGCAGAATCGACGGTGAGCTACAGCGTCAACATTCTCCGGCGCGCTCAAAAAGAGCTCGCGGAGCTGCCTCCCGAGGCGTACGCGCGTGTTAGGGAATCAGTGCGGCGTTTAGCAGACGAACCAAGACCTCCGGGGAGCCTGAAATTGGCCAACCGTGAGGCATGGCGACTACGCGTCGGTTCCTATCGGGTGATCTTCGAGATAGACGATGCGGCTCGGATGGTTACGGTTTTGCACGTGGGCCACCGCCGCGACGTGTACCGATAACCGCTGTCGAGGTCACACCCCCTTCACGAACCGCGCCATCCGTTCGTCCACCTGATAGCCGGCGGCGCGCCAGAAGCCCGTCGCCCAATCGTGGTCGCCGATGACGAGGGCGGTGATACGTCGGGCGCCGAGGGCGCGCAGGCGCCGCTCCGCCTCACCGACGGGCGCCGTCGCGACGCCTTGACGACGATAGGCGGGCAGCACGGCGAGGCGGTACATGTTGCCGCGCCAGCCGTCCCAGCCCGCAATGAGCGTGCCCACAAGTCGACCTGCATCCTCCGCGACGAGGAAGAGGTCGCCGTGGTCTCGCACGAGCCGCGCCAGCTCCTCAGGCGTGTCTGTTGCGCTGGGCTCGGCCTCGGCTTCGAGCTAGAGGCGCAGCACGTCCCCGACCTCGCCGAGGCGACACGGACGGACCGTCAGCGCCGCACCTCGCTCATGAGCGCCAGCATGTTGGCCTCGCTATCGCGGAAGAAGGCCATCCATAGATCGTGATCAGGCATCCTGGCGATGAGGTGGGGATTGTCAGTGAAGGCGACGGCGCGGCTCGACAGGGTCGCGAAGGCGCGGTCGAGATCGTCCACTTTGAAGTAGATGATCGAGCTTGGGTGGTCGAGCTCCGGCGTTTCCGGCACCGAAAGCATGATCCTGACGCCCTTGCAGTCGAAGAAGGCCATGTTCGGCACCTGGAAGAGGAACTGTATGCCGAGGATGTCGCGGTAGAAGGCGACGGCCCGCTCCAGGTCGTGTACGTTGACTGCTATCTGACCGATCTGGGCCAGGTCTAATGTCCTCGTTTCAGCCAGCACGACTCCTTTCCATCTGACTTCTACCTACGGATGACTTCTACCTACGGAATAACCGCGGGATAAATAGAAACGACTGCGGGATGAATCCCGCAGCTTGGATATCGAGAAGAAGCTGCGGGTTTCAACCCGCAGTCTGACAACTACAGCCTGAGCTACGGAGATTCAACCCGCCGTCTGTCAACTACAGCATCACCACGCTCTCCACCATAATGACGACGAAGAGCAGCGTCAGGTAGAGCAGGGAGTAGCGGTAGAGGCGGCTGGCGTTCGCCCTGCTGGGGTCGCGCAGCAGGGCCGCCGCATACGCGATGAAGACGCCCCCCAACAGCAGGGACTCGCCCAGATAGACCCAGCCGACGGTCCGCGTCGTGAACAGCAGCGCCGTGAGCGGCACGAGGACGATGGTATACAAGAGGATCTGCCAGGCGGTGTCGCGCTCATCGGCGACCACGGGCAGCATCGGCACGTTGGCTTCGGCGTAGTCGTCGCGCATGAGCCAGGCAAGGGCCCAGAAATGCGGCGGCGTCCAGAAGAAGATGATGGCGAACAGATACCACGCGGGCAGTGCTAGACCGCCGGTGACGGCGGCCCAGCCCACCAGCGGCGGAAAGGCCCCCGCCGCGCCGCCGATGACGATGTTGTGCGGCGTGGTGCGCTTCAACCAGCGCGTGTAGACCAGCACGTAGAACAGCGTGCCGCCCAAGGCGAGCACGGCGCTCAGCACGCCAGCGAAGGTGGCCAACACGAGAAAGGCGAGCACATTCAGCACCAGCCCAAACACGAAGGCACGCTGGGGCAGGACCCGGTGTCCCGGAATGGGGCGGTGCTGCGTGCGCCGCATCATGCTGTCGATGTCCTGGTCGTAGTAGTGGTTCAGGGCGTTGGCCCCGCCCGCGGCGAGCGTGCCGCCCACCAGCACCACCGCCATGAGCCCAACCGGAGGCATGCCCCCCGCCGCTAGGAACATGCCGCCTAGCGCCGTCACAAGGAGCAGGACGATGATGCGCGGCTTCATCAGCGCGATGTAGTCGCCCAAGCCGCGGCCGCCCGAACTCGCGCCGGCGCCTCGCTCGAGGGTCTGAGCGCTGGCGCTCGTGGCCTCCAATCGCCGCCTGGTCATCGCCGGCAGCCAGGCCAGCGCGGCTACGGTCATCACGCCCATCCAGACCGCGCTCGCCACTGCCAGATGTGTGGCCTGGGCCCAGGGGGCCGCGCTCGTCCAGGCGATGATGGCCCCCACGATAACCTGCAGGCCGAACAGGATGCCCGTGTGCAGCGAAGCCTGGCCGAGGGCCTTCTGGACGTGCCGCTGCCGCCAACCCTCAAGGAACGTCGCGGCAAGGAGCACTCCCACGCCGACGGCCAAATAGCGGTGCGCGAC
>Ga0209341_10006063_pt1 | contig 10820 bp, 11 predicted proteins | sample RifCSP13_2_FD_184020 | JGI IMG/M metagenome (GOLD analysis project Ga0209341, IMG submission 184020) | Soil microbial communities from Rifle, Colorado - Rifle CSP2_sed 13_2 (SPAdes) (version 2) | ecosystem: Environmental > Terrestrial > Deep subsurface > Rock core/Sediment | place: Rifle...
TCTCCAGAGTGTTCCAGCCAATGAATGAGTCACGGGGCGCAACCTTCCAGGCGGGGGAACCAAAGAGGAGGCAGGCAAGCGGGTTGGCATTACGGTCGAAGACAATATACTTCATATTTTCGCCCGCCATTCTCGAGAAGCCAAGATAATGGTAAAGTGCAAGGAGGGTGTGAAAGAGGGTCTTGTGGTCATCTTTTTGAACACATTCGATATGAAGTGGCAAAAGGGCTTTTAAGCTGGTATGGATAGGAGATTGTTGGTGAGAAACAAGGCGAACCAGCCGATTTCGAAGGAAGTTATAGGCCTGGGCACGACGTGGAGGCAAAGTAATAATGCCAAGCTTTTCCAGTTTGAGAAGGAGTCCGCGGCACGCCATATCTTTGTATTGGCCATTGGGGGCTTTCCAATTCCAGGCACGACAGAGTTCCCGGGAGAGTTTCGTCCTATGCCAATGGGGGTTCTCACCTATGAAGCATTGGATACGTTGGAGATCAGAGGATGTGACGCTGCGTCCACATATTGTCATGGTTGTTTCCATGACAAGGAGTATAGCAAATGATACCCAGTTGCATTTAAACATAAACTAATATATAATATCTTCCAGGTAAACTTATTTATTGGAGGATATTATGAGAACACCTAAAGCAATAAGCGATCAGCAACAAGAATCGTTAAGAAACCTACTGGGTCAAACTAAAACCAAGGCTGATTTTCAGAGAGCTCAATGTCTTTGGTTAAGAGCGGCCTTGAACATGAACCCTGTTGATACGGCCAAGGCTGTTGGGCGGAGCCAGAGCACGGTCAAAATTATTCAGAGCCGTTATCTCCGGGAAGGCGAGAAAGTCTTGCTGGGTAAAGGGCGTGGTGGCAAGAGATATAGTAATTTAACAATCAACCAGGAGAAAGAGCTTCTCGACTCTTTTTTAGAAAAGGCTAAATCCGGTGGAGTTCTGGTAGTCAGCGAGATAAAAATCGCTTATGAGAAACTTTTTGACAAGAAGGTGCCCAAATCCACTATTTACCGGATGTTGGCTCGACAGGGCTGGCGTAAGATCGCCCCTCGTTCGAAGCATTCGCGTACGGATTTTGCCGCTCAGGAGGAATTTAAAAAAAACTCCCTGCCCTCGTCCAAGAAGAAGTAAAATGCCAGGCAGCGCAAGGTAGAAAGGTGCGGTTGATGTTTCAGGATGAAGGCCGGTTTGGCCGAATCAGCGATCCGCGGCGGTGTTGGGCACCTTCGGGCCTGAGACCTGATGTCCCGACGCAAGTCGTAAGGGAGTATACATATGCCTTTGCAGCGGTAAGCCCGCATGACGGGACAATGGATTCTTTGATCCTGCCGGAGGTAAATGCCTGCATGATGTCGATGTTCCTGGAGGAAGTAGCTACTCGTCATCCTGGTGATTTGATTCTCATGCTTATGGATCAGGCCAGTTGGCACAAGGCCCAAGAATTGAAAATTCCTCAAAACATGAGGTTGGTTTGGTTGCCCGCTTACAGTCCACAATGCAATCCTGTGGAACATATCTGGGATGAGATACGCGAGAAGTGGTTTGCGAACAAGGTGTTTGATAGTATGGCTGCAGTTGAGGACATACTAATGGACGCTTTGGTGACACTGGAAAATGACAAGAAAAAAATCGCCGGGATAGCTGGCTTCGACTGGATTATTAGTATTCATTTGAATGCAACTTAGTATGAAACGCAGTGATGCCGGAAAAAAAGGCCCAAATGAATTTGTTTCTTTCACACCACGGGGTGAACTGTTTCATTTTTTGAAAGAGCAATGGGGCAATCTGTTTGGTGCGAAGTATGACGTTCTGCTGTACGATCTGACGAGTACTTATTTTGAAAGCGACCCACTGGCGGCGGGATCGGATAGTAAAACTTGTCCTCATGAAAATGGGGAAACGTTTTGGATACAGCCGTGGCAAACGTTCGGATTGCGTTCAAGTGGTTGTGGCATTGGTGTTGACGCCGGAAGGTTTTCCCGTGGCCTACGAAGTATATGCCGGTAATACAAGAGATACCGCGACCTTGGAGGAATTTCTGGATCGGATCGAAAAACAGTATGGAAAATCTCGCCGTACCTGGCTTATGGATCGAGGCATTCCAACGGAGAGGACATTGGAAAAGATGCGTTCCAGAGGGATTGATTATTTGGTTGGCACGCCCAAGGGACATTTGACCCATGTTGAAAAACCGTTGCTCGAACAGCCGTGGATTCAGGCGCGAGAAAGTGTCCGCGTTAAAATTCTTCAGCAAGAGTCAGAGTTCTATGTTTATGTGGAAAGCCATGACCGGGTAGCCAAGTAACGTTCCATGCGTCGCCGCAGACTCAAACGCCTGTGGGCAAGTCTGCACGAACTTCGCAATCGAAAGAAGATCGCTCGTGACGACCTCCTGATGCATACTTGTCCTCATGAAAATGGGGATGGGCATTAAAGAAAGAAGCCGGGCGAGACTTTGGGCTGGTTCGTATCTCTCTACCAAATCCTCAAGAATCTGTGAATGAACACACTTTCCATTTCGAACTGGATCGTGAACGCCTTCGGCGAACGTTGCGGCGTGAGGGACGCTATCTGCTTCGTTCCAATATGCAGGCTACTTCACCTGAAACCGTCTGGGAATCGTATCTGCCCCCGAATGAATCTATCGGGGGCATTTAAGGATTTGAAGGGAGGGCTTTCCATCCGTCCCATCTGGCATCAATTGGAAAAGAGAATCGAAGCTCATATTTTTGTTTCTTTTTTGGCTTATTGTCTCCACACAACTTTGCGAAATCTTGCGCGGGGGCGAGCCGCAGGACTTACGTCCGATGCGATCCCCGAATGAATCTATCGGGGACTGTCGAGCATTCAAATGATTGATATTCATTTACCGACCACAGATGGCCGTCACATTGTCATGAGCCGCTATACCCAGCCAGACAAGGATGTTTCTCTCCTTTTAGCTCAACTGGGATTGTCGCTTCCCGATCAACCACCGCCCAAGGTTTATGCCTCCGGGCAGATCGGGCTGTAGTGCCGACCTTTTCAGATGACCCCTTGTATTTACCGGCTTAGCGGCTTATACACCCCTCGAATTGCGAAGGTCGGGCTAATTAAGAGTGTGAGTCTAAGAGCCTCTCTTCCCCTTGGCACCAGTGCCTCATGAAAGTATGTGATAGTGGTTCTTGACGCGGAAAAAGTTTTAACAGAGAACAACAAGAAAAATAATATAATCGTTTATGGGACAATTCCATGAATATAATGCTAACAAGCGCCACCATATATTGCTCAATTCAAAATATTTGCAATATAGCTTGTGGGTGGGACAAGGGGGGGATAATGGGGTCACTTTGATTAGTGATTAATTTATTGACAACAAAATGCAAATTAACTACCTTGTCTGCCATGACAAGACAATGGTGCATAGAATGTGAAGGGGCTTACCATCACATCTTATCACGAGAAATTGAGCGAAGGAATATTTTTGATGATAATGACGATCGTGAAGGTCTATGGGTCCGGGTTTTGCTTTCTTGATGCAGTATCTCGATGCGATGGCGTCTTCAATCCAATCAGCGCCGCATTGTGAACATACCGTTGCAGGCACGTTTCTTACTACTACGACACCAAATCCTAAATCTGTTGCAAAAATAGTTTTTCCTGTTTTTTTGAACTAAATTGTGCCATCCGGAAGATGCACGTCCGTTTAATGAGTCGTTTCTTAACAGTTGCAATTTTAACTTTCAACCTGGCTTTAACGCATTTCTTAAGGTTTGATTGTATTCTGTAGTAATTACAAAAGTTGAAATACTGGCACTTGAATAGTTTTATACGAGCGATGCCGTTCGATGGCAATTTGGAGTTTATCAACGGTTTCTGGAGAAAAATATTCTTCGTTACAATTTTCACATACCTCTGACGGGACATTCTCCACTGCAACCAGTTCTCCACGATACCATTGAGTGTAAGTAATATATTTCTGGATGGTTTTCCCATGACATACAGAACAGGTATTCATAATCTATTTTCTCCTTATTCTATTATCAATCCATTGCTCCGGATCTGGTTTATATACAGTTACAATGCTTATAATTGGCAAAAGGGCTATTTGAACGTGTAGTGGTCTTCCCATATCTGTTTTCCCTCCTCATTTCTCATTAAAATAATTGTAACAGTTCACCGCAGAGGGCGCAGAGAACGCAGAGAAATAAAGGAAAATGGTAACTGTTGCATAATTACCCGTATATATTTTGTAGATATTCCACAATTTTAGCGGTTACTACGGTAGGGTGAACTGTTACAAATAATTTATCATTCGTGTGTAGCTATGTCAATTGGTAAAGAAGGGAGAAAAAGCAGAAAGGATTGGGTCTACTATTGGCAGCATCCGCGACATACGGATCCCCATTTTTATGAGGACATGCCTGCATGATAATACGGCATGAAGAAATGCTATATTAGGCTTTTACCAGTAAGTGCTTTATATGCGTTGAGGTACTTATCAGATGTTTTTTGAATGATGTCTGGGGGAAGGGTTGGCGCCGGCGGTTTTTTGTCCCAGTGGATGCTTTCGAGATAATCGCGGATAAATTGCTTGTCGTAAGAGTGCTGTGGTTTTCCCGGTTCATAGCCGTCTCTTGGCCAAAAACGTGATGAATCCGGTGTAAGTACCTCATCAATCAGTATTATCTTATTATCTTTTGTGATGCCCCATTCGAACTTGGTATCGCAGATGATGATGCCTTTGTTTCTTGCGTGTTCGCTGGCCTTGAGATAGACCTTCATGCTCTTTTCTTTCAGTTCTTCAGCGAGTTTTTTACCAATCGAATCTACGACCTCTGAAAAAGGGATGTTTTCGTCGTGCCCGGTGGTTGCCTTTGTGGAAGGGGTAAAGATGGGTTCCGGAAGTTTTTCGGATTCTTTAAGTCCAGGAGGTAATTTTATTCCACAAATGGATTGGGTATTTTGATACTCCTTCCAGCCAGAGCCTGCCAGATAACCCCGAATTACGCATTCTACGGGAATGACTTCTACCTTCTTTACCAGCATGGAACGACCATCCAGCATGTCCTTATGCTGTGTAATAATGCTATTGTTCATGTGTTCAATCTTGGTGGTAATAAGGTGGTTTTCAATAATGCCGGAGGTATATTGAAACCAGAATTCGGAAAGTCCGGTAAGCACCTTCCCTTTGTAAGGAATGCCGTTTGGCAGTACCACATCAAAGGCTGAGATACGGTCTGTGGCGACGATTAATAATGAGTTGTTAATTTCATAAATATCGCGTACCTTACCACGGATGCAAAGCTTGAGTTGTGGAATTTGTGTGGTAAGAAGGGGGGGGATTTCTGTATTCATTTATATGTTTAAGTTTGGTATATGTTGTCTGAGTTTTGTCTTAATCTTATTTAAACCTTGAAGGTTGGGTTTTAATGATAAAGCGATTTTCAGGTGTATAAGGGCATTTTCATACTCTTTTAATTTGAGATAACACTCGACCATTTTTTTATAAATAAAGGCACTTTCATTTTTGTTCAGCTTAAGTCGTAGCACCTTTTCGTAATAGCCTAAAGCCTTTTCTGGTGGGGCAGACCTTGCCAGTTTACGACAATAGATATTTCGGATTCGCTCTTTAACCTCGGTGACAAGATGGTGACGGTGATGGGTGTCTTTTCCCCTTTCGTAGATAAATTCGTAAAATTCAATCGCAACCTCATGTTGTCCAAATTTTTCATATGCCTCGGCTAACAGGAATTTGCAGTCAATGTAGTCGCGGTGTTTTAAATGCAGAAGAAATTCAACATCAGCGTGGTCTTTTGATAAACGTTCATAATTTTCTATAGCATTCTGAGCATGACCGTTTAAAAGGTCTTTAAGGATGAGACGCACCCTCGCCAGAATATCTTCGTCTTCAGTCTGTATATCTTCTCTTTTATTGTGCCTTCGAGTTCTGTTATTCTGAAGGTGATGGCTGTAAAGTCTGTCGTATTGTTCGCGAGTTGTTGAGTCAGAAAGTGTCTTGTAAGCCTGTATGATGATCTTGGTCTTTGATTCAGCCCATAGTTTGTTCGGGCCATGGATATCGGGATGATATTTTTTGATAAGCGTTCGGAATGAGCGTTTTATCTCCTCTGTGCTTACTTCTTGATGTATTTCGAGAATGTCGTAATAATTTATCACGGTTGAAATCATTGTAATAGTTCAGCTACCTTAGACAGGATAAACAGGATTAACATGATAAAAGCTACCTTAAAAATAAGTTAAAAAGCAATCCTGTTTTATCCTGTTAATCCTGTCAAAAATTAATTTATTTATATCATGTCTATCCTGTTATCTTGTCAAATCTTTCAAGAGATTATGAAAAAAAATCAAGAAATAATGCTAACAGCAATTTTGCAATCTGTCAATAGGTTTAATGAAATGTTATAGAAGATAATCCTTCTGTGAAGTATTTTCTTTGCGTCCTTTGCTCCTTTGCGGTGGACCGAACTGTTACTCAGAAAGGATGGTGGTTGCATGGTATGACATGATTTGTTTGTTATCCGTGAAAGTTGTGATAATTGGAAGATGGTTAATTATTCAGGACAAAAGGAGGAAAAGAAGATGAATAAGTATAAAATATTAGGGTTATTACTGGAAGCATGTATAGGACTTATGGGGTTTAATGAACATGCCTTTGCCGCAAAAAAGGGTTTCATTCCACCTGCGTGGTACCAGAAACTGCCTGCAGCTGAGCGATTTCAACTGGTACTGGACAATGCTGCCGTGCTTGACAAGGAGACGGGGCTCGTCTGGGAGAAATCCCCTGACACAACAAGGAGAAATTGGGCTGATGCTATATACTATGCCTATGATAAAACGGTGGGTGGTCGAAAAGAGTGGCGGCTTCTCACGGTTGAGGAGTTGGCAAGCCTGGTAGATCCCACACAGAGTAACCCTGCCCTCCCCAGTGACCCTCCCTTTACAAATGTCCAGTCGGGCGGCTACTGGTCGTCTACTACCAGTGTTGGCAATACCAGTGGCGCGTGGGGCGTGTACTTCGGCAATGGTAACGTGTACTACGACGGTAAGAGCGGCAGTGGCTGCGTATGGTGTGTACGAGGCGGACAGGGCTAAGATGCTCCATGATTTGGTGATTTGAGTTATTTGATTATTTAGGGGGTGCAGGGGGAGGTGTCGATTTTGATTTTTGTTTTTGGATTTTGCTTTATGGGCAATATTGACGTAACGTGGGGTTTGCCTCTGCATGATATAGAAAAATCCGTAGCGCATGGGTCATCTCCTGCGGCAAATTGACGTAACGCTGGGGTTTATCGTTCGACTGAGCTCACGACGAAGTCCCCCTTTGTTAAGGGGGACTTAAAGAAATCCCCCTTAGAACTAGGGGGGTAGGGGGGTTGTAATTCTGCATGTATTTCGAGTCGGCTGAACTGTTACGTAAATATGTATTTTTACACATTTCCTAAAAATGACTTTATTCGTAACGCAATGTTTCTACAGGATCAAGCCGCGCTGCCCTTAAAGCAGGGTAAATACTGAATATCACACTGCTCGCTATGGCAATACCTACGGTAAGTATAATGCTGCCTGGATTCACTACCGTTGGAATCTGATTGAAATAATACACTTCCGGTGGGAATGGTCTCCAGCCCGTGGTATTGTACAAGAAATTTTCCAGCCAGTTAATCCTGAAAACAATGGACAGCCCTATGGCTACTCCAGCGCCAGCGCCAATGCTGCCGATAAGCAGTCCATTTAAAAGGAAGATAGAAATGATACCTTGTGTGGTCGCCCCAAGGGCTTTTAAAACACCAATGTCCTTGGACTTCTCAAGAACAATCATAGTGAGGATGGCAAGTATATTAAATCCTGCCACAACAATGATGAAAAATAATATAAATGCCATTACGCGTCTTTCCATCATAACCGCGGTTAAGAAGGTCTTTCTGGCATCCTCCCATGTTTGTACATAATATTCGAAACCCAAGGCAGCCTGTAGTTGGTCACGCACCTGATTTGCGTAACGATAATCATCTAATTTGACACTGATGCCGGTGACAGCGTCTTTTTCTTTTGAACCTACAAGTTCCTGGGCTACAGCAAGGGGGATGTACACATAATTTTTATCAAAGTCATACATTCCAGATTTGAATTTCCCGGCAACAACAAAAGCCTTTACGCTGATTTTATCCCATTCTTTAAGCGTTACCAGCACAACCTGCTCTCCATTTTGAATAAAGCTTCCCGGGTCTTTTTCTGGTTCGCCTGGTCCAAGTCTTAATAATTCTGTACCACCAAAGGTGCTTACGGTATTTTTTTCTCCGTGTGTTTTTAGCAAGTCATCAGGCCGGTTTCCGAACGGGGTGATGTATGATTCGAAATCACCCACACTTGCCTCTGCATTCGGGTCTATTCCTTTGAAATATACGAATTCCTTCCTGCCTCTTAATTTGATAAGGGCCGGACCTTCTACATAGGGCGCACAGGCAGTCACATGTTCAAAGGTATTTACTTTTTCGATGACCTGTTTGTAATCTTCGAGTCCATACATCCCGCCTTTTAAGATGATGATGTGTGCGAGTGTGCCTCGTATTCTATTGCGGAGTTCATGATCGAATCCATTCATTACCGACATTACAACAATCAGAGTCATTACACCAACGGCAACTCCGGCTATGGCAAAAAAGGATATCTTTCTGCTCCGTAAATAGCGTAGACTGACGAAAAGTATATACATAAGGATAGAATTTACATTGTTATTTCACGTTGTTAAATATATAATTTTGCGATTCTAGCATAACTAAATTATTCCAGGCAACGAAATAATAAACTTGTCATATTGGAGACATAGGATGTTGTATTTTAAAACTGCAGGAGAATCGCACGGAAAATGTCTGATTGCAATGGTTGAAGGGTTTCCGGCGGGGGTATTTATTGATGAAGCGGTGATAAACGCCGAATTGAAGCGAAGGCAGGGTGGATTGGGGAGGGGCGGAAGAATGCAAATCGAAGAGGATCGCATAGAAATCCTTTCCGGCATGAGAAAAAATATAACCCTTGGTAGCCCAATTTGTTTGATGATAAAGAATAGGGACTTTAAAATCGACGAATTACCAGCCGTTACCAGGCCACGTCCAGGCCACGCTGATTTGGCAGGTGTTATAAAGTATAATCAAAAAGATGCGCGAAATATATTAGAGCGGGCAAGTGCAAGAGAAACTGCTGCAAGGGTCGCAGTCGGCGCACTGGTAAAGATTTTGCTCTCTCAATTTGGAATAGACGTTTTTGGTTACGTAAAAGGGGTTGGGGGTATTAACTCGGATAAATTTCTTAGAGACATAAGCGTCGGAAGGCAAATTCGTGAAAAAAGTTCAATGTATTGTGTAGATCAGGAAATCGAGGCAAAAATTGTTGAAAAGATTACAGCGACTACCGAAAAAGGAGACTCCCTCGGCGGCATTATTGAAGTGATTGCTGTGGGATTGCCTGTTGGGTTGGGGAATCATACGCAATGGGATCTGCGATTGGATGCGAGGCTTGCCGGTGCACTGATGTCTGTCCAAGCAATCAAAGGTGTTGAGGTGGGTTTGGGTTGTGATGTAGCCAATAAATTTGGTTCAGAAGTGCACGATGAAATTTTTTATGAAAAGCCCACGAAAAATAAGTTGCAAACAGGCGGATTTAAGAGGATCACTAATAATGCGGGGGGGATAGAAGGCGGTATAAGCAACGGGGAACCGATAGTTGTACGGGCTTATATGAAACCCATCCCGACTTTGAAAAAATCTTTGCGGTCTGTAGATTTCCTGACAAAAGAGCCGATTACGGCTACGTACGAGCGATCTGACGTGTGTGCAGTTCCCGCGGCCTCTGTGGTTTGTGAGGCCATGGTTGCTTTTGAGATTGCCAGAGGTTTCATGGAAAAATTTGGAGGCGATAGCTTAGATGAGGTGAAAAGAAATTATGAAGGATACGTTTCAAATATTTGATGTTATGTATGTTTACAATATTTTCTTATTCTTAATGTTCTGATAAAATAATTTGCTTTCCTAGCTAGCGTAGCTCAACGGCGGAGCAGCGGTTTTGTAAACCGCAGGTTGTGGGTTCGAGTCCCACCGCTAGCTTTAAAAGATATGCTAGATGAGAAAGTTTAAAAAGGGTGGATTCCCGAGCGGCCAAAGGGGACAGACTGTAAATCTGTTGGCATAGCCTTCGGAGGTTCGAATCCTCCTCCACCCACCATTTATAATGTTGTTAAACGTTTAAAATAATTTATCTTTGCGACATTTTTATTTTTGCGGGCGTAGCTCAATGGTAGAGCCCTAGCCTTCCAAGCTAGTCACGTGGGTTCGATTCCCATCGCCCGCTTTAGATTGTTTTTAATAAAAAATATTATTTATATTTGACATTTAAATTTTTAATGCTACAATTAATAACTTTACTGCTATAAATAGTTTAAAAAAATCAATGCTAACCTTCTACAAGGCATAAGTTTATAACTTTTATCGGAAATTATTGTTTTGCCTTTTGCTGCTGTAGCTCAGTGGTGGAGCACGTCCTTGGTAAGGACGAGGTCATGGGTTCAAATCCCATCAGCAGCTCCAGAAAATAATAAAAGAATATACAATACAAAAAAAAGTAGTAAGATAATTAAGAGGAGTGGAAAACGATGGCTAAAGAGGTATTTAAGCGGACAAAGCCGCATGTGAACGTAGGGACGATAGGGCATGTGGATCATGGGAAGACGACGCTGACGTCGGTGATAACGCATGTGTTGGCGAAGCAGGGGTTGGCCAAAGAGAGGGCGTACGATACGATAGATAAAGCGCC
>Ga0209341_10006067_pt1 | contig 10819 bp, 15 predicted proteins | sample RifCSP13_2_FD_184020 | JGI IMG/M metagenome (GOLD analysis project Ga0209341, IMG submission 184020) | Soil microbial communities from Rifle, Colorado - Rifle CSP2_sed 13_2 (SPAdes) (version 2) | ecosystem: Environmental > Terrestrial > Deep subsurface > Rock core/Sediment | place: Rifle...
GTCTCGAAGTCGATCATGTCCGCCGTGATGTCCTCGTTTGCGTCGCCGAAGTCGCCGTCGCCGTTCCAGTCCACTTCGAGCACGTAGGTGGCCTGGGTCATCTAGGGCGTCACCAGGACGCCGCGAAAGCCACCCTGGCGGGCGGCGTCGCGGATGATCTGCTTCACGCGCTGCTCGAAGTCCAGGAGGCCGTAGACCGGCGCGTTGAACGCGACGGTGATACCACCTCCGCCGCCGCCGGCGCGCGGCACGCGGTCCAGCGGGATAACGGCCTCGCCGCGGCTGCCGCCGTGCAGGATCGCCGGCATCACCACGCCGGGCGGCACGAAGCCGCCGTGCTGGAAGCCGGGCGCGGCACTTATCGAACCGATGAGGTCTGGGGATAGCCCCCACCGGTTAGCCCACGCCATGACCTCCCAGAGCTCCGGGTCCACATCGGCCATGATGGAGATGCGCTTCTCCTCCGGCAGCGCGTTCAGGACGTTGATGACGTTCTTCTGCCACTCCTCGTTGAACTTGGACGTGGCCGCCACGACGTTGCTGATCGCCTCCGTCGCGGCCTCCCGCATGATGGCGGGCATCACCTGCTGCAGCGTCTCCGCCGCCGCGATGGGCTCATCCCGGAACCACTGCGCGAAGTCGGCGGCGAACTCCGGCCCCTGCGTCCGCACGACAAGCATGATGTCGTCGACGCCGCGCACGTGCTGATCGACCAGGGCGTCCATGATCGTCTGCAGGTTCCCCTCCATCGCGGAGTAGTCCTGCCCCAGGTCGAACAACCGCTGCTGCCACTCGCCGAAGCTCTCGTCCACCGCCGGCAGCACGTCGCTCAGGCCCTCCTGGATGCCATCGGTGAAGTCCTTGAACAGTTCGCTCGTCTTGCCCAGCTCATCGCCGACATCGCCCAGCCCCTCCACGGCCACGTGGGCACTCTGATCCCAGCTATCCGACGTAGACTTCGCCCAGAGCGCTATGTTCTTCTTGGACGCCTCCAGCGAAAGCTCTACGTCTCCGCCGCCACCGAGTACCGATTTGGCGACGCCGCCCAGCACGCCGAACTCGTCGTCGAGCTGACGGATAGCCCCCCGCACGTCGCCGGACGCCAGCTCCATGATGGCGTCCTTTCCCGTCCTGGCCGGGCCGCCCAGCATCGTCATCTTCAATCCGAGGTTGAGCAGTTCGTCGCCGAAGTGACGCACGTCGGCGTTGAAGCCGCTGAAGTCGCCCCGCGCTGCCCGCGCCACCGCCGCGAACGCCGCGATGGCGTCCGAGGCCGTGGTCGCCGCGCTCGCCACCAGCGGCAGCGTCAGCGCCCCCAGCTCCTCAAGCTGCACGTTCAGGTCGTTCATCGCCATCTTCATCTTGAACTGGGTCGTCTTGGAGACCTCCTCGAAGCCGCGATCCAGGTTGCCCGTGGCGGTGTCCATGTTGCCCAGGATCTCCGTGTAGGCCTCACCCTGGACGCCCGCTGTGGCCAGCACGTTCGTCAGGCCGCGCACGTCGGGGAACAGCGTGGAGATCGCCTCCTCGTTCCCCTTGAACTTCGTCATCAACATGTCGAGCACCGACAGCAGCCCCTTCTCACGCACCTGGTCACGGACTTCCTGCATCGACAGGCCCACGCCCGCCAGGAGCGCCTTCGCCTCCTCCGTGGGCTTCAGGAGCTGCGTCATCACGCCGCGCAGGCCGGTGGCCGCCTCCTCCGCAGAGACGCCCAGGCGGGTGAAGGTGGCCATGTTGGCGGCGACCTCCTCAAAGGAGATGCCCATCTGCGCGGCGATGGGCACGACGCGCCCCAGGACGCCGCTGAAGGCGTCCGCCTCCGCCTTGCCGTCCTTGACCGCCTGCATAAGGACGTCGGTCACGCGCCCGGCCTGCCCGGCCTCCATCTGGTAGGCGTTGAGGACCGTCGTCAGGGCGTCGGCGACGACGGCCGTCTCGCCCAGGCCAACGGTGGAGGCCTTAGCCGCGATCTCCAGCACGTCGGCGGCGTCGCTGGCGTCCGTGATGCCGGAGGACAGGATGAAGTAGGCGCCGGCCCCGAGCTCCTTCGAGGACTTGGGCAGGCTCTTCTGCATCTCCCTGATCGAGCCCTTCAGGAGGTCCGTATCCTCGCTCGTGGCTCCCGTCAGGGCGCGTATCTGGGCCATCTGCGCCTCGTAGGCAGCGGCGGCGCCGATGGAGTTGACGATGACTTGCTTGGCGCCCAGCATCGCCCCCGCCATGCCGCCGAAGCCCAACGCAGCGGCCGCCCCCGTCTTGACCATCGAGCCCAGGCTCACCTGCGCCTTGCCCAAGGGGCCCGACATCTCGTCGCGCCCCCGGAGGATGATCTCCAATACCGCCGGCATCCTTCTACTCCCGCGCGCTTTCCCTGATCTGCTTCACGATCTCGTCCTCCACCTCAAGCATCTCGGCTTCTTCCGCCAGCTCGTCTTCGGGCACGTCCATCAGCGTCCACGGCGGCACGTTGTACGCCTTGGCACACCGCCTGACCGCCCAGAGCGTGTACCCTATCCCTCCACCGGCTCCCCCGTCGGCGTCGGGGAAGCAATGGTATCGGGCGATCCCTTCGTCGATGAGCCGCCCCCTAAAGGGGCTGGCATGGCCCCCTCCTGGATCACCCGCGTTCGCACCCTGAGCATCGCCGCCACCAGGTCGCCGGGGATGGACTCGAACCCCGCCGCGCTGTGGGGGATGCGCTTGCCCTCGTCGTCGTACAGCCGCCAATCCGGGAAGAGCTGCAGCAGTATCTCCTCCGCCTCACTCTCCGGCGACTTCTTGTTCAGCCTGAAGTAGCGCTTGATCAGCCGCGGGGGCGCGTTCGTGCGCACGTCGACGTCGAAACCGGGGTAGCCTTCATCGTCCAGCCCGGCCGTCACCGTCTTGACCGGCATCTTCGGGTGCTTCGCCGCCGTCATAAAGCCTCCTGTGCTATCCTGAGCGCATGGAACAGGCCGTCATCGATGACCTCAAGGTGCTCGTGGCCAGCCTGATAAAGCTGCTGGCCGAGAAGTCGCCCCACCAGGAGCCGTTTGCTCTCATCGGTTGCGGCGTCGCTCTCGGCGTCACGCTGCATAGGCTCGACGCTGATCTGACGGACGAAGTTCTGGTCGCCTGCCTACCGAACATCAGCGAGCCCACCTTTGAAGAGTCGGCCCAGAAGTGGCTGACGCTCTTCCGGCAAGCGATGGAGTTCCATCGCGCAAACTCCTCCGGCTAGACCTCCGTCACGGCTCCGGTCGTCTGCAGGACCACCTCCACCATGTGGAGGGCACCCTTGCTGGGCTTCCGCCCGTAGCGCGTCAGGAACGTCTCTACGCTGCTCGTCTTGCCGGACTTCCAGGTGATCAGCAGCGTGCTGCTGGTGGCCAGCCCGACCAGGGCCTGCGCGATGCCGTTCAGGCTGGTCGCGGTGTCGTCGTACGGCCCCCGCAGCGTGACCTGCCCGGCCCGCTTCAAGCCGACGGGCGCGTGCGCCTCATCGTCGCCCCCCGCCGCCGTCACGTCCTGGGTGACGACCTCACGCTCCAGGCCGTCGATCTCGGTGACGTACGCGCTGATATCCGTCGGCGTGCCGCCGGAGTCGTCCAGCGAGACCGCGAGCACATCCCAGCCAATTCTCGCCACTTCTTCTTACCTCCTCCTGAAATGCCGAGCCCCCCGACCGTCTGGCCAGGGGGCTCGTTTCTACCCGTTACCGTGTAGGCTTATCCGCGCGCGAACCCAACGACGAACGTTACCGATTGGCCCGCTCCCGCGCCGCCGTAGGCCCAGGACGAAGCGAGATGACGGTTGACAGTTCCCGCCACCGTCTTCCGCTCCCCCGTCGGTGCCGCAGTAACCACCGTGAACGCGATCAGGTCCGCGTATGTGATATCGTCCGCGGAGTGCCGGATCTTCAGCGCGACGTTCGTGTAGCCGCCGAGCGTGAGCTGGGAGACCTCGGCGTAACCGGCGCCGCCGTTTGCGCTCGACGCGAGGTTGTCCACGGAGCTGGCGCCCTCGGTGTTGCCGGCCGCCGTCTCCTGCGTGTGGGCGTGCAGGATGATGCCTTCCTCGACCGGCCCCGTCACCTGGTAGTCCGCCTCCGCCTTGTGCAGCGTCCCCTTGCTGGCGATCCGGCGGTACTTCGTGGTGATCGCCCCGGCCCAGCCGATGAACTTCTTGCCAATCGTGTTGCCCTCCAGGGCGATTGCCGCCGTCCTCTGCGCCAGCGCCACCAGGTGATCGTGCACCGAGTTGGCGGCGTCGTCGAAGAAGCCGCGCTGGCTCAGCGTGCCGCGCTTGAGGCCCACCGGGGCCCATGCCTCGTCGCTGTCACCGAGGGTCGTGTTGTCTTCGAGGACCACCTCCCTGCCGCTGTCCACCTCCGTCAGCGTGCTGAGGATGCTCCGGCCGTCGAACAGCGCGAAGCCGACGTCGGGACTACCCTTGCGCGTCATCTGCCACCACCTCCTCGATCAGCCCCTGCTCCAGCAGCCAGGGCACGCTAACGGCCGGGATGTCCTTCACGACCCGCCCCGCTCGCACCTCCTTCAGCCCTCGCTCCTCGTAGGGGATGCTCTCGCCCGCCTGGATGCGCCGCACGATCTCCGTGTCCGTCGGGTACGAGATGCCGGTCAGTACCCGATATCGTCGCCTGGGAGCCATTCCACTCTTCGCTCTCGCCATCACAAACTCCTCTTACGGGGCCACTACTTCAAAGCCGATCAGGAAGTCCTGCCCGGTGAAGTCCTTGCCCCCATAGACGAACCCGCTCGGCTGCTCCCAGCGGAACGATGAGATCACGCCGTGGCCGCCGAGGCCGGACTCCGTCTTGAACGCCGCTATCGTCGCCGCCCGGAACGCCCGCACCAGCCTGGCCGCCCGGTCCAGGTCTGAGTCGTACACCAGCAGCCGGCAGCGCTCCGTGTGCCTCTCCTCGGTCGCCGCCCCGCCAACAAACCAGTCCACATCGCCGGTGGAGCCGTAGAGGATGAAGCAGGGCACGTCCCCCACCGTCGCTGGCGGGTCCTCGTAGACCTTCTTGATCGCCAAGCGGTCCGGCTCCGTGATCCTCACGGCCGCCAGCACCGTCGCTATGCGGGCCCGCGCGTCTTCGTAAGCCATCTACGCCGCCCGTCTTCCCCACTTACTCTCGATCTCGCGCTCCACCTTCCGCATCAGCTCCGGCAGCTTCTTCAGCAGCGCCTCCGAGGCCCCTTCCAGGAAGAACACGCCCTTCGTGCCTCGTGCGGCAATCGCCATCTGAACGGCCCTTGGGTTGGCCTGGAAGCCGTGCGACTTCAGCCAGGCCTTTATCCTGTTGATCGATGGCGGCTTGCCCGGCCGTCGGCCGTAGTTCACCGTCGGCGCCAGGCCGCCCAGCGATGACCGCATGCCGTGGCCCCGCCCGATGATGCCCACGCGGGCATGGAGCGCCACGCCGCCACCGCTCAGCTCGTAGGTCACGGCCTCGGCCAGCGTCCCTTTGTCTGCGGCGTGGGGCTTCGCCCGCTTCGCCATCTCCTCCCGGCCGAACTTCGCCGCCTCCTCGAACAGCGGCCGCACAGACTCCGGCACCTGCCGGAGCTGCGCCGCTATCGCCTCCCCGCCGATCACCGTGACCGACACGCCCCGCCCCGCCATCAGACGAACAGCCTCCTGCGTCCGTATTCGGCCTTGATTCGCTGGATGATGCTGAACGCGACCGGCGAAAGGTTGATGCCGGCGTCGATGTTCTGGAGGCTCAGCGTGAAGCCGGACCCCTCCAGGTCCCGCAGCTCCCTCGTGACAAGGATCGTCGCTTCCTTGATCGCCGGTGGCACGCTCGGCCAGCCGAACTTCGCCGTGACCTGCACCTTCCGTTGCCCGTCCGGCCAGACATTCAGCACGCTGTTGGCTGGCACGATGTCCAGGAAGCGGTAGGGCGACGCCTCCGGCCCCAGGGCGGCGTTGGCTGGCCCGATCCAGTAGTGCGTGTCCTTCGTCAGCGTCTCCGTCGCACCGGTGAAGGCGTAGTCGTCGTCCAGGTCGGCTTTGACGATCAGCCCCGTCACCGTCGCCACATCGTCTATGTATAGCCGCGTCAGGCCGTTGCCCTCGTACAGCCGCACGACGACCGCTGCGTCGATCCCGAAGAAGCGCTCGCACTCACGGTCGATGAGGCGCGAGACGGCCTTGAGTAGGTCGAGGATCGTCGCGTCATCGCCCGTGTCACCCTTGACTGTCCGCTCGCGGAACTCGGGTGCGGAAGCGTACGCGTCTGCGACGGCCATCTACGGACTAGCCCTTCGCTCTCTTGGTGCGCCGCTTGCGGACGGCCTTGTCCTCCGGCGGCCCCTCTACCGCCTTCTCCTCCGCGCCGCTGTCCGACTCGCCCTCTGGCTGCTCGCCACCTTCGGGCTCCGCCGTGGCCTCGGCGTCAGAAACCTCCCCTTCGGCGGAGCCCTCGGGCTCCCCCCGCTCGATCTCCTCGGGCGCAGCCTCCACCTCCGGCTCCAGGCTCGGGTCGAGTTCGAAGTGCTCGAACTCCTCCCGCGATAGCTCATGCCCCGGCGTGCAGTAGAGGAAGGCCGCGTCGGGGTGCCCTTCCGGCACAAGCCGCGTGCCATCGGCCGTCCTGTAGAGCCGCGCGTCCACCTTCACCTTCGGCGACGGCGCCTCCTGGTTGATATAGCTGATCTTCATCGCCATGTTTCCGAACCTCCTGCTTTAGCCGGCCTTCGCGATCCCGACCACGGTGGCGGTGCCGGGCGTGTCCGCCACGGTCGACTTGATCTTCACGCGGTAGTAGCGGTACGGGGCCTGGGCCACCGCGTAGAAGCTCTTCCCTGCAGCCGCCACAGCCGCCTCCGCCTGCACTATCTGCTCATCGCTGTAATCGGCCGCATTTGCCCCGAAGACCGTCCAGTCCACCGAGGCGGTGATGACCTTGATCGTGTAGGCCAGCGACTTCCACGGCCCGGTATCGATGGCCGCCAGCGCCACCAGCGAGTTGGTGCTCGCCAGCCCCGCCGGGGCCACCGTCTCGAAGTTGTCAGTCGTTACCGGCATACCGTCCTCCCGCCTTTTACGTCTGGAGCAGTTCGAGCACGACCGGCACGCTGTTCAGGGCCGAGTTGAGATCAGCCGTGTTGCTCTCAAGGGTCGTGGCGTTGAACGCGACGGTCGGCGCCGTCCCTTCGAGCACGTTGTCCAAGAAGGCCGCTCTGACCGTGTTCCGGGCCAGGCGGTGGCCGATGCCCACCACGTCGCCGAAGCCGATGGCCGTGGTCGCACCGGTGCCGTCGTGGGCGGGGATCGTGACCGACGTCACCGTCTTGAACGCCTTCGCCCCGGCTACGGTGCCCGCAGTGTTCACCGTGAACGCGGGTAGCGTCTCCGTGATCGCCTGGTCTTCGGCGTTCGTCCCCGCGATGATGACCTGAATCGCCTTGATATCGGCCGCAGTCCCGCCCGCTGTCGCCGTGATGTTGCGCGGCACCTCGGGCGTGTTCAGCCCGGTCGTGATGACCTGCTGAACGCCCGTGTCCGTCACCGCCGCCAGGATGCCAGCGGTGGCCGCTACGGCCGGCGCCCCCGCCGCCCCGATGGATGTCGTGGCGCCGGTGCCGTCGTGCGCCGGTATCGTCACGGACGTCACCGTCGAGAAGACCTGGACGCCCGTCACCGTGCCGGCGGTGTTCACCGTGAACGCGGGAAGGACTTCTGTCACTGCTTCACCCTTCGCACCAAGGCCGACGATGGTCACCGTGATCGCCTTAATATCCGCCGCTGTGCCCCCGGCCGTCGCCGTGATGCGCCGCGGCCGGTCCAGCGAGCTGATGCCCGTCGTGATCACTTGCTGCGCGCCGGTATCCGTCACCGCCGCCAGGATCGCCGCCACGCCCAGGGCCGATGCCCCGATGGTGTCGGCCATGACGTTCTGCCGGGAGCCCGGTAGCACCACGCCGCCCTCGATGATGGCAGCGCGCGCCAGTGCCAGGATGAACCAGAGGAGCGCGCCCAGGCCGAGAGCCTTCATCGCCTTGTTCATATCCGTTTCCCTTCCTCCTTGCCCCCTGATGCCGGGGGGGGGCAACCCCCTGCGGGTCGCCCCCTTTTTGCGAGATCAGGTCAGGCGGTTGTTAGATGCCCGTGACGGAGCAGAACGCCGCCGCGCGGTAGACCACGAACGCGGTCCGCAGGCCGGCGCGGATCGTCTTCTCGCCTTCCTTGAACTGATCGGCGACGAAACCAACCTCCACCTCGATGCCCCGGCGCGGCCGCAGCTCGCAGTGCGTCGCGAAGTCGCCCACCAGGCCGGTGTTCTCGGTGATGCGGTCGCTGGACGTGACCGGCAGGCCCCAGAGCCTCATGATGCCCGGGTCTGAGGGGTTGCCGAGGATGTAGATGCCGTCGGTCGTCCTGGTCAGGCGGATGTCCTGCCAGTCGTTCGGGTGCAGCACGATGTTGCTGGGGTTGGCCGCCCCCGTGACCGCCACCTTGGTGACCGCCTTGTGGATGGCGTCGAACGCCGGGTCGGCGCCCTTCGCCTGCGTCTGGATGCCGGACACGTCCAGGATGCCGGACAGGTTCGGCGCCGTGCCGTCCCCCACCAGAACCTGGAGGTCCAGCCGCCGCCGCAGGAAGAGCGAAAGGCGGCCATCGATCAGGCCTGCGACGCCCGGCACGTCCTCAAGCTGCTCGTCGGTGATGGGCAGCGACACGCCGATGCTCCGCACCGTGCTGGAGTCCTCGGCGTAGGAGATGTCCGCCTCGGCGTAGAGCGCGCCCTCAGCGCGCTCCGCAGCCGCCTCCGTCGTCACTGTCTCCCGCATGAACACGACGGCCGCCTGGGTCGTCGGCACGGACGGGATGATGTCCAGGACCTGCGGCCCCAGCAGCGCCGCCTCGACGATCCGCCCCGTGCGGACCGACTCCGGCGGGAAGCCGTCCGTCGTCAGGAACAGCGTCTTCAGAAGCGCGATGGGGTTCTCGATATCCTTGTAGTCGACGCTGAGGGACTTCCGCGAGTGCCCCAGCGTCGCCTTGAACTCGTCAGACTCGACGACGTACTGGCCGAGCGTCTTCCTCGGCGTCGCCGCCGCGCCCTTGCCCTCACCGCCCGGCTGGCCTGGCCGGTTCTGCGGCTCCTTGAGCCACTTGTCGCGCGCCTCAGAGTCGCCTTGGACCTTGACGACGGCCTCCATCTCCTCGGCCTTCTCCTGAAGCGCCGCCAGCTCGTCGTTCCGCCGCTTGATCTCGGCAGCCTTCTCCTCGTTGGTGCCGCTGATGCTGGTCACCTTCGCAAGGTTGATCTGGCCGTTGTCGGCGGCCTCCTTGAAGATGGCGCCCAGCTCGGCCTGCTTCGCCGCGATCTCCTCGCGGAGTTTCTTCAGTTCGTCCACTTTCGCCTTCCTCCTCTACTTGCCGGGCGCACCGGCGCGGCTCACGCCTGCGACGATGGCCTGGAACTCTACGAACAGCCGGAGAGCCTTTTCGCTCTCCGGCTCGCTGCTCTTGAGCAGCTCCTCGATCTCCTCCCGCAAGGCGGCGGCCGCCTTCGCGACCTCCTCCAGGCGGGAACGGTTGCCCGCCGATAGGGCCCGGCCCTCCTTCGCCCGGTGGCCAGCAAGCGACCCCGAGCGCTGGACGAACGCCTGCACGTCGGCAAGCACGTGCTCAGCGTGGTCCAGATAGGTCCAGCCCCGCGTGTTCTCCCACGGCGGCTCCCGGTCGAACTGCTTGTAATGTGCTGCCAGATGGCGCCGCACGCCCGGCATGTCCCCTTCCGGGATATCGGCCCCCATCATCCGGCCAGCGGCGCCGACGCACCCACGCCACACGACCGCGCCGTCCTCCGGCCGGTGGTGCGGCAGCTTCATGTCCTCGAACCGCTCCGGCGGCATCGCCGCCGCCCAGGCGTAGTGCTTGGCGATCCGGCGCTTCTCCGCCGCCGACAGCTCCTCCCACGGCTGGTCCGTGAAGTCGCTCAGCTTGGGGCGGCTCCAGGCGCTATCCTCCGGCGCCATCTCGGTCGCATGGACGCCTACCGCCACCTTGCCGGCCTTGATGTCAACCGTCATCGTGTCAACGCCGGCGCCGACCATCACGGGCGATACCTCCCACACCTTCATCCGCTTCAGGAAGCGCACCGGGCGGCCCTCGTGCTCGCCCTCCGCCCTCTCCAGAATCTTGAAGCCGTAGCTCCATTCCTGCAGCTCGGCCAGATGTTTGATCGTCGTGAAGTGCTCGCGGCCCGACTCCGTGTCCAGGAAGAACTGACCGTCGAAGATCGCCTTGTCGCCCTCCTCGTGGATGGAGCCCCGGCCGACTGGCAACTTGTCCCAGCCGTGGCCCCAGGCCGCCAGCTTGACGCTCTGCTCGCCGAACGCGCCGGGGATCGTGACATCCCCGTCCTCGTCGATCACGTTGAGCGTCGCGAAGACGGCCGTCACGAGCCCCTGGTCGCCCTCCTGTTTGAACTCCAGCCCCGTGGACCTGTAGACCTTCTTATCCACTCGATCTCCTCCTCACGTCGTCACCGGCACCAGCGTCAGCGTCCCGTGCGGGTGTTCCACATTCGTCGCCGCCTCACCGCCCGAGATCGACGTGATCGCCCCGTTGCGCGCCGCGCAGGCCGGGTCCTCCCCGCCGTCGATCATCTGCACTCGCGAGAAGCCGTTAGCCCGGTAGGCCGCCGCCGTCCCCATGTTTGTCCCCCACATCGTCTCCGTCATCACAACGGTCAGCGGCCTACCAGCGTAGTAGGATTCGACGCGCTGGCGCAGGCCGGGGAACTCGTCGTCCGGCACGCCGTCAACCACTTGGCTGAGGCTGTACCCGCGCCGCT
>Ga0209341_10006069_pt1 | contig 10814 bp, 13 predicted proteins | sample RifCSP13_2_FD_184020 | JGI IMG/M metagenome (GOLD analysis project Ga0209341, IMG submission 184020) | Soil microbial communities from Rifle, Colorado - Rifle CSP2_sed 13_2 (SPAdes) (version 2) | ecosystem: Environmental > Terrestrial > Deep subsurface > Rock core/Sediment | place: Rifle...
TCATTCACGCCGACACCCGCCGAGCCGCGCACGATGGTCATGCCGATGAAAGATTTGGTCGCAGTGCCAAGCTTTAAGAGCCTAGTCGATGGAGTAAAAGGAATTACCCAAGATTGGTTTGATCCTCTGGATTATCTCATAGGAAAGTATCCAGGGGCAACAGCAAGTTGGCTTGCAAATGCTTTGAACAATGATCCAGGGTTCCATGTTGTTGGCGGTTACACCGCTACAGAAACTCGCGTCGCAGAAATGCTAAATGGCACGTTCAGTGATGTTTTTGAAAACAAATATGGGCGCTACTACAAGAAGAGTTTGACAGAACCTGGCTGGCAGTCTCTTCCAGACGGTTCCTTCACCCGCACCGTCGTCCTCTACAAGGCAACCCTCTCGTCCCGTGGTCAGTACGGCATGTGGACGGGTGTGTTTGAATCGCCGCAAGGCAAGTCCACCGTTCAGAAGTGGAGCAAATCGCAAATTCTCGAAGCGGCTGAGAGCTTCCTATCCGGCAAGTCGATTCCGGCTGCCCGTCGTCTCCCCACAGGTGCGCCGCGAACGGGCGCACGCGGGTCGAGTGGCATTGGCAGCACGTCGAGTCGCGCACCGGCGGGAGGATCGCAGTCTGTCACAGGAGACAATCGTATGCCAAATTCAACTTATGCCGTGAAGTCATTAGACGATCTCATGGCGGCCATTCGACAGCTCGTGCCCGATCTCTCCGACGAGCAGGCGACCGCGATCCAGACGCTTCTCAACATGGCGCTGATGCCGCCTGAGACAGCTCTAGTTGCACCTGCTGAAGTCGCCGCCGAGGAAGAAATGATGATGAAGTCGATGTTGCCCTCGGACGCCCTCGCGTTCAAGCGTTTCCGGCTTTATCAGCGTATGGCGACCAAAGCACTCGACATCATGGAGAAGATCAAGGAACTGGTGCCCGGCCTGACCGCAGAGCAGTATCGCCAGATCGAGTCGGTCATTCAACTGGCGCTTACGCCGCCGGATGAGATGATGGGACAGACGCCGGAGCCGGAAGCAGAACCAGCCGTAGCCCAAGCAGCAGCGGCCCAGATGCCCGCGCCGCCTGAAGCAGCCGTTCAGAAAGCCGTGCTCAAAGTTCTGTCCGACATGGGCATCCGGCCTAACCGTATTCCGAACCGAGGCGCACGTGCCGTAGGTGCAGCCGTTCCGCCTTACGATTTCAAGTCAAAACCAAACGTGGAGGACCCTATGGAAAATGTTATGGACATCGGTAAGGCGATTCACCAGTTGCGCTACGGGACGCCCGACTCGGCTGTCAAGGCCGTTCTTACCGATTTGCACGGTCCCGACTACGAACAGAAACGATGGGATCAATGGCAAGCATTCAACCGCTACATCCGGCGCTACGATCGCAATCCGTCGGATGCCGATGTGCGCTTGCTGTCCCAAGTGATCATGACCCCTGAGCTGACCGCCAAGGCCATTCAGACCGGCCTAGACGTTCGCGCCCTCAAGGATACGATGGTGGAAGCCGTTGGCACCCTGGGCGGCTATGTCGTTCCGGTCGATTTCAACGTGAACGTCATCCAGCGCCTGCAAGGGTTCGTCGTGATGCGGAAGAACGCCTACATCGCCACGACCAGCCGTGATCGGATCGAGTTCCCGAAGGCAACCGGCGGCACATCGCAGTACACCAGCGCCGTTCGTGTGACCTGGGTGGACGAGACGCCGACTGCTGGCACGGCTGAGACGAATATCACATTCGGCCTCGAAGCGATCCAGATTCACACCGTCATGGCCGAAGCGCCGCTCTCGCGCAATCTGATCGAGGATGCCGCGTTTGACCTCGCGGGCTACCTCGCAGACAAGTTTGCCGAGGCGTCCGGCGTAGATGAGGACAACCGCTTCCTGACTGGCGATGGTGTCGGCAAGCCGACAGGGATCCTGCCCGGCGGCGCGAACACGCTCAGCCTGACCAACACAACCACGGATGCAGTGGGTGTCATCGGATGGGACGATCTGATCGATGTGTCCTACTCGATTGATTCCCAATATCGTGGCAACGCGATGTGGCTGGCGGCCAAGGCGACCTACGGCGCACTTGCCAAGATCAAGGATGGCCTCGGTCAATACTACTGGCGGCGCGATCAAACCGCCGGCCAGCCGATGTCTCTGCTCGGCTACGGTATTGGTGAACAAGAGGCGATTCCGGCTGTCGCAACCGGAAACATCGCCATGATCTTCGGAGACGCAAAAGGCTACACGATTGCCGACCGGATCGGGGCGACCGTCGAGCGATACCTGGACAGTCAGACCGCACGTCAGAATCTCGTCTACTATGTCATGCGCCGCCGCCTGGGTGGAAAGGTTCTCGAACCGTGGCGCTTTGGCGTGTTGACCATTCAATAGCCGCTGGTTTGGTGGGTTGAGTTTCCCAAACTACGCATAGGAGAGAAAATAGTATGGACGTTCGTATTTTCCCTGATGCTGTGTTCATGCAAATGCTGGAAGGCGGCAAGGATGTTCTGACCGACGCCAACTACCCGGCCAGCGGCAACTACAAGGACGTGTCCGGGTATGACTACTTCGGCTTCCTGGTAGGGCTGGATACCATCGTCACGCCTGACTTTGCCGTGAAGCAGGACACGAGTCCAACCGAAACGGCGGCGATCAAGGCCGTCACCGGCGCGTCAAAGACCGACGTAGCGACTGGCGACGATGGCAAGTGGTTCTTCATCAGCGTCGAAACGCGCAAGCTGGACATTGCCAACGCCTTCCGCTACGTGACGCTAACGGTCAGTGGCACGGGTGGTGCTGACTACGCGAATGTCTGGTTCTTTGCTTGGAAAGCGGGTGCCGAGCCTGTCACACAGCACGCTAACTTCTTGGCGAGTGTGAAGGTCGCGGGGTAGGAGGCTGACATGACGAATTTGTGGAAAGCCGTAGCTGCCCTAGGTCTTGCTGCCGGTATCCTTGCGCTTCTCTTGACAACTGCCAACGTTGCTGCTCCGCCGGAATCTCCGGTGGCTCGTGGGGCGTGCTCGACGCCGCTATGCTTCTCCGGTGGCAATACACTCGACGTGAACAGTGGCGGTACGATCAACGTCAACACGGGTGGAGCACTCGCCATTGACGCCGCGAGTGGGTTCACAATCAACGGAATCTCTGTCAGTGGCGCGGTGAAATTCGGGACCGCGAGTAATGTCATCAGTGGCACGACCATCGCGCACGGGATTGCTACGACACCAACGGCATTCCTCGTTCAGAATGGGGTCGTTCAGGTCGGCACGTTCACGCAGACAATCTACGGATTTGCGTGCGGCACGGTGTCTTGCACGGTTGGTTTGTCTGAAGGGAATGTTGTCACCTTCACGACGGTCAACTGGATCGCAGGAAAGTAGACGAGAAATGACTTCCATTGAACTTTCTCTTGCAGCGGGTGTGCTTCTCTCGCTCCTTGCCACCTACCTACCCGGCTTCAACACCTGGTATGCGAAGTTGACCAAGGAACAGAAGCAGCTCGGAATGATGCTGGCACTGCTGATCACGTCGGCGGGCGTGTTGGGTCTGTCGTGTCTGCCTGACTTCAATCTGCTCGGATCGGCTGTCACGTGCGACCGGGCAGGCTTGGCAAGTGTGATCAAGGTGTTCGTTCTGGCACTCATTGCCAACCAGGGCACCGACCGGATCACGCCCGAACCGAAGTCCGTGAAGGGGGCCAAAGCGCAAGCGTCGTGAAGACCTTTGCCTACTGTGCTCAGTCTTTCAAAGAAGCGGTCAGGAAGGCGGCTGGAGTTGAGCCGCTGACCTGCCCGCCGGCTTCTGCCGATACGTTTAATACCATGCGGCTCATGGGGAACGGGTTGCTGTACTTTGACCTGCATGGAGAGCCTGGTAGCAGGGAGTGGTACGGCGACTACGGACTTCCCGCGCTGAGAGCGAATCAGTTACGTGGGTTGGACCTGATAGGGACAATCGTGTTCGCCGCCAACTGCTACCTGGCTGATGAGAACAGTCCCATGCTCGACGCACTGTTAGATGCAGGTGTGAAGTATGTCATCGCAGCGCCCGGCCAGAACTTCGCCGGGGTGAGACGTGTCGAGGGTGCGGACTTGCTAGGCCAGTGGTTCAGGCGCTTCGTGTCGATCCATCTCGATCCGCTGCGGGCATTGTCGATGGCGAAGTTACAGATCAAGACACTGCGCCTGCTGACACCGGAGCAGCGGAGATTGGTGCTAGACGATACGCTTGGATTCCGGGCGTTCTATCGTCAGGAGGCTTGAGAACGTGAGCGATGGATTTGTGTTGAGCAAGGGTGGCTATCAGCCAGCAAACGCGCCGGATGAGCACGAGGACTTGGTGGTGGTGCTGGAGGCGGCGAAGATGGTGTTGTTTGCGATGGCTAGAGATAAATCTAGTTCCGATCCTGTTCCGGTTCGTGAGAAGAGTGTTGGCCTCGCGTCGTGGGCGTGGAATCAGAAAATTTCAGAGTGAGTAGCGCGTGAACTATGCCACGCTCACCCAAGTTCGCCAGTATCTCGGCGCAGCGGCCAGTGACGTTGCCGACGATACGAAGTTGGCTTTCTTCCTGAAAGAAGCGAGCAACTTCATTCGCACCCACTACCGGCGCTGTGACCCGTTCAAGGATACGCGAAACATAGACTATCCGGCCAAACCCGTCCAGTTGTTCGGACATTACTCGCTTCAGCAGTGGGTAGATGAGATTAACCTGGTAGGGGAGTTGGGTGCTGGCAAGTTGGAGTTACCCGACGATCTGCTAGAGCTGGTATCCATCACAAACGGAGATGGAACGGCGATTGCCCTGAGCGATGTGATCACGCTGCCTGAAGGATCGTTCTATCCGAAGCACACGATCCAGTTGCAGCCGTCGTCGGGCAAGGTGTGGCTACCGGCGTCCAGCGGAAACGTGAAGCAGGTCATTCCGGTCGTTGGCATCTGGGGTTGGCACGACCGTTACGATGAAACGGCCTGGATCGATACGCTGGATACCGTTGAGGATAATCCGCTATCGAACAGTGCAACGACGATCACGGTCAACGATGCTGACGGGCTTGACGAGAATCTTGAGACGCCACGCTTTCAGGCCGGCCACTTGCTCAAAGTCGAAAGCGAGTTCATGCTTGTGACATCGGTCAACACGACGAACAACACGCTCACGGTCAAGCGGGCCGTGCAAGGCACCACAGCCGTCGCACATGCACAGAATACGCTCATCTCCACGTTCGTGCCAGGTGGGTCAATCAGACTAGCAACGATCAGGCTCGCGGTGTGGCGCTACCGACAGAAGGATGCAAACGTGTTTGACAAGACGACGATTCTGGCAACGGGCGTCCAGATCACGCCGTCGAGCATCCCGCCGGATGTGGTCGACTTACTGCCTAAGCCGAGAGTTCCGACGTTTTCGCAATGACACTTCAGGCAGTTATCACGGCACTGGTCAACGCAGGAGATGGACAATCCATTGCTGTCGCGGGTTATGACACCTATACCATTCATGGCTACGACCCGCCGCCGCCGAAATGGGACACCTATGAGATTCCAGGTCTGTATGTCCTGACAGGTGCTAGTACCGATGTTCCGCAAGGAGACGATGGGGCCGATGTCCTGGAGAACCGCGCTTTCCACATTCAAGTGCCGTTCATGCCAGTCGGTGCATCGACGCCCTACTCACGCGAAGTCATCGGACGGCCTATCTTAGACGCGATGAAATTGGTCTATCGGGACTTCGCCCGAAACGGGCTGGTGACGGGGGTCTTCCAGATGAGGGTAGTCAACGACAGTGGCATTGCTATTCTGACGGAGTACGACGGGCAGTTTATCGGGTTCGACATCGAAATGCTCGTGCAGATGATGATCGATCCAAGGTGATCCCAATGAAGTCTCTCAAGCTAGCGATACTTGCTGTTGGATGGGCATTGTTCCCGATCTGGTTAGGGGAGTTCTTCTACCGTCTGACAGGCTACGTATGGCAGAAGTCATTTGACCAAGAAACTGATAAGGCGATCTCTTACCGGATCGTGAGAATGAGATGACAACTACTGACTTTCGTGTGTACTGGTCTGTATTGCAAGACCGAGCGATGTACGACAAGGCAGCTCAACCACTCTTGCGTCTTGCTACGCATAACGGATTCTTGGGCTACGGCCTCATCGCGCCGCCGTACATGCGAACGGACATTGCCCGCAATGTCATCGTTCGGGAGTTCATGCGAGAGACTACCCATCCCGATAGCATCCTGGTCATGCTAGATGCCGATCACGATCATCCTGTAGACACTGTTGAGCGGCTGGTCAACGTGATGCAGGTCTACAATGGCACGCCACCTGAACTAGATGGCCGGCGCATGGGAGTCTTAGGGGCGCTCTACTATCGCCGCGCCGCGCCGTTCGATCCGCTGTTCTTCAAGCGTGCGCCTGATGGAAACAGTTACATGAGTCCTGGTGATTTCGAGGACGGCATGGTGTACGAGTGTGATCACGTTGGAACCGGCGCGATTGCGATCCGGCGTTGGGTGTTTGAGGAACTGAGTGCCTACGCGCCGCTGTATTTTCGCTATGCCTACTTCCCATCCGATCCGCCGGAGGAGCAGGCATCAGAAGACACGTTCTTTGCATTCATTTGCGAGCAGAACGGGATTTCGCACTTCGTCCACACCGGGATCGTTTCTGCTCACTTGAGGCTGGATGTGGTCGATCGGAAACGGTGGGAAGACTACAAACGTCAGCTAGAAGGCAACGTGTACTTCAATGCGCCGGTCATGGAAGTCGAGGGGGTATCCTAGTGGGACGACAAACGGCTGTCTGCCCGAATTGCGGTGAGGAATTGGTTCTGACGCCCGTTCCCGGACGAGAATGGCGCGTGCATGGAATTTGTAGCAAGACGGGTTTCGCTGTGATTGAAACGGACGCGCAAGTTGAACAAGTCGAACCGTCGGAGAAGAGTGCTGCTAAAGCAAGAGCGAAACGTTTTAAGGATGATCCAGTAAAAGGAGACGATTAAACTATGGCTACTCCATCTACCACCCATTCCGGCGTCGGCTTGCGATGGGTACAAATCTTTGCTCTGAATGCCACTGGCTCGCCCAACGCCAGCGGCACCGCAGTATACGAGGGTGTCCAGATCGAGGGCGCAAAGGCGCTCACGCTCAACGCGCCCGAATCGCGCACGATCACGCACGTCGGAGACGACCGTGTGATCGCGGTGGATAAGCTGCCGCCGACCGATGCGTCCAGCGGCGAGCTGACCACAGCTAAGATCGATGACGATCTGGAAGAAATTCTCACCAACAACAATGTGATCACGGTGGGTGACGGTGAGAGCAAAGCCATTTTGATCGCCACCGACAACCAGGGCAGCGAGCCACAAATTGGGATGCTGGCTTACCGTCAGACACTCGACACCAACAAGGGAAGTGCTACTTACGGAAAGCGCTTGTGGGAATGGTATCTCATCCCGAAAGCGTTTGTCATCCCCAAGCCACCGTCGTTCAATGAGAACGGGGTGGAGGTAGCCTACAGCCTGTTCCCCCAGATCGTCGGGGCGCACCTGTGGGAGACGGCCTTCACCGTCGCAGCTGAGAATGCTGTCGAAGCGCAGTTCGCACGCGGCGTCAGTGAGTATGCGCCGATCATTGTTGCTTTCAAGGGCGATGGAGCAACAGCAGCCTTTACGTTCCATGCGGATCGGCCAGCCCAGGCAACGGCGAAGATCAGCGCATGGAAGAATGGTGTGTTGGTCACGACCGGATTGACGAAAGCGACCACAGGCATCACTTTCACAGCAGGAACACCGGCCAATGGTGATCGCGTGGTCGTATTCTATGAGAAGACTTCTGCCTAAAAGCTGATCGCCATGCCCACTGAGACGCTTGACCATGTGTCACCCGATGGCGACCTGATCGCCCACCTAACGATTACGACGGCCAATGTCGAGATCGGGTACCGGCGCATCGCCTACCAGACACAGTACCAATCGCTGCTAGAGGTGCTTCGGAAGTCGGTCGAGGAAGCGGAAGAGAAGCAGAACAATGCGCCGGGTGACCCGGAGGTTAAGGCTGCTCTCCTCCTCTCCTACCAAGCTCTCGCACGAGAGACAGAGTTTGCACGGGCCTACCTGAGAAGCGTAGTCTATCCCGACTACATTGCGCCTGTCATATCCGCTGAGGTCCAGGTGAGAGGTGAGCTGATCCGCTGGCCGCCGACATTCGAGCAGTTCATCGAGTGGCCTGAAGAACAGGCATTGTTGCTGCATGACAAGTGGGGTGAGGTTGTCTACCGTCTCAATTCCCACTGGCAGCAAGTGCCAGATGGTGAGGAAAAAAAAAGCAGTCAGACGCCATCTATCTGAAGATGATGGAGTACATTGAGCGCCAGAAGGACGACGGCACGGGTGAGCTGCCTGATCTAATGCTTCACGATCCCGATGTCGCTTTCCCAATCTGGCGCTTATTGCATGGGTTTGACTATCGTTTTCCGCCCGATGTTTTGCTGAGACAGGGCGAGGCGTTGATGAACGACTTGCTGGCGTTGGAAGACGTGTACCATCGTCTGCACCACGACTAAAGTAGGCTAATCATGCCGAATGAGTTTGTGCTGCAATCCGTATTGCGCTTTGGATTGGATAAGCGTGCTGCCGCTGAAGGCGTGGCAACGCTGAATCTGTTTAAGACGCAGCTATCAGGCATTGATAAGCAGACGACTCATCTCCGCGAACAGATGTCTCGCGCCTTCGACCCCAAGGCCGCTGAGATGCTTGGCAAGAGCATTCAGACTGCGTTAGGACGAGTAGACCCCCAGGCCCTGCGCGTTGCCATTACCACTGCTCTGAACGAACCTGATACCGCTGGTCTGCATCGCCGCCTGGTAGAGGCGCTGAACGTCAGCGATGAGACAGGCGAACTTGCGAGAGGACTGGAACGTGCCCTACAAGTCAAGGGTATTCAGCAGGTTCGCACTGATCTGAAAGCGACACTGAATGTCGCTGACGTTCAGAAGTTCCGTGCTTCTCTGGCTGATGCGCTCAAGCCGGACACTGTGGACGCACTCAGCAATCGCATCCGTATCACCAAAGATCAGATGCAGGGCTTGGGCGACACAATCAACCAGCAACTAGAGGCCATGTTCCGCAAGGCAAATGAATCTCTATACAAAGTCGAGCGGCTTGGTTCCACTCTCTACCAAGCTGCCGGGGCGCTGGAAAACATCGGGAGCGCACTGACTTTTGGTGAGCAATTACGCCAGTTCCAGTCGTTCTCAGATGCTGGTGACAAGACGCTCATCAGGTTCAACTCGATCAATGAATCCATTGCATCCTCGCAAGCGCGTGTTGGGAGGGTCGTTGCTCAGGCATGGCTTCCAATCCTCGAAAATACAGATAGGTTCCAAGAGAATATCGCACAGTTCGTTGAGGATAACCCAAAGCTGCTTGAGATCGCGGTCAATGTCGGATCCGTCATCACGACGCTGAGCGGACTGACTTCTGCTATCGGGCGCGGGCTGAGAATCTATGCCGATCTCAAGCAGGTTCAGATCAGCGCAACGCAGTTGATCGCCGCGAACATCATGGAGAGGGCGGCCACAGCGCAATTGCAAGCGGCGGGCCTGATGAACACGGCGGCCACGACACAGACAGCGGCAGCAGGTGGGCAAGCTGCAGGAGGTGCACTGGGTGGCACAGTCGGCGGCCTGTTGACGAGTGCCAAGGGTGTTGTTGGAAATGTATTGGGTGTGATCAAGACGGGTCTGGTGGTAGCACTGCCGGCGGTCATTGCGGCACAGATCACCGCTTCGATCACAGATGCAACTATCGGTAAGGCAACCGGAACGACGATCGGTGGAACACTAGCACGATTAGCAGCCTTACGAGTTAGACAATCTGTGATCGACGCGGGTGGAGACATTGAAGCCGCGAATAGGGTGTTTATTCAAGCAGCTAAACAGTTCGGTGCTATCGAGGGAGCAGCAGACTCGATGGGAGAGGAACTGTATGATAGCGAGCAGCGATTCCACTCCCTCGCTTTACAGTTAGCCTATGTCAACAGGCAGCTTGCCAACACGGAGCAGGAAGTCGAAGGGGCGCTAGGCGACATCGGGCAGACCATCCGGCGCGGTGTCTCGACGGCCTTGCGCCCGATTCAAGCCGCCGCAGCTGCCAATGATCCTGTTGTGCGCGCCTTTGTAGACTTCCAAGCACAGGCTTCCGAGGCCGAGCAGGACTATCTCGAACAGCGCCAAGAGATGATTGAAGAATTTGCCAAGGCTGCATCGGAATCGGAGGAAGCCTACAACGAAGAGCGCATCAGCCAGATCGAGCAGTTCAACAAGTCCGCTGGCAAAGCCTATGCAGATTTTATACGCGGGCAGGTCGAAGCCGCCGTAGATTTTGCGGAGTCCGAGGCAGGAGCAGAGACATCCTACTACGATGATCGTCTGAAGCAAGCAGAAGCATTCAGCCTCGAAATGGCGCGCATGGAGCAGGAGCACCAGATTCAGCGCCAGCGGTCACAAGAGGATCATGGTCGTACCCTGCGCCGGTTGGGACGTTCCCGTGATGCACTGGCGATTGAAGATGAGATCGAGAGCTATGAGGTCGAGCGCCGCCGGTCCGAGGAAGATTACCAAAGACAAGTCGGTCAGAGAAATGAGGACTTTGCCCGCCAGTTGGCCGAGCAGGAACAGAATTTCGCCGGACAGCGAGCGCAACGTCAAGAGGACTTCAAGAAGCAGCAGGCCGATGCCCGTGAGAACTTTGCGCGGGAGGCTTCTGAGCGTCAAGTTGAGTTAAAAGAGCGTCTTGCTGAACAGAAAGAACAGTTTGAG
>Ga0209341_10006070_pt1 | contig 10813 bp, 11 predicted proteins | sample RifCSP13_2_FD_184020 | JGI IMG/M metagenome (GOLD analysis project Ga0209341, IMG submission 184020) | Soil microbial communities from Rifle, Colorado - Rifle CSP2_sed 13_2 (SPAdes) (version 2) | ecosystem: Environmental > Terrestrial > Deep subsurface > Rock core/Sediment | place: Rifle...
TGACGTGCCGTAAACCCACTCCACCATGAGCTTTCCCAATCAGGATATCTAGTTGATGATTAACGGCAATGACCAACCAATCTGGCAGAACATCATTGCTCTCAATATCTACTCTGAAGATGTGCTGGTTCAGAACCCCTTTAGTACCCTTCCAAAGGTGCACACCAAAAGAGGTGCCAGGAGTACCTGACCATGCAAGCAAAACATTGCCTGACTCAACAACGACACGGTCCTGTAGCGAACCAGCCCAGTAATTGAAAGGCTTGGAACCATCGTTAAGGTTTTGAATACGAATGATGGGGACGCCGGTGATACTCCAGTCGCTCTCCCTGTACGCATCACCATTAACGAGCCTGCACAGCTCTCCGATCCTTACCCATCGCCATCCATCTGGCAGGGTTTTTTTGGCTTCTTTGACGGTGACGCCCTCGGTATGATTCACGCCGCGAAGATCCTCTCTTTAGTCTCCCGCAGAATCTCGGCAGGTTTGCCAAGGGTTTTTAGAGCACTTAGCCCTCCGGCCTTGACGACTTCGGGAGTCTGGAAGACCTGGGGGTTCTCCAGGCCATCAGTCCCGGCGCGGGCGAATTGGGATGCCAAAGCCCTGAGTGTAGCCGCAGATTTCTTAGGCAGCTTTGATAGCCAGCCGGTGTGCTTGTACGTGAAGGCGTCGGCCCGCTCGACACGACGCTTGGGGGCGAGGCCGTAGCCGAGTTCGGCGAGAACATCGTAAAGGTCGAAGTCGGTCATCTCTTCGAGAGAGCGGACAAGCAATGGCGAGCGGCCACTGTCAGGTAGTCGTCCTAACAGTTCTTTGCGTTCAGGCGGGACAATCCAGCGGCTGCGGAAATTTTCTAGTGTCGGCGCTTTTTCTACAAGCTTGGCCGCAAGGCGTTCCTTGTATTCCTCCACGGTTACAGGCGTGGCTTTGCCGTCCACCATGGTCAGGATGTATCGACCGGCGTCTGTAACTTTGACGTCAAATCCTTCAACCACAATAGTCCGCTCAGGGGGCGGCGGCGGTGGACCTACGCGCGGTTTGCGCGGGCCTGTTTCCCTGGTGACGAACTTCTCACCAAAAAGCCTCGTGGCATCGGTGTAATCGTAAACTCGGAACATCAACTTGTTAGTAGCAAGATCGAGGCGCGTGCCACGGCCAACCATTTGATAGAAAGCGATGGCGGAGCGGACATATTTGAAGAAGACAATGTTACGGACAACCGGCACGTCCACGCCGGTGGTGAGAAGGTCCACGGTTGTAGCGATGAAGTGGTGGCGCGAGCCGCCGCGCAGGTCAGCGATATAGTCCGACCCGCCCACAGAGGCAGTGCACTTGAAGGCGTAAGGTTCCAGCCGAGGCCTGCTGTTCTTTGCGCACCATTCTGCATAGAGGGTATTCATGGCTGAGGCAACATCATCTGCATGTCGGTCGCGAGTACAAAAGATGATACCCTTCTGCTCTGGACCACCGGTCTCAAATAGGTGATCGAACAGATCTTTTGTCATGGCGGCGACCCGCTCGGGCATGAGGATCTTATCCTCGATCTCAGGGGCCTCATACTTTTCTCTAGCCTCGGCCACGCTGACTGGCGCGCCGGTTACCGCGTCTGCGAGCTGCTTGTCGGTTAGGTCCTTTTGTGTGATCCCACTCTCCCGCTCATTGATGTGTTTGTTGTCATGAAAAAGATCGAAGCGGTGGATCTCGCATGCCGCCAGGTAGCCATCTTCGATCCCCTGGCTCATCTCGTACTCGTAAACCGGCTCACCAAAGTATTTCAGATTATCCGCGGTTAGCTGGGCATCGGCTTTGGCTTCTTTGGTATTCTCCTTAATCTCTAACTGTCGAGGCGTAGCTGTGAGGCCAATGTGAACGGCGTCAGGATTCCTGGTAAGCACCTGCGACCACTTTCCCCAGGCCGAGCGGTGACATTCGTCGATAATGACGTGGCTGAAATAGTTCTCAGGATAATAGGTCGTCAGAAAGTTAGCGTCGGCCTCCTCCGTGTCCACATTAAGCGTTTGGTAGGTGGCAACATGGATGCGGGCATTTTTGGCATTGTTCGTGTCATCGGCCTTCTTAAACACCTCTGCGGCATCGGCGCCGAAGACATTCTGGAAGGCCCCCAAGCCTTGGGCGCGCAGCTCATCTCGGTCGCAGACAAAAAGGGCGCGCTTTAATTGGCCTGCGTCGGCGATCTTTTTAAGCAGATTAACAGCGATAAAGGTCTTACCTGAGCCCGTGGCAAGCGAGAGGAGCGCCCGTTTCGGCTTCCCTGTCTTCTCGCATCGCGCGATCTTCTCAAGGACAGCGCGAATAGCTGCATCCTGATAGTAGCGTCTTGTCGCCTCTCCACCTGGATAACGGGCAAGTAGAGGTTGGGCCACCGGCTCGGTCAGCTTAAAGCCTACTTTGTCTTCGTACCGCACTCGAAGCTCGGCCGGACTCGGAAATTGGCTTAAAGGAAGGGGCTTGGTTGTCTTGCCCGTGATACGGTCATACTCCACAAACAAGTGACCGTTGCTTGAGAAGGCGAACGGAACGTTCAACCGCTTGCAGGCAGCATACGCTTTGGCCTGCTCCAAACCGTGCGTGGGCGGCAAGTCTTCCGCTTTTGCTTCGATGAGAGCGACGGCGACGGCCTGGGTATCGGGATTGACCTTGACGCGAAGGACATAATCTACCCTCCCTTTCGCCTGTTTTCGCGGCTTACCGTCAATGACTTCGACAGCCCCGGCAGTCTCCTCCCGGCGAATGAGGTCCTCGGTCCAGCCTCGGGCGTGAATGGCAGGATCAATCAGCTTGGCACGGGTATCGGCTTCGCCCAGTCCCATAATTGGCGGGGATTCTAAGCGATGGAGAGGTGTTCTGACAAGGGTTACGAAGAGTCAAGTATAAGTCAGGTCATTGGTCAAGCCGTCCGGCGTCATCTATTTGAACGTAAGCCTCAGCACTCGATCGTCATCGGGCGCAGGCCTGCCGCGGCCGTCGCGGTTGCTGGTGAGAAGATAGATTGCGCCATCCGGTCCCTCGGCTACATCTCGCAGCCGGCCGAACTGGCGCACGAAGAGGCGCTCAAATGAAACCACTTTGCGCGGCTCCTTGGGGTCGAGTACTAACCGGTAAAGAGACTGACCGCGCAGGCCGGTGAAAAGGAGCGACCCTACCCAGGGGCCGTGCGTTACAAAGGTTGCGCCGCCGGGAGCCCAGGTTTCGCTCTCTCCGCTGTGAAGAACAGGCGCGACCATCCCTTCCTGAGTCTGGTCGCCCCGGATCACCGGCCAGCCGTAGTTTTTCCCCGCCTCGATTAGATTCACCTCATCCATGCAGCAGCCTTGAAAGCCGCTTGGCCCATGCTCGGTGGCGTAGAGACGCCCTGTGCCAGGTTGCCAGGCCAATCCCTGAGGGTTTCGGTGGCCGTAGGAATAGACCAGCGATGTGCCCAAAGGATTGTCTGATGGAATCGTCCCATCCGGATTGAGGCGTAAGATCTTTCCGTTCAGCGAGGAGACAGCCTGGGAAAGGCGCCCGTTCTGTGCGTCACCTATGGTCCAGTAGAGCTTTCCATCGGGTCCGAACTTCACTCGCCCGCCGTTGTGGTTGTTACTTCCGGCAACGCCGTCTACCAGGATCTTATCCATGATACCTTTGCCTGTAGCCGCATCGTCGCGTAGCCGCACCAAGCGGTTCTTTAGCCGGCCGGAGCTGTCGCGATAGGTATAAGCAACGTAGACTAAGCGGTTGCGGCCAAATCCGGGATCCAGGGCGAGCCCCATGAGTCCTGCTTCTCCCACCTCATAAGCATCCAGGATCATCCATGGCTCTGTTTGTATTTTTCCGTTCTTGATGATCCGGATGCGGCCGGGCCTTTCGGTGACGAAAACGCGGCCGTCAGAAGCAAAGGCAATAGCCCAGGGCGTTTCCAAACCTCCAGCCACGACTCCGACGTCTGCCCCTGTCGTGGATTCGGAGAGCACCCCCGGCGGCGGGCAGGCAAAGCTCGCACCGATCAGGAGAAGAAAGAGGACTCTTCGAAACGATTGCGTCATCCTGTTTCGTCCCAAGGCTTTTAATCTGCCAGCGGGACGGTGATGAAGATGTGGGGCTGGTCGCCCATCACGCGGGCGATGTGGCCCTGACCCGTCAGGTCGTCTGCCAGCATGACGTCTCCAGGCTTAAACCGGCGCGTCGTTCCGTCGCCGCAGACAATTTCCCATTGGCCGGAGATGGTGATCACGTACTGGCGACGCGGGGCAGGGTGCCAGTCGAGGACGGTACCTCGGGCAGAGGAGCGGAAAGCGATCGTCTTGGCGGGTTGTGTCTCGGTCGCGAGCATAGTGGGCTCGCCGCTGAACTTGAGTATTATATCCTCGAAATGAGACTGTTGATCGCTTCCCGTAAAGATCCTGACGACTTGCATAACGGTCCTCCCTTTCTACCAGCCCTCTAACATCGCTGGACCAGGTCTGCAAGCGCATTTTTCTCTTGACACCATGGGCATGGCGGCCTATCGATGAGAGGAGGGCCGGATCGACGGGCGTGAGCGGGAAAAAACTAGGCACAGGAGGTTATCGATGTGGTATCTAGTCCTTCGAAGAAGCGTCAAGCCGCGCGAGGAATGGACCGTCAGCTTAGATCAACACCTGGTCTGGATGAAACAGCAGCACGAAGCGGGGAAAATTCTTTTTTCCGGACCGACGCCGGACCGCAAACTGGGCATCTATGTGATCCGGGCGGGATCGCGGCAAGAGGCCGAGCGCATTGCTGCCGGCGACCCTTACACCGAAGCGGGATTCTGCAGCTTCGACCTCATTGAGTGGGAGATCCACCAGGTCATGGGCATTGGGCTCTTCACGGCGGCTGAACTGCGCGCCCATCGCTGAGGAAATGGGGAATGACGATCCTCACGAACGAGTTCTGGGAGATCACCATCGACGGCAAGATCAGCGTAAGATGACGAAAGAGATCAAGCTATAGTGATGGAATTAAATAAGTTGACATCAAATCCCCCCTCACCCCCCTAAATCCCCCTCGATCCCCCTTTACCAAAGGGGGAGAAAGGGGGATTTGAGAGGGGATGGGGGAATTATGGTAATTTTCTTTTTTCCTTCACTATAGTTCAATTTCCACAGAAGCTGTTGATAACCTGTCGATAACTCGCCGCAACGTGACGCCGACGCCTTGTGGAAAGCAGGTCTAAGCCGTTTGCCCACTTAGTGGGCAAGAAAAATCTTTCATTTCCAATAAGTTTTAAAAAAAACCGTTTACCCCGATTTTTAACCTTGTGTGATGGTGTGATGGTAGCTACCTCCCCCCCAGTTTTTGGATGAGCGTTCCTTCGTAGTCGGGAAAATATCGGCCGATAAGGGGGAGATCGAAGCTGGATAGAATCATCGTATTTGATTCTCGCCCCAGCAAAAACTCAAAAGACATCTTGATGAGAGTTTCCGGCGTCACCCTGCCGCCAGTCAGCTTTTGATAGTAATCTGGCTTAAGCTTGACAGTGTGCGTCGTTGTGGTTGCCGCGCTCACGGTTACTGCGAAGGTCTCCGCATTCTTTTGAACGATGTCGATCTTTTCCATGAGGTCTCCGGCCTAGCTTTCGAGATCGCGCAGGACGGCACGACAAGGGGCGCCGTCTGAACCGCCAAGGCGGATGGGAAAACAAATGAGTTCGTAACGTCCAGGATTAATCTGGGAGAGGTCGACACCTTCGAGGAGGGCCAGGCCGTGGTCCAGGAAGGCCCGATGAACCGGCACCTGTTCGTCGGCGGGCGCCACGGAGAGATAGTCCAAGCCGACCAGTTTAACTCCCCGGTCGACCAGGGCCCGGGCCGCCTCGACGGAGAAGGCCATAAAATCCGGATCATAATCGGGCTTGTGCAACAGGAGGGAGTTGCGGGTTTTGAAGAGAACTCGGGACTCTCCCTCCAGCGGGAGTTGCGCGACGTGCTCTGCGGTGATCGTCTTTCCGCCGTCGATCGCGCACACGAGAGCCGGTCCGATGAAAAGCTCAAGCGGCAGGTCATCGATGGCTGCTCCACCCGGGACAAAGTGGAACGGCGCATCCACGTGCGTGCCGGAATGGACGCTCATGCTCACCGCTGAGGAATTGTTCTGGTCTCCTCTGCTCATCCGCCGCCGCCCGATCAGCTCAAACGGGGGCGAGGTAACCCAGCGAACGGTCTCGGGCGACAGATTGAGCGATATGTCATAGTACTTCATCGGGTTCTCCTGGCATTCCTAAGATTAGCGGCCGATTGTAAGTAAGAGAAAGGATCTTGACAAGGGTTATCTTGGGGCCGAATTGCGCTAGCGCGGTATCGGGTTTTCAGGAACACTTGAAGGGATGCTTTCGATGGGCGAGGAGTTAGCTGTCCAGTTCGGGTTTGGGAAGGGCAACGTATGGAATCCCCTCCTCGTCGAGTTCCTCCCGGTCCTCGGAGGTTGAGGTGCCGTGGATGGGTCTTTGCTCAGATTGACCGTGGTAAATCCGGCGTGCCTCTTCGGCGAAGCGCGGGCCGACGTCTTCGAAATTTGCCTGCACGTAATGGTGGAGCCGCAGCAAAAGCTCTTTCGCGTCTGCTTCGGAAACGGGTTCGGAAGGGGGCTTTTCCGCCGCCGGCTGCGGTCTATTATCCTCTCGCTTGAGATGCACGGCGCAGGCGTGCGGGAGCTTTTCGACGTCTGTGGTGCCGCAGGCCGGGCAGGTAATTTGGCCCTGTGCAACCTGTTCCTGATAGCTCTCAAAGTTAGGGAACCACCCTTCGAAACGGTGGTTCTTTTGGCAGATGAGATCGTAGACGACCATAAAGACTCGTATTACAGCCTAACCAATAAGTTCCTTTGGTTTATTTGTCAACCCCCGTGAGTTCCCCAGCGGGCCAGTTGGTGATACAATCTCGCCTTAATGGACCATTCAGCGACGGTCAAGATCATCCGCAAGATCAGCGAAGTACGCCGAGAGGACTGGGACCGGCTTGTAGGCGGGGGTTCTCCCTTCATGAAATGGGACTGGTTGGATGCCCTCGAAGGGGCCGGTTGCGTTCAGGAGCGGACCGGGTGGTTGCCCCATCACGTCGTCATTGAAAAGCCCGGAGAGCTGCTTGGGGCATGCCCCATGTACCTGAAGCTTCACAGCCAGGGGGAATTTGTATTTGATTATGAGTGGGCTGAACTCGCGCGCGAGCTCGGCGTCAGCTACTACCCGAAGTTACTTGTGGGCGTTCCTTTCACCCCGGTCACGGGACCGCGATTTCTTACGAGTAGCCGTGCCCACAGGCCGGAGCTGATCCGAGTGCTGGGACAGCTTCTGGTGCGCATCGCGGAGGAAAACAAGCTCTCATCGGTCCATGTCAATTTTTGCCTGGAGGACGAGGCTGAGCTGTTGCAACAACTTGGCTTTATCCGCCGAACCGGCCTCCAATTTCAGTGGCAGAATCGCGACTACGGCACATTTGACGACTATCTCAGCGCATTCCGCAGCGACCGGCGCAATAAGGTCAAGCGGGAACGCCGCGAGCTCTTGCAGCAGGGAGTATCCATTCGGGCGATTGAAGGTGAGGAGCTGACGCCGGCTCATTTCTCCACCATGTTTCAGCTGTATAAGGGTCACGTCGATAAGTTGTACTACGGTCGGCAGTACCTCACCCGTGAGTTTTTTAGCGAACTGGCGCGGCGCTTCAAACCCAATCTTTGCTTGATCCTGGCAGAAAGGGAATCCAGAATCATTGCCGGGACCTTTAACGTCCAGGACCATGAGGCCTTCTACGGCCGCTACTGGGGTGCCTTCGAGGAAGAGCGCTACCTGCACTTCAACGTCTGCTATTACGCCGCCATCGAGCATTGCATCCGCAAAAGACTGCAGCGCTTTGAGGCCGGAGCCGGGGGGAGCTTCAAGCAACTGCGAGGCCTTGACCCCCAACCGACCGCCAGTATGCATTACATTGTGGAGCAGAGGCTCAGGCGGATCATCGAGAGGTACCTGCGCCAGGAAACGAGCTTCGTAGACGAACGGCGCGCGACGCTGTTGGAAAAAAGCCAGTTGAAAAAGGAGGACTCCTAGCTGCGAGCCTGTTCATGGGCGGTCTTCCGGCCCGTGATTCCTTGACACTAAGTACACTTTGCTTTAACGTTTGCCCCGAGTGTTGCTTACTTGAAGTTTTCTGCCAAAAACATAGCGGAGCCGTTGATCTTCTTCGCGGCGCTGATCGTGCTGTGGGAGATTTTGGTCGAGATCATCCAAGTTCCCGCCTTTATCCTGCCGCCCCCGCGGGACCTGTACACCGCTTTTTTAGCCAAGTTTTTCATCATGGGCAAGCACGCCTGGATTACCTTCCTGGAGGCCGTAGGAGGATTTGCACTTTCTTTTTTTTTGGGGGTCCTGTTTGCCATCGGGGTTGTGTATTCCCGCCATCTACAAAACACAATCTATCCGCTCATCGTGATCCTTTATGCCATGCCCAAGAGCGCCTTTGCGCCGCTGATGGTGATCTGGGTGGGATACGGACTTTTTTCGAAAATCGCCATAGCATTTCTCGTCGCTTTCTTCCCAATTGTCGTCAACACGGTCGTCGGACTGAAGGAAGTGGAGCCGGAGCTAATCGATCTTGCACGCATCAACCGGGGTTCACAGCTCGATATTTTTAAAAAAATCCGGCTTCCGAATTCCCTGCCGTACATGTTCGCCGGCATTAAGGTCGCCATCGTTCTTTCGGTCACCGGAGCGATCGTGGCCGAGTTTGTGGCTGCCAATGAAGGCCTGGGATATCTGATCCTGCAGGCCAACTACAGCCTGGATACGGCCTTTGCCTTGGTCATCCTGCTCATTCTTGCCCTGCTCTCCCTCGGCCTTTTCCTGGCCGTGGACGTACTGCAAAGGAAGCTGGCCCCGTGGAGCGCGGAGGTGCGCCAGCTCGAGGGCTCGTTCTGATGCTTAGAAGGAGGAGAAAAATTATGAAGCTGAAGAAACCGTCTCGTTTTTTCTTGAAACCCTGGTTGCTGGCCGCCGTTATCGCCGTGGTCGGGCTCTGGTTCGCTGCGTCGTCGACCCGCGCGGCTGAGCCCTCCGGTGACAAGCAGGCCGCAACCATCCGCGTTGACTTCATCATTGGCGGGAAGCATGCGATTTGGTTCGTCGCCTTAGAGAAGGGGTTTTACGCTAAGCGGGGGCTTAACGTGACCATTCAAGCGGGCGCGGGTTCGGCGGACACGGTGCGCAACATCGCTGCCGGCCTCGCCGACGTCGGATTCGCCGACTTCTCGACGGCGATCGTTGCCCGGTCAAGAGGGGTGGGCGTGCTCTCCGTGGCGCAGCTCGGGTATGTTCCGACGACGATCATGTGGCGAGAAGACACGAACATCAAGACGCTGAAGGATCTTGAGGGAAAGTCTTGGGCCATCAGCCCGGGGCAGGCTCAGTGGTTTCTGATGCCGGCCTTCTGCCGGATCAACAACATCAACTTCAAGTCGATCAAGATCCAGGAAACCGCTCCGGCCCTCCAACCGGCCGCGCTGGTGGCCAAAAAGGCCGACTTCATCATTATGTTTCGTGCCTCGAACGACGAGGTGGCGGAGCGGGCCGCGGCGAAGCAGGGCATGAAGCTCAAGCGCGTATACATGCGGGAGAACGGTCTCGATATCTACAGCGGCTCCCTTGTGGTCAAGGAAGAGGACGTGAAGCGTCGGCCCGAGATGATTCGGGCCTACGTGGAGGGAACGATGGAAGGGCTGAAGTATGCCCGAGACCATCAGGAGGAGGCGCTGAGTATCCTACTCAAGCACAAGCCTGAGCTGGATAAGGAGCTCACGCGCACCCAGCTCAAAAACGCGGTCGAGGAGGTCTTCATACCGCCCGAGTCGCTGGCGTCGGGGTTTGGCTACATGAAACCTGACATCATGGAGAAAACCGTCAAAATCACCAACGAATTCTTCGATGTGGCGAGAAAGGTTTCGCTCGAAGAGGTCTACACCAATCAGTTCATCAAGAAGTAAAGATTAGAAGGCTTGGTCCGGGAGTGCCTCCCCTCATCGTGGTTGAGGATGTTTTCAAAGTTTTTCGCAGCGCGGCGAAGGACGTTGAGGCCCTGAACCACATCTCTTTCGAGGTCGATGAAGGGGAGTTCGTGTCCATCGTCGGTCCCAGCGGGTGCGGCAAGAGCACGCTCCTGAAGATCATCGCCGGGTTGCTGCCGATGACTTCGGGCAGGATCGAGGTGAACAGGAAAACCGTCGACGCCCCGCTGGAGAACGTCGGAATGGTCTTCCAAGCGCCGGTGCTCCTCAAATGGAAGAGCGTGCTCGGCAACATCATGCTGCCCGTGGAGTTTGCCAAGCTGGATCGAGCGCCCTACCTGGAAAAGGCCGGCTCTCTCGTGCGGCTTGTCGGGCTGCAAGGCTTCGAGGAGATGTATCCCCACCAGCTTTCCGGCGGCATGCAGCAACGGGTTTCCCTCTGCCGGGCCCTGGTGACCGATCCGCGGCTTCTCCTTATGGATGAGCCCTTCGGTGCCCTCGACGCCATGACCCGCGACGAACTCGACCTTGAGCTATTGAGGATCTGGGGCGAGAGGAAAAAGACCGTCCTGTTTGTCACCCATAATATTCAGGAGGCGGTTTTACTGTCAGATTATGTCGTCGTGATGTCGCCGCGTCCCGGCAGGGTGATTCAGAAGCTGGGAATCGACCTTGCCCGGCCTCGAACCGTCGAAATGATGAGTTCGAGCAGGTTTGGCGCCTACACGCTCGAGATTCGTGCCATGCTGGCCGCCGCGAGCGGGACTCCCGGAGCCGCCATAGGGTCGACGACGTGAAAAG
>Ga0209341_10006071_pt1 | contig 10813 bp, 8 predicted proteins | sample RifCSP13_2_FD_184020 | JGI IMG/M metagenome (GOLD analysis project Ga0209341, IMG submission 184020) | Soil microbial communities from Rifle, Colorado - Rifle CSP2_sed 13_2 (SPAdes) (version 2) | ecosystem: Environmental > Terrestrial > Deep subsurface > Rock core/Sediment | place: Rifle...
CACCTCGGCGCCCAGATCGGCGAGCACCAGGCCGCAGGACGGGCCCATCACCATGTGCGCGAACTCGACCACCCGGATGCCCTCGAGCGGCAGCATTTCAGTCCAGGAACCCGTCGGTTTGCAGCGGCTGCGCGGGATCGACGGCGTAGCGGCCGAAATCCGCCGTGCCGGCCTTGCGCAGCACGTCCTCGTCGATGAAGAAGTTGCCGCTGCAGCCCCGGCTCGGCTGCGTCAGGATCCAGTGCGCGGCGTCGGCCATCATCTCCGGCTTGCGTGCGCGGCGCGCGTCGATCCCAGGAATCATCTGCAGGGCCGCCGTGGCGATGATGGTTCGCGGCCACAGCGCGTTGACGGCGATGCCCGCGGCGCGGAATTCCTCGGCCATGCCGAGCACGCACATGCTCATGCCGTACTTCGCCATGGTGTAGGCGACATGATTCTTGAACCAGCGTGGATTGAGGTTGAGCGGCGGCGACAAGGTCAGGATGTGGGGATTGGCGGCTTTTTTCAGGTGCGGGATGCAGGCCTGCGACGCCGCATAGGTACCGCGCACGTCGACGCCGAACATCAGGTCGAAACGCTTCATCGGCGTCTCCAGCGTGCCGGTCAGGCTGATCGCACTCGCGTTGTTGACCAGGACGTCGATGCCGCCGAAGCGCTCGAGCGTCGCCGCGACCGACTGCGCGATCTGCGCCTCGTCGCGGATGTCGCACTGCACCGGCAGACACTTGCCGCCCGCTGCCTCGATCTCGCGGGCCGCGGTATGAATAGTCCCGGGCAGCTTCGGGTTCGGTGCCGCCGTCTTCGCGGCGATGGCGACGTTGGCGCCGTCGGCGGCCGCGCGCAACGCGATCGCGAGGCCGATGCCGCGGCTGCCGCCCGTGATGAACAGCGTCTTGCCGCGCAGGGTGTCAGGCAAGCTGGCGAAACCCCTTGGGCAGGCCGGCGAGCGGCGTATGCCCGTAAACGGGTTCGTCAGGGATGGCTTTCACGAGCAGACCCCTGGCTTCCAATAATTTCATGAAATCCACCCCTGTTGCCACGCCCATGCTCTCGAACATGAACACCAGGTCCTCGGTGATCACGTTGCCGCTGGCGCCGGGAGCGAACGGGCAGCCGCCGAGGCCGCCCATCGAACTGTCGAAGTGGCGCACGCCTTCCTCGTAGGCGGCAAGGACGTTGGCGAGACCTAGGCCGCGCGTGTTGTGGAAGTGAGCGCCTTCCAGCTTGCCGCCGATCTCGTTTTTTACCCTTCTGAAAATTCTTTTCACCTGGGCCGGGTTGGCATAGCCCACGGTGTCCGCCAGCGCGACGCCGCCGCAGAACTTCGCCAGGGCAACGGAGATGCGCACCACGTCGTCCTCGGGCACCGCGCCCTGCAGCGTGCAGCCGAACGCGGTCGATACCGCGCCCTCGATCTCGGCGCCGCCGAGATCGGCGCAGCGGCGCACCTCCTCGATCATCTGCTCGGGCGTCATGCGCACGTTGGACTCGCTGTGCTTGCGGCTCGCCGAGACCGGGAAGGTGACCTTGTGCGCGCCGGCCGCGACCGCCCGCTCGAAGCCCTTCAGATTCGGGGCCAGGGCGACGACCTTGAGATTTTTTATTTTTGTCGAGAAACCCACCACCTCCGCGGTATCGGCCATTGCCGGAATCAGCTTCGGAGGCACGAATGAGCCGACCTCGATTTCCTTCAGTCCTGCTGCCGCGAGCGCCGCGATCCACGCCTTCTTGGCTTGCGTCGGCATCAGGTGCCGGGCATTCTGCAGTCCGTCGCGCGGACCGACTTCGCAGATGTGGACCTGGGTCATGGCTGGATTCTAGCGCCGAGGCCCATGCGCCTCTCGATCCTGCCGATGGCGACGCCGCAGGCGGCGGCGCCGGCGGCGAACGCGAGCAGCACCCACAATGACGCCTGCCAGCTGCCGAAGCGGGTGGCGATCCAGGCGATCGCCAGCGGGCCGAGGAACTGGCCGAACTGCGACGCCTGCATCACGATGCCATTGGCGGTGCCGATGTGCTGCGGCGTCTTCGCGTGCACCGGCAAGCCGGCGAAGATCGAGGCGGGTATGACCCCCGCGCAGGTCGAGAAGACGAGCACCAGCACGTAGCGCAGCGTGCCGGACAGCGTGTCGGCAAGCATGCCGATCTCGCAGAGCGCGGATATCGCGGCGGCGCCGATCACCAGGGTGCCGCGCGGCACACCGCGCGAGAGCAGCCAGCCACCCGACAGGTTGCCGGGAATATTGGCCACCACCATCAGCGCAGTTGCCGCCGCCGCCGATCCTGTCGACACGCGATGCTCGACCAGGAAGGTCGGCAGCCAGACCATGATCGAAGTCCATTGCCCGACGTAGAAAGCGAACAGCAGCGCCAGCGCCATGTTGCCTTTCTGCGCAAGCGATTCGATTACCAGCTTCCTGAAATGGACCTCGCCGTGGCGCTGCGACTCGGGGACCAGGCGCGCGAACGCCACGGCGCTCGCGGCGGCCGCCAGTGCGGACGCCAGCCACAGCCCGCGCCAGCCCCAGGAACTGATCAGCCAGGGCGCCGCCAGCAGCGCGATGCTGCCGCCGGCCGGCATGTAGGCGCTCCACAGGCCGAGCGCCTTGGCGCGATCGCGCGGCGTCGCCGCGGCAGAATTCATCAATGCCACGGCCGACACCGTCAACAGGATGAAGCCGACCCCTTCGAAGAAGCGCGAGGCGAGCAGGGTGCCGAAGCCCAGGGCAGCCGCGCCCGCAGCACCGCCGGCCGCCATGATGGCGAGGCCGGCGAGCGCGAGCCGCCGGTGACCGAAGCGGTCGCACAGCACGCCCGCGAGGATGCCGACCAGCATGCCCATCAGGTTGAACGTCGTGGCGATGAAGCCTGACTCGACCAGCGTCAGCCCGAGCTCGCCGCGCAGCGCGGGCAGCGCGGGCGGCACCTTGGTAATGTAGGCGCCGGCGGCGAGCCCCGCGGCGAACACCGCCCAGACGGCGGGCCAGTTCGTCACGCAGCGGTAACTGGAATTTTCAGTTCAATGATCTTCCTGGACCAATCGGCAGGTCCGGTGCTATGCACCGAAGTGCCGTTCGAGTCCACCGCCACGGTGACCGGCATGTCCTCGACCTCGAACTCGTAGATCGCCTCCATGCCGAGGTCCTCGAAGGCGACCACGCGCGATTTGCGGATCGCTTTAGCCACCAGGTAGGCCGCGCCGCCGACCGCCATCAGGTAGGCGGCCTTATGCTTGCGGATGGCATCGATAGCGACCGGGCCGCGCTCGGCCTTGCCGATCATGCCGATGAGCCCGGTCTTCGCCAGCATCATCTCGGTGAACTTGTCCATGCGCGTCGCCGTGGTGGGGCCGGCGGGCCCGACCACCTCGCCGCGCACCGGGTCGACCGGCCCGACGTAGTAGATGACGCGATTGCTGAAGCTCACGGGAAGCGGCTTATTCTGCTCGATCAATTCCTGTATTCGCTTGTGTGCGGCGTCCCGGCCGGTGAGCATCCTGCCGGAAAGCAGAAGGCGCTCCCCGGGCTTCCAGGATGCAACTTCTTGCTTATTTAATTTATTCAAATCCACCCGCCTGGAGCTCGCGTCGGGCTTCCAGGTGACGGCAGGCCAGTCGGATAGCTTCGGCTCTTCGAACTCGGCCGGTCCCGATCCGTCCAGGACGAAATGCGCGTGGCGGGTCGCGGCGCAGTTCGGGATCATCGCCACCGGGCGGTTGGCGGCATGCGCCGGGTAGGTCCGGATCTTCACGTCGAGCACCGTGGACAGGCCGCCGAGACCCTGCGCGCCGATGCCGAGCGCGTTGACCCTGTCGTAGAGCTCGATGCGCAGTTCCTCGACCTTGTTCTTCGGCCCGCGCGCCTTGAGCTCGGCCATGTCGATCGGCTCCATCAGCGCTTCCTTCGCGATCAGCATCGCCTTCTCGGCGGTGCCGCCGACGCCGATGCCGAGCATTCCCGGCGGGCACCAGCCGGCACCCATGGTCGGCACGGTCTTTACCACCCAGTCGGCGATGGAATCGGAGGGGTTGAGCATCGCGAACTTCGATTTGGCCTCCGAGCCGCCGCCCTTGGCGGCCACGTCGACCTCGACGCGGTTCCCGGGGACCAACTGCACCTGGATTACCGCCGGCGTGTTGTCCTTCGTATTGGTCCTCGCGAAGGAGGACTCGTCCAGCACCGAGGCGCGCAGCTTGTTATCCGGGTCAAGGTAGGCCCGGCGCACGCCTTCGTTCACCGCGTCCTCGAGCGAGGCGTCGAAATCGAAGCGCACGCCCATCCCGATCTTCATGAATACGTTGACGATGCCGGTGTCCTGGCAGATCGGCCGGTGGCCCTCGGCGCACATGCGGGAATTGGTCAGGATCTGCGCGATGGCGTCCTTTGCCGCCGGGGACTGCTCGCGCTCGTAGGCGCGGCCGAGCGCGCGAATATAGTCGGCCGGGTGGTAGTAGGAGATGAATTGCAGCGCATCGGCGATGCTTTGCACCAGGTCTGCGCGGCGGATCGTGGACACGGTCGGGTCGGGGAGTTTTGCGGAACTGACTTAATCTAGCATACGCGGCATTAAAATCGCGCCAGGTTCAGCCAAGAGGAGGAAGCATCATGTCGGTCAGCAAGTCCCGTCGCCCGGCTGGGGAACAGCAGGACACCGAAGTCTCCGAAGCGCAGATCGCAGTGCATTGGCAGGAGGAGGGCTACTTCTCGCCCCCGAAGGAATTCATCGCCCAGGCAAACCTCGCAGACAAAAGCGTCTTCAAGCGCTTCTCGCTCGACAAGTTCCCGGGATACTACAAGGAGTTCGCCGCGCTGCTCGACTGGTACAAGAAATGGGACCAGTTGTTCGACGCCAGCAATCCGCCGTTCTGGCGCTGGTTCGTCGGCGGCAAGATCAACGCCTCCTACAACTGCGTCGACCGTCACCTCGCCAAGCACAAGAACAAGACAGCGATCCATTTCGTGCCCGAGCCGGAAAACGAGGCCATCCAGCACCTTACCTACCAGGAGCTTTTCGTCCGCGTCAACGAGTTCGCGGCGTTGCTGCGCGACTTCTGCGGGCTGAAGGCCGGCGACCGGGTGACGCTGCACATGCCGATGGTGGCGGAGCTGCCGATTACCATGCTGGCCTGCGCGCGGCTCGGCGTGATTCACTCACAAGTGTTCAGCGGCTTCAGCGGCAAGGCCTGCGCCGACCGCGTCTCGGATTCCGAGAGCCGGGTGCTGATCACCATGGACGCGTACTACCGAGCCGGCAAACTCCTTGACCACAAGGAGAAGGCCGATACGGCCGTCGCCGAGGCGGCGAAGGATGGGCACAAGGTGGACAAGGTGCTCGTCTGGCAGCGCTACCCCGGGAAGAACTCAAGCCCCACCAAGCTGGTCGAAGGACGCGACTGCATCGTCAACGATCTGCTTGCGAAGTACCGCGGCAAGCGCGTGGCGCCGGTGCAGATGCCCGCCGAGGCGCCGCTGTTCCTCATGTATACGAGCGGCACCACCGGCCGGCCGAAAGGCTGCCAGCATTCCATCGGCGGCTATCTCGCCTACGTCACCTGGACATCGAAGAATATCCAGGACATCCATCCCGAGGACGTTTACTGGTGCATGGCCGACATCGGCTGGATCACTGGCCACTCGTACATCGTTTACGGCCCGCTCGCACTTGCCGCCTCCTCGGTGGTCTATGAAGGGGTGCCTACGCATCCCGACGCCGGCCGGGTGTGGCGCATCGCGGAGCAGCTGGACGTCAACATCTTCCACACTTCGCCGACCGCGATTCGCGCGCTGCGCAAGGACGGGCCGGACGAGCCGGCGAAGTACAACTACCGCTTCAAGCACATGACCACGGTGGGCGAGCCGATCGAACCTGCAGTATGGAAGTGGTACCACAAGATGGTCGGCAAGGGAGAGGCGGTGATTGTGGACACCTGGTGGCAGACCGAGAACGGCGGCTTCCTCTGCAGCACGGTGCCGGCGATCCACAAGATGAAGCCCGGCAGCGCGGGTCCTGGAATTCCCGGCATCCATCCGGTCATCTTCGACGACGAGGGCAAGGAGCTCAAGGCCGGATCGGGCAAGGCAGGCAATATCTGCATCCGCAATCCCTGGCCTGGCGGTTTCCAAACCATCTGGAAAGACCCGGATCGCTTCGTCAGTCAGTACTACTCGCGCTACTGCAAGAATCCCAAGAGCAAGGACTGGCGCGACTGGCCATACATGGCGGGCGACGGCGCCGTGCAGGCCAAGGACGGCTACTACCGGATCCTCGGCCGCATCGACGACGTGATCAACGTCGCCGGCCATCGCCTCGGCACGAAAGAGATCGAATCCGCAGCCCTGGTCGTGCCGGAGGTGGTGGAGGCGGCGGTGGTACCGGTCGCTGACCCGATCAAGGGCAAGGTCCCGGACCTGTACGTCGTGCTCAAGCCGGGCTTGAACGCCTCCGACGAGATCGCGAAGAAAGTGTCGGCGTCGGTCGTGACCCAGATCGGCGCCATCGCGCGGCCGCGCAAGGTCATCATCGTTCCCGACATGCCCAAGACGCGATCGGGCAAGATCATGCGCCGGGTGCTGGCGGCGATCTCGAACCACCAGGACCCGGGCGACGTGTCGACTCTCGCCAACCCTGAAATCGTTGACAGGATCAAGGCGGCATACCGGTAAATATTTGTAGAATCCGCATCCTGCGGAGAGATGGCCGAGCGGCTTAAGGCGCACGCTTGGAAAGCGTGTGTACGTTAATAGCGTACCGTGGGTTCGAATCCCACTCTCTCCGCCATGCATCGCTTACAATGCAGCAACCACGGCGGGCCTCCCCGCATTGCAGCCTGGTGAACCTGGTCAGGTCCGGAAGGAAGCAGCCACAGCTGGATCCTGCAAGTGCCGGGGTTCAGGCTCGCCACCAATTTAGAAGCCATGAGCTATCAAGTACTTGCGCGGAAGTGGCGACCGAAGGACTTCGCCGGGCTCGTGGGTCAGGAGCACGTGGTGCGGGCGTTGCGCCACGCGCTCGAGCAGAACCGCCTGCACCACGCCTATTTGTTCACGGGAACGCGCGGCGTGGGCAAGACCACGCTGGCGCGCATCCTCGCCAAATGCCTGAACTGCGAAACCGGGCTCACGGCACAGCCATGCGGGAAATGCTCGGCATGCACGGAGATCGATGCCGGCCGCTTTGTCGATCTGCTTGAAGTGGACGCGGCGACCAACACCAAGGTCGACGAGATGCGCCAGCTCCTCGAGACCGCGCAATACGCGCCGACGCGCGCGCGTTACAAGGTGTACGTGATCGACGAGGTTCATATGCTTTCGACCTCGGCCTTCAACGCCATGCTGAAGACGCTGGAAGAGCCCCCCGAGCACCTCAAGTTCATCCTGGCGACCACCGACCCGCAGAAAATCCCCGCGACGGTGCTGAGCCGCTGCCTGCAGTTCAACCTCAAGCAGATGCCGCCAGGGGCGATCACGGAGCATCTCGCGAAGCTGCTCAAGCAGGAAGGGATCTCCTTCGATGCCGAAGCGCTGGCGCTGATCGCGCGCGCGGCCTCCGGGAGCATGCGCGACGCGCTGTCGCTGCTCGACCAGGCGATCGCGCACGGCGGCGGCACGGTGTCAGCGGGCGCCGTCGGCGAGATGCTTGGAGCGATCGACCAGGGTTTCCTGCTGCGCCTGATCGACGCCGTTGCCTCGCAGGATGCCGCCGCCGCCGTGGCCGTGGCCGACGACATGCAGGCGCGCAGCCTTTCCTACGACATCGGGCTCGCCGACCTGGCCGGGCTGCTCCTGCGCGTCGCGATGGCGCAGTCCGTTCCGGAGGCGCTCGATGCCGCCGCCGCGGAGCGCGCCCGCATCGTGGATCTTGCCGCGCGCATTGACCCGGAATCCGTGCAGCTCTACTACCAGATAGCGCTGCAGGGGAGGGAAGACCTGCCGCTTGCGCCCGACGAATACTCGGGTTTCGTCATGACCATTCTTCGCATGCTCGCGTTCCGACCGGAGGCAGCGAGCGCAAGCGCGCCGCCCGCCGGGAAAAAGGCGGCGTCAGGTCAGGCCGCCCCCTGGCCGCAACTCGCGCAGCAGCTTCCGGTCGCCGGCGCCGCGCGCGAGCTGGCGCGCAACGCGGAGCTGCGCAAGCGCGAGGGCAACTCGTTCGACCTGGTGGTGCCCAGCGCGAAAGCCTATCTCGCGGAGCGCGGCTACCAGGAAAAACTCAAGGCGGCGCTGGAGCAGCACCTCGGGGCCGGCGTTACCGTGAAGGTGACGGTGGGTGAGATTTCCGGCGCGACGGCGGCAGCCGTCGAGGCGGATGAGCGGGACGCGCGTCGCGCCGCGGCGACCCAATCTGTCCATGCCGACGGTTTCGTGAAGGACCTCGTCAACCTGTTCGACGGCAAGATTGTCGATTCGACCATCCGGCAGGAAGGAAAATGAGGCGCGCATGAAAGGTAACATCGGCCAGCTCATGAAGCAGGCGCAGATGATGCAGGAAAACATGCGCCGCATGCAGGAAAGTCTCGCCACGCTGGAAGTGGAGGGCCAGTCAGGTTCCGGCGCGGTCAAAGTGCAGATGAGCTGCAAGTACGAGGTCAAGCGCGTGAGCATCGACCCTTCGCTCGCCGGCGACGACCGCGAGATGCTTGAAGACCTGATGCTCGCGGCTTTCAACGACGCGTCGCGGAAGGCTGAAGCAACCATCGCCGAGAGGATGAGCGGCATGACGGCCGGCCTCGGCCTGCCCGCCGGATTCAAGCTGCCGTTTTGAGCAAGAGCGCCGTCCCGACCGCGAAGGGCCTGGAACGGCTCCTTCAAGCCCTGCGCATATTGCCCGGCGTCGGCCCGCGCTCCGCGCAGCGCATGGCCTACCACCTTCTCCAACATGAGCGCGCGGGCGCCGGAGAACTGGCCGATGCACTGGCAGGGGCGCTCGCGGCGGTGCGCCGTTGCATCCGCTGCAACAATTTCACCGAGGAGGAAACCTGCGCGCTGTGCCGCTCGCCGCGGCGCGACGCTTCGCTTCTGTGCGTGGTCGAAACGCCCGCCGACCTGGCGATGGTCGAGCAGACGCTCAGCTATTCGGGCATGTACTTCGTCCTGATGGGCCGGTTGTCACCGCTCGATGGGGTCGGCCCGCGCGATATCGGTCTCGACCGTCTGCTGACCAGGGCAACCGGTGGCGAGGTGCGAGAGGTGATCCTCGCGACCAACTTCACCAATGAGGGCGAGGCCACGGCCCATTACGTCGCCGAGATGCTGCGATCGCGGGCGATCAAGGTGAGCCGGATCGCCCGCGGCGTGCCGGTCGGCGGGGAGCTGGAGTACGTGGACACGGGAACCCTCTCGCAAGCGCTGCTGGAGCGGCGCGAAATGCCGTGAGTTTCATTGACATACCTTCCAGGCCCCCGCTATAATCTTTGGCTCAGTTCGGACGCGGGGTGGAGCAGTCTGGCAGCTCGTCGGGCTCATAACCCGAAGGTCAGAGGTTCAAATCCTCTCCCCGCAACCATCGCTCTTTAAAAATTCGCAGCCGATAGGTGTGGGCGCTTGATTGAAGGCGCCGGCTCCAAGTTTCCTTTACGGGAAACGCGGACCGGCCAAAGCTTCAAGAATCAAGTGCTCGCAAAGAAGTAAACCTCGTTTACTTTGAGTGAAGCACGAAGTAATTTTCTCCGGCAGCAATGCCGGGGGATGCAGGATTAATTGAAGAGTTTGATCCTGGCTCAGATTGAACGCTGGCGGCATGCCTTACACATGCAAGTCGAGCGGCAGCGCGGGGGCAACCCTGGCGGCGAGCGGCGAACGGGTGATGGTGGAAACCCTGATCCAGCCATGCCGCGTGTGTGAAGAAGGCCTTCGGGTTGTAAAGCACTTTCAGACGGAACGAAATCGCGCGGGCAAATATCCCGCGTGGATGACGGTACCGTAAGAAGAAGCACCGGCTAACTACGTGCCAGCAGCCGCGGTAATACGTAGGGTGCGAGCGTTAATCGGAATTACTGGGCGTAAAGTGTGCGCAGGCGGCCCCGCAAGTCGAGTGTGAAATCCCCGAGCTTAACTTGGGAATGGCGCTCGAAACTACGGGGCTCGAGTGTGGCAGAGGGAGGTGGAATTCCACGTGTAGCGGTGAAATGCGTAGAGATGTGGAGGAACACCAATGGCGAAGGCAGCCTCCTGGGTCAACACTGACGCTCATGCACGAAAGCGTGGGGAGCAAACAGGATTAGATACCCTGGTAGTCCACGCCCTAAACGATGATGACTAGTTGTTGGAGGAGTTAAATCCTTTAGTAACGCAGCTAACGCGAGAAGTCATCCGCCTGGGGAGTACGGTCGCAAGATTAAAACTCAAAGGAATTGACGGGGGCCCGCACAAGCGGTGGATGATGTGGTTTAATTCGATGCAACGCGAAAAACCTTACCTACCCTTGACATGTACGGAATCCTGCAGAGATGCAGGAGTGCCCGAAAGGGAGCCGTAACACAGGTGCTGCATGGCTGTCGTCAGCTCGTGTCGTGAGATGTTGGGTTAAGTCCCGCAACGAGCGCAACCCTTGCCATTAGTTGCTACATTCAGTTGAGCACTCTAATGGGACTGCCGGTGACAAACCGGAGGAAGGTGGGGATGACGTCAAGTCCTCATGGCCCTTATGGGTAGGGCTACACACGTCATACAATGGCGCGTACAGAGGGTTGCCAACCCGCGAGGGGGAGCCAATCCCAGAAAGCGCGTCGTAGTCCGGATTGAAGTCTGCAACTCGACTTCATGAAGTCGGAATCGCTAGTAATCGCAGATCAGCATGCTGCGGTGAATACGTT
>Ga0209341_10006072_pt1 | contig 10812 bp, 8 predicted proteins | sample RifCSP13_2_FD_184020 | JGI IMG/M metagenome (GOLD analysis project Ga0209341, IMG submission 184020) | Soil microbial communities from Rifle, Colorado - Rifle CSP2_sed 13_2 (SPAdes) (version 2) | ecosystem: Environmental > Terrestrial > Deep subsurface > Rock core/Sediment | place: Rifle...
AGGCTGCAAGCCTGGTCTAGAATGCGATCGGTGGCGGGCCGCAGGTGCGCCCGTTCTTCTGGGCGAGCAGGCCGCCCAAAGGGCGGAGACGCCGGCTGGGAAGCCTCCAGGACAACCAGCAGCTCATCCGGCACATAGGCAAATTCGAGCAGACCTTGCGGGGTATCGAAGAAAGCCCGCCCCACCAGGCCACGATACCAAAGCAATTCGGTGGCCGAGGCGGGATGAAGGTGAGGCGCCTCTTTATCACGCCGCCCAGGCCCCACCTGGCGCAGCTCGCCGAAATTGCGCACGAACTGGCCCCAAGGCAGATTCCCGGCCTGGGCCGACAGCGCCGCCAGAGCCCCCTGCGCCTCAGCGGGCAGGGCGGCCAAACCGTCAGCAACGGCCTGGGGCAGCAATTCTTCTAGCAGTTGAATGGCAGAGCGGATCTCCTGCGCCCGCAATTCGATCCCCCACAGTTCAGCCAGGATGCGCAGGCGACCCAGGTCTTGGCCTTCCAGGCTCTGCGCGAGGCCGGGCATAGTGGACCTCTCTCAGGAATTCGGGGCGATGAGCTCCAGCGCCTGGGGCAGCACCTGGATCTTGAGATAGTGCACATTGCTGGCGAAGCCAGCGAAGGTTTCGCCGTCCGTGTGCAGGGTGAGCGGTTCGGCGCAACGGATCTCGACCTGCTTGACTTTACCCATGCGTACCTGGCTGAAGTTACCCTGACTGCCGCGCATGAATTCGGGAATGAGGCGGAACATCATCGGGCGCGAAACCTTCTGGACAGCGGTGAAATTCAAAACGCCATCGTCGATCTTAGCGCCCGGGGCGGTGACGAAGCCGCGGCCTTCGCGGGGGCCGTTGCATACAGCCAGCATCATCAGATCATCTTCCCAGTGCTCCCCATCGCTAACGATCTTCATCGGCAGCACATCGTAACGGCTGATCATCACTTCCAAAACGGCGACGAAGTACATGAGGAAGCCGCGCAACCAAGGGCGGCTGTGGGAATAGATATTTACCGAACCACCGAAGCCAATATTGACGGAGTTATCCCAATACTCCTTGCGCCCGTGCTCGTCTTCGATCACGCCGATGTCGATCTTGCGGGCCTGGCCAGTGAGGGCTTGCTTCAAGGCCAAGTCTGGCCTGGTTTCTATCCCGGCGGCATGGGCAAAATCGTTGCCGGACCCGATGGGAACCACCCCGAAAACGGGGCGCTTGTCGGCGGGAAGCTGCATGAGGCCATTAATGACCTCGTGGACCGTGCCGTCGCCGCCGACGGCGATGACCAGGTCGTAACCGTCCAAGCCAGCCTGGTGGGCAAGCTCTGTGGCGTGGGTCGGGTAAACCGTGCCGGCCCAGTCAGCGCCGCCAAGTTCGTCCGCGATGGGCCGCAGATCGGTGGCCAGGCGCCAGGCATTACCCATGTCCGCGTTGGGGTTCAGGATCAATTTAGTGCGCTTGGCAGCCATGCAGCCTCCGGGACTGAGCGCCGAATGGGGTTGGTCCCGGCGCAGTGAGATTATAGTCGGAAAGAAAAGTCGGGTAGACAGAGGACCGTTAAATTTGGTCAGGTGATGTGATTTTCAGAATATGGTAACTCGGAAGACAAGCCATGAGAATTGACGCCTCGCGGAGGTGGCATGTATTTCAGAAAATCCGTTGCTCGGAAGGAATGGTTCTAAGGATTCCTGGCTGTGTCAGTTCTATTAACGACAAGGACTTCGGTATGCCGCTCGGAATGGCAAGGAGGGAGTAAATAGAGACCGCCGCAAAGCGCGGCGGTCTCAGCGAGGAGAAAGATCCCCCGAATCTCACTACATCGGCCAGTCGCGCAGAATTCGCTCGGTCTCTTCGGCGTGGCCAGTCTCGTCGCTAACCATGTTTTCCAGCTCGACGGAAAGGCCCTTGTCGCCGAATTCTTCGGCATCCATGGCCCGTTGAGTATAGTCGCGCACAGCGCGCTGTTCAGCTTGCAACACGGCCTGCAGCATTTCCTGATTCGTGTGAGCTTCCTTAACCGGGCGGGCCTCATTCACCGGCTCTCCGCCCAAGGCAACGACTTTGTTGGACAGGAACTGGGCGTGGCGCTGCTCATCCGGCACCTCCGCCAGGAAAAACTCGGCCAGCTCGGGGCGGTAAGGGCCGGTTACTTTAGAGGCGTAGGTGATATATTGGATAATTGCGCCCAACTCCCCAGCCAGGTCCTCATTCAATTGCGAGACCAACCTATCTTTGGCTTTTAGGTTGCCATTGGTTTGCTTGACTGTGACTTGTTTATTCATTGTGCGCTCCTTTCGAGTGTGAAACCAGGGCAAGCCGAAGCCACCCCAGGCTATGGATAGTCTCTCACGCGGCATAATGATTCTCTAGGGACATATATCACACCCTTTTTTATCATTTTCCCCTACCTATAATGTCCCTACCTCTAAAGGTCCTACTCATCTCGGTCGCGTGCCTGCTGGCCGCCTGCGGGTCGCCCGCGGCCCTTCCAACTCCCCAGGTGTTAGCGGCAACGCCAACGCCCACGCCATTCCAAATCCCAAGCGAGACGCCGCAACCGGGCCCCTCGGCCACCCCCGACCCCTATGAGGCTCTCACAATTTCCGCGTTGGTCGCCCGCAGGTATGGGGGCGGCGAAATGCTGGATCTGGGCATCTTAGGAACGAATGCTGGATACACCCGGCATATGGTCAGTTATCCCAGCGATGGGCTGGCGATCAACGGCTTTATCGATATCCCCGCGGGGGACGGGCCGTTCCCCGTGGTGCTGGTGCTGCATGGGTATGTCGACCCCGAAGGCTATCAGGTGGAGAACTACACGGCACGTTACGCGGCTGCGTTCGCCAACGCGGGCTATATCGCCATCCATCCCAATTACCGAAATTACCCACCCTCGGATGCCGGCCCCAACGAGTTCAGGGTCGGTTACGCGGTGGACGTGCTCAACTTGGTCGCCATAGTGAATACCCAGGCGGGAGTGGCCGGGGTGCTGCAAGCCGCCAACCCAGACGCGATCTTCCTGTGGGGCCACAGCATGGGCGGAGGAATCAGCCTGCGGGTGATCACGGTGGGCAGCGATGTGCAGGGAGCCGTGCTTTACGGCTCTATGAGCGGCGATGAACGCCGCAACTTCGAGCGGATCCGCGATGTGCTCTCGGATGGCACCCGAGGCAACGAGGAATTGAGCGTGCCAGATGAGGTGATGCAGCTTATCTCGCCGATCTATTATTATGAGCGCATCGCCGTTCCGGTCAGCATCCACCACGGGGAAGTGGACGCGTCGGTGCCGCTGGCCTGGTCACAGGAGCTTTGCGAGCAACTGCAAGCGCTTGGCAAGCAGGTTGAGTGCTTCACCTATCACAACATGCCGCACACTTTTTATGGGGAAAACGATCAACTGCTTATCAAGCGGTCCATTGAGTTCTTTGAGAGCGGGATGCCGTAAGGGCAGAAATCGATGATCTAATTGGTAACTTGGGGTTATTTACCCAGTTCCAAACTCAGATTTCCAGTCTTATTCCAAATCCACAATCTCGGCGTGAGCTGCCTTGCCTTCGATGTGCAATAGCCCTATGGTGGGAGGTCGCCCGGGCAGCATCTGGCAGCAGGCTGAGCCGGGATTGACGACCAGCTTGCCATCCATGTGTTTCACAAGCGGTTCGTGGTTATGGCCGAAAACTACCACATCCACATCGGGCACCAGTGAAACGGCCCGCGCGGTGAAGAATTCAAAGGAACGCGGACCATGCAGCAAATAATGAAATTTGTCCGCCAGGTAGTGCGCCCAGCTGCCGTGCCCATGGGTGAGCCCGATGCGTACCTGACCCACGATAAGCGTGCGGTGCAAGGGGAGATCGCCGAAGCCGAACCAATCGCGGTTGCCGCGCACCGCCACTACGGGCGCTACCGTTTCAAGCTCGACGAGCACGCGGGGAACCGACAGGTCCCCAGCGTGCAGGATGCCGGTGACCTTGGCGCGCTGGAAGGTGGGCAGCACCTGCGGGTGCAGCGCCCGGCGCCGGTCGGGGATATGGGTGTCGGCGATCAGGCCGAGGGTGACGCGGCTCAACGGCCATCCAACAGAGTATGCAGGGCGCCCAGCGCCTGCCGGCGGGATTCGAAGACAATGCCCAGCATGCCACTGTCAACGGCTGCCTGGACATTAGCAGCCAAATCATCAATAAATACCGCTGCATGCGCGAGCACCCCCAGGCGGTTGAGCGCCAATTGATAGATGGCCGGGTCGGGTTTCATCAATCCCTCTTCGGCGGAGACTACGATGAGGTCGAAGGCATCGCTGATCTTCCACGTTTCGCTAAGGAAGGATCGCAGATTAGACAAGGCATTGCTTAGCAGGGCGGTTTTCCACTTGGGCCGCAAATCGCGAATAAAAGCCACTAGTTCCTTATCCACCCGATCCCCTCCGAAGAGATATTGCCTGAACTCTGGCAAGCTGAGGCCGAATTTCTCGCTGATGGTCTGCATGTGCGCGTCCCCATCGATTTCGCCCAATTGGGCGGAGAAGCGAGCATCGGACTCGAAGACGATGTGATTGAGCTCGGCGCGGCTTAAACCCAGGCGCTCGGCAAGAGCATCACGCGGCGCGCGGTCTTCTGTGCGCACGATGACGCCGCCCAGGTCCCAGATGACGGCTTCGATCGCGGTGGTAGGGTTCATAGAAGTTGGGTTATTTTACCGAACAGAGAGCAGTCCAATTCTGCGGAATCGGGGTAACTTGGAAACCACGGAAAATGAAGAAATCCGAGGGATAGCGGAAGGAGGTTATTCGGAGAAAGATGATCCGGTGCATTCTTCGCTTGGCTTGATTCTCGGTCGGGTACCGACTTTATCACCCTATCAGAATGACACAGGGATCGCCGGCTCGGAATGACAAAAAGGGGAAACAAAAACGCCTGCGTTCGCAGCGAGAAAGTGCTCGCTTTTAGCAGGCGTCTTTGTCGAGGTCTGGTCCTCTTGTTTATTCGGTGAGTTCGACGGTCATCAACTCCTTTCCGGGTCGTAATTCCTTTTCGTAGCGGTCATATTGCCGCGCTACGTACATCCCAACGTTTTCATACAGCCGCAGGGCACCGGTGAGATTGCCGGCGTCCACGCCCAGGCCAACGCGCTTCTTGCCGCGTCGTAGAAATTCCTCGAAGGTGTGCAGCAGCAGCGCCTTACCCAGCCCGCGCTTGCGCCACGGGCGCGGCACTCCCAGCAGGGCCAGCCAGCCCATGTTGGGGTCCTCGCTGGAATATTTGTAGGAGAGCGAGAACCCAGCTACCTGGTCGCCGTCCCAGGCGACGAACCACAGGGCGGGGTCATAGGCATCATCCTCGATCAGCATGTGGCGGAAGCGCTTCAAGCCGACGTCGAAGGGGCGTTTCTGATATCCATAATGATCCGAGAAAGACCGGTCATAGGCCTTGTAAACCGCCTCCAGGTGGCGCTCCTCGCTGAACGGGCGTAATTCGATGCCTGGCGGCCATTGGGCCGGCGTAGCGGGCATATCCAGATCGACCCACATCTGGAAACTGTGGCGGATGAGGCGGTAGCTATTGGCTTCCAGCAGCCTGGCCAACGGTTTGGCCTCCGCCAGCGTGAAGTTGTGCACAGAAACGCGCAGCTCAGACGGGCAGCGGTCCAGGGACTGCTGGGCGCGTTCATCCGCCCAGGTAAGCAAGCGCTGGCCGATATCGGTGTCCAAGTAATCCGGGTGAACGCGCAGCCACACGGAGGGATGCACCGGGGGTGAATCCCAAGCGATGCACTCCACATAGCCAAGCATGTTCCCTTGCGGGGAGAGGATCATACGCAGGTCCTCGGCCATGTTCATTTCAGGGTTGGTCAAGAAGTTCATCAGCTCCGCTTCATCCATCTCGTTCACCTGTATGAAATGGCGAGAGAACGCGTTGATGAGGCCAAGCAAAGCATTGAAGTCTTCCATGCCCACTGGCCGCAACGGGTAATCCTGTGGCGCCAAAACCCTCGATTTCAGTTCATTCGTTTGCATGTTCATTCTCCTGGTCAACAAAAACGGCCGGGGCACATGCCCTGGCCGTTAGAAATATGCTTAAACAAAACGGCCGCGGGCTTCTGCGCCGCGGCCGTTAATGAGAACTTAGGATCCTACAGACTGGCGACAGGCGCAGTGCGCGAAGGCAGGGCAACTGACACGGGGGACCCGAGCAGTTGCATGCGCAGGTTGATTTCGAACCTGATCATCACGGCGCTGTCGTCTCCTATCTAGGGCACAGCTTACTATGTGAGCCGGGTTGTGTCAAGCGTAACTAGGACTTGGCAGGAGCCCTCAGGTGCGGCTTCAAGAAGAGCCCGGTATAGCTTTTCTTGACCTTGGCCACCTCTTCGGGGGTGCCCTGGGCGACCAACTCGCCGCCGCGGTCGCCGCCCTCCGGGCCGAGGTCGATAAGGTGATCGGCCACTTTGATGATGTCCATGTTGTGTTCGATGATGATGACCGTGTTGCCGGCGTCCACCAGCCGTTGCAGGACTTCGATGAGCTTGTGCACGTCAGCGGCGTGCAGCCCGACGGAAGGCTCATCGAGCACGTAGATAGTCTGCCCGGTAGAGCGCTTGGAGAGTTCCTTGGCGAGCTTGACGCGCTGCGCCTCGCCGCCGGACAGCGTGGGGGCGGACTGGCCGATGCGGATGTACCCTAGACCCACGTCGCGCAACGTTTCCAGCTTGCTCATCATCGGCGGGAAGGCGTTGAAGACTTCGATAGCGCGTTCGATGGGCAGACTGAGCACATCGGCGATGCTCATATCCTTGAACTTAACCTGCAAAGTTTCGCGGTTGAAGCGTGCGCCGCGACAGACTTCGCAGGGCACGTACACATCAGGCAGGAACTGCATTTCGATGCGTACTTCGCCCTGCCCTTCGCAGGCTTCGCAGCGGCCGCCACGCACATTGAACGAGAAGCGCCCAGGCTTATAGCCGCGCATTTTGCTCTCTGGCAATTCGGCGAACAAGTCACGGATGTGGTTGAACAGCCCGGTGTAGGTGCCGGGGTTGGAGCGCGGGGTGCGGCCGATGGGCGACTGGTCGATGTTGATGATCTTGTCGAGGTGCTGGATGCCGCGGATCTCGTCGTGGTCGCCGGGTACCGTATGAGCGCCATTTAGTTCGCGGGCCAAGCCTTTGTAGAGGATCTCATTCATCAGGCTGCTCTTGCCGGAGCCGGAGACGCCAGTGATGCAGATGAGTTTCCCAAGGGGAAGCTCGATAGTAAGGTTCTTGAGGTTATTCTGGCGAGCGCCGACGATCACCAAGGAAGATCCGGAGCCGGCGCGGCGATGCCTGGGCAGCGGGATTTGCTTGCGGCCGGATAAATAGGCGCCAGTAAGTGAGTGCTTATCTTTCAGGATGGCTTCGGGCGGGCCTTCGGCGACGATCCGGCCGCCCTTCTCACCCGCCCCGGGGCCGAGGTCGATGATCCAATCGGCGCGGCGAATGGTCTCCTGGTCGTGTTCCACGACCAAGACGGTATTGCCCAGGTCGCGCATACTGGTGAGGGTATTGAGTAGCCGTTGGTTGTCGCGGGCATGCAGGCCGATGGACGGTTCGTCCAAGACGTACAGCACGCCCATCAGGCGCGAACCGATCTGGGTTGCCAGGCGGATACGCTGCGCTTCGCCGCCGGAGAGGGAGCCGGCTGAACGGTCGAGGGTGAGGTAATCGAGACCCACGTCCACCATAAAGCCCAGGCGTTCGCGGATCTCCTTAAAGATGGGCTTGGCAATGATGCGCTGGCGAGATTTGAGCGGCGACTCCTCAGCGGACAGGCCCTGGATCCAGTTTTGAGTTTCCAGGACCGGCAATTTGGTGACCTGCAAGATATTGAAATCCTGAATGGTCACTCCGAGGGCTTCGGGACGCAGGCGGGCGCCATTGCAGACCGGGCAGGGCCGGTCGTTCATGAACTCCATGATGCGCATGCGCGAATAGTCTGAATTGGTTTCACGGAAGCGCCGCTCCAAGTTGGGGATGACGCCTTCAAAGGGGATGCGAAAGGTGGAGACGCGCCCGCTGTTGCGCTTGTACTGAACCTGCACTTCGTTGCCATTAGTCCCATAAAGAATGGTTTCCAATTGCGTGGCATTTAGGTCTTCAATCGGGGCGTTGAGGTTGATGCGGTTGGCCTTGGCCGCGCCTTCCAGCGTGGACCAGTAATAGCCGCCTTCGTCACGCGGCCCGCCCCACTCTAGAGCACGGATGGCCCCTTCGTTTAGCGAGAGGCTTTTATCGGGGATGATCAGGTCGGGGTCAACCTCAAGCTTGGTGCCGATGCCTTGACATTCCGGGCAGGCGCCATGCGGGGTGTTGAAGGAGAAGGTGCGCGGCTCTATCTCGGGCAGCACACTGCCGTGCACCGGGCAGGACAGGCTCTCTGAAAACAACAGGTCTTGGGGCGGGGCCGCCGAGAGATTGTGGACGATGGTGACGCCGTCCCCAAAGCGCAGGGCGGTCTCGATCGAATCGGTTAGCCGCGAGCGGGCTGTATCACGATCCTTGGTTTGCTCTTCCGTACGGATCACCAGACGGTCCACGACCGCTTCAATATTGTGCATCTTGTAGCGGCCCAGTTTGACCTTTTCCTTGCCAAGCTCCAAGACTTCCCCATTTACCCGGGCGCGCACAAAGCCAGCCTTGGTGATCTCTTCCAGAACGCTTTCATGAGTTCCCTTGCGGCCGCGCACCAGGGGAGCCAGGATCAGCAGGCGGCTGCCGTCGGGCAACTTTTCCACGGCGTCCACGATTTCCTGGGCGGACTGGCGGGCCACTTCGCGGCCGCATACGGGGCAGTGCGGAACGCCCACACGGGCAAACAACAGGCGCAGATAATCGTAGATCTCGGTGACCGTGCCCACCGTAGAGCGCGGGTTGTGCGAAGAGCCCTTTTGGTCGATGGACACGGCAGGGGATAGCCCCTCGATATATTCCACATCGGGCTTGTCCATCTGACCGAGGAACTGGCGGGCGTAGGCGGACAGGGATTCCACGTAACGGCGCTGGCCCTCGGCGAAGATAGTGTCGAAAGCCAGGGAGGATTTGCCGGAGCCTGATAACCCGGTGATCACCACGAACTTATCGCGAGGGATATCTACCGAGATATTCTTTAGATTGTGCGCCTTGGCCCCCACCACTCGAATGACATTATGTTCCATGGATATACCTTGCAGGAAGAATGAGGCAATAATAGCACAATTGTTTTATTTTTATGATGACCGCGTTTTAGTTCTTAAATAGGCAGAAAACACCCTACCAGATAGGGTCTGCATACGAGTACATTTCCTCAACTTCAACCCAAATTCTGGCTCGAGAAGGTTCGTGATATATTTACACGCTACTTTTATACGCATCCATGCCCTTCAACTTTGCCCTCTTCGCACGACTCACTTTCAACCAATTCTTCAAGTTTAGAAACGGCCCACTCAAATTCACGCCGCGCCGCCGGGTGGTGATCCTGTTGTTTTATCTGATCGTCCCTCTGCAACAACTGCTCACTTTTATTTGCTTCTACCTCGACGAGATCTTTTTCCCAGCCTACCGCCGCCAGGAGATCAAGGCGCCGGTCTTTATCGTGGGCAACTTCCGCAGCGGGTCGACGCTGCTGCAGCGCCTGCTGGCGCAGGACAGACAATTCACCAGCATGAACATCGCCGAGATCTACATCGCCCCCACCCTCACCCAGCGCGAGTTCTGGAAGCTGCTGGGCGCAATAGACCGCATCCTGTTTGGCGGGAGCGGGCGCAGGTTCATAGAGAAACGGGATAAGAGCTGGCTGAATTCCCTGCAGATGCACAAGGTGGGCTTGTTCACCCCCGATGAGGACGAGGGCCTATTGGTCACGATATGGTCCACCATGTTCCTGCAATACGTCTTCCCCGTGATGGATGAGCTGCCCCCCTTCGACCGCTTCGACGCAGAGTTACCCGCGGGGCAGCGCCAGCGCATCATGGGTTTTTACCGGGCCATCATCCGCCGCCATCTTTATGCTCACGGCGGTGATCGCATCTATCTGGCCAAGAGCCCCGGGCATGCCGCCCGCATCGACAGCCTGGTGGAATTCTTCCCGGATGCGCGTATTATCTACCTGACGCGTAATCCCATGCGCATGGTCCCCTCGGCGCTCAACTTTTTCGACTACGCCTGGAATATTTTTGGGATCCCGGATGGCGCGCACCGCTTTCAGAAAGGCATCCTGAAGCAACTCAAATACTGGTATCTTTATCCGCTGCAAAGATTTAAGGAATTGGCGCCCGAACGCTATTTCATACTTCGCTACAACGACTTTGTGGGCGGCATCCTGGAGAGCGTAGACAAGATCTACGCCTGGATGGGCCTGCCACTCAGCGAAGGCTTTCGCCGCGTTGTAGGCGAGGTGGTGCGCAGCAACCAGGCATTTGAAAGTGATAATGTCTATACCCTGGAAAAACTAGGCCTCACCAAGAAGCAGATCGCTGAGGAGTTCCACGAAATCTTTGAACTCTTCAAATTCGATCTCCAGGCGGATATCGGCTCTGTAATGCAATAGTCCCAAGAAGGGAACCTATGATCGACCCAATCATCTTTTCAATTAACATCTTAGGCATCACTCTCACCCTGCGCTGGTACGGCGTGCTGGCCATGGTAGGTCTGCTGGTGGGAGCCACCATCGCCGATCGAGAGATCAAGCGCCGCGGGGGCGACTCAGAAAAGTTATGGGACGCGTTGGTGTGGCTGGCAGTAGCCGGTGTGGTCGGCGCAAGAGTCTGGTACGTGCTCAACGACATCTTGAGCGGCGGTACCTATTTT
>Ga0209341_10006073_pt1 | contig 10811 bp, 14 predicted proteins | sample RifCSP13_2_FD_184020 | JGI IMG/M metagenome (GOLD analysis project Ga0209341, IMG submission 184020) | Soil microbial communities from Rifle, Colorado - Rifle CSP2_sed 13_2 (SPAdes) (version 2) | ecosystem: Environmental > Terrestrial > Deep subsurface > Rock core/Sediment | place: Rifle...
TCGCCGATGCCGGCCTCGTGCCCGAACTGCGACTCGTCCCCAGGGTCGTCAACGGCTAGCCCGATCTAGTCTCGACGGGGTGGGACTCGTCGAGCGCCTCAAGGTCGAAGCGGGAGATTCAGGCCTTGCCGCGGTGGGCGTCTGCAGTGTCGAGGCGTTCGGCCGGACCCGCGATGACATCCGCGATGCCACGGCGTCGGGACGGTCGGCGTCGCTGACTTTCACGTTCGCCCAGCCAGCGAGATCCACGGACGTCACCAGCAGCTTCCCCTGGGCGAAGCGACTCGTCGTCGGCGCTCACGCCTACCTTCCCGAGGCTGGTTCACCGGGGCCGTCGCGTCCGGGAACGGGGCGGATCGCTCGATTCGCCGAGTCGGATCACTACGCCCCGCTCCGATCGGCGATGGGAAGCATCGCCGAGGTGTTGCGAGGCGACGGCTGGCGGTCGGAGGTACTCGTCGACGACAATCGCCTCGTCGATCGCGCGGCTGCCGTGCGCGCCGGTGTCGGATGGTGGGGAAGGAGCACGATGGTCCTCGTGCCCGGCGCAGGCCCGTGGGTGTTGTTGGGCAGCGTGGTCACCGATGCACTCCTCCCCCTCTCAGCGCCGATGGTGCGCTCGTGCGGCACCTGCACCGCCTGTCTTCCCGCTTGCCCGACAGGCGCCCTCGGTGCACCAGGAGTCCTCGATGCACGCCTCTGCCTGGCCCGATGGGCTCAGGCGCCGGGCTGGGTGCCCCGAGAACTGCGGGCACTGATGGGCGACCGGCTCTACGGATGCGACGATTGCCTCGACGCCTGTCCTCCCGGTGACCGGGTGCTCAGGCGGGTCAGCCGCGAGGCCGGCCGCGTGGACGTCGTCGCCCTGCTCGGCGAAGACGACGGCACGCTCCGGGAACGCTTTTCCAGGTTCTACGTGCCCCGCAACGAGATGCGGTACCTGCGCCGTAACGCGCTCGTCGTCCTCGGGAACTCGGGGGACCGCGCCATGGTCGGGGTGGTCGCTCGTTTCGCAGGCGATGCCGATGCGATGCTGCGCGGCCACGCCGCCTGGGCTCTCGGGCGGCTCGGCGGCGGTGAGGCGGTCGCCACCCTCACTGTTCTGCGCACCGACCCGGACACAGCTGTGGCCGAAGAGGCAGCGGTCGCGCTCGCCGGTACCCTGGACTGATGCTCCTCGTGTCCGACGTGCATGGCGCGTTCGACTCGCTTGCGCGCGTTGCCGCAAGTGGAGAGACCCTGCTCGTGCTCGGTGACCTCCTCAACTTCGTGGACTACCGCACCATGGAGGGAATGCTCACCGAGGTGGCGGGCAAGGAGTTCGTCACTCGCCTCGCCGGGTTGCGGACCCGGGGGGACCAGTCGGGCGCGCGGGACTTGTGGGCCCGATTCAGCGAAGGCCGCGAGGCCGAGGTCCGGGAGCGATACGACCGCCTGACCAGAGACGCCTACCGCAGGGCGGCCGCGGCGCTGGCAGGCTCCGGCGCATATGTGACGTACGGCAACGTCGACCGCCCCGACGTCCTCCAGGAAATGCTTTCCACGGATGTCACCTTCGTCGAGGCCGGGGCATTCGAGATCGAAGGAGTCTCCGTGGGCATCGTCGGCGGTGGCGTGCCGTCACTCGGGGTGTCGGGTGAGGTGGGGCACGACGCGATGGCTGCTCGACTCGGTGCGCTCGGTCCGGTCGAAATGCTCTGCACCCACGTGGCGCCGGCGGTGTCGCCGTTGTCGAGCGACGTGATCGGCGGCAGGCCGAAGCAGTCCGTCCCCGTCCTCGAGTACCTCCGAGAGCACCGGCCCCGTTGGCACTACTTCGGGGACATCCATCAGCCCCAGGCGACCACCTGGCGGGTCGGCGAGACGGTGTGTCGCAATGTCGGGTACTTTCGCGCTACCGGGCGGCCGGTCCGGCATGGCTGAGCGAGGCTCCCCGGGCATCGACCTCGAGCGTCTTGCTTCCGGCTACGGCTACCGGGCAGCGGGAACCGGAGATCGCAACCGGGCAGAAATCGCCTGCCGAGCCGCCAACATCGGCGTCGGAGATCTCGCCGTCGACGTCGGAGGCGGAAGAGGAGCCCACGCCCTCGTGTTCGCCGGCAGCGGGGCCACCGCCGTCGTCGTCGACCGATCGCCGGCGATGGCGGCGCACAGCGCCTCTGTGGGCCTCATCGCCGTGGTCGCCGACGGAGAGCGGCTGCCGTTGCGCGACCAGATCGCCGGCCTCGTCTACCTTCACCTGTCGATCCACCACGGCGACCCGGAGTCGATGCTCAGGGAGGCCACCCGGATAGTTCGTCCCGGTGGCGTGGTGTGGGTGTGGACGCTGGCACCATCGCATGTCCGCGCGTCGTTCCTGACGCGGTGGTTTCCATCGGTCGGCCCGATCGATGAGCGGCGCTTCCCCGATCCTGCGGAGTTGGCACGGATCATGATCGGCACCGGTCTGGAGCCGTTGGCGTCGATGGCGGAGGAGGAACAGATCGTCCGCACCGCGGGATCCTGGGTCGACGCCGTGCGCTCAGGATTCGTCAGCACGCTGCAACTCATCTCTCCCGAGGAATTGGAGGGGGGACTTGCCCGGTTCCACGAGGCCCACCCGAATCCGTCAGAGGAGATCAGCTACTCACTCGCCTATCGCAGTGTGTCCGGATTCAGGCCGTCGCTAGTGTCCTGAGCATGGAAGGAACCGTCCGCAGCGGCGAGACTTCTGCCTCCCCCGAGGTGGTGTTCACGGTGGCCGCGGATCTTGCCGCCTACCCCGAGTGGGCCACCGGCGTAGCCAAGGTCGAGGTACTCGAGACCGGCGCCGACGGCATGGCGTCTCGAGCGCGTTTCGAGGTGGACGGATTCGTCAAGCGGATCAGCTACGAGCTCACCTACGAGTACGAGTACCCGCACCGGATCGCCTGGCGCGCGGTGCCGGGCGACGACATCCGCGACATGGAGGGCTATTACCAGTTCAAGCCCCGCGACGATGGCGGAACCGAGATCGTGTATGCCCTGAGGGTCGAGCCGGCGTTCGTGGTGCCGGGGTTCCTCCGGCGACAGGCCGAGAAACAGATCGTGCAGGCGGCGCTGCGGGGTCTGCGCCGCCGAGCGGAGGAACCGGGGACCCACTGATGCGGGTCCTCCTCATCACGGGCAAGGGCGGGGTCGGCAAGACCACGGTGTCTGCCGCGACCGCGTTGCGAGCCGCCGACATGGGCTACCGAACACTCGTCATGTCCACCGATCCGGCGCACAGCCTCGGAGACGCGTTCTCCCTCCCACTCGGCGACGCACCGACGGTCGTGGTTCCGGGGCTCCATGGCCAGCAGATCGACGCTCAGCGTCGCCTCGAGACCCATTGGGGGACGGTGCGCGACTACCTCGCTGAGCTGTTCGATTGGGGAGGCGCCGACGGAATCGCCGCCGAGGAACTCGTCGTGTTTCCGGGCATGGACGAGCTGTTCGCCCTGGCCGAGGTGCAGGACCACGTGGCCTCGAGTGACTACGACGTGATCGTGGTCGACTGCGCCCCCACGGCCGAGACGCTGCGACTGCTCAGCCTCCCAGACATCCTCGGGTGGTACATGCAGAAGCTGTTCCCCTTGGAGCGGCGGGTGGCCAGGGTGGTCCGGCCGGTCCTCTCCCGGGTGATGTCGATGCCGATTCCGGGAGATGACGTGTTCCGGGCCGGAGAAGGTTTCTACGGGCGCATCGAAGGTGTCCGCCGGGTACTGGCCGATCCCGAGATCACCAGCGCCCGCTTGGTCATGAACCTCGAGAAGATGGTGGTGAGCGAGGCGCGTCGCACGTATACCTACCTCGGTTTGTTCGGGTATGCGGTCGATGCGGCAATCGTCAACCGGATCATCCCCGAGGCGGTCACCGATCCCTACTTCAAACGGTGGCGGGAGGTGCAGGCCGAGCACCTGGAGACGGTGAAGGAAGCCTTTGCCGATCTCAGCCTGCTTCGCCTCCGCCTGTTCGACGAGGAGATGGTGGGGATCGACAAGCTCCGCATGGTCGGGGAGGAGCTGTACGGCGATCGCGACCCGACGGTGCGCCTGGCGACGAACACGCCATTCCGGGTCTTCGAGGATGGCGATGACGTCGTGCTCGCTCTCTTCCTTCCCCTGGCCGAGAAGGGAGAGGTCGGCGTCATGCGGCGCGGCGACGATCTGTACGTCACGGTCGGCCCCTATCGGAGGTCGCTCGCGTTACCGGACTCCTTGCGGAGACGGGAGGTGATCGGGGCGCGGCTCAGCGGTGGCGAGCTGTGGGTTCGGTTCGGGGTGACCAATGGATGACATGCCCGAGCTGAGCGAAGCGGCCCGGCGTGGCTTGCAGCGAGCCGCGGTCCACCTCATGAAGGCGGCGATCGAGGTGGTGGCAGGGGTGAGTGCGTTCCTCGAGGAGATGGGCAGGGCCTCCGACGACGACCACGAATCCGGCGACGGTGGATCGCCGCAACACATCCCCGTGGATTGACAGCGACGCGATTCAGGCGCAGGTGGTTCTTCGAAGGAGGAGGTCGACGGTGGTGGTGATCGCGGTCGATTGCGGCGGCACCAACCTGACGGTGGCCCATGCCGATCGCGCCGGGTCGCCTCGAGGATCGACGACGATCCGCACACCTCCAACCGCGGATGACATCACCGAGGCGATCCTCGACCTCATGGCGCAGTTCCCGACCGCAGACCGCGTCGGCGTCGGCATCGCCGGTCTCGTCGACCACGCGGATGGTCGGCTGATCTCGATGCCGCACCGGCCGGGGAGCAGCCGGATCGCCGACATCATTCGTGCACGGTCCGGACTGCCGACGCTCGTCGACAACGACGCGAACACGGCCGGCCTCGCCGAGGCGACCGGGGGCGCGGGCGTCGGCCACCGGGTGGTGTTCACGATGACCGTCGGAACCGGCATCGGCGGCGGACTCACGATCGACGGGAAGGTGGAGCGGGGTCGCGCCCACCTCGGCGAGGTCGGGCACATGTCGATCGACCCGGAAGGGCCCCGGTGCGTGTGTGGAGCCGTCGGATGTTGGGAGGAGATCGCATCCGGGCGGGCGCTCGACCGAGCGGCGACTGCCGTCGGCCTGCCCGATGGGGTCGCCCTGGTTGCTGCGGCACGATCGGGCGACCATCGGGCGGCGGGGATGGTTGCCGAGGTCGGCACAGCATTCGGTCGCGGGCTGGCGAACCTGGCCGCGATCATCGACCCCGACGTCTTCGTGGTCGGCGGCGGGGTGAGCGCAGTCGGCGACCTCTTCCTCGAGCCGGCGAGGCGCTCGCTGGCGATTTCCCTCTTCGCCGGAGACTCTCGTATGCCGCCGCCGCTCCTGAAGGCCGGCTTCGGGCCCGCCGCCGGTATCGTCGGGGCGGCACTCATGGCAGGAGCACCACTGTGAAAGTCCCCTCGACGCTGAGACAGCTCGTGAACGCCGTGCCGGCTACCGCGAAGCTCGTTGTCCGCCTGACGCGCGACCAGCGCGTGGATCGTCGATACCGGATCGCCGCGGCTGCGGCGGTCGCGTACGCAGCCTGGCCGTTCGACCTGATCCCCGACCGCATTCCGGTGCTCGGAAAGGTCGACGACGCCGCGGTGGTCGTGGTCGCTCTCACCAGGTTGGTGGATGCGGCCGGGCCGAAGATCGTCGCCGAGCACTGGGATGCCGATCCCGAGTCTCTCGACACGCTCCTCGGTTTGCTGGCGGCAGCAGAGCGTTTCGTGCCCAAACGGCTCCGACTGGCCGCATCGGTGGTGTCGTGATGAACGCCGGCCGCATCCTGTTCGGCTCGGTGGTCACCGCGTTCGGGGTGATCTTCCTCCTCGGATCGGTCGGCGTGCTTTCTCCGGGAGAGGTGATCGGCGCCTGGTGGCCCCTGGCGATCGTGCTTCTCGGCGTCCTCCATGCCGGCTCGGGGGGGCGCCTCAGTGGCGGGTCCCTGGCGCTGGTGATCGTGGGTGCCGCTCTGCTGGGTGTGACCACCGGGTTGTTCGGATCGGATGCCTGGCGCTACGTCTGGCCGGGCGCACTCATCGGCATCGGTCTGTGGCTCACCCTCGGGTGGGGCCGCCGCCTCGGCATCCGGCCCGCCGACGATGAAGAGGTGGACGGGATCGCCGTACTCGGGTCGGCGCGGCTCGCCACCCGATCCCAGCGCTTCCGCAAGGCGTCTCTCACGGGCGTGCTCGGCGGGGTCACCCTGGACCTGAACGAGGCCCTGCCCATTCCGGGGGGTGCCGCGGTGTCGGTGACCAGCATCCTGGCGAGTGTCTCGATTCTCGTGCCGCGAGGCTGGGTCGTCGAGATTCGGGGCCTGCCGCTCCTTGGCGGCTGGGACGACACCACCGACCATCATGTGGCCGGCCCCGGCTCCCCGCGCCTCGAGGTCCAGGCTCTCGTCGTCTTGGGTGGTCTCGAGGTCAAGCACTCGGGGCGCTGGAGGTAGCAGCCCGGCGTTTCCGCGTTGTTCCCATCTGCCAGACTCCGGGCACGCGCACGAGGGGCGGGCACGGTGACCTACGCAGTTCTCTTCCCGGGACAGGGGAGCCAGCATGTCGGCATGGGAGCCGATCTCTTCGAGGCACGCCCCGATCTCCTCGGCGAGTCGGCCGACGACGTGCTCGGTTGGTCGCTGCGCTCGATGTGCCTCGTCGGTCCCGAGGAGTCGCTGACCCGCACCGAGCACGCCCAGCCTGCGCTCTACGCGTTGTCGTACGCGTTGTGGGAGGCGTTCGCCGAGGCGATGCCGTCGGCACCGTCGGCAGCTGCCGGGCACTCGCTCGGCGAGTACACCGCGCTTGGGGCTGCCGGAGTGTTCTCCTTCACCGACGGATTGCGACTGGTCGCCACCCGGGGACGCGCCATGGCCGACGCCGCCGACGCCGAGCCGTCCGGCATGGCTGCCCTCATCGGCGGGAGTCCTCTCGATGCCGAAGCGATGGCGGCGGCCCGGAGGGAGGACGGCGGCCGCCTGTGGGTGGCGAACGTCAATGCCCCCGGGCAGGTGGTCGTCGCCGGCGGGACCGACGACCTCGCCTGGGCGTCGGCCCATGCCTCCGCGTTCGACATCAAGCGGGTCATCCCGCTGAAGGTCGCCGGTGCCTTCCACTCCCCGTTCATGGCCACCGCGGCGGCGCAGCTCGGGGAGGCGCTCGCCGGGGCATCGGTCGCCCGAGCCGACTTCCCGGTCTGGGCGAATGCCACCGCCCTCCCGTACACCGGGGACGTCGCCGGCACCCTCGTCGCCCAGCTCACGTCGCCGGTCCGGTTCGCCGACACCCTCGCCGGCATGGCGGCCGCCGGGGTGCGGCGCTTCGTCCACGTCGGCCCGGGTGATGTAACCGCTGGGCTCGCCAAGAGGTCGGTACAGGGTGCCGAAGCGATCACCGTCTCTTCGGTTGCCGACGTCCCGGCCGCAGTAGCGACGCTCGCCGACATGTCAACGTCCATCGACTGAGAGGAGCCGCCGGTGCCGAACGCCATGATCACCGGGTGGGGGCGCTGTGTCCCGCCGACGGTGCTGAGCAATGCCGACCTGGAGACGGTCACCGACACGAGCGACGAGTGGATCACCAGCCGCACCGGGATCAAGGAGCGACGGATCAGCCACGTCGAGGTGTCGGACATGTCCACCGTCGCCGCCCGCCATGCCCTCGCCGCCGCCGGCATCGAGGCGACCGACCTCGATCTCATCATCATGGCGACGTGCACCCCGGATCGGGCGATCCCCAGTGCCGCCGCCACGGTGCAGGCCAAGCTCGGCGCATCGAAGGCTGCGGCCATGGACCTCAACGCGGCGTGCTCCGGGTTCATCTTCGCCGTTTCGACCGCCGATCAGATGATCCGGTCGGGGTCGATGCGCCGGGTGCTCGTCGTCGGCGCCGAGAAGCTCTCATACTGGCTCGACTTCTCCAACCGTTCCACCAGCGTGCTCTTCGGCGACGGCGCCGGTGCCGTGGTGCTGGAGGCGTCCGACGAGGAGGGAGGCCTGCTGGCCTTCGAACTGGGCTCCGACGGCACGGCAGGCGATCTGCTGTGCGTGCCGTCGAGCGGCACCGAAGGGCATCCCGACCGGACGGTCCTGCCGACCATCCTCATGGAGGGTCCGGAGGTGTTCCGTCGGGCGGTCATCGCGATGGGCGACTCCTCGGTGCGGGTCATCGAGAAGGCGGGGCTGTCCGTGGACGACGTCGATCTCCTCATCCCGCATCAGGCGAACGTGCGGATCATCGACGCGACCGTGCGCCGCCTGTCGCTCGACCCGGCGAAGGTGTTCATCAACATCGCCTCGTACGGCAACACGTCGGCGGCGACGATCCCCATCGCTCTCACCGAGGCGCTCGAAGCGGGTCGCATCCAACCCGGGTCGCGGGTTCTGCTCGCCGCCTTCGGCGGCGGCTTCACCTGGGCTGCCGCGCTGCTGCAGTGGGGCAGCCGGGTCACCCCGCTCGGCACCTCGGACGCGGCGTTGCCGCCGACGACGGCGACCGCCCTCGAACTGCTCGCCGCCAACATCGCCGTGCACGGCAAGGGGATCTGAGTGGACCGCGTCGCGCTCGTCACCGGAGGGTCGCGGGGGATCGGCAGGGCGATCGCCGAACACCTCGCCGGCTCGGGCCACCGCGTGGCGGTGAACTATCACACTCGGAGCGATGCGGCCGATGAGGCCGTGGCCGCAATCGCCGCCGCCGGAGGAAACGGGTTTGCCGTCCAGGGCGACGTCGGGGACCCCGATGCGGTGGCAGCCATGTTCGCTGCGGTCGAGAGCTACTTCGGCCCCGTCGAGGTCCTCGTGAACAACGCCGGCATCACCGCCGACGACCTGCTCCTGCGCATGAAGCCCGAAGCGTGGGCGTCGGTGATCCAGACCAATCTCACTGCCGCCTACTTGTGCACGAAGGCGGCGCTCCGCGGGATGCTCAAGGCCAAATGGGGCCGGATCGTATCCGTCACCTCGGTGGCGGGCATCACCGGCAACGCCGGGCAGGCGAACTACGCCGCGGCCAAGGCGGGGCTCATCGGTTTCACCAAGTCCGTCGCCAAGGAGGTCGGATCGAGAGGTATCACCGTGAATGCGGTCGCGCCTGGTTTCATCCAGACCGACATGACGCGAGCCCTCGGCGATGACGTGCACCAAGCGGTGCTTCCCTCGATCTCCCTCGGGCGATTCGGGACCCCCGCGGAGGTCGCGTCCGTCGTGGGCTATCTTGCCTCGGACCAGGCGTCCTACGTCACCGGCCAGGTGCTGGTGGTCGATGGGGGGCTGGGGTTCTAGGTCTGCGGACCCAAACACCCAAGGAGCCACAATGAAGAGACCCGAAGTCGAAGCGAAGATGACCGATCTGCTCGTGGACGAGCTGGGAATCGATCGCGACAAGATCAACATGGGGGCGCGCTTCGAGGAGGATCTCGAAGTGGACTCGCTGGGCGTGGTCGAGTTGCTCATGGCACTCGAGGACACGTTCGGTGTGAGCATCCCCGACGAGGAAGCCGAGTCGATCGGCACGGTCGGCCAAGCCGTCGACGTGGTGATGCAGAAGCTCGAAGGCTGACCGTGAGCCGGCGAGTCGTCGTCACCGGTCTCGGCACGGTCAACCCCCTCGGCCACGACGTCGACTCCTTTTGGAGTGCGGCGCTGGCCGGGCGCTCGGGAGTGGGCCGGATCACCGCGTTCGACCCGTCGGGCATGCGGGCCACGATCGCCGCCGAGGTGCCCGACTTCGATCCCGAGCAGTACATCGAGCGCAAGGAGGCGCGCCGTCTCGATCGGTACGACCAGTTCTTCTGGGCATCGACCCACCAGGCACTCGCCGACGCCGGCATCCACTACGAGGAAGACGACCCTGCGGCACTGAGGGCGGGTGTCGTCGTGGGTTCGGGGATCGGGGGGATGATCTCGTTCCAGGAGGGGATCGACACGATGCGCCAGCGGGGGCCGGATCGGGTCAGTCCGCTGGCGATCACGCAGATCATCTCCAACATGGCTGCCGGACTGGTGTCGATCCGATATCACCTCTACGGCCCCAACAGCTGTGTGGTCACCGCCTGCGCGGCGTCGGCAAATGCCATCGGCGATGCGGCCGAGATCATCAAGCGGAACGCCGCCGACGTGATGGTTGCCGGCGGGGGCGAGGCCCCGGTCTGCGAATTCGCGTTGGCAGGCTTCAGTCAGGCCCGGGCGCTCTCCACCCGCAACGACGACCCCGCACACGCCTCCCGTCCGTTCGACCTCGACCGGGATGGGTTCGTGATGGGGGAAGGGGCTGCAACGCTCATCCTCGAGGAACGCGAGCATGCCCTGGGGCGTGGGGCCAAGATCTACGCCGAGGTCGCGGGTTACGGCATGTCAGCCGACGGGTATCACGTCACGCTCCCCCGCCCCGGCGGGGGCGGCGCCGCCCGCGCCATGCAGAACGCCCTCGACGATGCCGGCATCCGGCCGACCGGCATCGACTACATCAACGCCCACGGCACCTCGACCCAGGCGAACGACTCCACTGAGACGGCCGCCATCAAGACGGTGTTCGGCGATTACGCCCACGAGGTGCCGGTGTCGTCGACGAAGTCGATGACCGGCCACCTCCTCGGTGGCGCCGGCGCCCTGGAATCCCTCGTGTGCATTCTGGCGATCCGCGACGGTGTGGTCCCCCCGACCATCAACTATGAAACGCCCGACCCCGCATGCGACCTCGACTACGTGCCCAACGAGGCGCGTGCGGTGGCGGTGAAGACCGCCATGACGAACTCGTTCGGGTTCGGCGGCCACAACGTCTCCCTGGTGTTCACCGCCCACAGCTAGATCGGTCACGGCAGAGAA
>Ga0209341_10006074_pt1 | contig 10811 bp, 12 predicted proteins | sample RifCSP13_2_FD_184020 | JGI IMG/M metagenome (GOLD analysis project Ga0209341, IMG submission 184020) | Soil microbial communities from Rifle, Colorado - Rifle CSP2_sed 13_2 (SPAdes) (version 2) | ecosystem: Environmental > Terrestrial > Deep subsurface > Rock core/Sediment | place: Rifle...
AATTGGCGCGGTCAGACCATTCGAGCCCTGAAGCTCTTCTGCGGCTCCGGTTCGACTCCGCAGCTGGCCGGCACCATCGGCCCGACGATCTCGTCGACAGACGCTTCGTGCTCGGAGCCGTCCTGGCCACGGAGTCGCACCACCTGCCCTTCCATCCCCACGAGGTGGAGATCGGCCACGCGTTCCAGTCCCAGCGCCTCTCGGACGATGCGCTCGGCGGCCTGGGCCACCGGCGGGTAGCACGTGCGCCCGCGGTAGCGATCGAGCTCGATACGGCCCGATAGCGCGTCGCCCACGACGACCGCCGCCTCGTCGGGCTCGATACGGCCGAGCTGAAGCCCAATGGGAAGCAGCAGGACGTTGGCCGCGAAGCGATGCCCGCCCTGGTGTGACGAGATCCACAGCTCCTCGTCGTCGTCCAGCACCTTGGTGAGCGCGCCGTAGACCGCGACGCCGCGGAGCGCGCAGCACGCATCCCGGGACCCATGGCCACAGACGAGCACGAGCCGCCGGTCGACTCGGTCGCCGTCCCGTCCCAGGTCCGTGTCGCCGAGATCGGCCAGGTCAGCGAGCTCGATCCGCTTCACGCTGGTCGTCGTCTCCGAGGCGTGAACTACGAAGGCGAGCGACCGAGCGACCCCGCGTCCAGGGCGGCGGATGAAGAGGAGCTTCGAGCTCGGCATCCGCTCGAGCCATCTCGTCACCGCCTCGTGCGCCGGCGCGGGGAGCACCCCGTCCACGGACACGTCTCGCGGCCAGCTCCCGGCGACCTCGACGAGCAGCCAGTGCTCCGCAGTCGTCGCGGTCGCCGTGAGTGACTCGCCGGCCTCCAACGACATCTCGGAGCAGCGCCCGCTGGTCATAGGCTCGTCACTACGCAGATGAGCTGGCCGTTGGCGACCTGCTGACCCGCAGCCACGCCCAGTCCCGTGACGATGCCGTCGCGGTGGGAGACGATCTCGTTCTCCATCTTCATGGCTTCCACGACGCAGATCAGGCCGCCGGCCTGGATCGCGTCCCCGTCTGCAACGTTCACCGCGAGCACCGTCCCCTGCATGGGGCTGACGACCGCACCGGTGTCGGCGCCCGCGAGCCCCTTGCTGCGCTCCTTGTGACGACGTGCGAGCTCCGCCCAGGGCGGTTCGGCGGTATGCAGGCGAACCTCGTGCCGCCGTCCGTCGAGCTCGACAGCGACGAGCTGCTGTCGCGTTCCGATCGCGCCGCCAGAGGACACCGCTACTCCGGTTTTCTCGCCAGAGACCCGGTCGAGCTCCTGCGCGCGCCTCGCAAGCTCCTCGGACTCCACGATGCCGTCGCACGTTCGGCCCTCGATAAAGCACGCGGTTCCGAGGAGCGCGCGATGGAAGCCGAGCAGTGTCGTGGGCCCTTCGATCACGAACTCGTCGAGCGCGCGCAGCATCCGGTGTCGCGCCCGCTCCCGGTCGACGTCGTGAACGATCAGCTTGGCGATCATCGGGTCGTAGAGATCCGAGATCTCGTCACCGACCGCAACGCCCGAATCGACGCGCACACCGATTCCTGCGGGTTCCCGGTAGGCCGTGATCCGCCCCGGCGACGGCAGGAACCCGCGCGTGACGTCCTCGGCGTTGATCCGGCACTCGATCGCATGCCCTCGCAGGACGACATCCTCCTGGGCGAACGAGATCGGCTGCCCCGCGGCAATGTGGATCTGCTCGCGGACGATGTCGATTCCCGTGACCGCTTCGGTCACGGTGTGCTCGACCTGCACGCGCGTGTTCATCTCGAGGAAGTAGTACGACCCGTCGGGCGCTAGTAGGCCCTCGATCGTTCCGGCGGAGCGGTATCCAACTGCTCGGGCGGCGCCGACCGCGATCTCCCCGATTCTCGCGCGAAGGATGTCGTCGACAGCGGGCGACGGGGTCTCCTCGACCAGCTTCTGGTGCCGTCGCTGGATGGTGCAGTCGCGCTCACCGAGATGAATGACGTTGCCGTGATCGTCGGCGAGGATCTGCACCTCGACGTGCCGCGGATCGTCGAGGTAGCGCTCGACGTAGACCGCCAGATCGGCGAAGTACGCCTCGCCCTCGCGCCGCGCGGTGTCGTACGCGCGCACGATCTCTTCTTCGGATCTGGCGATCTTGAGCCCCTTCCCACCGCCGCCTGCGGACGCCTTGATCGCAACGGGGAAGCCGATCTCGCGCGCGGCCGCACGCGCATCGTCCACGGACTCCGCCGGCTCGGTGGTGCCCGGGATGATCGGGACGCCGGCCGATCGCATGCGCTCGCGCGCGGCGATCTTCGATCCCATGGCCTCGATCGCATCCGCTGGCGGGCCGATCCAGACGAGTCCAGCGTCCACGACTTGTCGTGCGAATGCGGCGTTCTCGGCGAGAAAGCCGTAGCCGGGGTGGACCGCCTCGGCCCCGGAGCGCAGCGCCACCTCGACGATGCGATCGCCGCGGAGGTAGGACTCGGCCGCCGGACCTGGGCCTATGAGATAGGCCTCGTCTCCTCGAACGACGTGGAGCCTCGAGCGGTCGGCCTCCGAGTAGACGGCGACCGAGCCGATCCCGAGCTCGCGCAGAGTGCGAAAGATCCGCACGGCGATCTCGCCGCGGTTGGCAACGAGGACTTTGCTGAACGTCGTCACGGGACGCGTATTCTCCCCGACGGTGAGCCTCCCAGATCAGCTCACGGTCGCGCGGGTCGCCGCCGTACCGCTCGTCGTGCTCCTTTTCGCCTGGGACTTCCCCAATCACGCGTACTGGGCGACAGCGGTGTTCGTCGTCGCGATGGCGACCGATCAGATCGACGGCTGGCTCGCGCGGCGCCGCGGGGTCAGCTCTCCGCTCGGGAAGCTCCTCGACCCCGTCGCGGACAAGGCCCTTGTACTCGCCGCGCTCGTGATGCTGATCGGCGAGGGCGTTGCACCCGCGTGGATGGTCGCGCTCATCGTCGTTCGCGAGATCCTCGTATCAGGTCTCCGGCTCGCGGCTGTCGAACGCGGCGTTGTCCTCGGCGCCCGCGACCTGGGGAGACTCAAGACCTGGGCACAGGCGCTCGCAGCCACGATCGCGGGCCTCGCGGCCGCAGGAGCGTGGAGCGACGACGTTGCCTGGTGGGCGCTTCTCGCCGCGCTCGTTGCGACGTGGGTGTCGGGGCTCGACTACGCACGGGTGGCGCCGCGCGTGCTCCGCGGCGAGAGCGCGTAGGACCTCCGCACAGGCAGCGTCTCAACCGCCTCGCGCGCGGCCGCGCCTCGCCACGCGCTCGAGTACGCCGCGGGCTTTCCGTCGAGTCGAACTGTCGTCTGGGCGACGGCTCGAGTGAGGACGCGCCGCTCTACCGTGGTGAGCGGAGGAACGGCCTCGAGGTCCACACGCCCGAGCGTATCCGAGTCAGGAGCTCCGGCAGCCACCAGACGATGAGGCCGACAACAAGCGCGACGGCAAGGTTGAGGCCAAATCCGATCGCCCCGACGGCGATCGCGAGAGACCACTCGCGAGCCCCGCGGAGGTCGCCGAGAAGCCCGATGTGGAGGAGCCCGGCGGTGGCGAGCAAGCCCGCGAGAATCGGAAGCGGGAACGCTGTCAGAACGACGGCGAGCCCGGATCCAAAGGCGAGGGCGACGACGAGGAGCGTGGCGCCCATCGCGAGCGGCGCCCTTCCCGTACGCGCGCCGAACGCGTAGTGGGCGGTCAGCCCTCCGGCGCCGTGACAGACGGGCATGCCGGCGATGGTGCCCGAGAAGAGGTTCGCCGATCCGAGCGTCAGCGCGAGACGCCCTGGCGTAATCCTGCTCGCGCGAGCGCCGAAGTAGGTTCGTGCCGCATCGGCTGGAGCAAGACACGAGTTGGCGAAGGTCAGCGGTAGCTGCGGGATGACCAGCGCCGTGAAGGCTGCAGCGAACGTCGCCGCCGAGAGCGATGGGAGCTCGAGCACAGACGGGCCGAACGACGGGATGCCTCCGGTCTCGACGAGCATGACCACGACACCTGTCACGACGAGCGCGAGAGCGATCGGCCTGCGGCGGAGCACGAACGCGAGCGCCACAACCGCGGCGCCAAGCGGCACGGCCCACTCAGGCGCAAGCGCGTAGCTCTCGAACGACGACGGTGGATCCGACACGAGTCCCCAGGCAACCTTCAGGAAGAGCAGGCCGACGGTGAGCTGGACGCCGCGTATGAGCGCGCGTGGAAATGCCCGGCCAAGATGGTCGATCAGGCCAGTCGCGCCGAGCGCGACGAAGATGCCGCCGATCATGAGCGCCGCGGCCGCTATCTCGTCGGCGCCGAGACCCTGCGCGATCGCGATCGCACCGACGGCCTTGAGCGGCTGAACGGCGACCGGAAGTCGATAGATCAACGCGACTGCGACGTAGAGCAATCCGGCCGGAAGGAGCACCGCTGTCGCCGACAGCCCGTTCGTGACGATGAGCGCCACCGCGATAGGGACGAGCACGCCGAGATCCGCTACGGCCCCGGAAAGCTCGCGCTGCAGGCTGAGGCGTTGGATCGGTGCCGTCACCTCTCGACCATGACGGACGTTGCCTTTACGACCCCCGCGGCACTCATCCCCGGCTTCAGATCGAGCTGTTCCGCGGACTCGCGGGTGATGATCGCCACCACACGTGCCGGCTCGGTCACGTCGATCTCGACCTGCGCGAGAAGCCCTTCGACCGTCACCGCGCGTACGACTCCACGAAACCGATTGCGCGCGGAAAACTGCTCCGACGTCTCGCCGCCTCTCAACCGCTCGACCTCGGAGATAGGCACGACTCGGCGGTTCGCGGAGTCTCGTTCGACGCGTATCTTCCCCGCGCGATCCCAACGCCGGAGCGTGTCGAGCGAGATTCCGAGTGCCCGGGCAGCCTCGGCGGCCGTGAGGTTCTGCTTAGGCATTGCCTAAGAATTGCGAAGGGCGCGACGATCGTCAAGCGCTTCTAAGGTTCCGGCATGACCGATCGCCTGCGCTCCTTGTGGGATTTTGACGATCTCGACACGACCGCAGGGAACCTGCACGACCAGCTCACACAGGAAGCCACCGATGAGGGTCGAGCGGAGGTGCTGACCCAGCTTGCTCGCGTCGAAGGCCTGCGCAACGAGTTCGAGGCGGGCGAACGGCTCGTCGAGGAGGCGGAGACTCTTGCAGGCGATAGCGACACGGCCCGCGCCCGTATCGATCTCGAGCGCGGGCGGCTTCGTCGCTCGAGTGGCAATGCAGAAGCTGCGCTTCCCTTGTTCGAGTCGGCATTCGCCCGGTCGCTCGAAGCGGGCAATCACTTCGTCGCCGTGGACGCCGCTCACATGGCCGCGCTCGCGGCGCCTAACCGCGCCGGCGTCGTCGCGTGGACCGAGCGCGGGATCGATCTTGCGGAGTCTCACGTTTCTGCGAGGTACTGGCTCGGCCCCCTTCTCAACAACCTCGGGTGGGAGTACTACGACGCCGGTGATTTCGAGCACGCCCTCGACGCCTTCCAACGCGCGCTTGCTGAACGCGAGGCGGACCCGGAGAACCGCGCGGGCATCGAGATCGCCCGGTACGCCGTCGGCAAGACCCTTCGGGCGCTGGGACGCTCGGCCGAGGCGGTGCCGCTTCTGGAACGTGCGACCACCTGGGCAATCGAGCGCGGTTCCCCCGACGGCTGGTTTCACGAAGAGCTTGCCGAGGAGTACGCAGCGATCGGACGCGACGACGACGCCCACGAGCACGCTCGACTCGCCTTGCCGTTGCTCCTCGAGGCGGACCCGTCGTTCGCCGACGACGCTGAGCGCTCGGCGCACCTGCAGCAGCTCGCCGGCGAGGGTTGACCGCGACGGTGTCCGAAGCGGCCCGGTGTGCTCTGCCTCGCACCGCAGCCAGCGGAGCCCTTCGCGCGGATGACCGAAGCAGTGTGGACGAGATTTCCCGATTGCCCACTGTACGGTGAAACGTTCGACTCGATCGTTCCGCACCTGACAACCGCGGAAGGCGACGACGAGACGCTGAGCAACGCGGCGACGGATGTCAGCTCGTCGCTGCCGATCGTGGCCGAGGCGACCGAGGTGCTCCTAATCGAGGAGGTCGAGCCGGACCCGGCTCACTGGCAAACTCGCGCCCGGCTTCCGCTTCGCGTGGTCTGAGCGTCAGAGCGGGATGTTGCCGTGCTTTCGTTGCGGCCGCGGCTCACGCTTCGTGAGCGCGGTCTCGAGCGCCGAGATGAGCACCGGCCTCGTGCGCCGCGGCTGGATCACGTCATCGACGTAGCCGCGTTCCGCAGCCGTGTACGGGTTAGCGAAGCGCTCTTTGTAGTCGGCGATGAGCTCCTCGCGGCGGGCGCCGGCGTCATCGGCCTCGGCCAGCTCCTGGCGGAAGACGATGTTCACTGCGCCTTCCGGCCCCATCACCGCCACCTCGGCCGTCGGCCAGGCGACGTTGAAGTCGGCGCGGATGTGCTTGGACGACATGACGTCGTAGGCACCCCCGTACGCCTTGCGCGTGATCACGGTGAGCTTGGGGACAGTCGCCTCCGCGTAGGCGTAGAGGAGCTTCGCGCCATGGCGGATGATCCCACCCCACTCCTGTGCCGTTCCGGGAAGAAACCCAGGCACGTCGACGAACGTCACGAGCGGAATGTTGAAGGCGTCGCACGTTCGCACGAATCGCGCGGCCTTCACCGACGCGTCGATGTCGAGCACGCCCGCAAGCGCGCCGGGCTGATTGCCGACCACACCGACCGCGTGCCCTCCTAGTCGCGCGAAACCACAGACGACGTTCTCGGCCCAGTGCGCGTGCACCTCGAGAAACTCCCCGTCGTCGACGACGCGCTCGATCACGCCCTTCATGTCATAGGGCTTGTTCGGACTGTCCGGGACGATCGTGTCGAGTGAAGCGTCCTCTCGATCGACCGGATCCGCGGGAGGCGCGTACGGCGGCGGATCGAGGTTGTTCTGTGGAAGGAACGACAGGAGATAGCGCGCCTCCTCGAGGCAGGTCTCCTCGTCGGGCGTCGTGAAGTGGGCCACACCCGACTTCGTCGCATGCGTCGCGGCGCCGCCGAGCTCCTCGAACGAGACGTCCTCGCCGGTGACCGTCTTCACGACGTCGGGCCCCGTGATGAACATGTACGACGTCTCCTCGACCATGAGCACGAAGTCGGTGATGGCCGGCGAGTAGACCGCTCCACCCGCGCACGGGCCCATCACCAGCGAGATCTGGGGCACGACGCCCGACGTTTGCACGTTGCGCCAGAAGATCTCCGCGTAGCCGGCGAGCGAGACGACTCCCTCCTGGATCCGCGCGCCACCGGAGTCGTTGATCCCGATCACGGGACACCCGTACTTGACGGCGAGATCCATGACCTTGCAGACCTTCTCCGCGAAGACCTCCGAGAGCGACCCGCCGAAGACGGTGAAGTCCTGTGAGAAGACGAACACCTTGCGGCCGAAGATCGTCCCGTACCCGGTCACAACCGCGTCGCCCCAGGGGCGGTTGTCGCGCATCCCGAACTCGACCTCACGATGCCGGACGAAGCGGTCGAGCTCGACGAACGAGCCCGGGTCGAGCAGCTTCTCGAGGCGCTCGCGCGCGAGGAGCTTCCCGCGCTCGCGCTGGCGGGTGACGTACTTCTCGCTCCCCGGGTGAAGCGACTCCTCGGAGAGCTCTTCGAGCCAGCGGAGCTTCGCCTCGGTCGTATCGTGGATCTCTGCCACCGCCGCGGAGCCTAACTGTGGAGCGATCGGCGCAGACTTGTCACCTTTACAGTGCCAGGCACTGTAAAGACGTCGGCCCGCGCTAGAGTCGGCCGGCGTGGGAACACCTCCGGTGGACCGCTCGACGACGTGGCCGTTCGAAGACGGTGAGCCGCGCGAGTTCATCTACGCTCGCTACTCGAGCCCGACGATGGCGGAAGCCGAGCGGCGGCTCGGGGAGCTCGACGGCGGCGAGGCGCTTCTCTTCGCATCCGGCATGGCGGCGTCGACGGCCGTCGTCATGACGTACCTGTCCCCCGGTCAAACCGTCGCTCTGGCGGAGGGTGCGTACTACGGAACCGGCGTCATGCTCGCCGACCTCGAGCGATGGGGGCTGCATCACATCGAATACGACCAGACAGGTCCGCCGCCAGCGGGCGTCGACCTCATATGGGTCGAAGCTCCCTCGAACCCGTTTCTCACGATGCCGAACTTCGAAGCCTGCGCTGCCCATCCGGCTCCCGTGGTCTGCGACGCGACCGCCGCGACGCCGCTGCACGTGCGGCCGCTCGAGCTGGGCTGCGATTTTGTGGTGCACTCTGCGACCAAGTTCCTCGCAGGCCACGACGACGCTCTGGTCGGCGTCGTTGTCTGCAACCGAACGGAGGATGCAGCGCGGCTGCTCGAGTTCAGGTCGCGGACGGGACCGGTCGCGAGCGCCGATACGGCGTGGATCCTCATGCGCGGGCTGAGCACGCTCGAGGTTCGAGTCGCCCGCCAGACGGCGAGCGCGACCGAGATCGCAAAGCGGCTACGCAACCATCCTGTCGTCGCAACCGTGCGCTACCCGGGCTTCGGAGGCGTCCTCTCCTTCGACGTCGCAGACGCCGCTGTCGCGCGACGAGTAGAGACGGCGACGCGGAAAATCGTGAACATGACGAGCCTCGGCGGCGTCACCTCGCGGATCGAGGCCCGCGCCCGCTGGGAAGGCGCGCGGGTGCCACCGGGTCTTCTCAGGCTCTCGGTCGGCCTGGAGGACCCGGACGAGCTGTGGGTCGATCTCGAGCAGGCGTTGGAGAAGGCGTCGTAGTGGGCTTCCTCGACCGGATCCGGAACCAGGGAGCTCCGTTAACGCCACAGGAGACCGACCAGCTCGTCCTGCGCCAGCTCACTGCACGAGGCGCGGACCTGACGAAACCCAGGCACGTCATCCACTACCTCTACTTCGCGGACGAAAGCGACGCACGCGGGGCGGCTGACCTAATCGAGCAGGCCGAGTGGGATACGACCGTGACCCCGCCCGACGAGAAGATCGTGGACTGGTCTCTCCAAGCCGAGGGCTACAGAGTCATCGGCACCGCAACCGTCGAGGCGTTCCGGGCCTGGTTCGAGCAGATCGCGGCGGAGTACGAGGCCGAGTACGACGGCTGGGAAGCCTCCGCCAAACCGTAACGAAACGACCTCTGTCGCTACTGTAGGCGCATGCTCTTCACGCGCAAGTCGACAGCCATGCCGTCGCCCGCGGAGGCTCTCCCCGGCCGCGACGCGCCTATTGACGTCCCCACGGCACACCTCGTCCTCGGGACTCCACTGACACCTCCGTTCCCGGAGGGCACCGAGCAGGCGATCTTCGGAATGGGCTGCTTCTGGGGCGCCGAGCGGATGTTCTGGAAAGCGTCCGGCATCTACACGACCGCCGCCGGCTACTCGGCCGGGCTCACTCCGAACCCGACGTATCAGGAGGTCTGCTCGGGACGGACCGGTCACAACGAGGTCGTCCTCGCGGTCTTCGACACCGCCGAGACCAGCTACGAATCGATGCTCCGCGTGTTCTGGGAGGGCCACGACCCGACCCAGGGCATGCGCCAGGGCAACGATGTCGGCACGCAGTACCGGTCCGGGATCTATTGGACGACCGAGGCGCAGCGCGACGCTGCACTTGCCTCGCGCGAGATGTTCCAGGCCGAGCTCTCCGCGGCCGGGTTCGGCCGAATCACGACCGAGATCACGGAGGCAGGCCCGTTCTACTACGCCGAGGACTACCACCAGCAGTACCTCGCGGCGAACCCGAACGGCTACTGCGGGCTGGGCGGCACGGGCGTTTCCTGCCCGATCGGCACCGGCGTCGCCTCGGGGACATGACCTCCCTTACGGCTCGGCTTCGATCGACGCTGCGACAGCGCCCTGCTTCGGCCGCTCACCCGTGAGCCCGCTGCTACCCGCGAGTCGCTGCGCGAAGTAGACCGGGATGATCGATGCGACGACAACGAACAGAGCGACGACGTTCACGATGGGAAGCTCGGCCGGACGCGACAGGGTGGCGAAGATCCAGATGGGAAGCGTCTGCTCGGCGCCCGACGTGAAGATCGTGACCACGACCTCGTCGAAAGAGAGTGCGAACGCGAGCAGCGCCCCTGCAAGAAGGGCTGTTCGCATCTGCGGGAACATGACATAGCGAAACGTCTGCCAGTTGTCGGCACCGAGATCAGCGGAGGCCTCGTCCAGCGATCCTGCCGTCCGTCGCATGCGCGCGATGACGTTGTTGTAGACGACCACGACGCAGAACGTCGCATGGCCGACGATGATCGTCGTCAAGCCGAAGGTCACGCCGAGAGGCCCGAGGACGTCGATGATCGTCGCCTGCAGCGCAAGTCCGGTGATGATCCCGGGCAGAGCGATCGGAAGAATCACCGCGAACGTGATCACCTCGCGCCCGAAGAAGCTGTATCGCGCGACTGCCATCGAGGCGAGCGTCCCGAGGACGAGAGCGACAGCCGTGGCTCCGACCGCGGCCATCACCGAGAGCTTCAGCGCATCTCGCACGGCCTCGTTGTTGAAGGCGACGGAGAACCACCTGGTGCTGTAGTTCTCGATCGGCCACGCCTGCGTCACGTTCTTGTTGAAGGCGTACAGGCCGATGACGAACAGCGGGATGTAGATGAACGCGAGCGTGAACCCTGCACCGAGCCGCAGCAGGATTCGGGTGATTCTCGACTCGACCATCAGAGAGACTCGAAAGCCCGCAGCTTGCGCGCGACCAGGAGATAGGCGATCACGACAACGATCGGCACCATCGAGTACGCCGCCGCGGTGGGAAGTGCCTCGCCGCGAATGTTGTAGATGACCGTCCCGATGAACTGTTCGCTCGTGATCAGGCCA
>Ga0209341_10006076_pt1 | contig 10808 bp, 9 predicted proteins | sample RifCSP13_2_FD_184020 | JGI IMG/M metagenome (GOLD analysis project Ga0209341, IMG submission 184020) | Soil microbial communities from Rifle, Colorado - Rifle CSP2_sed 13_2 (SPAdes) (version 2) | ecosystem: Environmental > Terrestrial > Deep subsurface > Rock core/Sediment | place: Rifle...
CCTTAGGCGGCCGCGGCCCCGCGTGCGTTGTTGGCCAGACGAGTCACATGCGCCCAGGTCATCCCCCACGCGCACGGCGATCATGATCGTCATTCCCGTGTGCGACTAGCGCGAATCCACGCTGCCAACTCGCAGATCGTTTCTCGGGCGGTCGAAACCCAAGGTACCCGCCTCGAAAAGGCGGGGATGACGAGCTCTGTGGTGCGTTTCTCACTCAGTGGGGCAGTTTTGCCCCCCGGCACACTCCTTGCAGCCAGCCTCTCGATACGAATCACCCGCGAATCCTTCGGGTTACAATAACGCCATGCCTGCTCTCGATGCCGAGATCCTGCCGGTGCAATACTCCAACACTCGTCTGAGTGAGGAGATGCCGCGCGGCTACCTGTTGCGCCCGGCGCCGCGGCGCAGTGCCCGCGGACGCGGTAACGACATCTTCCTGATGGGCTTGGCGATGTTGCCCGGCACCACGGCGCCGGCCTCACTGGCCGATGAGCTGTGCCAACTTGGCGCACGGGCCTACTTCGAAACCCCCGGTTCGGTGACCGCGGCACTGCGTGCGGCCTTCACGACCATCAATGAAGAACTGCTCCTGGCCGGCACCGGTGTTGTCTCGACCGCAATGCAGGCCAACCTGATATGCCTGGTTGTTCATGATGAGGCGCTCTATCTGGGCTACATTGGCTCGGTGCTGGCGGTGGTGGCACAGCCAGGGCGGGTGAACCTTTACCCTCCGCACGAGGAATCCGCCACGCGCCCGTTGGGCAGCTCGCGTGCGCTGGAATTGCGCTACGGGCATATCCCGCTGGGCGACGACCCGCGCGAGAGCGGGGTGAGCCTGTTGATTGCTGCGTTGCCCGCGCCGAGCTGGAACGTCGCACTGGACGGGGCCGAACGTCTCTCGCTGCGCGCCGTGGCGGAGCGGATGGCCCAGCGCAATGTGGGCCAGACGAGCGGCATGCTGGTGCGCCTGGCTCCAGCCGCCGGCGGTGCGCAAAAGCAAGCGGACCTGGCGACCGTGGTGCGCGAACAGCGTGCCACGACGGCGCCTCCGCCGCCGGTAACATCCGCCGGCCAGCGCTCGGCGGCCGAAGCCCTCTCGATCATCCGCGAGGCGCAGCAGGCCGTGCCTCGTGAGCTTGCAGCAGAAGAACCTGCTCCGTCTCGGCAGGCGCCACCCATGCCGCCGAGTCGCGCGCGAGAAGAGGCGCCGCGAGCGCACGCTCCACAGGGGCCGATTATCGAGATGCCGGCTTCCGGCCGTCCGCCCATTCATGTGGGGCCTTCCCTCGCCGGGCGCGATGACGGGGCGCTGCCGCACGTCGCTCCATTCGCTGATGCGCCGCCCGCGCCGCGGCTGAATGCCTGGGCGGCACTGAGCGCTCTCGCCCGTGCCGCACGCACCACGACCCGCAGCGCGTGGATGGCTCTACGCAAAGGCATCGCCCGACTGATGCCGGCCGGCACACTGCAGGAGCGCGGCATGCTCACTTTGCCGCCGCAGCTCATGCTGGCCACAGCCATCGCTATCCCGGTGGTGGTGGTTGTTCTCGTCAGCGTGGTCTATTTCCGCCGCGGCCGCAGCGAGCAGTTTGCCGCGTTGATGGACCAGGCGCGCCAGGCCTCGGCCTCGGCCGCGCTCACCTCCGACCCGGCGCAAGTCCGCCAGGCGTGGGGCGAGGTTTTGGGGCTCCTGGAGGATGCCGCGCGATTTGGCGAGTCGCCGGAACAAGCTGCGTTGCATCAGCAAGGCGTGGCGGCGCTCGACCAACTCGACGGCATTACCCCCCTCGAATTCAGCCCGATGGTGCCTGGTGGGCTGGGGGCCAATACGCACGTTAGTGCGCTGGTGGCCGGCGACCGGCAGATGTTCGTGTTGGACGCCACCCAGGGGCGCGTGTTGCGATTGGTGCTCGGGCAGGGCGGCTATCAACTCGACGAGACTTTCCAATGCGAATCGGGCGCTTACCCCGAGCACATGATTGACACGCCGGTGGACATGGTATGGGTGCCAGACATCACCGTGGGCACCCAGATGCCTCAATCGGCGAAGGCCGGCGTGTTGGTCGCGGTCGATGCGCAAGGCGGCATTTTGTACTGCCCGCCGGGCGGCGAGGCGGTGGCCGGGGAGCTCGAGCCGCCGCGCACCGGGTGGCTTGGTGCACGCGCCATCGATTACTACAACGGCCGCCTGTATGTGCTCGACCCGCTGAGCAACGGGTTCTGGCGCTATGCCACACGCGGTTTTCATTTCGATCAACCGCCCAACGACTACTTCGATGCGGGCGTGCCCAACCTCACCGACACGATCGACTTCGCGGTGGCCAACGGGGACGTGTTCTTCTTGCACGCCGACGGGCAACTCACGCGCTGCGCCTACAACCCGCTCTACGAACCGCCGGGCGGAGGGCAGACCGGAGCCAACGTCTGCGGCTCGGTGCTCTACAACGACACCCGCGCCGGACGTGCGCCCGGGCCGCGCATCGTAGATGCCCAGCTAATCCGCGTGACCTACAACGAGCCGCCCGAGCCGTCGCTCTTCTTCCTGGATGGATTCGGCCGCGGAGCTTACCGCTTTTCGCTGGCGCTCAACTTTCTCGAGCGCTTCCGGGTCACAACTTCCGAAGAAGGTGAAGCCACGGCGCTCGCCCTGGGGATCGACAAGACCCTCTACCTGGCGGTCGGCGACCAGATCTATGCCGCCCGCACGGCCGTGCCCTGAGACCGCGCCCGCTTTGACAGCCTCTCTGCCCCCGACTACAATCGAGCCGCACCTATTCCCCCAGAGTGGATTCACGCCACCATGAGCCGCTGGCCAGGCAAATTCGTCATCGGGCTGACAGGCAACATCGCCACCGGCAAGAGCGTCGTGCGCAAGATGCTCGAGCACCTGGGTGCGTACGGAATCGATGCGGACGCCCTCAGCCACCGCTCGATCTCCAAAGGTGCGCCGGGCTACGCCGAGGTGGTGCGAACGTTCGGTGAATGGATCCTCGACGACCAGGCCGAGGTCAACCGCCAGGCCCTGGCCAAACTGGTCTTCTCCGATTCAAAACTGCTGGCCAAACTCGAAGCGGTGGTCCACCCTCTGGTGCGCGAGGCGCTCGACCTCTTGGTGCAGCGCTCGCGCGCGCCGGTGGTGGTGATCGAGGCCATCAAGCTGCTCGAATCCGGCTTGGTCGACCTGTGCGATACGGTGTGGGTGACGCACGTTCCCGAGTGGATCCAGCTGGTGCGCCTGCGCGAGAAGCGTGGGATGAGCGAGCAGGCCGCCCGCCAACGCGTAGCCGCCCAGCCGCCGCAGCAAGAAAAGTTGGCCCGCGCCGATGTTGTCATACACAACGATGAGTCTTTCGAGTCGACCTGGAACCAGGTGCAGGCGGCCTGGGCCATGGTGCCGCGGCCGGCGGAGGCCGAAACCCAACCGCGCCCGCGCGGCGAAGCCTCGGTGCGGCGCGGACGCCCGCCGGATGCGGACGAGATTGCCGGCTTCATCAACCTTGTGCGCCGCCCGACGCGCCTGCTGAGCCGGGCCGACATCATGGCGGCCTTCGGTCAGAAGGCTTACTTCCTGCTTGAGCTGAACGGCGAGATCATCGGCCTGATCGGCTGGCAAGTGGACAACCTGGTCACCCGCGCGGACGAGGTGCTGATCCTTCCGGTTGTGACCCCCGAGCAAGGGTTGCAGCTCCTGCTGTATGCCATGGAGCGCGCCTCGGCCGAGCTGCAGAGCGAGGCAGCCCTGGTGTACGTAGACCGCACCTTGGCCCGCAGCCCGGTGTGGCGCGACTCGGGCTACGAAGCCACGGGCCTGGGCCGGCTGAGCATCCGCGCCTGGGAGGAAGCCGCACGCGAATCGTTTGTGCCCGAGGCGCAACTCTTCTTCAAACGGCTGCGTGCGGACCGGGTGATGAGGCCGATATGAAACGCCTGGGCGACTGGCTGCGCCGCCATCCGCGGCTGGTGGCCTGGGTCATCCTGGCGGCGGTGTTGATTGCCGTAGTCGCCTTCGATACGCGCGCGCTCGGCCTGAGGGGCCTGCGGATGGTTCTGCTTGTTGTGGGGGCCCTGGGAGTGTCGGCCGCGGCGGTGTGGATCGTCAGCTGGGATAGGCCGACCAAGTAGGCACGCTGCCGCGGGATGCGGTTCAACAAAGCAACGGGCCAACCTGTACGGGTTGGCCCGTTCTCTTTGCGTGCATAAAGTGACTCAGGCCGAGACCGGCGCCGCAGGTGCAGCGGGCGCCTCGTCATACTGGCGCATGCCGAAGCGCGTGACGACCACGGCACCCAGACCAATGGCGCCGACGATGGCTGAGCCCACCCAGCCGATGCAGGGAATGATGCCGATGACGCCCAGCACCAGTGTCAGGACGAACGTGCCCAGCGCGGCCGAGGCGGCAGGGTGCATCTTCCACTTGAAGACCTCGGCCATGCGCTGCCCCACCTCCGCGCCGATGGCAATCCAACCGAAGACGATTGCGGCCAGGAACAGCATTGCACCCAGCGCCGCGATCGGAATCAGGCATAAGGTTATGGCCAGCAGGATAAGCAGCCCGGGCACCACGATGAAGGTCAGCAATCCCAGCGCGCCGGAGATGGGCGCGTGATGCAGCGAGGCCTGCGCAACGCGCAGCGACTGCGTGGGCCAGAAGATCACTACCAGCACCGCCAGCGCGGCCAGACCCAGGCTGCGCATGAACAGGTTGGCGCCGCTGGCAATGGGCGATGCGTCGAAGCGCCAGTTGAAGGGGGCATTCCAGTTTTGGCCGCCAAAGGGCCAGGTCCCGGTCTGCGGCGCGGTCTGCGGCACCGAGAGCGTGAAGGGCATTTGGAACCCGCCGCCAGAGGTGACCTGACCGGCGACCTGTGATCCTTCGGCGCGGTTGAGCATTGCGCCGAAGGTGCCCACGTCGCGCGTCACCACCGATTTTGGACCCAGGCTGAGGGTGCCACCGACCGCTACGGCATCGCCGTTGACTGTGCCGTCAATGGTTACCGAGCCGCCCACCAGGGCCACATTGCCGTTGACCTGGGCGCCCTCCTCAACGGTCACGCTGCCGCCGATCACCACCAGGTCGCCGTTCAGAGTCTCTCCCTGCGCCAAGATGTAAGTGCCGCCGAAGATGAGCTTGCCATCCTCGGGGCCGTCGGCCAAGGCCAGGCCGGGGAGCATGAGCAGCAACACACACGCGAGCAATGCACTTCGCAAGAAGGTTTTCATTGTCGTACTCCTTGAATCGCATAGCGCGACATCGTGATCAACCAGAGCGAAATGAGTGCCGCAGCACCCACGACAAGCGCAATCCAAAGCCCGGGTGGGACGAGCGCCGCCAGGCTGCGTACTAGCACCAGCCCGACTTCTTGCGCCGCAGCCACCGCGGCGGCGACCCATACCATCACCTGCAGCAGACCGACGGCCGCGTGCGCCGGCGAGAGCAGCGAGCTCAGTGCCTGCCAGCCCAACAGCACGGCGAGCGCCAAGGCGCCGGCCAAAGAAAGGCCCAACACCAGCCAGGCCTGCCAGCGGCGCTGCGCGACCTCGCGCACGGCGAGGGTCGCCTGCCAGCGCTCGGCAAAGCCCGCCTCAGGTGCAAGCAGCGGCGCCGCCTCGAGCCGGCGTTCGGCTTCGGCCCAACCCGTGGCCAGAGCGCGGCAGGCGGAGCACTCGCGAAGATGCGATTCAAGCTTGGCCGCCTCTGTCGGCGAAAGATCGTGAGCAGCAAGCAGCCACTCCTCAAACGGCTGGTGCGGCATCATGTGTCCCTCCTCGAGCAAGGCCGCCGGCCTGGCTCTCGGGCCACACGCCGGCTAACTGGCGGCGTGCGCGATGCAGGCGGCTCTTGACCGCACTGACTGAGAGCGAAAGGGCCTCCCCCATTTCTTCATACGAAAGGTCATACCAATAACGCATGACGATCGCGGCGCGATCGAGCGGGTCGAGCGTTTGCAGCATGTGCGCCACCCGGCGTTCCCGCTCGTGCGCCTCGGCCGAACTTTCCGGGCCGGGCGCCGGGTCTGGCGCATCGTGGTAATCGGGCATCGCCTCCAGCGAGAGAGCCACCAGCCGCTGCCGGCGCAAGTAATCGATGCAGTAGTGGGCGGCGATCGAAAGCAGCCAGGTGGCAAACGGGCGCTGCGGATCGTAGCGCTCGAGGGCCTGGAAAGCCCGCCAGAAGGTCTCCTGGGCCGCGTCTTCAGCCTCGCTGGGGTTGCCCAGCATGCGCCGGCACAGGTTGTAGACCGGCACCTGGTAGGCCTCCACCAACAAGGTGAAGGCCTGCCGGTCGCCCGCCCGCGCTTGTGCGACCCACTCCTGCGGAACGCTCACCGAGCGCATGTTTCGTCTCGCCGCATCTCGTCAACTGCAACCCGCTTGACGCCGCGACCATGCATCGCGCGCGCCTACCGGGTCTCAAGGATGAGCTGACCCACACCCATGTCCACGTTCAGTTCAAGCTCTATGCCATCGCCGACAACATTGTAGAAGTTCCCGCTGCCGATCCAGGCACCGGAGGAAGACACCTCGCGCAACCCGCCGCCTAGCGATAGCCGCGCATTGGCATTGGCAGGCACGATTAGGCGCACCGTGCTCACGCCGGAGCGAATAGATACCGTGGTCGGCTCGCTCGCCTCGCCTGTGAAATCCAGCGTGTAGGTACCCGCGCCCGAAACGAACGTGATCTGCTTGGCGCGCGCATAGCCTAGCCCGCGCAACTCAACCGTCGAGGCTCCGGTGCGGTAGACCAGTTCTTCCATGCGTTGCGGGTTAGGGCTGGAGAATACCACCTGCGACTCGCTCGCGCCATCGAGCACCTCCAGGCTGCGCAGCGGGACCCCGGAAAGATCGAGCGTGCCCCGGTATGCGCCCGCGTTGACATGCAGGTCAAGCGGATGCGCCCCCAGACGCACCTCCCACTCATTTACCACGGAACTGCCGGTGGGCGTTGTGTAGCCCTCGGGCGCTTCCTGGCGAATGTCGATCTGGTTGGCCGAGCGGTCGACGACTAGTTTCCAGGAGGGGACGTTACAGCGCACGCTTCCTTCGACCAGATTCTGCGCTCCGCCGCGCACGTCCAGACTCCCGGCACCCATCGATAGCGTGAGCGCCACAGGATCACTGCCCGCCGGCAGTGGTTCGTCGATCGAGTAGGTTTGGGTGGGCCCAAGTTCGAGTTCTCGCATGGTGGGGAGGTTGACGGTGACCCCCGAGCAGCCTATGGCGAGGATGGTCAAAGCAGCCGTCAGGAAGAGAAAGGGCTTCATGGTGACCTCCGGATACAGAACGAAGCTCCGTGGGTTTCCGCGTCGAGCACGCCCGGCGGGAGCTTCTACCCAATATACGGCACACGGGCCGGCCGGGTTGCGCAGCCCAAAAAGACCAGCGCCGGGGCTCGGCGCTGGTCTTTTTAGCTGGAAATCCTTAGTGGGCGAGAGGCGCGTGACGCGTGTGGGCCTACGCCTCGCCGCCCGTGGGTTCGACGGGTGGAGGTTCCTCGGCAGGAGGAAGTGTCTCAGCAGGTGGAGGCGGCTCAGCGAGCGGAGGTGCCTCACTCTCCTCGGTCGACATGTCGCGCATGGCGGCTTCCCAGTCCATATCCGCGTAGTCGGCCGATTGCACACGCTTCAGGCTGAGCCCGATTCGCCGCGCTTGCGGGTCGACCTTGACCACCCGCAGGGTGAGCGTCTGGCCTTCCTGCAATACCTCGCGCGGATGCTCGATGCGCGTCTCCGACAACTCGGTGATGTGGATCAGGCCCTCGACCTCGTCGTGGCCTTCCAGGCGCGCAAAGGCGCCGAATTTCGCCAGCTTGGTGACCGTGGCGGTGACCAGTTGCCCTTCGTGCAGCGCGCTGAGCACTTCCGCCCACGGATCTTGCGCCAGAGCTTTCATCGACAAGCTGATGCGTTTGCGCTCGCGTTCGATCCCAAGCACGCGCACGCGCACCTTCTGCCCGACCTTGAGCACCTCCGAGGGGTGGTTGATGCGTTTCCAGGAAATCTCCGACAGGTGTACCAGCCCGTCCGCGCCCCCTAGATCGACAAAGGCACCGAAACTGGCCAGGCTGATGACGTGCCCCATATATTCTTCGCCCTCGTGCAGTTCGTTGAGCAGGCGTTCCTTCTGGCTCTCGCGGGCCTCCTTGGCGGCGGCGCGCTCGGAAAGGATCAGGCGATTGCGGCTGCGATCGACCTCGATCACCTTGACGTGGATCGGCTCGCCGACCATCTTGCTCCACTTCTGCTCAGGGGTTTCCCCTTCGCTGCGGTGGCGCCGGCTCAGGCTGAATTGGGAGGCGGGGACAAACCCGCGCAAGTTGCCTACCTTGACGATCAGACCGCCCTTATTGAAGCCATCCACCCGGCCGCCATAGACCGTCTGGCTGGCCATCAGTTGTTCCACCTGATGCCAGTCGGTCTCTTCCTGGGCGCGCGCCAGCGACAGCAACACGTTGCCGGCGTGGTCCTCCGGGTTGATCACGTAGACGGTGATTTCCTGGCCCTCGTGGAGCTGGCCGCGCGCGACGGCATCCAGCTTCTCGAGCTCCTTGGCCGGGATCACGCCCTCCGACTTGGTGCCGATCGAAACCAGCACTTCGTTGGCCGTGATGCGGGCAATGACGCCCTTGCGGATATCGCCTCGTTTAGGCTGGTCTGCGCTTTCCGACTGCTGAAGCAGATCGCCCATCGAGCTATCGGGTCGAGCTGGAGGGGTGGGGTTCTCTTCCGGGCTCGACGGTGCGGGTTGGCTCGACATGAACTTCACTTACTCCAGGTTCCGAGATGTTTGCATTATACGGGCGAACGACATTCCCCGCAACCGAAGGCCTAATGAGGGGCAGCAGAATGGGTACGAGGCCGCCGAAGGGGGGTGCGACCAGCCCCCTTCGGCGTGGCGGGATAGGCGGTCGGGCCGGGGGTATGGCTCTCTCCTCGAAGCGGCCTCCCCCCCGCGGTTCATGGGTGGGCCGGCGTTCTGCGGGAGGGGAGACCCAGTCCAGCGCGTTATAATTCGAGGTGGAGTCCCGGCATGCCACAAATCTTCCCCTTCACGGCCATCGTCGGCCAAGAGCGTATGAAACGTGCGCTCCTGCTCAATGCGGTCAACCCGCGCATCGGCGGGGTGTTGATCCGCGGCGAGCGCGGTACGGCCAAGTCGACCGCCGCGCGTGCCCTGGCAGCGCTGCTGCCTGAGGTGCGCGTGGTGCGCAACTGCCGCTTCGGCTGCGACCCCGACCGGCCGACCACCTGGTGCACCGAGTGCCGTGAGCGCGAGCATGCCAACGGGCCGCTGCCCTACGACATGCGCCGCACCTCCTTCGTCAACCTGCCGGTCTCCGCCACCGAGGACCGGGTGGTCGGCACGCTGGATATCGAGAGGGCCATCCAGAAGGGGGAGCGCTACTTCGAGCCCGGCGTGCTGGCCTCGGCTAACCGCGGCATGCTGTACATCGACGAGGTCAACCTGCTCGATGATCACGTGGTCGATATCCTCCTGGATTCGGCGGCCATGGGCATGAACATCGTCGAGCGCGAGGGGATCTCGTTCACCCATCCGGCGCGGTTCATCCTGGTGGGCACCATGAACCCGGAGGAGGGCGACCTGCGCCCGCAGCTTCTGGACCGCTTTGCCCTGTGCGTCGAAGTGCACGGCATCATCGACGCACGCGACCGGGTGGCCATCATGGAACGCAACCTGTCCTTCGAGGGTTCGCCCGAGGATTTCCGTGCCGAATGGCTCGCCAAAGAGAATGAGCTCTCGGCCGAGATCGAGCGCGCGCGCGAGCTCGTCGAGCACGTTGCCTACTCCAGTCGCGACCTGCTTTCCATCGCCGGCCTGACCGCCTCGCTGCAGGTGGACGGGCACCGCGCAGACCTGGTCATCCTCAAGGCTGCCCGCGCCCAGGCGGCTCTCCATGGCCGCAAGGCCATCTCCGACCACGACATCGCCGTGGCGGCTGAGCTGGCCCTGCCTCACCGCATGAAGAAGGGCCCCTTGCAGCAGAGCGAGATGAGCCTTTACAACCTCGAGGAGCGCATCGACCAAATCCACGCGGATATGCAGTCGCAGGAGGAGGCCGAACCGCGCCCGAGCGAAGACCAGCCGGCCTCAACGGTCGTAAAAAAAAAGATGAGCTGAACGCCCCGCTCAAAGAAGCCCAGCCACAGGTCGCACCGAGCGAGCCCGGCCTCCAGCCTCCGGTCGAATCGGAGGAACGCCCGTGGTGGGAGGGTGGCCAGAAGGTGAAGATGGGCTCGGCCTTTGCGCCGCGCCGTCTGGCCACGCCGCTCGACCGTCTCACCCGGCGCCAGGCCGGGCGTCGGTCGCGCACGCACACCAGCCAGAAACGCGGACGCTATGTCCAGGCGCGGCCCACGCCCGGCAAGGCGGTCGATCTCGCCATCGACGCCACCCTGCGCGCCGCGGCGCCGTTCCAGGTGGAGCGCCACGAAGAGCGCGAGAAGGTCGCCTTTGCGGTACATCCCTCCGACTTCCACCGCAAGGTCCGCGTCCGCCGCGCCGCCAACTTGATTCTCTTCGTCGTGGACGCCTCCTGGTCGATGGCAGTCGCCGAGCGTATGTCCGCCACCAAGGGTGCCATTCTCTCGCTGCTGACCGACGCCTACCAGCGGCGTGACCGGGTGGGCCTGGTGGTGTTCCAGAAGGATCGCGCCCACTTGGTGCTGCCGCCAACCCACTCCACGCACTTGGCCACGCGGGCGCTGGCGGATATCCCGGTGGGAGGCAAGACGCCGCTCTCGGCTGGGCTGGCACTGGCGCTCAAGGTCTTCCGTCAGGAAAAAGTGGTG
>Ga0209341_10006078_pt1 | contig 10807 bp, 10 predicted proteins | sample RifCSP13_2_FD_184020 | JGI IMG/M metagenome (GOLD analysis project Ga0209341, IMG submission 184020) | Soil microbial communities from Rifle, Colorado - Rifle CSP2_sed 13_2 (SPAdes) (version 2) | ecosystem: Environmental > Terrestrial > Deep subsurface > Rock core/Sediment | place: Rifle...
CGTCGTGAACGGTCTTCCGGTCGACCGCGAGCGTCCGGTGCGCGTGACATTTCTCAGACCCCTAGAGCAGTCAGGGCTGCGCCTTCTGGGCGTCATCCCCGAGGAGTGGCCCCTCATGGCGGTCACAATCGCCGATGTCGCTGAGGGCATCCAGGGTGAGGTGACGGTGGCCGCCGAGCGGCGCCTTGACCTGGTCGAACATCTCATGCTCGGCACGCTGACGTCCGACTCCATCGCCCCGTACTTCCGGCGGTTCGGGCACAAGGCAGTCATTTCCCGTGGCGACCGGCCCGATGTGCAATTGGCGGCACTGCGGACCGATGTCGCCTGCCTGGTGGTCACGGGCGAGCTAGAGCCAGACGCGGACGTCGTTTACCGGGCGGAGGAGCGGCAGGTGCCGGTGGTGCGGGTCCACCGCGACACACTGAGCGTCGCCGGTGACCTCGACGCCGTGTTCGCCCGCGGGCGCTTCCGCCAAGTGGGCAAGCTGGGGCCGCTGGCGCGCCTGTTGGACGAGCGCCTCGACTGGGCGACGATGGGAGAGACGCTGGGCCTGCCTGGGTGAGATCGACGCGTCGACGTGGCGGTGTGCGGTGTAGGCGGTTAGGGGTGACCCTGCTAAGATTGCATTATGGCTCCACGCAAGGGCGCTACAACCCAGCAGCCTGCACCGCGGGTCTGGACCTACAAGGACTACGTTTGCATTCCGGAGGACGGCTACCGGTATGAGGTCCTTTGGGGGGAGCTGATCATGCCGCCGTCGCCGACTGCGGGACACCAGAGGGTATTGGGGAACTTGTTCAGCGCACTGCACCAGCACGTGACTGCACATGACCTCGGCGCTGTCTACATAGCGCCACTCGACGTCGTGCTCTCCGAGCACAACGTGCTCCAGCCCGATATCCTGTTCATCTCCAAAGAACGCCTCGATATAGTGACGGAGACGCATGTCGCTGGGAGTCCGGATCTGGTGATCGAGGTGCTCTCGCCGGGCACGGCCGCGGCCGACCGTGGCCGCAGGATGGACGCTTACGCCGCGTTCGGCGTGGCACATTGCTGGCTTGTGGACCCCCGCTCACACACGTTCGAGGTCTACGAGCTGCGCGGCGAGCGCTACGAGCTGGTGGGGCGCTTCATGGAGACGGACAGGTTTACGCCGGAGTTGTTCCCTGGGCTGACCGTGTCGTTGGAGGCGTTGTGGTAGGGCGAGGAGACTGTCATTCCTCGCGCCCACTGGTCGCCGAGGCGGCTGGCGCTCCGACGTAGCCGCAGTAGGGGCAAGCGTGCCAGGACGGGTGGAGGGGTCGGCGGCAGCGGGGGCAGGGGGCGCGCAGTTGCGTCCGGCAGATGGGGCAGAGGAGGTAGTCCTCCTGCACCGGCGCTTTGCAGGTGGGGCAGGCGTGGTCGTCCTCCATCTCGCGCAGTAGTGCCTCTTCTTCAAGCGAGCGCTCGTACTCCTCGGCGAGGGTGCGTCCGGGTCGCAGAAGAAGATACAGCGGCAGGCCAGGGACGCTGAAGACCGCCACCAGTAGGGGAAGCATTGCGCGAAGCAGAGAGTCGCGCGTGCGAGCGGCCGTGTCCCGGAAAGCCCAGATGGTGAGGGTGACCCACATCGCCGCCAAGTACAGCCCGCCGAGCAGCGCGCCGAGCCGAAGCCATTCTTCAAGCGTTACGGGCATCGTCCAATCCTCGAAGCGCTATCGTAGCGTGCTTTCGCCTGCCTGGCTAGGGCTGGCGGCGTGTCGCGGTGTCGAAGGGGGCTTGGGGCGCCCGCGCCAGCGGCTGACGCGATCCGGAGCGTAGTCCGCGGCAGGGAAGCAGGGAACCCAGCAACTTCCTCTCGTGCTAAGATGACTTGCCGGTTGGTGGGATCCGTATCGAACATGCTCGTAACCCTGAGCGATTGCACGCTCGCTGAGCTTCTTGTCACTGCCCTCTCCCAAGAGGTGGAGGACGGCCAAGTCGTCGCTGTCGGTGGGCCGAGTCCCATCCTCGCCGCAGCGGCGCTCCTCGCGCGCGCCAGCCATGCGCCTTCTATCACCATCCTCCGACTGGGCGCCGATGGCTACTGGCCTTTCCACGGTTCGTCGAAGGAGGTCCTCGATCTGGGAGAGCGTGGCCTCTTCGACGTGTTTCTCCTGCCCGCGCCGAAGGTGGACGGGCGCGGCGTCGCCGTCTACGACGCGGACCACCTGTCAGGACGCTTCCCCGGCGGTCTTGGCACGCGTCGCCTGTACCATCTGGCGAAGCGCGCGGTCCTCTTCGCCGAGACGCATTCGCGCGATACCTTCGTGCCGCGTCTGGAGCCCACCCCAGACACAGGTCCGCCTCTGTTGCCGATGAGCGGGGTCGCGGAACCGTACGCCTTGTTCACGCCTCTCTGCCGATTCGACTTCCATGAAAACGGCTGGCGGCTGGCCGCTCTTCACCCAGGCGTCACGACGGATGAAGTGGCGGCTGCCACCGGCTACTCCTACTCGCAGGACGACCCGTTGAAGACTACCGAATGGCCCGATGCTACGATGCTGCGGCTTCTACGCACGACCATCCGCGCACAGCTCGGAGAGCGCTACCTTGACTTCGCTGCCGGAGCTTTCGGCAGAGGGACCGCCTCGGGGACGTGAACGGCCTGAGCACGGCGTATAATACGGCTGTGGACGACCTCATCACCCGCATTCTCAGCGAGAGCCACACCGTCGCCATCGTCGGGCTGTCGCCGGACCCCGAGCGAGACAGCTACGAGGTAGCCGCCTATCTCCAGGCCCACGGCTACCGCATTATCCCCGTCAACCCCAATGCCGCGGAAATTCTGGGCGAGCGCTCCTACGCCGACCTGCGCAGCATCCCAGAGCGCATAGATCTTGTGGATGTCTTTCGTCGCCCGGCCGCGACGCCGGAGATTGCCGAAGCAGCCGTGGCTATCGGCGCCAAGGCCCTCTGGCTGCAGATCGACATCGTGAACGACCAGGCGGCCGTCATTGCCCGCGCCGGCGGGGTCGACGTGGTGATGGACCGCTGCATTATGATCGAGCACCGAGAGCGGTTTGGTCCGCGTCTCTGATGCCAGCCCCACGCGTCTACAGCACCGAGGCTATCATCCTGCGTCATCAGGACCTGGGTGAGGCCGACCGCATCATCACGGTCTTCACGCCCCGTTTCGGCAAGCTGCGCGTCGTGGCGAAGGGCGTCAAGCGGCCCCGCAGCCGCCTGGCGGGCCATCTGGATTCGCTCTGTGAGGTCAACCTGCTTCTCGCCCGCGGTCGCAACCTCGATATCGTCACCCAGGCGCAGGTGGCCGACCAGTTCCTCGCGTTGCGTCGGAGCCTTTCTCGCATCGCCCAGGGCCTGTACGCCGCCGAGCTAGTGAACTGCTTCATGGCCGACAACATGGCGCACCCCGCCGTCTACCACCTGCTGCAGGCGACGCTGGCGCATCTGGCCACGCCCAGCCCCAACTCGCTGGTCCTGCGCCGCTTCGAGATGCGCCTCCTGGAGGAGACGGGCTATCGCCCTCAGCTTCAGCAGTGCCTGGCCTGCGGCGACGATATCGCAGGCGACGCTGCATACTTCAGCGCGAGCGGCGGCGGTGTCCTGTGCAGAGGTTGTCGCGCCACGGAGGCGGTTGCGCGGCCGCTGTCGAGTGCGGCGCTGCAGCTTCTCCGTTCGCTGCAGGCGCGCCAGGGGGCACGTATCGCGGCCTCACGCGAGTCGGCAGATGAGGTGGAGGGCGTGCTGCGGCAGTATCTGCTCCACCTGAATGAACGAGAGCTGCACGCGGCTACGTTCATCGATGTATTGCGCCGTGAGGCGGCGAGCGTCGGCTGACTGTTAGCTCACGTCTTCGCCGCTGTTGGCATTCACGCCGCGAAACGCCGCGCAGCCCGGCAGGCCGTTGATAGCCGCCAGCGTCTTGGTCGCATCTTCGACTCGGCGGAGGTAGAGGCTTCCCTTCTCCCACAACGCTTCGTTTCGCTGCGCACGCTTCCAGCCCCACGGCCCTATCCCTGAGTTGTGCCACCGGGCGAGGTCGAGGAGCGTGGGTTCCACGGCAAATGCGTGCGCCGCAGCGGTACCCATCTCGAAATTGGCCGCCAGGTACTCGATGGAGACCTCGTCATCGGCGAGGCGAGCCGACGACACGCCCTGCGAGCCGCGCCCCTCGGCCGGTAAGGAGACGCGCACGTTGTGGTAGATAAGGCGTCCCTGGTGCTCTATCCAGCCCTGGCGAAGCTCCAGCGCGGTCTGCGGGCGGATGCGGCCGATGCCCACGGAATAGTCCAGGCCGATAGAGTTGCTGGCCACCTGCAGACCGTCCCAGAAGGGGTAGATCGCGTCTAGCATTCCGGGCATGCGCCAAAGGGCAGACCCGCTGTTCTCGGCGACCAAGACGGCCGTCAGGATGTCGGCGAGCGCCTTGTCGGGTGTGTTATGCAGCCGGTTGTGGCGGGCGGCGGCCAACGCGATGGCGCGGGAGTGGGGCTCGAGCAGGCTGCCCACCGTCAGGCAGAGTGCCTCGGCCCGCTCTCGCTCGGTGAGGTCAGTGGGCCTCGTTTCGACGGAGGGAGGTTGGTCTGTGGCTGATTCCCCTTCAAAGGCGGCCGCCGCCGCGCCGATGGCGGGCTGGCGGAAAGGGGCGCCGCTATCTGCGCCAAGCAGCGCCAGGACCAGAGCGGCGACGCCTAGTTTCGGAAGTAGATTGGCAAACATGTGCATATCAGTCGGAGACTCGCTCGTCTAAGGCCGAGCGCAGGATCGTGCCCTCTGAACTGGGGAAGCACATGATGAGCGCGCTCAATCCAGCGCTTCGCGGGCGGCATCGGCCCGCAAGGCTAGAAGACGCTGGGCTAGTGGCACGAAGCGTCGCCAGAGTAGGTAGCGCAACGGCGCGTAGACGTAGTCGAAGGCGCCGGCATACCGAACAGCCTCTCCCCCGAAGCCCCGTTTGAAGCGATAGACGCCCCACATGTCGCCCCGGCCTGCCTCGCCGATAGGCGGGCCGTCGGTCGCCTCAACCTCGCCCTGTTCGGATATGGACTCAGGTGGAATTCCCCACAGGTCGTAACGCTGGCAGCCGCGAGCGACCGCCCAGGCCATTCCTTCCCACTGAAGTAGGTACGGCGCCATCAGGTTCCGTCGCTCGTTTGAAGAGGCGCCATACAGGTAGGTTGCCTCCGCGCCAAATGCCACCACGACGATGCCGCCGAGCAGCAAGCCGTCGTGCTCGGCAAGGAGAAGGACCGCGTGGTCAGCGAATGCTTCAAGGAATTGGCGGTAGTAGGCGAAAGGCCGGATGTAGAAGCGGTCTCGTTGGGCCGTCGCCCGGAGGAGGGCGAAGAATTGGGGGAGATCGTCGGACCCGCCCCGGCGCACCACGACACCTCGCCGACGGGCCAAGCCGATATTGTAGCGCGTCTTCGGTTTCATGCGTGCACCCGCAGCGCTCATTCCCGGCTGCAGGTCAATAATAAGAGACGCCTGCGGCTGCAGGCAAGGGACGCCTGCCCGAAATCCTTGTGCGATTATTGGGTCGGCGTCTGGGGCGTTGGGCTCTACGCGAAGGAATGTCGCTCCTCTTGCCCGCGCCGCTTGATGGATGGCCTTCCAGAGCTCGGCACAGGCGGGGCCGGCAAGGTCCGCAGCAGGGCCGCGAGGGATGTAACCCCACTGCCCCAGCGGCGTATGGCGCCAGAGCACCTGAGCTTTGGCGTCGCCGGCGATAGAGAAGCGCTCTGCTTGCCAGCCGCCCTCCTCCTTGAACAGGCCCCATCGCCACGACTGAAGGAAGTGCCCCCAGGGTGAACGGGCGACCTGGCTATCCCAGAGAGCCTGGTCCTGGACAAGATAGTTGGTTGGGGCGACGGACATCTGGTCTCGGCTAAATGCGCCGCTCCAGGACGTAGTCGACGAGGTCAAGCAGCGCTTGGACAGCGGCGCTGGCCGGCAAGCCGATGAGGGCGCGCCGCGCGCGTTCGCCGTAGGAGCCGGCGACGACCTGGGCCTCTTCTAGGCCGGGCGAATTGCGTACCGCCTCAATGGCCTGGGCAAGATCCTCGGGCGCTCTGCCCTCAAAGTACCGTCGGATGGCGTTGCCTTCCGGATAGCGCTCCACCAGCCAAAACGCCGGCAGCGTCAGGGTACCCTGCAGCAGGTCGCTGCCCACCGGCTTACCCAGCTCCTGCTCATCGCCGACGAAATCGAGGATGTCGTCAGTAAGCTGAAACGCCATGCCAAGGGCATGGCCGTACTCTCGCAGCGCCTGCACTGCTGGCTCGGGCGCAAGACTCAGAACGCCACCACTCTCCGCGGCGGTGGCAAAGAGGGTGGCGGTCTTCGCGCTGATCCGTTCGAAGTATAGTTCGCGGCTTGCTTGCCAGCGATGGGCGGCAAACACCTGAGCAAGCTCGCCCTGAGCGATGACCATGAGCGTGTTGGCGAAGAGGCGAATGACCCGCTGATTCTCCGTTCTGGCGACCTGGTCGGCGGCGGCGGCGAAGAGGTAATCGCCCGCCAATACCGCTGGCCCGGTGCCCCACTGGGCGAAGGTAGTCGGCCGCCGTCGGCGCAGCCCGGCCTTGTCGACGACATCGTCGTGGATGAGCGTGGCTGTATGCAGCAGCTCGACACCCGTGGCCATGGGTATGAGTCGGTCTAGCTGGTAGTCGTGCAATCGGCCGACCAGCAGGGTCAGCGCGGGACGAATGCGCTTGCCTCCCTGGTTGAGCATCGTGGCGAGTATTGGCTCCAAGAGCGGGTACTCGGGGCGTCGGATAGAACGCAGCCGCTCGTCGACCAGCGCGAGCTCGCTTATGACCGGAGCATAGAGGGCCTGTGCTTGTAACAAAGGTGTTCCTATGCGGGCGTTGCGGCTGGCTTGCCGACGGGCAGCGGTAGGCGAAAGAGCCTTGCGGCGTTGTCTGCGGTGGCTTCAGCGACGGCGGCCAAAGACTCGTCTCGCTCTGCGGCCAGGCGCTCTGCCGTAGCCAGCAGGTAGCATGGCTCGTTTCGCTGGCCTCGGTGTGCCTGGGGTGGAAGATACGGCGCATCGGTCTCGATGGTGAGCGCCGAAAGCGCCAGCTCACGCGCGACGGCGTGCAAACGCTCGTTTCGCGGGTACGTGAGCGGCCCGGCGAGCGAGAGAAGAAAGCCGAGGTCGACGTAGCGCCGTGCTTGGGCAAGATCGCCGCTGAAGCAGTGCAGCAGCGCTCGGGGGTGTTGGGTGGCATGTGCGCCGGACCAGGCCGTGAGTTCTGCCTCGACGGCCTCTTCGGCGTCGCGGGCGTGGACCACCACGGGCAGGCCGAGGTCGGCGGCGAGGAGGAGCTGGCGCCGGAAGACCGCGAGCTGTACGTCCCGCGGCGAGCGGTCGCGGTAGAAATCGAGGCCGATCTCGCCGATGGCCACCACCTTCGGATGGGACGCCAGCTCGCGGAGGGCAGCCAGGTCGCCCTCCGCCATGTGGCGCGCCTCGTGAGGGTGAAAGCCGACGGCCGCATAGACGTTGCCGTACATCTCCGCGATGGACACGACCCTGTGACTAGAGGCAAGGTCTGAGCCGGCGGTGACCATGGCCCCCACGCCAGCCTCCTCGGCCCGCCGTACTACCGAGTCGAGGTCGTCAGCGAAAGCGCCATCTTCGAGGTGAATGTGGGCGTCTACGAGGGTGAGGCGATCTGGCCTAAGCGTTGGCGTTCCTCCTCCACGATGGCATCGTCGAGCTTGGCGAAGAGGGGCTGCGGCTCCGGCAGGCGTTGTCCCGGAGGGATGGGCTCGAAGCGCCAGTCGCCTGGAGCCAGCGGGCGGCTAAAGCCGAGCAACGTCTGCAACCGGTCCGAGCTGAACGGAAGGAAAGGGGCTAGAGCGACCTTGAGCGCGTTGACGGCGCTGAGTCCCGCGCCCAAGGTGATTGCCGTGGCCGCGCGGTCGGTGCGGATGGTGCGCCACGGCGCCTTGGTGTCAAGGTAGCGGTTGCCCTCGTGCGCTAGCTCCATCGCCGCACGGAGGGCCTCTCGAAAACGACAGCGGCTCAGAGAGTGGCCCACCGCGTCCAGCGTCGCCCGGCAGCGCTCGATGAGCGTCTCCTCCTCAGGCCCAAAGGCACCGTACAAGGGGACGGCGCCTTCGAAGTTGCGGTAGGTGAAGGTGAGGAGCCGGTGGGCCAGGTTACCGTAGGTGGCAACGAGCTCATCGTTGTTGCGCCGTACGAACTCTTCCCAGGAGAAGTCCGTGTCGGCGGCCTCCGGCATGATGGCTGAAAGATAATAACGCAAAGGATCCGGCTGAAAGCGCGAGAGGTACTCGGGGACCCAGACGGCCCAGCCGCGGCTCGTCGAGAGGGGACGGCCCTCGAGGTTGAGGAACTCGTTGGCCGGGACATCGTACGGCAAGTTGAGGCCGCCGAAGCCCATCAGCTCCGCTGGCCACTGCAGCGTATGGAAGAAGAGGTTGTCCTTGCCGATGAAGTAATAGCTGCGGGCCTGGCCGCCTTCCCAGAAGCCGCGCCAGCGCTCCGGCTGGCCCTGCCGCTGGGCCCACTCCTTGCTGGCCGATAGGTACCCGATGATGTTCTCGAACCAGATATAGAGACGCTTGTTCTCGTAACCCGGGACCGGGATGGGCAGGCCCCATTCGATGTCACGGGTGATGGCGCGGTCCCGCAGGCCGTCTTCCAGGTAGCGCAGCGTGAAATTATAGACGCTGGGCCGCCAGTGGCGCTGTTCTTTTGCCCAGGCGTAGAGCTCGTCGGCAAAGGCGGAGAGTCGCAGGAAGAAGTGCTCTGAGTCGCGGCCCACCGGCGCGGAGCCGCAGAACTGGCAGCGTGGGTCGCGCAGCTCGAAAGGGTCCAGAGGGCGACCGCAGCTATCGCATTCGTCGCCGCGCGCATCAGAGAAGCCGCAGTGGGGACACGTGCCGTTGATGTACCGGTCAGGAAGGAAGCGCTTGTCGTTCTCGCAGAAGGGCAGGGTCGTGGTGGCCGTGTAGATGAAGTCGTGTTCCAGTAGGCGCAGGAAGATCTCTTGCGCCGTGCGGGCGTGGTTTTCGGTCCCTGTCGAGGTGTAGAGGTCGAAACTGATGCCGAGCTGCTCCCACGACTCTAGGAAGGAAGCATGGTAACGGCCGGCGATGGCTGCCGGCGCCATGCCCTCGCGCTCCGCCAGCACGGTAATCGGCGTCCCATGCTGGTCGGAACCGGAGACCATGAGCACGTCGTTGCCGGCCAGCCGGTGGTAGCGAGCAAAGATGTCGGCGGGCAGATAGCAGCCAGCGATGTGCCCAATGTGTAGCGGGCCGTTCGGGTACGGCCATGCCACGCCGATGAAAACACGTTCGGCCATGGGGAAAGGGGCCTCCTGTGTGCCCGCCCGCCAGCCGGTAGGCAGGCCTGTGCCATTAGGCCATTCTAGCATCCGCTGTCGGGCGTCACAAAGAGCGGGATGCCTAGGCCGTCGCCGCGCGCTGCAGGAAACGGATGACGATCCTGGCCGCCTCTTCGAGGGTAGCGGCCGGCACTCGCGACACTTGGTCCTGGGGGGTGTGAATCAGGTCGTCGTCGGCGCGGTAGAGGAAGACGGCGGGCAGCCCTTCGCGGATAAACGAGGCGTGGTCGCTGCTGGCGTTTGGGGGCAGGTCTTGCCTACCGATGGCGAGGCTGAGGTCCCTCCCGGCCGCCTGCAACGCTTCCGCCAGCGCGGCCGTCCCGATGGCTTGCCACTCGGTCCCCACGCCCACGGTATCGAGGTTGATGAACGCGCGCAGCGCCGCGCGGTCGGGCGCAGTGAGAGCGCCCACGAAGTGCGAGCTGCCAAAGAGCCCCTCCTCCTCGGCATCGAAGGCGATGAAGCAGAGCTGGAGATCGTCGGCCAGCGCGGCCATCGCTCGGGCCACCTCGAGCGCGACTGAGATGCCGGAGGCGTTGTCGCTGGCTCCCGGCGCGTCAGCCACGGTGTCGTAGTGTCCACCAACAAGCCACGCGCAAGGCTCCTCGTTGGGCCGGGCGAGGATGTTGAGTGCCGGCTGCTCCACGGTGGCGACATTCGCCTCTATGCGAACGCTGACCACGCCGCGGCTCAGCGCCTCGCGGAGAGCGAGACCAGTCGCTCTCGGCAACGATACAACGGGTATGGCGCTGGTCTCGCGCAGGGTCCCCCCGAAGAGGCCCTCCTGATTGTTGTAGATGATGGCGGCTAGGGCGCCCGCTCGTGTCACGTTCTCGACCTTCTCCTGGAAGGTGATGCCGCCGCGCTCGACGAGGGCCACGCGGCCTGCCAGCCCGCCGGCGGGAATGTCAGAAGGCTCTGCGCGACCGGCGTCAAACAAAGGCGCCTCGATGCTGCCGGTGGCGCTCCGGTTGAGAGCAAGGACTCGCGCGTCCCCCGGCAGATTCCTCACGGTGAGCGTCGAGCGGTCCTCTTGGAAGCGGGCGACAAAGGGCTGTCGCTGTACGCGATAGCCGAGCTTTTCCCACTGTGCCGTCAGGTAGTTGGCAGCGGCGTCGTGGCCGGCGGTGCCGACGAGGCGAGGCCCGATGACGCCGGCCAAGGTCTCGACGTGGGCGAAGGCCTGCGCGCCGGAGGGTAGCAGCGGTGGAGGGAGGACCGATGTGCTACCGAGGGCGTTTGCGGTGGCGCCGCCAGGGGGAACGGTCGCGGGCACGCGCGCGGGGGCAGCGGGTCGCGCTGTGCATGCGGCGAGAAGGAGAAGAGCGAGGAGCAGTCTCAGCGAGTAGGGCAAAGGGGGAATCAGGCGCGGCGCGCGGACACCTCGAGAGGGTCTGCGTAAGATGGTGCTGGCGTAGGCCTCGCTCGAGTCG